>Ga0157371_10000015_pt1 | contig 339838 bp, 320 predicted proteins | sample C45metaG_FD_113462 | JGI IMG/M metagenome (GOLD analysis project Ga0157371, IMG submission 113462) | Corn rhizosphere microbial communities from Kellogg Biological Station, Michigan, USA - C4-5 metaG | ecosystem: Host-associated > Plants > Roots > Rhizosphere > Soil | place: USA: Michigan... | reverse complement strand
TTCAGCTTGAAGGCGGACGGGCAATTCAATGTCGCGACCAGGCAGCTCGAGGTTCCCTCGCTATACGTTACCGGCCCTCTTGGAGACATGGCAGGCTCGCTGAAAATCCGCTTTGGCCAGGGCTCGCCTGAAATCAGTTTCGCCGGACAGATTCCCAAGATGGAGGCCACGGCGGTCAAGCAGCTCTGGCCGTTCTGGATGGCGCACAAGCCGCGCGAGTGGGTGGTGTCCAATCTTTATGGCGGCACGGTCACGAACGGCTCGATTGCGATCTTCATTCCGCAGGGACGGATGTGCGGTCCCGGTTGCCCGCTGGTGCTGGGCGAGAGCGAAATGCAGATCCGCTTCGATATCGACGGTACGCGTCTCAATACCACCGGCGACATTCCGCCGCTGCGCGACGTTGATGCGCATTTCAATCTCGTCGGCAGCCGGATGAATGTCGATCTCAAGAACGCGACATCCTATTTCGCCTCCAATCGGTCGCTTGCGCTGAAGGACAGCCGGTTCTCCATGTCCGACGTCTATGCAAAGCCCCTGCTTGGAAATCTCGAGTTGAACGTTTCGGGCTCGGCCGATGCCGTGGCGGAGCTTGCGACGCTGAAGCCTATCAATGCGCTCAAGGATACGCAGTTCAAGCCGGATGACTTCACCGGCGACGTGACGGCGAATGCAAAGCTGACCGTCGGCATGCTTTCCAGCCAAAATCCACCGCCGCCGGTGTGGACGGCCGATCTCGATCTGAAGAACCTGTCGCTGACAAAACCGTTTGCCGGCCGCAAGGTGACCGCGCTTGACGGTTTCATGTCCATCAACGACCGGCAGCTCAAGCTTGAAGGCAAGGGCCGGGTGGACGATGTGCCGATGTCTATCGAGATGACGGAGCCGGTGCGCAAGAATAGCGACGTTGCTCCAACGCTGTCGCTGAAAGCAACCCTGAACGAGACGCAGGTCGCCAAGCTTGCACCGGAGCTTTCCACGGTTCTTGGCGGCACGACCGTTGTGGAAATCGATGGCGCGGATACGAAAAGTCAGGAGATACAGCTCGATCTGGCGAAGGCGTCTATCATTCTGCCGGGGCTTGGATGGAGCAAGGGCGTCGGTATTCCGGCAAAAGCGACCTTTACCCTGGAAACCAGCGATGGCCGCACGACGATCAGTGATTTCTCCCTAACCGGGGACGGCTTCGGCGCTGCCGGAGATGTCACCTTCACCAAGAACGGGCTGATTTCGGCCGATCTCAGCCGCGTGCAATTGTCACCTTCCGACAATTACGCCGTCGCCGTCACTGCCTCCAAAAACGGATACAGCATCAACGCTTCGGGAAAATCGGCCGATCTCCGGCCTTTCCTCTCAAAGCTTCGCAGTTCCTCAGGGGCAGGTGACGGCACATCGCGTTCGCAGCCGTCCCTTGCCATCAAGGCGCAACTCGACAAGGTCTACGGCTTCAACGACGAGATCCTTTCCAATGTCAGTGCCGATGTCAGTGTGCGTGACGGCAAGGTCCGTTCGGTTGATTTTCGCGGCGTCACCGGCAGGGGCCAGGCGGTTGTGGCGCAGACGACCAATCGCGGCGCGACGGGAACCGTGACGCTTACCAGCAGCGATGCCGGTTCTCTTGCCCGTTTCACCAATATCTACACCCGCATTCGCGGTGGTCTTCTCAATCTCGCACTCTCGACCGTCAACGGCAGCGACTGGAGCGGTTCGCTCGATCTGCGCAATTTCGCCGTTGTCAACGAAGCGAAGCTTCAGGATATCGTCGCCACGCCGACGGGCGATGACGGCCGGAGCCTCAACACGGCGGTCCGCCGCAATATCGATGTCAGCTCGGAGAAATTCCAGCGCGGTTTTGCCCGGCTCGTTTACGTCAACGGCTCGGTTGCGGTGGAAAACGGCGTGGTGCGCGGCGAACAGATCGGTGCGACCTTCCAGGGCCTGCTGAAAGACCAGAACGGCCGTATGGACATGACAGGCACCTTTATGCCCGCCTATGGCCTGAACCGGCTGTTCGGCGAGTTGCCTTTCATCGGCATCTTCCTCGGCAACGGCCGCGACCGCGGGTTGCTCGGCATTACCTTCAAGCTTTCCGGACAGACGGACCAGCCGAAGCTGACTATAAACCCGCTGTCACTGATAGCGCCGGGCGTCTTCAGGCAGATTTTCGAGTTTCAATAAAAAGGGCCGCTTCCGCGGCCCTTCATCTGATGATTTGCGCGGGTGTTACGCCGGGCGAACGAGAACGTGCTTCTTCTTGCCAACCGAAAGCTTGATGATGCCATCGCCGGTGATCTCGGCGGAACCGATCATCTGGCGATCGTCGGATACGCCCTTGTCGTTGATCTTTACCGCGCCGCCCTGAACGTGACGGCGGGCTTCGCCATTCGAGCCGGCAAGGCCAGCGCGGACGATGAGCGACAGGACGCCGACGCCGGCATCGAGTTCGGATGCCGGAACCTCGATGGAGGGCAGGTTTTCAGCAAGCGCGCCTTCCTCAAAAGTCTTGCGCGCCGTTTCGGCAGCTTCTTCGGCAGCGGCACGGCCATGCAGAATGGCCGTCACTTCCGTTGCGAGGATTTTCTTCGCCTCGTTGATCTCAGATCCGCCAAGGGCGGCGATGCGTGCGATCTCATCCATCGGCAGCGTGGTGAAGAGCTTGGCGAAGCGAACCACGTCCGCGTCTTCCGTGTTGCGCCAGTATTGCCAGAAATCATAGACCGGCAGCAGGTCCTTGTTGAGCCAGACGGCACCGGACGCGGACTTGCCCATCTTCGCACCCGAAGACGTGGTCAAAAGCGGGGAGGTCAGCGCATAGAGCTGCGGTGTCCCCATGCGGTGACCGAGGTCGATACCGTTGATGATGTTGCCCCACTGGTCAGAGCCGCCCATCTGTAGGCGGCAGCCGGTACGCTGGTTCAGTTCCACGAAATCGTAGGCCTGGAGGATCATGTAATTGAATTCGAGGAAGGACAGCGACTGCTCGCGGTCGAGGCGCGTCTTCACGCTGTCGAAGGACAGCATGCGGTTGACCGAGAAGTGGCGGCCGACGTCGCGCAGGAATTCGAGGTAGTTGAGCCCACGCAGCCAGTCGGCATTATTGATCATCAGCGCCGGATTTTCCGCGCGATCGTAATCGAGGTAGTTGGCGAAAACGTGCTTGAGCGAGGTGATGTTGTCCTCGATCATGTCGATCGTCATCAGCTTGCGGGCCTCCTCCTTGAAGGAGGGATCGCCAACCATGCCGGTGCCGCCGCCCATCAGCGAAATCGGCTGGTGACCGGTCTTCTGCATCCAGTGCAGCATCATGATCTGGGTGAGGTGGCCGACATGCAGGCTGGAGGCCGTCGGGTCATAGCCGATATAGGCGGTCACGGTTTCCTTGGCGAACAGTTCGTCGAGACCCGACTCGTCGGAGATCTGGTGAATGAAGCCGCGCTCATCGAGCGTGCGGAGGAAATCGGACTTGAACCTGGACATAACCTTTTTCTTTCTGGTTGGACCTTTGCCGTCATTGTCTGTCAATGAACGCGGGGGGCTTTACCATTGTTTTTTGAAAAGTGCACCCGTTTCGGCCATGAATAACGGCGATTCATCTCCGCATGATTCGATATTGAAAGGGAGCAGCGCGTGGGCGAGGTCAAAACTGCAATCGGGCTGATGAGCGGGACGTCGATGGACGGCATCGATATCGCCCTGTTGCGCACGGATGGCGAAAACGTGGTCCGGCATGGGCCGAGCGGTTATTTCCCCTATGATCCGGGCCTGCGCGCCACGTGGCAGAAGGCGCTGGTTACGGCCAAAGCCATTCGCGAACGGCGCGAGCGTCCGGGTGACCTCGCGGATGCGGAACGCAAGCTGACGCTTGCCCATGCGGCGGCAGTCAAATCCTTCCTCCACCGCCACCGGCTTGACGCCAGCGATATCGACGTGATCGGTTTTCATGGCCAGACGGTGCTGCATCGGCCGGATGAGGCGTTGACCGTGCAGATCGGCAACGGCGCGCTTCTGGCCGAGGAAACCGGTATCGATGTGGTTTACGACATGCGTGCCAACGACATGGTGCATGGCGGGCAGGGCGCACCGCTCATTCCTGCGTACCACATGGCGCTCTCCGCCAATCTGCCTGAAGGCTTCGAAACGCCCGCCGTCTTCGTCAATATCGGCGGCATATCCAATCTCACCTATATCGGCGAGGGAGGGCGGCTTGCGGCTTTCGACAGCGGTCCCGGCAATATGCTGATCGACCAGTGGATCGAGGCGCATACGGGCAAAGCCTTCGACAAGGGCGGCAGGACGGCGGCGGGCGGCAGCGTCGTTGCCTCGCTCGTCACGCGCTACATGGAAAGCCCGTTCTTCTCGGCCAATATCCGCCGCTCGCTTGACCGCAGCGATTTCGTGCCGCCGCAAAAGGGCGAGGTTTCGCTGGCGGACGGCGCACGCACGCTGTCGCATCTGACGGGTGCAGCCATCCTCAAATCGGCGAGCTATCTGCCGGAAGCGGCTAAGACCTATGTGATCTGCGGCGGCGGGCGGCTCAATCCTGTTATCATGGAAGAGTTTGCGAGCCTTGCTGCCAAGCAGGGTGCGCGGGTAATCGCGGCGGAAGAGGCGGGGTTCGACGGCGGGGCGATGGAGGCGGAGGCCTGGGCCTATCTGGCGGTGCGATCGCTGAAGGGGCTGCCGCTAACCTATCCGGGGACGACCGGTGTGAATGAGCCGGTTACGGGTGGGGTTTTGGTCAGGGCGTAATAGACGACGGCGAGCCAAGCCCGCCGTCGATCATTGTAGGTAGATCAACAATGACCTAAGCTGCGCTCCTAAATCACCGAATGCGCTTCGCTGCCGGTTCCGGAACCAGTTCGCCATTCAGGCGGCGGTCGAGGTAGTCCTCGCATTCGCTCATCAGCTCATCAACCTTGCCGTTGAAGAAGTGGTTGGCGCCGGGAAGGGTGCGGTGGGTGATGAGGATGCCCTTCTGGGTCTTCAGCTTTTCGACCAGACCGTTGACGTCCTTCTCAGGCGCGACCTTGTCGGCGTCGCCATTGATGATGAGGCCGGAAGACGGGCAGGGGGCGAGGAAAGAGAAGTCGTAGGTGTTGGGCTGCGGCGCAATCGACATGAAACCTTCGATTTCCGGGCGACGCATCAGAAGCTGCATGCCGATCCAGGCGCCGAAGGAATAACCGGCGACCCAGCAGCTTTTCGAATCGGGATGCAGGCTCTGCACCCAGTCGAGAGCGGATGCGGCATCGGAAAGCTCGCCGGCGCCATGGTCAAACTCGCCCTGGCTTCGGCCGATTGAGCGGAAGTTGAACCGGAGCGTCGTGAAACCGCGCTTCTGGAAAAGATAGAAGAGCTGATAAACGATCTGGTTGTTCATCGTGCCGCCGAACTGCGGGTGCGGATGAAGGATGATCGCTATCGGCGCGCTCTTTTCCTTGGAGGGTTGATAACGGCCTTCGAGGCGACCCGCAGGGCCGTTAAAAATGACTTCGGGCATTGGTACTCCGGTCGTGTTTTTTCATTCTCCAACCGCATTCTTCCGACGAGAAGACTTGACGAACTGTGTCATCTTTTCTAGAACGCAGTTTAGAATAATTCGAAACTTTGCGTGTGCTTAAGCACTCGGACCGTGTCATAAGGCAAGCGCAACTGTAATTTCAAGAAAAATGCGTTTTGGCGCATGGAAGATTGAGCGAAGCTTTTCCGCGATGACGGTTTTGACGCGCACATATATGGACTGGAACGCCACGGCGCCGCTTTTGCCTGCGGTGCGGGATGCTCTTGTCCGCGCTCTCGATATCACGGGTAATCCGTCCTCCGTACACCGGGAAGGGCGCGCAGCCCGTGCGGCCGTCGAGGCCGCGCGTCGTGACGTTGCTGTGGTCTGCGGCGCCCAGGCGTCGCATGTGACCTTTACGAGCGGTGCGACCGAAGCGGCCAATCTGGTGCTTTCGCCTGAATTCAAGATGGGGCGCGCTCCCGTACGCTATGGTCGTCTTTACGTTTCGGCGATCGAACACCCGGCTTTTCGCGAAGGGGGCCGGTTCGACAAGGCTGACGTCACGGAAATTCCCGTTACGTCAGCGGGTGTCATCGATCTTGCGGCCCTTGATGCGCTGCTGTCAGCGCACGACAAGTCCACTGGTCTGCCGATGGTCGCCTGCATGCTGGTCAATAATGAGACCGGCATTCTTCAGCCGGTGGCTGAAGCGGCGCGGCTTGCACATGCAGCTGGGGGATTGATGGTCGTCGATGCCGTGCAGGCTGCCGGCCGCGTTCCGCTCGATATCAATGCATTGGAGGCCGATTTCCTTGTGATCTCGTCCCACAAGCTTGGTGGCCCGAAGGGTGCTGGGGCGCTGGTGTCCCGCGGCGAGGTGATGATGCCGAAGCCGCTGATTCATGGTGGCGGTCAGGAAAAGGGACATCGTTCCGGTACTGAAAATACCCTGTCGGTCATCGGTTTCGGTGCCGCCGCCGCTATTGCTGCGCAAAACCTCGAGACCGAAGCGACGCGTCTTGCAGCGCTGCGCGCAAGGCTGGAAGACGGCATGCGGGCAGTCGCGCCTGACGTGATCATCTACGGTGAGGATGTCGGCCGTGTCGGCAATACCACGTTTTTCACCTTGCCCGGTTTGAAGGCGGAAACGGGCCAGATTGCATTCGATATCGAAGGCATTGCGCTTTCGGCCGGTTCGGCCTGCTCTTCCGGCAAGGTGGGTGAAAGCCATGTGCTGACGGCGATGGGACGCGATCCCAAGCTTGGCGCACTCAGGATTTCCCTTGGTCATGCGACTGATGAGGCGGATATCGAGCACGCGCTCGCAGCCTTTACGAAAATTGCCGGGCGGCGCAGGCTAACCGGTCAGGCCGCTTAAAATGCGGCAAAGAATTGCGGAATAGCAATTTTCCGCTTGCCGGGATGTGTGAAAAGCGCCATCCCGCACTTACATGGGTATAAGCTCCGCCCCGTTTATACGGGCCCGGATTATTTGCCCGAAGATGGATGAAGGCGGCTATCCGCCTTGATACGTTGACAAGCCACCGGACCTTGGCTCCGGCGAGATTGGAGAACGACATGGCAGCGGTTCAGGAAACGATCGATCAGGTTCGCCAGATCGATGTGGACCAGTATAAATACGGCTTCGAAACCGAAATCGAAGTCGACAAGGCCCCGAAGGGCCTTTCGGAAGAGGTGATCCGCTTCATCTCGGCCAAGAAGCAGGAGCCGGAATGGATGCTGGAATGGCGTCTTGAGGCTTACAAGCGCTGGCTGACGATGGAAGAGCCGACATGGGCGCGCGTCAGCTACCCCAAGATCGACTTCAACGATCTCTATTATTATGCCGCACCGAAAAGCACGCCCGGCCCGAAGTCGCTGGACGAAGTCGATCCGGAGCTGCTGAAGGTTTACGAGAAGCTGGGTATCCCGCTGAAGGAACAGGAAATCCTGGCCGGCGTGGAAAACCGTCGTGTGGCCGTGGATGCCGTGTTCGACAGCGTCTCCGTTGTCACCACCTTCAAGGCGGAACTGGCAAAGGCCGGCGTGATCTTCATGTCGATCTCCGAAGCCGTGCGCGAATATCCTGATCTGGTGAAGAAATATCTCGGTTCGGTCGTGCCGCAGACGGACAATTTCTACGCAACGCTGAACTCGGCCGTCTTTACCGATGGTTCCTTCGTGTTCGTGCCGAAAGGCGTTCGGTGCCCGATGGAGCTTTCCACCTATTTCCGCATCAACGAAAAGAACACCGGACAGTTCGAGCGCACGCTGATCATCGCTGAAGAGGGCGCCTACGTCTCCTATCTGGAAGGCTGCACGGCACCTCAGCGCGACGAGAACCAGCTTCACGCCGCCGTGGTGGAACTCGTGGCACTCGACGATGCCGAAATCAAATATTCCACCGTCCAGAACTGGTATCCGGGCGACAAGGACGGCAAGGGCGGCATCTACAACTTCGTGACCAAGCGCGGCGATTGCCGTGGCAACCGTTCGAAGATCTCGTGGACGCAGGTTGAAACCGGTTCTGCCATCACCTGGAAATACCCGTCCTGCATTTTGCGCGGCGACGACAGCCGTGGCGAATTCTATTCGATCGCGGTTTCCAACGGCCATCAGCAGATCGACAGTGGCACCAAGATGATCCATCTCGGCAAGAACACGTCGAGCCGCATCATCGCCAAGGGCATTGCCGCCGGTTTCTCGGAAAACGTCTATCGCGGACAGGTCTCGGCTCACCGCAAGGCGACCAACACGCGCAACTTCACGCAGTGCGACTCGCTTCTGATCGGTGACAAGTGCGGCGCGCATACCGTGCCCTATATCGAGGCGAAGAACTCGTCTGCTCATTTCGAGCATGAGGCGACCACGTCGAAGATTTCCGAAGACCAGCTGTTCTATTGCCTGCAGCGCGGCATTCCCGAGGAGTCGGCCATCGCACTGATCGTCAACGGCTTCGTGAAGGATGTCATCCAGCAGCTGCCGATGGAGTTTGCGGTTGAAGCGCAGAAGCTGATCGGCATTTCGCTGGAAGGTTCGGTCGGCTGATCGTCATACGAATACGCACTTTGAGTGCGCGGTTTCGCGCACCTTCGCTCACACTATTCTTAGGATAAAACCATGCTTGAAATCATCGACCTGCACGCAAAGATCGCCGATACCGAAACCGAGATCATCAAGGGCCTCAACCTGAAGGTTGCTGCCGGTGAAGTTGCGGCCATCATGGGCCCGAACGGTTCCGGCAAGTCGACGCTGTCCTACATCCTGTCGGGCCGCGAAGACTATGAAGTCACCTCCGGTGACATCCTCTATAACGGCGAAAGCATTCTGGAACTGGATGCCGCCGAGCGCGCTGCCAAGGGTATTTTCCTGGCCTTCCAGTATCCGGTCGAAATTCCGGGTGTTGCCACCATGCAGTTCCTCAAGGTTGCTATGAACGAGCAGCGCAAGGCGCGCGGCGAGGCCGAGCTGACGACACCGGACTTCATCCGTCGCGTCAAGGAAGCTGCCGGCGATCTGAAGATCGACATGGACATGCTGAAGCGTCCGCTTAACGTTGGTTTCTCCGGCGGTGAAAAGAAGCGCGCCGAAATCCTGCAGATGGCGCTGCTGGAGCCGAAGCTGTGCGTTCTCGACGAAACCGATAGCGGCCTCGACATCGACGCGCTGAAGATCGTGGCTGATGGCGTCAACGCGCTGAAGTCGCCGGATCGCGCCACTGTCGTCATCACCCACTACCAGCGCCTGCTCGATTACATCGTGCCTGATAGCGTTCACGTTCTTTACAAGGGCAAGATCATCCGTTCGGGCGACAAGGCCCTGGCGCTGGAGCTGGAAAACAATGGTTACGCCGACATCATCGGTGAAGCGGCCTAAGCCAGAGGCCAGGAGGTGATGTCCATGAACATTCAAACGACCAATCGGCTGACGCCAGCGGAAACCGCGCTGATCGACGCCTATACCGCCAAGTTCAGCGAATTGCCGGGCAATGGTGCGGTTGTCGCCGCCCGTGACGTGCTGTTCGACGATCTGAAGACCGGCGGTCTTCCGACCCGCCGCATCGAGGCGTGGCACTATACCGATCTCAAGAGCCTGTTGCGTGCCATTCCCGAGGACCAGCCCGCACCTGTTATCGACAAGCAGGCGTCTGTTGTCGCCGGCTCGTCCGTCGCCTACGTGCTGCATGGCACGGCCAATGTCGGCAAGATCGAAGACATCAGCGTTTCCAGCTTTGCCGAGAGCCTGCTTGACGGCTCGGCCGCCACAGGCCTTGCGGAAGCCAGCAAGGACGACGTGATCGGCCGTATCAACGGCAGCTTCGTGCGCGACGGCCTGACGCTCGACATTCCCGCCGATGCCGAGATCGAAAAGCCGATCGAATTGCAGGCGATCCATGGCGCAGGTCAGGTTCACAGCCGCTTCCCGGTGCGCTTCGGCAAGGGTTCCAAGGCGACCGTCATCGAGCGTCACCTTTCGGTGACTTCGGATGCCGCCCTGGTTTCCTCCGTCACCGACATCGTTGTCGAAGACGGTGCGGAAGTGACCTGGATCATCCTGCAGCAACAGGGTGCGGCCGATATTCATCTTGGCCAGCTGCGCATGAAAATCGGTGCGGACGCCAAGATTCGTCTATTCGTCATCAATGCCGGCGGTAAGCTGGTGCGGCAGGAACTGCGCATCGACGTGGACGGCGAGGGTACTGACCTCATCGTTCGCGGCGTCAACCTGTTGGGCGGCGAAACCCATACCGACGTGACGATGGTTCTTGGCCACAACGTGCCGAACACGACCTCGACGGAAGTGTTCCGCAACGTGGTCTTCGACCGTGCAAAGGGCATTTTCCAGGGCATGATCCGGGTTGCCCCCGATGCCCAGAAGACCGATGCGAAGATGGCGTGCAATACGCTGCTGATGTCTGACGATGGCGAGTTCTCGGCAAAGCCGGAGCTTGAAATCTTCGCCGACGACGTTCAGTGCGGTCACGGTGCGACGGTTGCCGATATTGACGACAACCATCTCTATTATCTGATGGCGCGCGGCGTGCCGCGGGCAAAAGCGCGGGCGATGCTCGTCAATGCCTTCGTCGCTGAGATCGCCGAGGAACTGGAAGAAGAAAATCTGGTAGAGGCGCTAGAGACTATCATCTCCGGCTGGCTGGAACATCATGCCTGAGAGCGAACGCGCCGCATTGGCGGCCCCTTATGACGTTGAAGCCGTGCGGAAGGATTTCCCGATCCTGTCGCGCGAGGTCTATGGCAAGCCGCTGGTCTATCTTGACAACGGCGCGTCCGCTCAAAAACCGCAGGTGGTGATCGACGCCGTTTCGCATGCCTATTCCAATGAATATGCGAATGTGCATCGTGGCCTGCATTTCCTCTCCAATGCCGCAACCGACGCCTATGAGGCGGCGCGCGAAAAGGTGCGCCGTTTCCTGAATGCCGGTTCGGTGGACGAGATCGTCTTCACCAAATCCTCCACCGAGGCGATCAATACGGTTGCTTACGGTTACGGCATGCCAAAGATCGGCGAGGGCGACGAGATCGTCATCTCGATCATGGAACATCACTCCAACATCGTGCCGTGGCATTTCATTCGCGAGCGGCAGGGCGCCAAGCTTGTCTGGGTGCCTGTCGATGATGACGGCGCGTTCCATATCGAGGCTTTCGAAAAAAGCCTGACGGAGCGCACCAAGCTCGTTGCCATCACCCATATGTCGAATGCGCTGGGCACCATCGTGCCGGTCAAGGAAATCTGCCGCATCGCCCATGAGCGCGGCATTCCGGTGCTTGTCGATGGCTCTCAGGGTGCGGTTCACATGCCGGTTGACGTGCGCGATATCGATTGCGACTGGTACGTCATGACCGGCCACAAGCTTTACGGTCCCTCGGGCATCGGCGTTCTCTACGGCAAGGCTGACCGCCTGAGCGAGATGCGGCCGTTCCAGGGCGGCGGCGAGATGATCCTCGACGTGTCCGAAGACAATGTGACCTATAACGAGCCGCCGCATCGTTTCGAAGCGGGAACGCCGCCCATCGTGCAGGCTATCGGTCTTGGCTATGCGCTTGATTATATGGACAATCTCGGCCGTGCCGCGATTGCAGCCCACGAGGCTGATCTTGCGGCCTATGCTGCCGAGCGGCTGCGCGAGGTCAACTCACTGCGAATCATCGGCAATGCGCCTGATAAGGGCGGTATCTTCTCCTTCGAACTCGAGGGCATCCATGCCCATGACGTGTCGATGGTGATAGACCGGCGCGGCGTTGCCGTGCGTGCCGGCACCCATTGTGCCATGCCGCTCTTGAAACGGTTCGGCGTCACCTCCACATGCCGGGCATCGTTCGGCCTTTACAATACCCGCGCCGAAGTAGATCGTCTTGTCGAGGCGCTTGACTATGCGCGCAAATTTTTCGCCTGATATCAGGATTGAGGTTCAGGACCATGACTGCCGAAGCCACTGCAAAGACCCATGATGTGACCGAAGACGCTGCAAAGCCGTCTTCCATTGCGCCCGACGAACTGGCGCGTCTTAGCGACGACGTGATCGCGGCGCTGAAAACCGTGTACGATCCGGAAATTCCGGCCGATATTTTCGAACTCGGTCTCGTTTACAAGATCGATATCGAGGACGACCGGATGGTCAAGATCGTCATGACGCTGACAGCACCCGGCTGCCCGGTGGCCGGCGAAATGCCGGGCTGGGTTGAAAACGCCGTCGGCGCGGTCGAAGGTGTTTCCGGTGTCGAAGTGTCGATGACCTTCGATCCGCCGTGGACGCCGGACCGCATGTCGGAAGAGGCTCAGGTCGCCGTCGGCTGGTATTGAGACTGACGTGATTTTGACAGGCGTCATCCCTTGATGGCGCCTTCAAGCGCTATTAAATTGAAATCCATAAACATCGAGCCTTGAACTCGATTGTCGAAGGAGAATTAAGCCCATGGGCTTTGCGATCATGACCATGACCGGCGCTGCTGCCTCGCGCGTTAAAGCAATCGTCGAGAATTCCGGCCCGGACGCCAAGGGTGTGCGCGTCGGCATCAAGAAGGGCGGCTGCGCGGGCATGGAATATACCATCGACCTCGTGACGGAAGCGGATGCGAAGGACGATCTGGTCGAATTCGATGGAGCCAAGGTGTGGGTTCAGCCCTCCGCCGTGCTCTATCTGCTCGGCACCCAGATGGATTTTGAAGTGACCAAGATGCGCTCCGGCTTCACCTTCAACAACCCGAACCAGACGTCCGCTTGCGGCTGCGGTGAGTCGGTGGAACTGAAGCCTGCCGATCTGGCGGCGCTGGCGAAGCAGCGCGAGGCTGAAGCCAGCGTTTGATTGGCTGCGCCATTTTTCCGATCAGCGGGATGTTTGCTGTTTCAGCGTATCGATAAAATCCGCCAGCGGATGAATCGATGGCGTCGTTGTCAAAAGCGGCTCGAGAGCTGCTGCAATCTTCCCGCAATCCTCCTCGGCAAGTGGTCGAAGGCTGGAGCTGACTTTGTTGTAGTCGGGCGTTCCGCGTGACGCGAGGGAGCGATTGATCACAAACAGTTCCGTTTGCCCGTCAATTCGTTCCACGAAGAGCGCAAGCGAACCGCCGTCTGCAGCAGCGGCGCTATCCGATACCGATTTGAACATCGAAACTCTCCGTAAATCATGAACCTTTTCCGTTGAGGCCGTTGCAGCCTCGACGGCTCGTCTCACTCGTGCCGCAGCGCCTCGATCGGGCTCAAACTCGCTGCCCGCCGCGCCGGGAAATAGCCGAAAATCACGCCGATGGCAGCCGAGAAGGCGAAGGCGAGGAAGATGATCGACGGGCTGGTGACGAAGGGCACGTTGAGGAAGCTGACGACGCCATAGGCAAGGCCAAGGCCCGTCAAGATGCCGACCGTGCCGCCCAGGGCAGAGAGCATGACGGCTTCCACCAGAAACTGCGTCAGTACCTGTTTTTCCAGTGCGCCGATGGCGAGGCGAATGCCGATCTCACGGGTGCGCTCGGTTACCGAAACCAGCATGATGTTCATGATGCCGATGCCGCCGACCAGCAGGCTGACGGCTGCAACCGCACCCAGGAGCCCGGTGAGCAGCGTCGTCGTGCCGGTCATGGCAGAGGCGATCTGCGTCATGTCGTTGACGGTGAAATCATCCTCGCGGCCAATGTTGATGCGCCGCCGTTCCCGCAGCAGGTTCTGCAGGTCGCTTTGCACCTTGGCGGTGGAAACGCCGTCCTGCGCGGAGACCATGATCGAGGAAATCGTGGTGGTGCCGCCGATGCGCCGCTGATGGATTTTGAGCGGCATGATGATCGTGTCATCCTGATCGTCGCCGAGGCCGGATTGGCCTTTTCGGGCGAGAAGACCGATGACGGGGCAGGAGATGTTGCTGACGCGGATCGTCTGGCCGACAGGGTTTTCAGCACCGAACAGTTCCTGCCGCACCGTTTCGCCGATGATGCAGCCTATCTGCCCGCCGCGATCTTCGGCCGGCTGGAAGTCACGGCCCAGCGCAAGCGTCCAGTCCTGTGCTACAAGATAATCATTGGTGGTGCCGATGACGCTTGTCTGGTGGTTCTTGCCGCCGAAAATGACCGTTGCGGCGGAGCTGCGGTTTTGCGGAGCAACGGCGCGCAAGCCGCTGATCTGGTTGCGGATCGCCTCGACATCGCGATCATCGAAACGTTTGGCTTCCGTGCTGGCGCGGCCGGGCCCGAACTGGCCGGGGCGCACGAACAGCATGTTGGTGCCGAGCCGCGACAATTCCGATTTCACCTGTTCGGTTGTGCCGTTGCCGATGGTTACCATGGCGATCACGGCGGCAACACCGATGACGACGCCGAGCACGGTGAGGAAGGAGCGGAGCAGGTTGCGGCTGATGGCGCGCAGCGCAAGACGCGACGTTTCAAAGAACATCGGAAGTCTCCTTGTTTTCCGCTGCGCTGTCGGAGGCGAGATGGCCGTCCACGAAACGCAGGAGGCGTCCCGCATGGGCAGCGATATCCTCTTCATGCGTGACCATGACGACCGTAATGCCCTTGTCGCGGTTGAGCGTGGTGATCAGCTCCATGATCTCGGCGCTGGTTTTGGTGTCGAGGTTGCCTGTGGGTTCGTCGGCGAGAAGCAGAGCGGGGCGGGTGACGATGGCCCGTGCAATGGCCACACGCTGCTGCTGACCGCCGGAAAGCTCCTGCGTCGTGTGGTGCTCGCGGCCCTTCAGACCCACCTGTGCCAGCGCCTCCATGGCGCGCGCGCGCCGTTCCGAGGCTTTCATGCCCCGGTACACGAGCGGCAGCTCGACATTTTCCACCGCCGAGGTGCGCGACAGGAGGTTGAAGCCCTGAAACACGAAACCCAGCATGTGGCGGCGCAGCAGCGTCAGATGTTCATTGTCGAAACCGCTGGTCGGCACGCCCTGAAACAGATATTCGCCCGATGTCGGCACATCCAGGCAGCCGATGATGTTCATCGAGGTGGATTTGCCGGAGCCGGATGGCCCCATGATGGCGACGAATTCCTTCTCGTGGATCGACAGGCTGACGCCGTCAAGCGCGCGGATCGTCGCTTCGCCCCGGCCATATTGCTTGACGACATCGCGGAATTCTATGAGCGGCGGCTGTTGCATGTGGTTTTCCTCCGTCAGCCGGCGTTGCGGGCTGAGGCGTCGGTAATCACCAGATCGTCGGCCTTCAACTCGCCCGATTTTACCACGGTATGCTGGCCATCGGTGGAGCCGGTTTCGATCGAAACCGAGACGGGCGTGTTGTTACGCAGCACCCACACCGTTCTTTTGCCTGTCGCGGCCGGACCGGCATCGCGGTTCTGCGACCGGCCCATGCGGGGAGGGCGGAACAGGCTCATCAAGCCACCGCCACGGGAGGCGGATTCGCGCGGCGGCGTATATCGGAGCGCGGAATTCGGCACCAGCAACGTATCCTTGATCTCCTCGACGACGATATTGGCGGTTGCCGTCATGCCGGGGCGCAGCAGCAATTCCTCATTGTCCACCGTCAATATGCCCTTGTAGGTCACTACGTTAGACACGGTCTCGGAGGCGAAACGCACGGTCTCTATTTCAGCCGGGAAGCTACGGTCGGGATAGGCATCGACGTTGAAGGTGGCCTTCTGCCCGGTTTCAACCTTGCCGACATCCGCCTCATCCACCGACACCTGCAATTCCATATGGCGCAGATCGCCAGCAATGGTGAACAGCACGGGAGCGTTGAGCGAGGAGGCGACGGTGGCGCCGGGATCGACACTGCGGGTGAGGATGACACCATCGATGGGCGAGACGATCTTCGCCTTGCCGAGATTGACCTCGGCCAGTCGCAAATCCGCTTCCGCCGAAAGCACGGTCGCCTCGTTGACCTGTAGCGTGGCGCCGGCGGCATCGTGGTTGAACTGCGCGGCATCCAGATCCTGCTGGCTGGAGACCCGGCTCTGGACGAGGGACCGCAGACGCTCCATCGATGTTTTTGCCGAACCGAGATCGGCGCGCGCCTTCAGCACATTGGCCTTGGCGGAGGCGAGCTTGGCGCGGGCGCTCTGCACGTCGGCCTCCAGCTTGTTGGTGTCCAGTTCCGCCAGAATATCGCCTGATTTGACCGGGCTGTTATAGGTAACGTTGACCTTGCGAATGGTGCCGGACAATTCGCTCGATATGTCGACCTGATCGGTCGGCTGGACTGAGCCGGTGGAGGTTACGATGACGGAAAGGTCGCCCTGTCTCGCCGCTTCCGTGGTGTAGGTATAGGCGACGCCCGCGGCACGCGACTGGTAATAATAGCCAAGGCCCCCGCCGATCAGCACCACGGCTGCTGCGGCATAGAGATAGCGGCGCGACTTCTTCTTTCTACCTGACCTGCTGGTACCCAGAATGTCCCGCAGATCGGGCTGGCTGTTTTCCGTGTCGCGGCCATTGGTGTTGGCGTCATTCATTTTCGTCACCCGCAAAATTCAAAATACCACAGAGGATTGTTTCCAACCCCTGTTTCCGGTCCGTCTGTCGCTGTTTGTATTCCTCTGATTGTGGGAAGTGACATAGCTTGCCTAAAGGGGGAAGTGAAAACTTGGTAATATTTATGATAGCTCTGGTCTGCTAGAGATAAATCCGAAAAGGCCGATGCCACTGATGTGGCGCCGGTTTCAGCAGCGACATGCAGGACGATGATATAATGAACGACAATGTGGTGAAGTTCCGCAAACCGGCGCCCCCGAAAAAGCCGCGCCAGCCGCTTGGGCCAAAATCGAAAAAAGCCCTGACGATCGCCGCCATCATCGCTTTTTTCGCCGCCGCCTGGGGGTATTTTACGCTGTTCGGGCAGGGGTGACGCTCTGAACGCCGTATTGGGTATAGACGCCGCATGGACTGTTACCCAGCCAAGCGGGGTCGCCTTGGTCATCAACGATGGAACAGGCTGGACGCTGCGTGCCGCCGCATCTTCCTACGTTGGCTTCCTTGCCTGTGGAACCGATATCCCGGTTCTCGCTGATCGCCCAAGGGGATCAGTTGCCGAAGCATCGGCGCTTCTGGCGGCCGCAGAAGCCCTTGCGGGATGCAAGATCGATCTCGTTACGATTGATATGCCGCTCTCGCATCAACCGATTACTGCCCGCCGTGCTTCTGACAATCTGGTGTCTTCCGCCTATGGTTCCCGGCAATGCGGCACCCACACCCCAAATGCAATCAGGCCCGGCAAGGTCAGTGATGATCTTAAAATGGGGTTTGAACTTGCGGGATATCCGTTATTAACCAGGGAAATCAGCAGTCCTGGTCTGCTCGAAGTCTACCCGCACCCTGCGCTCGTTGAACTGACCAACGCCGCGAAACGGCTTCCGTATAAGCAGGGAAAAGTCGGCAGCTACTGGCGGTCGGATACGTCCGCAGACCGTCGCTCCAAACTCCTCGAGGTCTGGTCTTTCATCATCGCACATCTGGATCGACGGATAGGTGGGGTTGCCGATGCACTCATCATCCCTGCGACGAACGCAAAGGGATGGGAGATGAAGGCTTTTGAGGACAAGATGGATGCCGTCGTGTGCGCCTGGGTCGGGATTTGTGCTTTGGAGGGTGAGGCAGTGCCGTATGGCGACGACATTTCCGCGATCTGGATCCCGAAAGCGGCAGTTTAGATGGAGATGGCGACCCCTGCAGGATTCGAACCTGCGACATTCGACTTAGAAGGTCGACGCTCTATCCAGCTGAGCTAAGGGGCCGTCGTGCCGGACTATTATTGCTCCGGCTGAAAATCGTTCAGTGCGTCTTCTTCAATGCGTCCAGGGCTGGGTGCGGTTGAAGCGGAAATTATCCGTGTAGGATACAACCTTGCGGGTTGCTTCCTTTGGTTGGATGACGCGGTATTCGATGCCCTTGCGCTGCGCATAGGCTTCGGCCTGTTCCTGCGTCTCGAATGTCAGCTTGACCTGCTGCTTCATGTCGGATGTTGAGGTGTATCCCATGATCGGATCGATCTTGCGCGGGACCTCAGCGTCGAATTCCAGAACCCAGACATTGGTTTTCGCCTTGCCGGATTGCATGGCGGTCTTTGCAGGGCGGTAAATCTTCGCAGACATGTCGAAACTGCTCCGGTTGGGCGGTGGGGCATGCGCCCCGGATTACTATTCACGTACCTGAATAGAATAACCAAATCGTGTCAGGAACGCTGAATTTGAAATGGACCGACTCCATGTGAGAGTCAAGACGATTATCCCTTGCGGCCTCTTCACGGTCCCACCGCGTTGCATGAGTTTTCAACAATCGAGACAATGGGCTCAACAAAGATGAATTTCCCTGTTGCGGACTGCGGGTGAACCGTGTATTCCCCAGCCATCGCCTCGGCGGAGTGTAGCGCAGTCTGGTAGCGCATCTGGTTTGGGACCAGAGGGTCGGGAGTTCGAATCTCTCCACTCCGACCATTTAAAGCGAAACATTCGCTTGTCGGTGTAACCCCTTCAAATAATAGCTTCCGTTCAGTCCGCTGAAGGTCCGGCCAATGTGCTTTCGGCCGTGCCGATCGTCATGACATTGCCGCGCCATGCAACCGCGCTGCCGATCCAGCTGCGTACCCAGACGAATGGCATGATGACATCCCGCGCGACCATTGCCGGAAGGGTATAGAGGGATACCGGCCACCGGTTGAGAGCTGCGAGCGCCAGTTCCGGGCCGTACATGACGGCGAGTACGGCAATCGCGGTGACGGCAAGGTTCACATCGGCGGCAGCGGCGGCAGCGAGTGCGAAGAGGAGCGGGGGAAGCGCGCCGGTGAGGATTTCCGGGGCGAAATATTGCGGGAAGGTGACGCGCCGCAGCCGCGCCCAGCGGGTCTGCCGCGACCAGATCTCACCGGCATGGCGCTGTCCGAGCGGCTGCTCGAACGGGGCCGACACCAGGTGTACCTTGCGACCGGCGTTTCTGACCAGCTTCGTGGAAGCGGCATCTTCGGCGATTTCGGCGGCGAGCGCGCGGATGCCGCCGCGCTCTTCCAGGAATGGCTTGTTCCACAACATCGATTTGCCCTGCGCGAAGCCCATGCCGATGGCTTCCGCCGCATATTGCCAGCGGCCTTGCGAGCCGTTGAGGAAGGCGCATTCCACGTGCGCCCAGAAGCCATCCGGCCGGGAGCCGAGCGGTGGCGAGCAGACCAGTCCGCTATCCGGCCGCCAGGCCGACATCATGGTTTCGATATAGGATTGCGGCATCAAAACATTGGAATCGGCCAGAATGACCCATTCGTGTCGGGCAGCACGCCAGCCCTTGACGCAATTGTTCAGTTTGGGATTGGCGCTGATGCGATCATCGCCGATGAGCAATTGCGCTGAAACTGCGGGGAAGGCCGCGCTTGCCTTGCGCACTTCCTCGATCACGGGATCGAACTCGTCGGCGACACAGAACAGCAGCTCATAGTCCGGCCAGTTGAGCTGGAAGGCGCGCGACAGCGTCAGCGGCGTGAAAGTTTCGATGCCGCGCAGCGGCACCACCAGCGATACCGGCGGTTTCTGCCGGACAAGTGCGCTGTCCGTATCGCGTCTTTTCAGCCGCCAGCCTGCCAGAACGACGCCGAGAAGATTGAAGGCGAGGAGCAGAATTGCGCAAAGGGCAAAAACAGTTTCCATGCTGGCCAGTTCCACTCCCAAGCTTTTAGCGGTTTACCCGCCAACCGATTCCATGGAATTCGTCATTGCGGATTATAACGTTTGCATGACAGTTACATGTCATGTTCCGCAGGCAGGATCCGACTTCGGTCGTTCATGCGCCTCTGGCGCACGGGTCGATGCCGCGTTTGTTACCGAGAAAGCGTGAACGGTTTTTGCAGACTACCTGTTCGCTAGGGGAGACGGTTGTTTGCCTGGTTGAATGCGATAACGACGAAGTGGGCGTGTCGCGCTATCAGGAATAGTCACGTCGAAACACCGATTGTAAGACAGAAATCTATCCGAGTATTGACTGCCGTTGCATGGGGACAATTAAGACGGTGTATCTCACAGCAACCTCCCGATCCCTGTGCACCCGGCCATTTGAATAGGACGAAGCTCAGGCTTCAATCAAACGGGCGATCCACGCAGGTGGATTGCCCTTTGTTTTGACCTATGGAGCCATGTTGATGACGGCAGAACGACTTGCCGCCCATCCGGTTGTAATCACCGTAAGTTATTGATATTTAATCGATAAGATTCACAAAGCCTTCCGCGTGACGAGCTAGTGGATGTTCAGAATATGCGCGTGGCTGCTTGCGACCAGAAACGATTCCCGCGCTTTTTCGATGTCGCATTTTCCGGCGATAGCATCGAGACAGTTCCTGCGCGCGTCCTCATATTCCGGTCCGTGTTCGTCCGGCCAGCGGTACATCAGCATGTCCAGCGCCACCAGAGGGCTGTAGATTTCCACCGCTGCGGATAGCGGCAGGTGGATCGCCACCGGCTTCATCCACGAGGCGTGGTGACACGGCTCCGTTTTGTTAATCAGCATGTCATTCTCCTCCCTGTTTCATGCGCCTTGACGGCAGATTTCACTCCCATGCGCGAAATGCTCACCTCACGAAATGGTTCCCGATCACCTAAAATGTGATCGGGCAGGGGGTTCCAATTTGTCAAGATGAATGGAAGATGAACGAATTGATGAACCGGAGATGAACAAAACCGTGATTCGGGCGTTGTAATAGCCAAGAAGGAGAACGCACATGTTCAATTTGTCAGGCATTCAGGAAAGCTTCTTTGGAGACCGCATGGCGGGTGTATGCGAGGCCATCACCTCTGCATTGGCTTTCGAAAACGGTCTCGAGAAGTCGCGGATTTCCGCAACCGTCGAAAATGACGTGATCTATCTTGAAGGGACGGCGGATTCGGTCGAGGCAATCGACATTGCCATCAATCTTGCCGCATCCATTTCCAATTGCCGGATTTTGAGCCATATCGAGCCGGTCTACTGAGATCTTGCCGGCCGGGCGAAACGTCGTCCGGCCTTTTCAGACGCAGTAACGCGGCAATGTCATTTCCGGTTGCCGATTTGTGCACTGCGCACCAGATCGCCCGGTTTGATGCCGTAGCGTTTGGCAGTGCCGCCATTCAGTTCAAGCACGAATTTGACCGACCCACGGGAGCTGATGATCGCTTCTGAATGTGGCACGGCGTTTTCGTGGATATGGGTTATGCGCCCGTCCCGGGCGATAAACAGCATGTCGAGCGGAATGAGAGTATTCCTCATCCACATGGCTACATCCCGCTCCTTGCCGAAATCGAACAGCATACCGCTTCCAAGCGGCATTGACTTGCGAAACATAAGGCCCTGTTCGCGCTGGGCGTTGTCCAGCGCCAGTTCCGCAACAAATTCGTGGGTTTCTCCGGATGCGGTTTCTACCGTCAGCGGTTCGGATTGAAACGTCTGCTGCTGTTGAGCCTGCGCTCCGCTTGAGAGCGTGAAAAAAAGAAGCGCCAGAACGGCGCTCTTCATAAAGTTGCGAAACACAGCGGCCATCAGTGCGACATCCCGATCGGGGCCGGGTTGTCGGGGTGGATTTCCGCCGCCATCAAACCCTTGTCGCCATCGCCGAAGCGCACCAGCACCACCTGGCCCGGACGCAGTTCCGTGAGGCCGAAGCGGCGCAGCGTTTCCATATGCACGAAAATATCTTCCGTGCCTTCGCCGCGCGTCAAGAAGCCGAAACCCTTGGTGCGGTTGAACCACTTGACGATTGCACGCTCAAGCCCGCTTGACGGCGTGACCTGCACATGGGTGCGAACCGGCGGCAGCTGCGACGGGTGAACGGCGGTGGACTGATCCATCGACAGGATGCGGAAGGCCTGAAAGCCGCGGTCACGCCGCTGGATGAGGGCAACGATGCGCGTACCCTCGAGAATGGTCTGATACCCATCGCGGCGCAGGCAGGAGACATGCAGCAGCACGTCCTGCATGCCATTGTCAGGCACGATAAAGCCGAAACCCTTGGCAACGTCGAACCATTTCACCGCGCCGGTGATTTCGGTCAGATCCACGGCGTCGGCCGAAAGGTCCTCGACATCGACTATCGTTTTCGATGACATCCTATCAGCCATATCCTGCCAACCCCTCGATTACGCGCCACACACCGGTCAACTGATTCCTGTGTACCAGATTAACATCTTGGTAACGGTTCCACGCAAGCCCTAGTTTTTGATTTGCGTAGCTGCTTTTATGTCGCCGTCCTTGTCCGGGGCTTGCGATCATGCGTTTATGGCCCGGAAAAGCGTATTGGAGAGGAAGAAAATGCGGTATCTGCACACGATGGTTCGCGTCAAAGACCTTGGCGAATCAATGAAATTCTATTGCGACCTGATGGGTCTCGAGGAAATACGCCGGATCGAAAACGAAAAAGGCCGTTTCACTCTGGTTTTTCTTGCAGCGCGCGACGATATCTCTGCGGCGCGGGAAAAAAAGGCGCCTTCCCTTGAACTCACCTACAATTGGGACACCGAAGATTACACCGGCGGCCGCAATTTCGGGCACCTGGCCTATGAGGTCGACAATATTTACGACTTCTGCGCCCACCTTCAGCAAAATGGCGTCGTGATCAACCGGCCGCCGCGTGACGGTCACATGGCCTTCGTTCGTTCGCCCGACGGTATTTCTTTCGAAATCTTACAGAAGGGCGAAAGCCTCGCGCCAGCCGAACCGTGGATATCTATGCAGAATACGGGTTCCTGGTAGGGGTTTTCCCGACCAGAAGCGACGATTTCGGTCACTCTTGCCTTGTCCGGATGGGTTGAGGCATAGTCCGCGAATCGAAACGGCATGTCCTGTTTTGAAAAAGCAGACGATTCCGTTCCCGTGCTGCTGTTGTAAATGCAAGATACGGAGGCCACCCATGAAAGCTGTCGATAGCGCGAAAGGACGCGTTGCCTGTCAGCGTCTTGTTGTCGCGGTTTCGTTGCTCGGGCTTGCCGGATGCGTTTCAGCGGTGACGGATGACGACATGGCTGCCAACAGCAAAAAGCCGGCGATTTCCGCCGAGCAGCAGGCGCAGGCGGCATCGGCGGTTCATAATCCGGCCGCCAAACAGCAGCAGGGGCATTACGTGGATCCCGCCGTGGCCTCCGCAACCGGCGGGGCCGTTGCGGCCCAGCCGCAGGCGCCCGGTGGCCCCGCACAGGGTTACGGTGCCGCCGCCGATATTGGCGGCCTGACGACGCAGCCGACGGCGATTTCCGCGGGTACATCAAGCATATATTCAAGCAGACCTGCCGTTGCGGCGGGGGCTATAGCCGCAGCGGGCGCACCTTCCCAGGGGATCGCGCCCGCCGTCAGCAGCGTCTATTCGGCACCAGTGCAGGCGACACAATCGCAACCGGTATCCGCAACGGGACAAGTGCCGACTGCCGTGCCGGTACCGGCAGAACAGCACAGCGAAAACCGTCAGGCGGTTCCCGTACCAACGCCGCAAAATGCGTCGGAACAGCTCGCAGCTGCTTCAGCGCAGTCTTCTGGAGCCGGGAAACGGGCAGGCGAGGGGCAGGAAAGTGAGGGCACAGTCGTGCCGCTGGCAGCTTTTTTCGCCGGTGCGGCCAAGAAGCGCCTTCCGAAAATGATCGAAAACGGTACGGCGGAGAATACGCAGGTTGCGGCGCTCTCCGGCGGGTCGGACAGGACGATGGGTATAGCGCTTTCCGGCCGTTCGGCGATGTCTGACGAATTCGACGATGCGCATCTCGAAGACGAGGATGACCAGCCGGCCGGCCTGATGAAGCTTGCCTCGCTCTCCGGCCTCACCCGAGTTTCTCCGAACGGGCTTTTCCTGCAGACCGATCATGTTGAAGTCGGTTGTTTCAAGCCGGAACTGGTGCGCATGATCAAGGATGTCGAGCGCCACTACAACAGCCCGGCAATCGTTACCTCGGGTTATCGCCCGCCAAAGGGCATAAGGCAGGGTTCCAAGCACTACACCTGCGATGCAGCCGACATCCAGATCAAGGGCGTTTCCAAATGGGAGCTTGCGTCCTATCTGCGCTCGATGCCGCAGCGTGGTGGTGTAGGCACCTATTGCCACACCGAATCGGTCCACATGGATACGGGCGAAGCCAGAGACTGGAACTGGCGCTGCCGCCGCACCGCCCCACGTAAATAATCTCGCGCCGCATTCCCGAACCGTCAAAGCTTGCGCGTTGCTCGCCCGAAATTCTGCCGGCGTGGAAATCACGGCATGCAGACAGGGTGCGCCACATGCTGTAGGAGACGGTTTCCCGACTCTATGCGCATGGTGCTTTCCGAATGCTGCCGATATCCGCTTTTCCCGTTTACATCATCTCCATCGCCAGAGCGCGCGCCCGTCTTGAAAAGATGCTGAACGGAGCATCAGGTCTTGGGCTGGATTTGCGCCCGGTGGAAGGTGTTGACGGTAAGACCATTCCCGCTGCCGAATGGACGGATTTTAACAGGCGCGGCTTTGAGCTTCGCAACGGCCGTCATGCCTTGCCTGGGGAGTATGGCTGTTATGCCAGCCATATCAAGGCACTGGAGATATTCCTCGCCACGGATGTGCCGGTTGCCGTGATCGTTGAGGATGATGTTGCCTTCACGCCTGACTTCTCCGATCGGGTCAAGGCAATGGTCGCGATCATGCCTGAGAATTCCATCGTAAAGCTGACCAATCACCGCCACAGAGGTTTCAGAGCCAGGAAGACCAGCGCTCTCGGAGACAAGCTGGGGCGCTGCATATACGGGCCACAGGGATCGTCGGCCTGCTATATCATCTCACGCGGTGGAGCGGAGGAGTTTCTGAAAGCGGCAAGGGTGATGACGCTGCCTTTCGACCGGGCGCTGGAATGCGGCTGGGGTTACGGCACGCATGTCTACGTCACCGAAAAGGATTTTCTGCCTTTCGGCGATCCGGACACGCTGGTCGGAACGCGCGCGGAATATCGCGGCAGCAAATTTGCCCGGTTGAACCGGGTGCCAGCCTATCTCTCCAGTTTTTATGACAATATCGCGCGGTATGTGTACGCCTATCTGTAGAGGGAGGCCGCTTAACGCACGAAATCTTCCCTCTGGACCGCTTTGCGGCCCGTGAGGCTTTCTTTTTGGATGCTGAAGAAAATCGGCTTGGTGGAGTCCGTTCCAGTTTCGTGCGGATGGATCGTTGAGCCTCCCGGCTCCCACCAGTTCGGGTGTTTCTGGATCAGAGACCAGGCGTAGATCCGCTCGCTTTGCCATTGCTCGTTATCTTCAAGCTCCTGATAGAGGCCATGGAGAATTACGCTTGTCCACGTGCTGGTGTTTTTGACCTCATCGACCTGAAGGCAAACATGAGGGTTCAGGCGCATATTCTCTATCTTGGCTCCCATCATCGAGAAGCTGTAGACTCCACCCTCGTGAAACACGAAATGGATCGGCACCACATAGGGCCTGTCATGATCGATACAGGCAAGATGCCCGAAGCTCATCCGGGAAAGGAATGCGATGCATTCCGCCGATGTCATTTCTTCTAGATGGACACTTGACGCCATGATGATCACTCCGTTCTGGGCAGGTGACAACGATCATCTGATCGCGCCGCCTTCATTTTCCCATCTCTCGACAGCCGGGCTTCCGGATTTTTGGGTAGACTGAAATATTTCCCGGTTCTTATGGTGAGGAGCCGACGCAGCCGGGATTGGTTTACGCCTGCCGGAACCACGTCGAATGGCGGCGATCAGAACTCGCCTGCACGCGCCGAGTTTCGTGGAGCCGCATAACGTTGCAGCACCTTTTTCAAGCCTGTCGATCGCCTTGACGAGCAGGGGCGCACGATCTGGATCGACATTTCGTTTTCGATTGATGGAAGACATTTCGTCCTCCTTTGGTTGGGGCCAAGGCAGATGCACCTTCACACAACAGCGCCCGCTTCAAATGCTGCGATTGATTTATTCTGCGCTCTATATGAGGGATGCGCAAGCACATAGCTTGTCTGGAAACCATCCATGAAGTGCTGCAGCTGCTACTGTACCACCGGCACACAAAGCGCGTTCCGTTGCACATGGAATCGGCGCGCGGGCGCGATTTTCCGTATTTTGTCGTAAATTTTCTAGCCTGTTTGTTTCAGCATGAGTTTTGTCAAAAGGTCGATCTGCTGCTGCTGTTTATCGACGAGGGCTTTCAGCTCGATAGAGCGCATCCGATCGAACTTATCGTGCAGCGCCATGATTTCGATCTCTGCCTTCAGATTGACCTCGTAGTCATGTGCGGCGTCGATCCGATCCTTAGCCGCATGGCGGTTCTGGCTCATCATGATCACCGGCGCCTGAACCGCTGCGAGCATGGATAAGATGAGATTGAGGAAAATGAACGGGTAGGGATCGAAGGCGTTCGAAGCCGCGATGATGTTTGCGCTCAGCCATATCGCAAGCAAAGCCGCAAATATAAGGATAAAGGTCCAGGAGCCACCGAATTTGGCAACTGTATCCGCAAGCCGCTGGCCGGGCGTCAGTCTCTCGTCGAAAACCGCATTCGCGTCCGCCGAGATGGTGCGCCTTGCTGCAAGACGACGAAATATTGCTTTTTCCCTGTCCGGCAGCAGCTCAAGCGGTTTCCCCAGATAACGGCTCGCTCCCTCCGCCAGATCCTGAGGTATGAGCATGTCACTGTCGTCTTCGATATGGGTTGCCATTGTTCTTTCTCCCTTGGCTCGCGCCAATCCGACAACCGCCTCCGGACCGAAGGTCGCCCCTACACGGATCAGGTATTAGCACACGCCATCGTACCATGCTTTGCATTGAGCTGCCTTATCGGCCGGTTCGCGAGCCAGGGGACGGCGTGTCAGGGAGGGCGGCGATTTGCGTTCTTCTGGGAGGCAGTTTCAGGGACGAGATCTGTCGTAACGCAACTTCAAGTCACGCGGCGCAAGCGCATATCGTTACCGCCAGCGAACATATCGATGGGCATTATGCGTCTTAACTTACTGATATCTTTGATAAAGGTGGTGAGAGCGCAGGGATTCGAACCCTGGACCTACTAATTAAAAGTCAGTTGCTCTACCGGCTGAGCTACGCTCTCCCGTGTCGGGGCTGGGATGCCCTTCGGAAGTGCGCGGAACATAGGTAGAGCGATCCGTTCGGTCAACCCAAAAAAAGCGCTTTCTACAATCAATCCGGTTTTTTTTGTCGCACCCCCGAAAAGGTGATTGGAGAGAGGGGGCGGCTGGGGATAAAAGCGGCGTCAGACATGTCTGGCAAACGGGTGAAATCGTTTTGCGGCAATGGCATGCGCCAAAATGAGAGCGTGAAACGCGGCGAATCTCGGGAATCGCGACGTGCCTTGCTGATCTTTTTGCGCGTGACGTTATCCCAAAACCGATTCCCGCTTTTGGGAGACATGCGTCAATGCGGAGTTCTTTCTTGTCGATTGCCGATATTTCCCTGTTCAGCGCGCTTCTGGCCGGTGCCCTGTCATTTCTGTCGCCCTGCGTCCTGCCGCTGGTGCCGCCTTACCTCTGCTATATGGCCGGTGTTTCGGTGGAGCAGTTCAGGACGGAGAATACCGCGCCGCGGCCCGAAATCCGCAGGGCCGTGCTGTTTTCGGCTTTCTTCTTCACGCTCGGTTTTGCCACGGTCTTCGTGGCGCTGGGTGCCGGTGCTTCGACGATCGGCACGCTGTTGCGCCAGAACCTCGATATTCTCGCCAAGATTGGCGGTTTCATCATCATCCTGATGGGCCTTAACTTTCTCGGTGTTTTCCGCATTGGCCTGTTTTCGCGTGAGGCGCGGTTTCATGGGGCGGGCAAACCGGCCACGCTTTCCGGCGCCTATGTCATGGGCCTCGCCTTTGCCTTCGGCTGGACGCCCTGCATCGGTCCTGTCCTCGGCGCGATCCTCGGCGTTGCCGCCTCGCGTGACACGGTTGGAGATGGCGCAATGCTGCTTGCGGTCTATTCGCTTGGCCTTGCGGTGCCATTCTGGATTGCTGCAGCCTTTTCCGGTTCCTTCATGCGTTTCCTCGTCCGTTTCCGCCGCCATCTCGGTCTTGTGGAAAAGCTGATGGGTGTGTTGCTGGTGCTCACCGGCCTCGCTTTCATGACCGGTTTCATCACCAATGTGGCGATCTGGTTCCAGGAGACCTTTCCGATCCTGATGAAAATCGGCTAAGCCTCCCCGCGTATTTTATACGCGGGGGAAAGACTGTGGCCGATATCGTCGGATTGCTTTTGCCGTTTTTCGGCCTGATCTTCATCGGCTACGGCGCGGCGCGCATAACGAAACAGCCGGTCGAGGCGATGGGCTGGCTGAACACCTTCATCATCTATGCGGCGCTTCCGGCGCTGTTTTTCAAGCTGGTGTCGAAAACGCCGGTGGAAGAACTGACGCGCATGGATTTCGTTGCCGCCAGTCTTGCCTGCACCTACGGCATTTTCTTGGCTGTGTTCCTGATCGGCCGGTTCGTGAGAAAGAACAATCTCGCCGAAACGACGATCCAGAGTTTCGCGGCAAGCTACGGCAATATTGGCTATATGGGTCCGGGGCTCGCGCTTCTGGCGCTCGGTGAAAAAGCGGCAGTGCCCGTCGCGCTGATCGTCTGTCTCGAAAACGCCGCCCATTTCATCGTCGCACCGGCGATGATGGCGGTTGCGGGCGGTGACAAGCGCTCTGCAGCAAGGCTTGCGCTGGATGTGGCGCGCAAGGTCATTACTCACCCGTTCATCGTGTCGGTAATCGCCGGTTTTCTGGCCGCTTCGCTGTCATGGCAGCCGCCGGAGGCGGTGCAGCGGCTGGTGGACTATCTGGCGCAATCGGCAGCACCATGCGCTCTGTTCGCCATGGGTGTCACGCTGGCGCTGCGGCCAATGAAGCGGGTGCCGGTCGAAATCAGCTATATCGTCCCGGCAAAGCTTATCCTGCATCCGCTTGCCGCTTATCTTGTGCTCTCGTCGCTCGGGCGGTTCGAACCGGTATGGATCTATTCCGCCGTGCTGCTTGCGGGCTTGCCGACCGCGACGAATGTCTTCGTCATCGGCCAGCAATATCACGTCTGGCAGGAGAGGGCGTCGGCGACGATCCTGATCTCGACGGTGCTTTCGGTCTTCACGCTGACGGGCGTGGTTTATTTCATCCAGCCTTTTTGAAGCTGCCGAACAGCAGCGAGGGCAGGGCCTTCAGCCCGCGCCCCGGCTCGATGCCTTCGCGCATGACCATGCTTCTGAGCGTGCCGATGCCGGATAGCACATGCAGACCAGCCGCACGCGCCATCTGCACCGGCAGTAGATCGGAAAGCAGCGACCGGTTGAGGAGATCGACGCTGAGGGTGCGGGTGTAGACATCCGCCCGCCGCTTGCGGTCGAAGCTACTGCCGGCATCCGCCGCAATCGGGCGGTCGGAGACGGCGCCGAGCAGGTCGGTAAGGGCGATGATGTCGCGCAGGCTGAGGTTCAGACCCTGTGCGCCGATGGGCGGGAAACCATGTGCAGCCTCGCCGATCAGGGCGACGCGGCCCTTGCCGAAGCGATGCGCGGTCATGGAAGACAGTGGCCATGCCTGCACGCTGTCTTCCACCGTAACGGCGCCGAGCATGGATTGCATGCGCTCCTCCACCCTGAGGCTGAGCGCTTCAAGCGGCAGTGTCGTCAGCTCTTCCGCTTGCGCTGGAGTGACAACCCAGACGAGGCTGGAGCGGTCGCCGGGCAGGGGAACCTGCGTGAAAGGTCCCGTGGGCGTATGGAATTCTGTCGAGACATTGCCGTGCGGCCGGCTATGGCTGAAGTTCAAAACGATGGCCGTCTGCGGATAGGACCAGGATTTGACGCCAATTGCGGCTGCATCCCGCACCATCGACTTCCTGCCATCCGCGCCGATCAGAAAATCTGCGGAGAGCGCTTCACCATCGCCAAGTGTTACCGATACACGGTCGTTGCCGATATCAATCGTCTCGGCGGTGGTTTCGAAGCGGGTAATATTGTGTTCCTGTTCGACCGCTTCGCTAAGCACGCCAAGTAGCGCCTCATTGGGAATATTCCAGCCGAATGCATCCAGCCCGATTTCAGAGGAGCGGAACTGCACGGTGGGCGCGCGCAGCAGGCGGTCGGTGCCGTCAATGATCTGCATGGTGGAAAGACGGGCTGCGGCAGGGGCTATGCGCGACCAGAGGCCAAGGCGGTCCATGAAGCGGATCGACTGGTCCATCAGCGCGGTCGTGCGCCGATCCTTCTTTTCGTTGGGGGGCGCAACAAGCGCCACGTGGCGGCCCGCCCGCGCAAGCGCTATGGCCGCAATCTGGCCCGCAAGTCCCGCACCAGTGATGGCGATATCGAAGTGTCTCATGGTCCTGATCCGTTGTTATTTCCAAGGCATCATAAAGGCTTTGCGCGGGTAAATCCACTTTGACCCCGGAACATCCCGGCGTAAACATTCGTTGGTTGTACCGCTATATTAGTCCTAGGATAAGCCAGATCAGCCGGTTGCAAAGCGTGGTGAATGGCCGCATACCGGAATGAACAGGGCGGATGAAAAGCGGGGCGCAGACGCTGACCATGAAAATTTTCAACTACAAGCGTGTTCCCTACGCGGAAATCCGCGCCTTTTCCGTTCATATTTTGACGGCATCCGGGTCGTTTCTGGCTTTTCTTGGCGTCGTCGCCGCTTCCGAACACCGCTTTGTCGACATGTTCTGGTGGCTGGGGCTTGCGCTGCTGGTGGATGGCATTGACGGGCCGATCGCCCGCAAGGTTCGGGTGAAGGAAGTTCTGCCCAACTGGTCGGGCGATACGCTCGACAATATCATCGACTATGTCACCTATGTGCTCTTGCCCGCCTTTGCGCTTTACCAGAGCGGCATGATCGGCGAGCCGCTGTCCTTCGTTGCGGCTGGCATGATCGTGGTGTCGAGCGCCATCTATTATGCCGACATGGGCATGAAGACGGACGAATATTTCTTCTCCGGCTTTCCGGTGGTGTGGAACATGGTGGTGTTCACGCTGTTCGTCATGGATGCCAGCGCCACAACAGCCATGACTGTTGTTACCGTTTCGGTGTTCCTGACATTCCTGCCGATCAATTTCCTGCATCCGGTGCGCGTGAAGCGATTGCGGCCGCTTAATCTGGCAATCGTGTTCGTCTGGTGTGCGCTTGGCGGTTATGCGTTGCTGATGCATTTCGAAACGCCGTCCTGGGCGGTGATCGGCTTTGTGGCGAGCGGGCTTTATCTCTATTGCATCGGCGGAATATTGCAGTTTTTCCCCGCGCTCGGCGCGAAATAAGAAAAGCGTAAAGCCGTTTATTGCTTGTGCAAATTGCATTTAAGCAACGTCTTTTTCAGTTGTGCGCAGCAGCAAAACAGTTATCAATAAATCATGATCGCGCAGCATTGCATACGTGTTGTAGCCTGATTGGGAACAATGACCACGGTTGCTGAAAATGCTTCGAAGAAAGCATGGGTAGCCGGTGTAGAGAGGGAATTCGTGACTGGAACTATGGCGCCGGAGGCCGTGCCTCTCCTGTCCGTTCGCAAGCTGACCAAGCTGTTCGGCAATTTCGCCGCATGCAACGGCATCGACCTCGATATAGCGCCGGGCGAAATCCACGCGCTTCTGGGTGAAAACGGCGCGGGCAAGTCCACGCTAGTCAAGATGCTGTTCGGCGTGCTCTCGCCGAGCGAGGGTGATATCGTCTGGCAGGGTCAGCCGGTTTCCATAGGTTCGCCAAGCGAGGCCCGCAGGCTCGGCATCGGCATGGTCTTCCAGCATTTCTCCCTGTTTGAGGCGTTGACGGTTGCTGAAAACATCGCCCTGTCGCTGGACCCGAAAATTTCATTGAAGGAAATCGCCAAGGAAGCGGAACAGCTTTCGCGCGCCTATGGCCTGCCTCTCGATCCCAATGCGCATGTCGCAGATCTTTCGGTTGGCGAGCGCCAGCGTATCGAGATCGTGCGCGCCCTGTTGCAGAACCCGCGCCTTATCATTCTCGACGAGCCGACTTCGGTTTTGACACCACAGGAGGCGGACAAACTGTTCGAGACGCTGGCGAAGCTGAAGGCCGAAGGCCGTTCGGTGCTTTATATCAGCCACCGGCTGGAAGAGGTGCAGCGTATCTGCGACCGCGCTACCGTTCTGCGCCATGGCAAGGTTACGGGCGCCTGCGATCCGCGCAAGGAAACACCGGCATCTCTGGCGCGCATGATGGTGGGTAGCGATGTCGCAAGCGTTTCGCGACCGACGGGCGATGCCCTCGGTCAACCGCAGATCGAAGTCATGGGGCTTTCCGTTGCGCCACGCACGCCCTTTGCCGTGGCGTTGAAAGCGGTTTCCATGACTGTGCGCGCCGGCGAAGTGCTGGCGATTGCCGGGGTTGCCGGAAACGGGCAGGGCGAGTTGTTCGATGCGCTTTCGGGCGAATATCCCGTCTATAATAATGATGCGATCCATCTCCGCGGCAAGCCGGTCGGCCGCATCGGCATCAATGGCCGGCGGCTGATGGGCGCCGGTTTCGTACCCGAGGAGCGCCACGGCCATGCCGCCGTTCCCGGCATGAGCCTTTCCGACAATCTTCTGCTGGCGCGGGCGCGCTCCGACCGCAAGGCCTTTCTGACGGGCGGTTTTCTGCGCATCGTCAGGGGCTCAGCTATCAAGGCGGCGGCGCGGCGCATATCGGAAACCATGGATGTGCGCAAAAGCGGGGCAGATCCGCTGGCGGGATCGCTGTCAGGTGGCAATCTGCAAAAATTCATCGTCGGGCGCGAACTCGATCGTCAACCGGCCGTGCTTGTTGTCAACCAGCCGACATGGGGTGTGGATGCGGGGGCGGCGAGCCGTATCCGGCAGGCGCTTGTCGATCTCGCCAAAGCCGGCTCTGCCGTCATCGTCATCAGCCAGGACCTCGATGAAATCTTCGAGGTCGCCACCAATATCGCGGTCATTTCCGATGGGCAGCTTTCGCAGGCCTATCCGGTGGAAGACATGACGCTTGAAAAGATCGGCCTGCTGATGGGCGGCGTCCACACACAGTCAGGAGCCGCCCAGCATGCGCATTGAGCTTGAAAAACGGGCAGGGATCTCGAAGCTATTTACCCTTCTCTCGCCGCTTCTGGCACTGGTGCTGACGCTGCTTGTCGGCGCCATCATGTTCGCCATACTCGGCAAAAATCCGCTTGATGCGCTTTACGCCTTTTTCATCGAGCCACTGCTGGAGGTCTGGTCGCTGCACGAGCTGGCGATCAAGGCCGCACCGCTGATCCTGATCGCGGTTGGCCTGTCTATCTGTTATCGCTCCAACAACTGGAACATCGGCGCGGAAGGACAATTCACCATCGGCGCGATCACCGGTTCCATCCTGCCGGTGCTTTATCCGGACTGGCATTCGCCACTCATCCTGCCGTTGATGCTGGTTATGGGCGCCATCGGTGGCGCACTCTATGCCGGTATTCCGGCGCTGTTGAAGACGAAGTTCAACACCAACGAAATCCTCGTCAGCCTGATGCTGGTCTATGTCGCGCAGCTTTTTCTCGACTGGCTGACGCGCGGCATCTGGCGCGATCCGGGCGGCTATAACTTCCCGCAGACGAAACCCTTCAACGAGAGCGCAGTGCTGCCGGAAATGCTGGCATCGGGCCGGGCGCATTGGGGTTTCGTGTTTGCCATCGTGGCGGCCATCGCGCTGTGGTTCATGATGCGTTACATGCTGAAAGGCTTCGAGGTCACGGTTCTTGGCCAATCGGCGCGGGCAGGGCGTTTTGCCGGTTTCTCATCGAGCCGCATGGTCTGGTTTTCGATGCTGCTTTCCGGCGCCCTTGCCGGGCTCGCGGGCATTTCGGAAGCCTCCGGCTCCATCGGCCATCTTCAGCCCAGCATTTCTCCTGGTTACGGCTTCACCGCCATCATCGTCGCCTTTCTCGGCCGCCTCAATCCGCTCGGTATCATCCTCTCCGGGCTGGTGCTTGCACTGACCTATCTGGGTGGTGAGGCGGCGCAGCTTTCCATCGGTGTGTCTGACAAGGTGACGCGTGTGTTTCAGGGGCTGATGCTATTCTTCGTACTCTCCTGCGATACATTGATCTTCTACCGCATCAGGATCGTCTTCACCGGCAAGGCGCATAACAGCCAAGGAGCGGCATGATGGATATGCTTCAGGCCATCCTTCTCACGGTCATCACTGCCGCCACACCGCTCGTCCTTGCCGCCTCGGGCGAGCTGGTGGCGGAACGCTCCGGCGTTCTCAATCTCGGCGTCGAGGGCATGATGATCATGGGTGCGGTCTGCGCTTTCGCTGCCGCGCATATGACCGGTTCGCCCTATCTCGGCATTCTGGCCGGTATCGCGTCGGGCGCGGTTTTCTCGCTGCTCTTCGGTTTCCTGACGCTGACGCTCGTTACCAACCAGGTGGCGACGGGACTTGCGCTGACCATTCTCGGTCTTGGCGTTTCCGGCATGCTGGGCGAAAGCTTCGTTGGCCTGCCGGGCGTCAAGCTGCAGCCCATCGTCTTTCCGGTGCTGTCGGAGATACCCTTCATCGGCCCCTTGCTGTTCCGACAAGACCTGATCTTCTACATGTCCATCGCGCTCGTTGCCGGCATAAGCTGGTTTTTGTTCAAGAGCCGCACGGGTCTCAAGATACGCGCCATCGGCGACAATCACGGTTCTGCCCATGCGCTTGGCATCAACGTCATCCGCACACGCTATCTGGCTGTCATGTTCGGCGGTGCGTGCGCGGGGCTTGCCGGTGCGCAGCTTTCGTTGGTCTATACGCCGCAATGGGTGGAAAACATGTCGGCCGGGCGTGGCTGGATCGCACTGGCGCTCGTCGTCTTCGCGTCCTGGCGTCCATGGCGGGTGCTGGCAGGCGGTTATCTGTTCGGCGCTGTTACCATCGGGCAGTTGCACGCCCAGGCATTCGGCATTGGCGTGCCGTCGCAACTGCTTTCGGCGCTGCCCTATATCGCAACTATTGTCGTGCTGGTCATCATCTCGCATAATCGCCGCACGACCTTGATCAACACGCCGGCATCACTGGGCAAATCCTTCGTGCCGGACCGGTGAGAAAAACTTCCAGTCTCCAAACCAAACAGGGGTAAAAATGAAAAAACTGGTCATCGCACTTGCTGCTTCCATAGCGGCTCTTGGAGGCGTCGTTTCTTCGGCTGAGGCCGCCGACGCAAAGAAGGTCTGCTTCATCTATGTCGGCAGCCGCACCGATGGCGGCTGGACGCAGGCGCACGAAATCGGTCGCGAAGAGCTGCAGAAGCATTTCGGCGACAAGATCGAAACGCCGTTCCTCGAAAGCGTTCCGGAAGGCCCGGATGCCGAACGCGCCATCGAGCGCATGGCACGTTCCGGCTGTGAGCTGGTCTTCACCACTTCATTCGGCTTCATGGATGCGACCGTTAAGGTTGCCCAGAAGTTCCCCAAGGTGAAGTTCGAGCACGCCACCGGCTTCAAGACCGCCGAAAACGTCGCAACCTACAATTCGCGTTTCTATGAAGGCCGCTACATTCAGGGCCAGATCGCCGCAAAGATGTCGAAGAAGGGTGTTGCCGGCTACATCGCTTCCTTCCCGATCCCGGAAGTGGTGATGGGCATCGACGCTTTCGTTCTTGGCGCGCAGTCCGTCAATCCTGAGTTCAAGGTCAAGGTCGTCTGGGCCAACACCTGGTTTGACCCCGGCAAGGAAGCCGATGCCGCCAAGGCGCTTATCGACCAGGGCGTCGATATCCTGACGCAGCACACCGATACGACTGCTCCGATGCAGGTTGCAGCCGAGCGCGGCATCAAGGCCTTCGGTCAGGCTTCCGATATGATCAAGGCCGGTCCGGAGACACAGCTGACCGCGATCAAGGACACCTGGGGCGCTTATTACATCAAGCGCACGCAGGCCCTGCTTGACGGCACGTGGAAGTCCGAATCCATCTGGGACGGCCTGAAGGACGGCATCCTGACCATGGCGCCTTACACCAACATGCCTGATGACGTGAAGAAGATGGCTGAGGAAACCGAAGCCAAGATCAAGTCGGGCGAGTTGCACCCCTTTACCGGTCCGGTGAAGAAGCAGGACGGTTCGGAATGGCTGAAGGCGGGTGAGAAGGCTGAAGACGGCGTTCTGCTCGGCCTCAACTTCTACGTTGCCGGCGTGGACGACAAGCTGCCGCAATAATGTGACACGCAGGTACTAGCTGCTAACGGGACCGCGCATGCAATTCATGCGCGGTCTTTGTTATTTTGATGTGTTTTATTGTTCGAACGAAGTTTGGCTTTGCTTTTCACGCGCGTTGATGTTTTTCACTGTATTCTGCGTTGAAAATCGGGCTGCTTTCCTGGATTACACAAGTCAGGCGCGATTTTTACATCTTCAACCGAACGGAAGGACATGGAATTTGCAGCGCGGAATGCTCGATGCGGCGATCGGTTTTCGAAAGTTGCGGACAAATCATGCTCAGGTCGTTCACAAGCTCGGTCTCGATATCGTGTCCGGAGTTTTCAAGACGGGTGACATCCTGCCGGGCGATGCCGAGTTGATGGAGCGGCTGAAAGTCTCTCGAACGGTGCTTCGCGAGGCGATGAAGACGCTCACCGCCAAGGGCATGATCTCCCCCAAGGCGCGCATCGGTACCCGTGTGACGGAGCGCGAAAGCTGGAACATGTTCGACAGCGAGGTGCTGCTCTGGCACTTCGAGGCTGGTGTCAGCGAGGAATTCCTGCTGCATCTCTACGATATCCGCCAGGCGTTCGAACCCTATGGCGCGGGTCTTGCTGCCGCCAGGGCAAAAGACGCCGATATCGCAAGGCTTGTCGCTTACGCCAACGAGATGGGCAACACGGCTTATTCCAAGGAAAAGCGCGCGCTTGCGGATATGAATTTCCACGTTCTCATCACCGAAATGTCCGGCAACCCGTTCATGCGCACCGTCGGTTCGCTGATAAAGGCGGCGCTGGCGGGCATTTTCCGGATGAGCAACCCGGAAGCCGATCCCAACGAGATTTCCGACGTGTCCGCCTCTCACCTGCGACTCGTCGAAGCGTTTCGCCTGCGCGATGAGGGGGCAGCCCGGCGCGAGATGGAAAGGCTGATTGAAAACGGCCGTCAGCAGATACTCGAATTCACGGCCCGTAACTCCCGCCCATAGATCATGCCAGCCTGCCGCTGATCACGTTTGATGAAAATCGGCGTGGAAATTTGGTGGAGATTTGCATGGTTTCTTAAGTGGGGCGCCGTTATAGCAGTGCCGGAAAGAAATCACCCATACGCCCGTCCGCAGTGCCGGCCGGCGTAAAGTCAAACATTGCCCCTGTCCGGGCCGCCTGTGGCCGGTGACGGGGTGTTGGAGGTCTTATGGAGCGCAGCTCTCTAGCCGTTATTCTCGCAGCGGGCGACAGCACGCGCATGAAGTCTTCGAAGTCCAAGGTGCTTCATCCGGTCGCTGGACGCCCGATGATCGGGCATGTGGTGGAGGCTGTTGCTGGAGCGGGCGTCGGCGCGGTGGCGCTGGTGGTCGGGCGCGATGCCGACAATGTCGCTGCTGCGGCAAGTCTCAAGGGCCTGCAGGTCGAGGCTTTCCTGCAAAAGGAACGCAAGGGCACCGGGCATGCGGTTCTTGCCGCACGCGAGGCGATCGAACGCGGTTTTGACGATGTCATCGTCGCTTATGGCGATGTGCCGCTCATCACCTCAGCCACGCTCGACAGGGCGCGCGAGGCGATTGCCGACGGTGCCGATGTCGCCGTTATCGGGTTCCATACCGAGCGGCCCACGGGTTACGGGCGGCTTCTGGTCGAGAATGGCGAGCTGGTCGCGATCCGCGAGGAAAAGGACGCCACCGACGAGGAGCGCAAGGTCACCTGGTGCAACAGCGGATTGATGGCCATCAACGGCCGCAATGCGCTGGATCTGCTGGATCGGATCGGCAACAGCAATGTGAAGGGCGAATATTATCTGACTGACATCGTCGAGATCGCCCGTTCTCTCGGCCGCCGCGCCATTGCCATCGATGCGCCGGAAAAGGAATTGACCGGCTGCAACAACCGCGCTGAACTCGCCTTCATCGAGCGGCTCTGGCAGGAGCGCCGCCGTCACGAATTGATGGTCGACGGCGTTTCGATGATCGCGCCTGAGACAGTATTCCTTTCCTTCGATACGAAGATCGGTCAGGATGTCCTGATCGAGCCCAACGTCGTTTTCGGTCCCGGCGTGACGATCGAGCCGGGTGCGATCATTCATGCATTTTCGCATCTGGAAGGGGCCTATCTGGCCGAGGGTGCGGTTGTCGGTCCCTTTGCGCGGTTGCGTCCGGGTGCAAACCTGCATGCCAATGCCAAGGTCGGCAATTTCTGTGAGGTCAAGAAGGCCGAGATCGGCGAGGGCGCAAAGGTCAACCATTTGACCTATATCGGCGATGCTTTCGTGGGTGCAGGCAGCAATATCGGCGCGGGTGCCATCACCTGCAATTATGACGGTTACAACAAGTCCGAAACGCGGATCGGAGCCAACAGCTTCATCGGCTCGAATTCGTCGCTGGTTGCTCCCGTCTCCATTGGAGAGCGGGCCTATATCGCCTCCGGCAGCGTGATTACCGATGACGTGCCTGCCGATGCGCTGGCTTTCGGGCGCGCGCGCCAGGAGGTGAAACCGGGCAGGGCGGTCGCCTTGCGCGAGCGGGCGAAAGCGCTGAAGGAAGCGAAGAAAAAATCCTCTTAGATGACGTTACCGAGCGATACTGAAAGTGACCGGCGGGATAATTGCCGATTTCAGAGAAACGGTTAAAGCATTTCCAGTAAAGGTGCGCAGCGGTTTTACGTCCGGAAATGCATCAGAACAAAAAGGTGGTGTATTTTCGCATTTCAGGGAAAGGCGGAAATACTCTGGAAGTTTCGGTGAAGAGATCGCCGTCTGGAGAAATATATGTGCGGAATTGTCGGAATTGTCGGAACGCAGCCCGTTGCTGAACGGCTTGTCGATGCGCTGAAGCGCCTCGAATATCGCGGTTACGATTCGGCGGGTGTCGCCACCATCGACAATGGCGCGATGGACCGTCGCCGGGCGGAAGGCAAGCTGTTCAATCTGGAAAAGCTGGTCTCTGAAAAGCCGCTGCCAGGTGTCGTCGGCATCGCGCATACGCGCTGGGCGACGCATGGCGTGCCGAACGAAACCAACGCCCACCCGCATTTCGTCGAAGGCGTTGCCGTCGTTCATAACGGCATCATCGAAAACTTCTCTGAACTGCGCGAGGAACTGAGCGCCGAGGGTGCAACCTTCACCACCCAGACCGACACCGAAGTGGTGGCGCAGCTTCTGGCAAAATACACCCGCGAAGGGCTTGGCCATCGCGAGGCGATGCTGAAGATGCTGAACCACGTGACCGGTGCCTATGCGTTGGTGGTGATGTTTCAGGACGATCCCAATACGCTGCTTTCGGCGCGCTCCGGCCCGCCGCTTGCCGTCGGTTACGGCAGGGGCGAGATGTTCCTGGGGTCCGACGCGATCGCGCTTTCGCCTTTCACCAATGAGATCACCTATCTGGTAGATGGCGACTGCGCCATCGTGACCCGTGACGGTGCGGAAATCATCGATTTCTCCGGCAAGCCGGTGAAACGCGAGCGCCAGATTTCGCAGGCGACGGCTTTCGTGGTCGACAAGGGCAACCACCGCCATTTCATGGAAAAGGAAATCTACGAGCAGCCGGAAGTCATTTCCCATGCGCTTAGCCACTATGTGGATTTCGCCTCCAAAACCGTGAAGGATGCCGACACGGCAATCGATTTCGCCAGGCTTTCCGGCCTTGCCATTTCTGCCTGCGGCACGGCCTATCTTTCCGGACTCATCGGCAAATACTGGTTCGAACGTTACGCGCGCCTGCCGGTGGAAATCGATGTCGCATCGGAATTCCGTTACCGCGAGATCCCGCTCGTTCCCACGCAGGCCGCGCTGTTCATTTCGCAATCGGGCGAAACCGCCGATACGCTGGCGGCCTTGCGTTACTGCCAGCAAGAGGGACTGAAGATCGGCGCGGTGGTCAATACACGCGAATCGACCATGGCGCGCGAATCGGATGCGATCTTTCCGATCCTCGCCGGCCCGGAAATCGGCGTGGCCTCCACCAAGGCCTTCACCTGCCAGCTTGCCGTGCTCGCTTCGCTCGCGGTTGCCGCGGGCAAGGCGCGCGGCACGTTGAAGCCAGGCGAGGAAAAGGAGCTGGTGCAACAGCTTATCGAGATGCCGCGCATCATGAGCAAGGTGCTGAACCTCATCCAGCCGCAGATCGAGGCGCTGTCGCGCGATCTGTCGCGCTTCAAGGATGTACTTTATCTCGGCCGCGGCACCAGCTTCCCGCTGGCGCTGGAAGGCGCACTGAAGCTCAAGGAAATTTCCTATATCCACGCCGAAGGATATGCAGCCGGCGAGCTGAAGCATGGGCCAATCGCACTGATCGACGAGAACATGCCTGTCATCGTCATCGCGCCGCATGACCGCTTCTTTGAAAAGACCGTTTCGAACATGCAGGAAGTGGCCGCGCGCGGTGGCCGCATCATCTTCATCACCGACGAGAAGGGCGCCGCTGCGTCCAAGCTCGACACCATGGCGACGATCACGCTGCCCAATGTCGACGAGCTGATCGCGCCGATGGTCTTCTCGCTGCCGATCCAGCTGCTGGCCTATCACACCGCCGTCTTCATGGGCACGGATGTGGACCAGCCACGCAATCTGGCGAAATCGGTGACGGTGGAATGATCATCCGGCCGGAGCGGCAAGGTGATGAAGAAGCGATTGCTCGCGTTACGGAAGATGCCTTCCGTAACGTCGACTACAGCGACAAGACGGAACATGTGATCGTCGAACGGCTTCGCAAGGCCGGTGCGCTGACTGTTTCTCTGGTTGCCGAGGACAGCGAAGGCATCATCGGCCATATCGGTTTTTCACCGGTAACACTGTCGGGCGGCGAGACCGGCTGGTTCTGTCTTGCGCCCTTATCGGTGGCGCCGGACCGGCAAAGGCAGGGTGTCGGCTCGGGGCTGGTTCGGGAAGGGCTTGCCGCGCTGGACCGTCTGAGTGCTTCTGGCGCAGTTGTCGCTGGCGATCCGGACTATTAAGGCCGCTTCGGTTTTCGCCATGTTGAGGGCCTGAGCGGCAAGGCGATTCCTGACGAATATTTCACAGTTCTTCGCTTGCATGGCGGAACTCCATCCGGCATTGTCGGTTTTCATCCGGGTTTCGATAGCGACAACGCTTAATTCCGAACGGTAAATGACCGATATTCCAGTCAAAATTTCATTCGCAGCCCGTCTGCGCAACAGCTTCCTCACGGGCGTCCTCATCCTTGCGCCTGTCACCATCACCATGTGGCTGGTATGGAGCTTCCTGCAATGGGCGGATAGCTGGGTTAAGCCCTATATTCCCGCCCGTTACGATCCCGAGCAATATTTCGATGTGGCGATCCCCGGCTTCGGCCTGCTGATCGCCGTCATCGGCATCACGCTCATCGGCTTTCTCGGCAACAACCTCATTGGCAAATGGATCGTCGGCGTCGGCGAATCCGTGCTCAATCGCATGCCTCTGGTGCGGCCGATCTACAAGAGCATCAAGCAGCTGTTCGAATCCGTTCTGAAAGAGCATTCGAACTCTTTCAAGAAGGTCGGCCTGATAGAGTTTCCGTCACCCGGCACCTGGGCGATGGTATTCGTATCCTCGGAGGTCAAGGGAGAGCTTGCCCATCGCTTCAACGAGATGGGCCAAGAGATGGTTGCCGTCTTCCTGCCACCGACTCCGGTGCCGACGGCGGGTTTCCTGCTGTTCGTGCCGAAGGACAAGATCGTGATGCTGGACATGACACCGGAAGACGCGGCGAAACTGCTGATTTCAGGTGGCCTGGTGGCTCCGGATTTCACGCCGCCGAAAATGATTGCGCCGGTTTGAGCGTTACAGGAGGCCGCTGATATCTGTTTGCGAAAAGTCGTTGCCGACATAAAGCAAAGGGCAGCCTTCAGCTTTTGCCAGCTCATAGGCAAAACAGTCTCCGAAATTCAGCCCGGCGGGGTGGATACCCTTTCCCCAGATGCGATAGGCTTCCGAAATGCCACGGATTGATTTAGCAGTAACGGGTTTGATTTCGACGCTCAGCCCTTCGATCAGCATCTCGAGTTCCCGGCTGCGGCCACGTCTTTGCGCTACGATCACAGCTTCGGCAAGCGTACCGGCGGATATCAGCAATGGTTCATCCGTATCGAGAGCCATGGCACATGCATCTGCTGTGGGTTCATCAAGCAGGATTGCAAGCAGAGCAGATGTATCGATGACCATCATTTTGGAAAGCCGTGCTCGTCGTAAAGGAAATCCTGACTATGTGCGGCATCCGGGCCATCGTCGCTCTTGGTCGCGACGGCCGCGCGCACTTTATCAAGCACGGCCCTGCGGGATTTTTTATCCGCCACAACAACCACTGGAACCAGCCGCACTGCTGCATGACCATGCCGGGTGAGAATGATTTCGTCCCCGGCCTCGGCGCGTCGTACCAATTCTGTCAGTTGGCCTTTTGCATCAGTTACGGATATCTGCATGGCTAACCTTAAGCGTTAAATCTCGCTTTAGATTAGTCTATTGAATGGACCAAATCAATCCTCGTCATCGAGATCATCCACCTCTGTTCCCGTCGTGGTCGCATGGAACACGGGGACGAAAAGCCGCATGTAGACCAGCCGCACGCTCCAGCCCTGTTCCAGTGCCTCGGTCCATGCCTTCTTGCGGCCGGGCTTTTTGAAGGCCTTGCCGATCGCTTTCTTCGGGCTTTTGGCGAAGGTGTCGGGTTGCAGGATGTTTTGCGGTGAGCAGAGCGCGTAGCCCTTTCTGAAGGCGGGCGGTGGGCGGCGTGGGTCGATCATGTTCATGGCGGTTCACTTTCAGCCGGCGTGCAGGAAGCGGATAGCTTCGTCGCGGCGGTGCAGATAGAGCAGGGTGCGCAGGCTTTCGCCGCGCGGGCCGGTCAGTTCGGGGTCGCGCTCGATGACATAGGCGGCGTCCTTGCGGGCGATTTCCAGGAGATCGGCATGGGCTTCGAGGCTGGCGATGCGGAAGCCCGGGGTGCCGGACTGGCGGGTGCCGAGGAGTTCGCCTTCGCCGCGCAGCTTCAAATCCTCTTCGGCAATCAGGAAGCCGTCCTCGCTGTCGCGCAGGATGGAAAGTCGGGCGCGGCCGTTTTCGCTGAGCGGCCCCTTATAGAGCAGGATGCAGGTGGAGGCCTCGTCACCGCGTCCAACCCGGCCACGCAGCTGGTGAAGCTGGGCGAGGCCGAAACGTTCGGCATGTTCGATGACCATGATCGTGGCGTCCGGAACGTCGACACCCACTTCCACCACTGTCGTTGCCACCAGCAGCCGGGTTTCGCCGCTCTTGAAGGCCAACATGGCAGCGTCTTTTTCCGGGCCGCTCATGCGCCCGTGGATGAGACCGATATTGGCACCGAGCATCTGCGAGAGAACCGCATGTCGTTCTTCCGCCGACATCAGGTCGGACTCTTCCGTCTCCTCCACCAGCGGGCAGATCCAGTAGGCCTTCTTGCCTTCCTTCAGCGCGGCGCGCAGCCGCTCGACGATATCGCCGATGCGCTCTGTGGGGATTGTCACGGTCTGGATGGGTTTTCGGCCAGCCGGTTTTTCGGTGAGTTTTGATACATCCATGTCGCCGAAGGCGGCCAGCACCAGCGTGCGCGGAATGGGCGTGGCGGTCATAACAAGCATATGCGGCGTGATGCCCTTGGCGGTGAGACGCAGGCGCTGGTGTACGCCGAAACGGTGCTGCTCATCCACCACGGCCAGCACGAGGTTCTTGTAACTCACGCTGTCCTGGAACAGCGCGTGGGTGCCGATGACAATCTGTGCCTCACCGGAGGCCACGCGTTCTTCGATCTCGCGACGCTCCTTGCCCTTGGTGCGGCCGGTCAGCACCTCAACCGTAATGCCCGCGGCATTGGCGAATTTGGAGATGGTGGCGAAATGCTGCCGGGCAAGAATTTCGGTCGGGGCCATCAACACCGCCTGTCCGCCGGCCTCGACGGCGGTTGCCATAGCCATCAGCGCCACCAGCGTCTTGCCCGCGCCGACATCGCCCTGCAACAGCCGCAACATACGGTCCTCGCTGGCCATATCGGTCAGGATATCTTTCACCGAGGCATTCTGGCTCGGCGTCAGGGAGAAGGGTAGTTGCGACAGGATTTTTGCAGCAATGTCCCCCTTGGCGCGGATCGGCTGGCCCGCGACCTTGCGCAGTCTTTGCCGCACCAGCGCCAGTGACAGCTGCCCGGCCAGGAATTCGTCGTAGGCGAGCCGTCTGCGTGCCGGGGCCTGAGGATCGATATCGGCGCTGTCGCGCGGATCGTGCAACTCACGGAAGCTCGATGCCACGTCGCCGAACCCCTGCCGGGTCTTCAGCGTTTCGTCGATCCATTCGGGAAAGACCGGCAGTTTCGAAAGTCCGCCTTCAATTGCCCGCCGCAGCACCTTCGGAGACAGCCCGGCTGTCATCGGATAAACGGCTTCGACCAGCGGCAGGTTCTCGGCCTCGGAGAGCTTCACCATGAAATCCGGATGCACCATGGAGGCGCGGCCGTTGAACCAGTCCACCTTGCCGCTGACGAGAACCTCTTCATCGACGGGCAAGGCCTTGGAAAGCCAGTCTCCCTTGGCGCGGAAGAAGGTCAGCGCCAGTTCCCCGGTCTCGTCATGCAGGAAAACACGGTAGGGCGCGGAACGATTGCCCGGTGGAGCTGGCTGATGCCGGTCGACACGTCCCTGAATGGTGACAATGGCGCCGGGAGCGGCAAGCGCGATGCCCGGGCGGTTGCGCCGGTCGATGACGTTTGATGGCGCGTGGAACAGAAGATCGATCACGCGGGTGTCGTCGGCATTTTCCCGGCTCAGCAGTTTGGCCAGAAGGTCGGCAAGCTTCGGCCCCACACCGGCAAGGGTGGAGACGGAAGCAAATAGCGGATCGAGAATGGCGGGACGCATGCTCAGCAAAATCGGGGAAGGGGACGCGTTATGCAAGACGTGGCGCCCGACAAAGGCTGTTTATCACCGGCAGATTTTAGCCGCCGTGGCATTATTTCGATAAAAACCGGTTCCAAGCGTTCGCCTCCTGTTCTATAGGAGGGCGCAATCAACATCCTGTTGAATAGCCAACCGAAAGGTGAATGCGATGACTGGACTGGTGCGCACGAGCGCCGACCTCGATCCGAGGCGCAGGCGGATACTTTACCGCTGCTGGCACCGGGGCATTCGCGAGATGGATCTGGTGCTCGGGCAATTTGCGGAAGACAATATTGCCGGGCTTTCCGACGATCAGCTCGACGAGCTGGAAATCATCATGGCGGAAGAGGATAACGACCTCGTCAAGATGGTGACAGGTGCCCTGCCGGTGCCGGAAAAATTCCAGACCCCGTTGTTCGAGAAGATCGCCTCTTACCGTCCCGATTTCGATCTCGTCACAGCCGAAACCCTGAAGGCCTGAAACATGATAGCCGGATTCGATGCAAAGCTGGTGGCGTCGGCCGATACGCCGCTGACCATCGGAAACGTGCCCTCCGGCATGGAAGCCCTGCTGCTCGCCGATATGGCGCGGGCGGGAACATCGGTGGCTTACGTGATGTCGGACGGCCAGCGGGTCGCCGATCTCGAACAGATTCTTGGTTTTGTCGCGCCGGATATTCCGGTGCTGACGCTGCCGGCCTGGGATTGTCTGCCTTATGACCGCGTGTCACCGAGTGCGGACACCTCGGCGCGCCGACTCGCGGCACTTGCCGGCCTCATCAATCACGCCAAGAAACCGCATCCGGCCATCGTTCTCGTCACCGTCAACGCCATGCTGCAGAAGATGGCGCCGCGCGACGTTATCGAGAGCCTGGGCTTTTCGGCCAAGCCCGGCAACCAGATCCGCATGGAGGACATCGCCGCGCGGCTGGAGCGCAACGGTTTCGACCGGGTGGCGACGGTGCGTGAAGTGGGTGAATTCGCCGTGCGCGGCGGCATTCTCGATGTCTTCGTGCCGGGCACCGAAGAGCCGGTGCGGCTCGATTTCTTCGGCGATACGCTGGAAAGCATCCGCACCTTCGATCCGGCCAGCCAGCGCACCATCGCACAGGCGCGCTCGCTTGATCTCAATCCGATGAGCGAAGTGACGCTGACGCCGGATACGATCGGCCGGTTCCGAAAGAATTACCTGTCGCTATTCGGTGCGGCGACGCGCGACGACGCGCTTTATCAGGCTGTCTCCGAAGGTCGCCGTTATGCCGGTATGGAGCACTGGCTGCCGCTGTTTTACGAGGAGCTGGAAACCGCCTTCGATTATCTCAGCGGTTTCCGTATCGTCACCGACCATACGGCGCGAGAGGCGGCGAAGGAACGCTCCAAGCTGGTCCTCGATTATTACGAGGCGCGGCGGGCTTCCGGAGAGACCAAGGGCTCGACGCAGGGCGCGCCTTACAAGCCGGTATCGCCTGGGCAAATCTATCTCGACGGCAAGAGCTTCGAGGCGGCGCTTGCGAGCGTCAATGCGGTGCGGCTGACGCCCTTCAACGAGCACGATAGCGAAGGTCGCCCGGTCGCGACGCTTGATGCCCATGTTGGTCCGCGCTGGGCACGTCCACCGACGGAAGGCGACAGCGAAGAGCGGGTCAATGTTTTCGATCTGGCGGTAAAGCACATTGCCGAGCGCCGGGCCAAGGGCTGGAAGGTGTTGATCACCGGCTGGTCGGAAGGTTCGCTCGACCGGCTGTTGCAGGTCTTGAACGAACACGGGCTTGAAAAGATCAAGCCGGTGACATCGCTGAAAGAGGTGGAGAAACTCGGCAAGGGTGAGGCGGCTTCTGCGGTGCTGAGCCTCGAAGCCGGGTTTGAGACCGGAACGCTCGCTATCATCGGCGAGCAGGATATTCTTGGCGACCGCATGGTGCGCCGTTCCAAGCGCCGCAAGCGCGGCGCGGATTTCATCGCGGAAGTGGCGGGGCTGGACGAAGGCTCGCTCGTGGTTCACGCCGAACACGGCATCGGTCGCTTCGTCGGTTTGCAGACCATCGAGGCAGCGGGCGCGCCGCGCGCCTGCCTGGAACTGCATTATGCCGACGACGCCAAGCTGTTCCTACCGGTCGAAAACATCGATCTTCTCTCGCGTTATGGTTCTGATGCCGCGGAAGCCACACTCGACAAGCTCGGTGGCGGCGCATGGCAGATGCGCAAGGCCAAGCTCAAGAAGCGCCTGCTCGATATGGCCGACGAGCTTATCCGCATTGCAGCCGCGCGTCTGGTGCGCCACGCGCCGGCGCTTATCGCACCGGACGGGCTTTACGACGAGTTTGCCGCCCGTTTCCCCTATGACGAGACCGAGGACCAGCTGAACGCCATCGACGCTGTTCGCGACGATCTCGGTGCCGGGCGGCCGATGGATCGCCTGATCTGCGGCGATGTCGGTTTCGGCAAGACCGAAGTGGCCTTGCGCGCCGCTTTCCTTGCCGCCATGAATGGCGTTCAGGTGGCGGTGGTGGTGCCGACCACGCTTCTGGCGCGACAGCATTTCCGTACCTTTTCCGAACGGTTTCGCGGTCTGCCGATCCGGGTGCAGCAGGCCTCGCGCCTTGTGGGTTCGAAGGAGCTTGCGCTCACCAAGAAGGAAGTGGCTGATGGAAAGACCGACATTGTCGTCGGCACCCATGCGCTGCTCGGTGCGGGCATAAGCTTCGCCAATCTCGGCCTGCTGATCATCGATGAGGAGCAGCATTTCGGTGTGAAGCACAAGGAGCGGCTGAAGGAGCTGAAAAGCGACGTGCATGTGCTGACGCTATCGGCAACACCCATTCCGCGCACCTTGCAACTGGCCATGACCGGCGTGCGCGAGCTGTCGCTCATCACCACGCCGCCAGTGGACCGCATGGCGGTTCGCACCTTCATTTCGCCCTTCGATCCGCTGGTAATCCGTGAAACGTTGATGCGCGAGCATTATCGCGGTGGCCAGAGCTTCTATGTCTGCCCCCGCCTTGCCGATCTCGCCGATATCCATGCATTCCTGCAGTCGGATGTGCCGGAACTGAAAGTGGCGGTGGCGCACGGCCAGATGGCGGCGGGTGAACTCGAAGACATCATGAACGCCTTCTATGACGGCAAATACGATGTGCTGCTTTCGACCACCATCGTCGAATCCGGCCTCGACGTGCCGACCGCCAATACGCTGATCGTGCATCGTGCCGACATGTTCGGTCTCGCCCAGCTTTACCAGCTGCGTGGCCGTGTCGGTCGTTCCAAGGTCCGCGCCTTTGCGCTGTTCACCCTGCCGGTCAACAAGGTGTTGACGACGATGGCGGAGCGGCGGCTGAAAGTGCTGCAATCGCTCGACACACTCGGCGCCGGTTTCCAGCTTGCCAGCCACGATCTCGATATTCGCGGCGCGGGCAATCTGCTTGGCGAAGAACAGTCCGGCCACATCAAGGAAGTTGGCTTCGAGCTTTACCAGCAGATGCTGGAAGAGGCCGTGGCCGAAGTTAAGGGTGACGAAGAGGTGCGCGACAGCGGCTGGTCGCCGCAAATCTCGGTCGGCACCTCGGTGATGATCCCGGAAGACTACGTGCCGGATCTGCATCTGCGCATGGGTCTCTACCGCCGTCTCGGCGAGCTTGCGGATATAGGCGAGATCGACGGCTTCGGCGCAGAAATGATCGACCGTTTCGGCCCGCTGCCGAAGGAAGTGCAGCATCTCCTCAAGATCGTCTACATCAAGTCGCTCTGCCGCACGGCCAATGTCGAGAAGGTGGATGCCGGGCCGAAAGGCGTGGTTGTGCAGTTCCGCAACAAGGAATTCCCAAATCCGGCAGCGCTTGTCGGTTACATTGGCAAGCAGGGCTCGATGGCGAAAATCCGCCCGGACCACAGCCTGTTCCTGAACCGCGATCTGCCGACGCCGGAAAAGAGGCTGGCGGGTGCGGCGATGGTCATGACGCAATTGGCGGAACTGGCTCGGTCGTAGATTTAAGCCTTTGGCGGGGGAGGTGGGTGTGGCTTACCCCCTCTGCCGTGCCGGGCATCTCCCCCACAAGGAGGGAGATCGGCAAGACGCGCTGTCACCACTTCATTCTCTAACGTTGATATAGGCAAAACCTTGCCGCATATCGATCTCCCCACCTTTGGGGGAGATGCCCGGCACGGCAGAGGGGGGTAAACCACCCATCTTCGGCTCATTTCCATTAGCCAATCACTCGAAAACTCCACTCACTGCCTTCAGCGAAAATTACCGCGATGTAACGAGACGGACATATATCGGTAGTCTTCGCGGGCGTAATCTTTCCTTCATACCCGGTGCGGCGGATCGTAAAGCCGCCGGGTCTTGAAGGAGCAGGACGATGTGGACCAACATCAACAGGTTTGCCACCGCTGGTCTGGTTGCTTTGACAATTGCGGGCACCACAATTGCCACCACCAGTCAGGCGGAAGCGCGCAATAATTTCGGCCGCGGCCTTGCCGCCGGGATCGCAGGAACGATCATTGGCGGAGCGCTCATCGCCGGGGCAAGGCATCCCGGTTACGCTTATGGCCCCGCTTATTATGCACCGGCCTACGGTCCACCCGTCTACGCCGCGCCAGCTTATGGACCGCCTGTTGTTTACCAGCCGGTTTATCCTCGCTGCCACGTGGCCTGGCGACAGAACGCCTGGGGCGACATGTATCGGGTCAGGGTTTGTGATTGATCGAATGCCATGCCAGCGACGCAAACATGCGTCGCTGGTTCTCATGCATTTTCGACTTTAGCGCTCGTCTTCCGGCGTGATCCCGACGGCCACATTCTGGTCAGTCGCGGCGATGGAGGCGGGAAGCGGCACTTTTCGCTGCTTCTCGCGGATCAGCGTCAGCAGGCCGGAGCCGACGATCAGGGCGATGCCCATCAACATCCAGCCATCAATAAGGTCGCCGAAAATCAGGTAACCGAACAGGATGGCCCAGAGCATCTGGCTATATTGCGTTGGGCCGATTATGGCGGCGGGTGCATATTGGGCAGCATACATGACAAGCACGTTGCCAAGTGCCCCTAACAGTCCATATCCCGCCAGCAGCAACCATTGTTCGCCGCCCGGCATGATGAAGGTCGGCACCATGGCGATGCCGCTGATGGTAAGACAGCCCAGTACGCCGGCCCCATACAGCGAGACGTTCTTTTCCGACGGACCCATGGCTCGGAAGATGACGATGCTGAGTGCGCCGCTGAAGCCACCGATGATGGCGCCGATATGGCCGATGCCGAGTTCACGGAAACCCGGCCGCAGGATGACCAGCACCCCGAGGAAACCGATGATGACCGCAGACCAACGGCGGATGCCCACCTGTTCCTTCAAAAACACCACCGACATGATGGTGACGAAAGAAGGAAGAAGGAAGATCAGCGCGAAGGCTTCGGCCATGGAAAGATGGGTGAAAGCGGTGACGCTGCCGACGGCACCGGTACCGGCGGCAAAAAATCGGATGATCCATAAAGGCCGGTTGGTCGTCTTCACCACATCCACCCAGCGATCATTGCGCTTGCGGATGAAGGGCAGGGCGATGAGGCCGAACAGGGCGCCGAAGAAGGCCGATTCGATCGGCGAAATCTGGCCTTCTATAAGTTTAACGCTCGCGTCGCTCCATGCGTAGGCAGCGAAGGCGGCAAAGGCAAGCAGAATGCCTTTCAGGGTCTGGTCGGACACGGGAAAACACCAACAGTTTATCGATTACGGCAAGCTGCCGGTGTTCGACCGTCAGTTCATCGACTTATGCTCGTCCGCCTTGATTTTTGCAATATCCCGCAGTGCAGCAATCAATACATCAGGCGTTTGTGCACCGCTGATGGCGTATTTCTGGTCAACGATAAAGAACGGTACGCCGGAAACACCCATTTGCTGCGCCGCGTCAATTTCGGCAATCACCGTGTCCTTGTCCGCATCCGATGCCAGAAGCCGTGTTACCACCTTGGCGTCCATGCCTGCCTTTTCGGCGATATCGGTCAGCACGGCGTGATCGCCGATATTGCGGCCTTCCTCGAAATTCGCCTTGAACAAAGCGGTGACGATCCTCTCCTGAACGTCACGGCCTTCAGCATGGGCCCAGAGCGACAGGCGATGTGCGTCGAGCGTGTTCGGGCCAATCTTGATTGCATCGAAATCGTAGTGGATGCCGACCTGTTTTCCGAGTTCCACCAGCGAGGCATGGGCCTGCTCGAGACGCTCCTTGCCGAGCTTTTCCTCAAGCGCGGCCTTCTGGTCAACGCCTTCAGGCGGGTAATCCGGGTTTAGCCGGTAAGGTCGCCAGTTCACGTCGACGCTGATTTCGTCCTGCACCTCGGCAATGGCAAGATCGAGCCTTGCCTTGCCCAGATAGCACCAGGGGCAGACCATATCCGATACGACGTCGATAACGATGCGTTCCATGGCTTTATCTTCCGTTGTCTTGGACCTAGCAGGGGCGGGTTATTGCGCCCGCGCATCCCACCAGGTCTGTTTCTGATTGCCTGATATCGGGGTCATATCCGGGCGGTCGATATATTTCCAGCGGGCTATCCATTGCGCGCCGATGTAGTAGAGCGGAATGACATAGTGGCCGGCGACGAGAAGACGATCATAACCACGCACTGCCGCCTGAAAATCCTCCGTGGATCGGGCCTGCAACAGGGCCTCGATCATGCGGTCGATGTCGGGGCTGGCCGCACCCGCATAGTTGAAGCTGCCCTGCGCATCCCGCGACAATGAACTCCAGCGGTTGAGCTGCTCGGCGCCCGGCGAGAGCGATGAGGGCAGGGACCGGATGATCATGTCGTAATCGAAGCTGTTGGAGCGTGCCTGATATTGGCCATCGTCAACGGAGCGGATGCCCATGGCGACGCCGATCAGGTTCAGCGAACGCTGATAGGCAAGCGCTATGCGTTCCTGCGCCGGGTTCTGCGTCATGATTTCGAATGCGAGCTGGCGGCCATTGGCGTCGGACATCCTGCCGTTCTTGATGCTGTATCCGGCCTCTTTCAGCTTATCGACGGCGAGCTTCAGGACCTTGCGGTCCGCGCCGGTTCCGTCGGTGGTGGGCATGGCGTAGGTTCCCGCCAGAAGTTCCGGCGGCATGCTCTTGGCCGCATCGCCAAGCAGCGCAAGTTCGCGCTCATCTGCGGCATTGCCATAGGCGCCGAGCGCTGAGTTCTGCCAGTAGCTTTGCGTACGCTTGAAGGCGCCGCCGAGAATGTTCTTGTTCATCCACTCGAAATCGAGCGCATAGGACAGGCCCTCACGCACCTTTTCGTCAGCAAAGACCGCGCGGCGGGTGTTGAAGACAAGGCCGAACATGCCCGATGGCAGGCGCGGCTGGAACACATCCTTGACGATATCGCCGCGATGAACGGCGGGGAAGTTGTAGGCCTGGCCCCAATGGGACGTATCGGAGGTGCCGTTGATGGCGTCGCCTTCGGGATAGATGTCGATATCGCCTTTCTTGAAGGCCTCGAACATGGTGGTGACCTGAAGGAAATAGGTGATGCTGATCTCGTCGTAATTCTCGAAGCCGACCTTGCTCGGGATATCCTTGCCCCAATAGTCCGGGTTTCGCTCCCAGATGATTCGTTCACCCGGCCGCAATGTCTTGATTCGGTATGGACCCGACCCGACAACAGCGCCGAGGCCCGCCTGCTCGAATTTTTCCGGATCGATCGCGTGTTTCGGCAAAATCGGGGTGGAAGAGGCGAGAATGAGCGGCGTTTCGCGGTTCGCCTTGTCGTTAAAGGTGAAGCGGACGCCGTGTTCGCCGATCTTTTCCAGCTTCGCCACGCCGTCTAGGCGGCTGTTGAACGGCGGACGGCCTTTTTCCTTCAGGAGATTGAATGTGAAGATAACATCGTCAGGCGTCACCGGCTCGCCATCCGACCACTTGGCCTTGGGATTGATGTTGAACTGGGTGAAGGTGCGTTCCTCGTCCCACTCCACGGTTTCCGCAAGCAGGCCGTAAAGGCTGAAAGGCTCGTCGCTCGAGCGCTGCATCAGCGGCTCGTAGAGGAGATTGCCGAATTCAGGGTCCCAGACGCCGCGCGCCGTTGTGCGCATTCCCTTGAGAACAAAGGGGTTGAGGCTGTCGAAGGTGCCGACGACACCGTAGGATATGCGACCACCTTTTTTCACGTCCGGATTGACATAAGGGAAGTGCCTGAAGTCGGCGGGAAGTTCCGGCGTGCCGTGCATGGAAATGCCGTGAAGCGGCTGCGCTACGGCAATTTCCGGAGAAAGCAGGGCCGTTCCCCAAAGAAACAATGCGGGGATGAGGGCCGCAAGCTTGCGCATGTCACTATCCTGTCTCAACTGTCGGTCCGTTTTGTCGTCGTGGTCGGTTATCGTCATGATTGGTTTTTTGTTATGATTCTGGCGAATATGTAGCACAAGCCCATGGCTGGACCCATGCGAGGGCGGGAAATCTTGGGTTGCCTCAAGAAAAAGTTAAAGAAGTGCTGGATATCGCCGCGAACGGCATGTAACAGGGTGGCCGGAAGAGACGGGTCACGCATTTGCCTCATTTAAACGACAGTTGAACGGGCAGAAGGATACCGCCATCGGCGAGCAGGACCCGCGGTTCTGTTCTGGCAGACATTCAGGAGACGGAACTCTTATGATGCAAAAGGCAAACACATTCACCCGGACAGCTCTGTCCGCTCTCGTTCTTTCCCTGGGCGCGGTTTCCGCTCCGGCCATCTCGCAGGCACAGGATGCTCCCGCCAATCAGGGCGCTGGCGCTCCGCCGCTTGGCTGGTTCAAGACCTGCTCCAAGCAGGAAGACAACGATGTCTGCGTCGTGCAGAACGTGGTTCTTGCCCAGAACGGCCAGATGATCACTGCCGTCGGCCTCATCACTGTCGAGGGCAAGGTCAACCGCAAGCTGCTCCAGGTTTCCGTTCCGACCGCGCGTCTCATTCCCCCGGGTGTGATGATGCAGATCGACGGTGGCAAGGGTCAGAAGCTCGATTACGCTGTTTGCCTTCCCGACAAGTGCACGGCTGAAGTTCCGCTGACGGACGCCATGATCGCGTCGCTGAAGAAGGGCAACGAGATCGTCTTCACCTCGATCAACTTCCGCCGCGCGCCGAACCCCATCAAGATCGCGCTTACCGGCTTTACCGGCGCTTATGACGGCGCGGCTATCACACAGTCGCAGCTCGCAGAAAGCCAGCGCAGCCTTCAGGAAGGCATGCAGAAAAAGGCCGAAGAGGCTCGCAAGAAGCTGGAAGCTGCTCAGGACGCCGCAAAGGGCGCGCCGAAGCCCTGATCTCTTTACGAGAACACGAAAAAACCGGCCTGTTTTCAGGCCGGTTTTTTTATGCGCGGTTTTGATCCGACGTGTCTTCAGTAAAAGCGCACAGCGCCCTTATGACTGTTGTCAAATCGGGCGCGCGCTAATGCGCCAGCGACATCTTCGGCCGCCACTCGCCGTTGGGCGCCTTGTCGAACATCCGCTCGATATTGCGGTTGCGGAGCGGCGCCTCGTTTTCATCGTGGACGAGGTTCTGTTCGGAAACGTAAGCGACATATTCCGTCTCATCGTTTTCCGCCAGAAGATGGTAGAAGGGCTGGTCGCGCTCCGGGCGAATATCGGCGGGGATGGCGTTCCACCACTCTTCCGTATTGGCATATTCCGGATCCACGTCAATCACCACACCGCGGAACGGAAACACCTTGTGGCGGACGATCTCGCCAAGCGTAAATTTTGCGTCTCTTTGTTTCATGGTATGAACTTCCTTTCCCACTAATAGTTGGGTGCGGAATGGGAAATATCAAGGGCTAGCGGTATCCGGCCCTTTTTCCCGTTATGCTCTTAAGCGACCCTGCGGCCGATCGGTGCGGTGGCGATGACGACGCCGCCGGTAACCAGCACGATGCCGATGGCGTGATATGTTTCAAAAGTTTCACCAAGAAAAAGCGTGGCCATAACAATCGAGACGGGTGGCATCATGTAAAGCGTAATGCCTGCTGTAGCGGGGCCGAAAACGCGGACCGTATGGGTGAAGCAATAAAAGGCAAGCAGTGAGGCGAACAGGATGATGCCGCCGATCTTGGCCCAGGCGATGGCCGTGGCCGGCAGCAAGCCACCATGCGCCAGTTCGACCGCTGCCGGCGGGAGCAGGACCAGCGCGCCGGAGAAAGCGATGAGGCCGAAAAGGCTGAACGAGGCCATCTGCCGCGCCGCGGGATCGCGCAACAGCAGCGAATAGACCGCAAACGCAATCGCTGCCGTCAGAATGGCAAAATCGCCAATGTTGAATTTCATCTGCCAGAGAGCGGACATATCGCCCTTGAGCACGATTGCCGCCACGCCCGCAAAAGCGATGATCATGCCCGCCACTTCGAGCCTGCGGATCGGGCGGCCCTGAAAGATGCGCTGGAACAGGATGATGAATAGCGACGAAGTCGTGTAGATCAACGTACCGTTGGCAGCCGTCGTCATTGTGAGGCCCCAATAGACTACCCCGCCGCAGACGCCCATGCCGAGAATGCCAAGAACAAGCCAGAGCAGCGTTTTCTGGCGCACGAAGGCGAGGCAGTTCCGCCAGTCGGCGATCATGAACGGAGCGATGATGAGGCTCGATCCGATCCAGCGAATGAAGGCGGCAATGAAGGGCGAGACCTCGCCGATGACGCCGCGGCCGAAAATGATGTTGCTGGAGAAAAAGAACGGTACCGCCAGAAAGATGAGCCAGTCCGTGAGGCGCGTTTGCTGAGAGGCTGGCTTGATCGACATTGTTCGCGACATGGCTGGGCATCAAAAGAAAACGGCGGCTTTCCAGGGGAAAACCGCCGAGCGGGAAGGGACGCCTCTAAAGGCGTCCCAAATGCCGGTCAGGCAGAGTAGTACATGTCGAATTCGACCGGATGCGGGGTCATTTCGAAGCGCATGACTTCCTGCATCTTCAGCTCGATGAACGAGTCGATCTGGTCGTCATCGAACACGCCGCCGGCGGTCAGGAACTTGCGATCCTTGTCGAGGCTTTCCAGCGCTTCGCGCAGCGAGCCGCAGACGGTGGGGATCTTTTTCAGTTCCTTGGCAGGAAGGTCGTAAAGGTCCTTGTCCATCGGCTTGCCGGGATGGATCTTGTTCTTGATGCCGTCGAGGCCGGCCATCAGCATGGCTGCAAAACCGAGATAGGGGTTCTGGGTCGGGTCCGGGAAGCGGACTTCGACGCGCTTTGCCTTCGGGTTGGAGCCAAAGGGAATGCGGCACGATGCGGAGCGGTTACGGGCGGAATAGGCCAGCAGAACCGGAGCTTCATAACCCGGCACCAGACGCTTGTAGGAGTTGGTGGTGGGGTTGGTAAAGGCGTTGATGGCCTTGGCATGCTTGATGATGCCGCCGATGTAGTACAGGCAGTTTTCAGACAGGCCGGCATATTCGTCGCCAGCAAAGGTCGGCTTGCCGCCCTTCCAGATCGACTGGTGCACGTGCATGCCCGAGCCGTTGTCGCCGAAGATCGGCTTCGGCATGAAGGTTGCCGTCTTGCCATAGGCATTGGCGACCTGGTGCACGACGTACTTGTAGATCTGCATCTTGTCGGCGCTGGATACCATGGTGTCGAACTTCACGCCCAGCTCGTGCTGCGCGGAGGCGACTTCGTGGTGGTGCTTTTCGACGACGACGCCCATTTCAGCGAGAACCGTCAGCATTTCGGAACGCATGTCCTGCAGGCTGTCGATCGGCGGAACCGGGAAGTAACCGCCCTTGACGCGCGGACGGTGGCCGAGGTTACCGGTTTCGTAATCCGTGTCGTCGTTGGACGGCAGTTCCGATGAATCCAGCTTGAAGCCAGTGTTGTAAGGGTCTGCCTTGTATTTCACGTCGTCGAAGACGAAGAATTCCGGCTCGGGGCCAACGAAGATGGTGTCGCCGATACCGGAGGCCTTGAGGTAGGCTTCGGCCTTCTTGGCGGTGCCGCGCGGGTCGCGGTTATAGGCTTCGCCGGAAACCGGGTCGAGAATGTCGCAAAGGATGACGAGGGTCGACTGGGCGAAGAACGGATCGGTATGGGCAGTTGCCGGATCGGGCATCAGCACCATGTCGGATTCGTTGATGGCCTTCCAGCCGGCGATCGAGGAGCCGTCGAACATGACGCCATCGGCGAACATGTCTTCGTCTACGCAGACAACATCCATGGTGACATGCTGCAGCTTGCCCTTGGGGTCGGTAAAGCGCAGGTCCACGAACTTGATGTCGTTATCCTTGATCTGCTTCAAGATATCGTTTGCGGTCGTCATTTAAACGTTTTCCTTGAGTGTGGTGGTGACGAGGTGAAAAACCTGAGCCTCCCCGGCTCAGGACCTGGTTCCGATTATATGGCGTCCACGCCTGTTTCACCGGTACGGATTCGGATGACTTCCTCGACGTTGGAAACGAAAATCTTTCCGTCGCCGATACGTCCGGTCTGTGCCGCATTGCGGATAGCCTCAATGACGGCTTCCGCATTTTCGTCCGCCAGTACGACTTCGACTTTCACTTTCGGCAAAAAGTCCACAACGTACTCTGCTCCGCGGTAGAGTTCCGTGTGGCCCTTCTGACGACCAAAGCCTTTTGCTTCCGTGACCGTGATTCCCTGAAGTCCGACTTCCTGAAGGGCTTCCTTCACTTCATCGAGCTTGAAAGGCTTAATGATCGCTTCGATCTTTTTCATGAGAAAATATCTCTCCGCTTCTCCCGTTAAAGCAGGTTATTCCCGCTCTGCCACAAGAATGCACGTATTGTGCCAGATCGGAAGCGGGCTTGAAGAAAAAACTTCGCTTGCCCGGCTTTCTGACACAAAATGCATTCGCTTTTTGTGGTTTTCCAGCCAATTTCTCGCCAAAACCCGAAAAATCCGTCATCAATTCTGTCGGTTTTCCTTATTTTAGTTATGTTGAATATTTCGGAATGCACTGACGGCGTTTTGTTGATTTGTTTATATTTTATGCATTTGATTATTATTTCGCCGCAGCCATTTGCTTATTTTTGTATCGATTGCCTTTCCGGCGTTTTGAAGGGAAGATCGCTCCATGAAATCCCTATTGAATCTCTCTCTTATCGACCCTGCTGTGATGGCCCGCATCGATGCGGCCTCAGGCCAATCCGGCATTCCCCTATACGATCTTATGGAGCGGGCAGGGCAGGCGGTCGCTGCTTCGGCCCTTCGCCACTATCCGGACGCGCTGCGTTTCGTCGTGCTCTGCGGAGGCGGCAATAATGGCGGTGATGGTTACGTTGCGGCACGCTCGCTTGTGCAAAGCGGGGCGACAGTTGCGGTTCATCATCTTGGCCACGTCACGGCCATGAAAGGCGATGCCCGCACGGCTTTCGAGGGCAGCGGCGCCACAGCCCTGCCGCTTGGCGACTATGTGCCCATGGCTGGTGACGTGGTGATTGACGCGGTGTTCGGTGCCGGATTGTCCCGCGAGATTCCGTCGGAGCTTCAGCGCGTGATCGATGCGGTGACGCGGGCAGCCGTGCCGGTTCTCGCCGTCGATCTCCCGTCTGGTCTTTGCGGCAGGAGGGGCGTGCCTCTGGGCGCATCGTTCAAGGCGGAGCGGACCGTGACCTTCATGGCGCGAAAACCCGGCCATCTGTTGATGCCGGGGCGGGAACTGTGCGGGACGCTTGAGGTGTTCGATATCGGTATCCCCTCCCGTATTCTCGCCGCTCATGCGGGATCGGTTGCGGAAAACGATCCACTTGTATGGCGCGACGCCTTGCCCCGCTCCGAAATGGAAACGCATAAATTCCGCCGTGGGCATCTGACCGTCTTTTCCGGACCGCCACATGCGACGGGAGCAAGCCGCATGACGGCAATTGCGGCGCTGAAGGCGGGGGCGGGCATCGTCACCATCGCCGCGCCGAAGCAGGCGCTTGACGTGCTTTCGGTGACATTGACGGCGGTGATGAGCTCCGGTCTGGATGATGCGGACGATCTGCGCCACTGGCTGGACGACAAACGCCACGGCGCTTTCGTCCTCGGTCCCGGTTTCGGCGATCTCGAAAAGGCGCGGCAATTCGTGTCCCTGCTCGGGGACAAGGTGGTGGTGCTTGATGCCGATGCGATCACCGCTTTCAAGGACTGCCCGGAAACCCTGTTCGACCGGATGATTTCAGGCGCGGGGAAATTCGTATTGACGCCGCATGAGGGCGAGTTTGCCCGGCTGTTTCCCGATCTCGCCACTGACACGTCACTGAGCAAGATCGAGAAGGCGCAGACCGCATCGGCGCGCAGCGGCGCAGTGCTGGTCTACAAGGGTGCGGATACGGTCATCGCCGCGCCGGACGGCCGCGCGCTGGTCAATACCAATGCGCCGTCGAGCCTTGCGACGGCGGGGTCAGGCGATGTGCTGGCTGGCATCATCGGCGCATTGCTTGCGCAGGGAACGCCTGCCTTTGAGGCCGCCGCCGCCGGTGTCTGGCTGCATGGCGAGGCGGGCAGCAGGGCGGGTACAGGTATGACGGCAGAGGATCTCGCCCACGCGGTGCGGCCGTTTGCGTGACCTTGAGTTGGTGTCCACTCCGTCACCGGACTTGATCGCAGGAGATACCTTTCGCTGCGCAGACGCGTCGTGCCTGGATGCCGGACCTAGTCCGGCATGACGGAGGAGAGGTTTTCATTCCTGAGGCGAGGGCTTTTTCGCCCTAGAGGTTTAAAGCCGCGTCAGTGCGCGGCTTTGCCCTGGCTCGCGGTTGCCATCCGCGAAGCGCTGATCAGCAGCTTGCGTTCCGCCCGTTCCTGTTGCGGCGTGCGATTGTAGATTTCGCGATAACACTTGGAGAAATGCGAAGCGGAGACGAAACCGCAGGCAACGGCAACCTCGACCACCGGCATGGCCGATTGCACCAGCAGGTGGCGGGCGCGGTCCAGGCGGATTTCAAGATAGAAGCGGGCGGGTGAGCGGCCCATTTCCTGCCGGAAGAGACGCTCCACCTGTCGGCGCGACAGATCGGCCGCATCGGCGATGTCGAGCAGCGACAGCGGCTCGGACAGATTGCCTTCCATCAATTCGATGATCGACAGGACCTTGCTATTCTGAACGCCGAGGCGCGCACGCAGCGGCAGGCGCTGGCGGTCGTTGGGGCTGCGCACCCGGTCCGTCAATTGCTGCTCGCAGACGCGGTTGACAAGATTTTCGCCGAAATCCTGACCGATCAGGCTCAGCATCATATCGAGCGATGCGGTGCCGCCGGCGCAGGTATAGATGTTGCTGTCCACCTCGAAGAGATCGGCATAGACTTCCACCTGCGGGAAGGCTTCGGAAAAACCAGGCAAGTTCTCCCAGTGGATCGCACAGCGTTTGCCGTTCAAGAGACCAGCCTGCGCGAGGATATGCGCGGCGGTACAGAGGCTGCCGATGGCGATGCCGCGATTATAGGCTTCACGCAGCCAAGCATTGACGGATTTGTTGATGTGCTGGTCGACATCGATGCCCGAACAGATGATTGCCATTTCAACGCGGTTTTCGCCGCTGACATATCGGCGCTCATCGGCAAGACAGGTGTCGACCTCAAGACAGATGCCGCTTGATGACATGACCTTCTGGCCGTCGAGCGAGGCGAGGCGCCATTCGTAAGCCTGATACCCCAGCATGCGATTGGCGATGCGAAGCGTTTCAACCGCTGCGGCGAACGGCAGCATGGTAAATTGCGGAATGAGAAAAAAGACGATTGAGCGTTTCTTCTGGGAGTTCCTGCTCATTTGCCCGTGCTCCGTTGCGAATACGCAATTCCTCCCTTGGAATCGGTCTTCTGGATGTCCTGTTTCCGACATCTTTAACGAAAAATACGTCGTGAAATCCGGGCTGTCAAAAAATAGCTTTTGAAATATGCAAAATTTGCGACAAGCCTTTTTAAAGGGCGTCGTGTCGCATGTAAAACAGGCAGGTCATTTTACGCCTCTGCCGGGGCGTTTCGGGATTGACGGGGATGGCTCGCAAGTCCTGGGACGGTTGCGAGCCATGGGGTTGCGCATCATTTGCGGACGACCCTGATGCGGTTGCTGTCGGTTGTCGGCCATCCAATGTCCTTCAATGTTTCAGGCGGCAAACCTTCCAGCGCGCGGAGCATTCTTGCGCGCTTCCATGACGTATGGAGAGCGGAAATCTGGCCGGACAGGCGCTGGAGCCAGCTACCGGTCGAGGGGCGTTGCGACGAACGGCTCGCTGCGGGGTGATAATGTATCATGGCCATGTCTTGATCCTTTCGTGAACCACGATCCTGTTTACGACTTCGGTATGCGCTTACATATCTCATCAAACAAGAGAATGAATTTTATGTCATTCATCAATTTTAGGAATGACTTGCGTTCGCCGCCTGCCGGACTTTCTGTCGTTCCGTGATGGGCCAGCGCTTCATTCCGACAAGGTGTTAGTTGCCCTGTCATTCGATGTCCCGGATGGTGCGCCTGTGTTGACATTCAATCAAACGAAATGATATCCATCTATAAATCAAAATATTTGAAGGTTCGTGCCATGACCGTAACTTTCCGCCAACCGCTGCCGCTGCTGGATAACGACATTCTGAGAACCTTCGTCGCGATTGCCGAGACCGGGAACTTCTCCACCGCTGCAGAGGTGGTGTTCAGAACGCCGTCCGCCGTTTCCATGCAGATAAAGAAGCTGGAGGAACAGCTGAAGACGACGTTGTTCCTGCGCGATGCCCGCTCGGTTACTTTGACGGCGCATGGCGAAACGCTTCTTACCTATGCGCGCCGCATGATCGCGCTGTCTAACGAGGCCGTGTCGCGTTTCGTCATGCCTGAACTGTCTGGCGTCGTCAGGCTCGGTGCGCCGGAAGATATTGGCGAGCGCGGTTTGCTCCCGGGTATCCTCAAGCGTTTTGCCGAGGTTTTCCCCGGCATCATGATCGATGTCACGATCGATTCCAGTTCCAATCTCTACAAGCGCATGGATGAACGGCGGCTGGATCTGGCACTGGTCAACTGTGCGTCGCATCCGCTGCGGGATACGGGCGAGGTGCTGATGCGCGAACGCCTCGTCTGGGCCGGGGCAAAATGCGGTACGGCCTATCTGCGCGATCCGCTGCCTATATCGATCTGGGAAGAGGGCTGCATCTGGCGTTCGGAAGCGATCAACTCGCTTGAAAAGCGGGGTCGCAATTTCCGCGTGGCCTATCTCAGCGGCCATACCATGGCGCAGCGCGCAGCAATTGCCGCCGATCTCGCCATCGCACCCCTGCCGCGCTCCTATGTGCAGAACGACATGGTCATTCTGAGCGACAAGGAAGGCCTGCCGGAACTTGGTTATTTCGATATTCGCCTGATCACGGGCGAAAGACCCTCGCGCCCCATCCTTGCGGTCGCGGAAAGCATCCGCAACGCCTTTGTCGAGGTCGCCAAGGCGGCCTGAGGTAGATCTTTATAACGGGAATGCGCGACGGCGAGCGTCCGTCGCGCCATAGGCAAAGGTGGGCCTAGATCGCTACCGTGCCCCGTTTTGCGGAAAAGTCCGCATCGCCGATTTGCCAGCTTCCACGACCGGCCAGCCAGTCTGCCGAATTCTGTAGCCCACCAAATGGGAAAACGTGGATTTGCCGGATCGGCCCTGCCGGATTTGCCTGCCAGTGCCGTTCGATAGGGCCGACCACGCTTTCCGGTGAATGGCCCTTGGCCAGCGTCGTCAGGGAGAGCGCGTTCTTTTTCAGATAGGCGATGGAATTGCCGACGCCGCAGAGAGCTGCATATTTCAGCAGCGTCGTGATCCTGGCCGGACCGGAGACGCCGATATGCACCGGCAAGTCGATGCCGGAGGCGGCAAGTCCTTCCGCCCAGGCGATGAAGCGCGCGGGGTCGAAGCCGAACTGGGTGACGATGCGCATTGCCGCATCGCTTCTTTCGGCAAAATCATACTTCAACTTCAAGGCGGCCGTCGCCGTCTCTTCGCTGAAATCGGGGCTGCCTTCGGGATGGCCGGCGATTGCAATCTGATTGATCCCGCAGCGATCGAAGATGCCGGTCGACAGCATATCCATGCTGGATGTGAAGGGACCAGCCGGCGTGGCGACGCCACCGCCGACTACCAGCACATCCGACACACCCGCTTCGCCTGCCAGCCGCTTCACCTGCTCCTCGAATTCCACGCCAGACGATATGCGCTGTGCCGCGAGATGCGGCACTGGTGTGTAGCCGAGATCGCGAAGGTGTTTTGCAGCGTCGACCAGCCTGTCCTGCGAGGCCTGTCCGGTGTCTGTCAGATAAACACGCACGCCCTGTGGAAAGAGACCGGCAAGACTTGCCGGGCCGAGCACCTGTGCGGGTGAGGCTTCAATGGAGGCGGCAATGGCGGGAGAGGTCGAGATATCGTGCAATTTGAATTTGGTCCTTTTCCTTATCATGCACCGCTTTTTTGCCCACGTCTTTGCCTGTTGCGGCAAGACAGCCCTGCATCTGCGACGAAGCTTGATTTCATCTGTTTGGCTGGCGGCAATGGGTGGTTGTCCTCACCAGACACGTTTGGTGAGGCCGTTCCACAGCCATGTCCAGATCGTCGGCGGAAACCGCAGCACCGATTTGCCAGGCAAGGGCGGTTGCGGCGCAAGGCTGCCGGAAAGGGCGTCCTCGATAGCGCTGACCGCAATATCGACCGAGGCGGCGGTCAGAAGCAGGGGGTAGGTGGCAATGGTATCGGAAGGCGAGGGCTTCAGCCGCTTTTCGTAAAGGGTTGCGCCGGTATCCACGCCCTTGTCGACCAGATGCACGGTCGCACCGAAATTACCCCGGTCCTTTTCCACCAGCGCCCAATAACCGCCCATCTGGCCGCGATAGGCGGGATTGATGCCGGCGTGGAAATTGATGACCGGGCAGCGCAGGGCTTTAAGGGTTGCCGGTGTCAGAAGGCGGCAGGAAATGGTGAAGATCGCCGCCGGTTGCAAGGTGTTGATGGCCTTGTGGCACTCTTCGTCGTTCAGGGAGGCAACGTGTGTAACAGGAACTGCCTGGCCGAGATCGGCAGAGAGGCCATGTTCGGCAATGATCTCATTGGTGCGCCGAACAGTGAAGCGTTTGCCGAGCCGGGAGGCGATCATCGTCGCCATCTGGCCTGCGGCTGTCATCCAGCCGAGCCGCCGCGCCCGTCTTTTCAGAATGGCCGATTTGCTTTCCGCCTGCTCCACGATGACATGGATATCCGGAAACCGGGCGGCCAGCGCATTGATCATGACATTGGGGTTCAGCCCCCCCGCCGTCATCACCAGTAGCCGATTGTTTATCTCAGTCATGTCACCCACACGATTTTCCCGATCATGATCCCTGCGCCCGAGTTTCCCTCGCGAAGTTCAAAACCATGTTAATTTTCACCGACGGGATTTTTTCAAACGCCGGTGGAACCGATTTCCAATGCTCACGTTATTGTGACGCATATCACATCGGCGCTTGCCTTTGGACGGCAAGTCATAGGGGAGTTATTTCAAATGATCACACGTATTCTTTCGACAGTTTTCGTGGCTTTGTTGACCGTCGTGACCTTGAGTTCCTGCGGTAATACCATTCGCGGCGTTGGCCGGGATACGGCAAATGCAGTGGACGCCACGCAGGACGCAGGTCGTAGCGTAGACCGCGCCGCGCGTCGCTAAGTCTCTCCCCTCCATGGTCTGGCGTCTCCCTGAATGAAGGGGACGCCTTTTCTTTGACCTGATTTCACCGTCACAGTTCATGTGTAAGAATCGCGCCGTACTAAGATGGGGCGAGAGGGCATGAGCGGGCGTTGATGAAAAGACTGGTGACGAAAAGACTGATTAGCTTGCTGCTGCCATTGCTTTTGCCGTTTTCGGCTAAGGCGGGCGGACAGGTGGATTTCTGCAAAACCATGGAGCATTCGGGCGGACGTTACATCGTCTGCAGTTTCGATCCGGCGAAAAGCGTGATCCGGATTTACGACCGCGATCATGTCTCGGGTGAGGGATATCGCTCATTCTCCGATCTCTCCTCCGCCCTGTGGCGGCAGCACATGTTCAGCGTCTTCGCCATGAATGGCGGCATGTATCATTCCGACTATTCTCCCGTTGGCCTTTTTGTCGAAAACGGCGTCGAACGTTCGCCGATTATTACCGGCGGCGGATGGGGCAATTTCCATCTTCTGCCGAATGGCGTGTTTTATCTGAAGGGTGCAATGGCGGGCGTTCTGGAAACGCAGGCCTATGTCTCTGCCGGCTTGAAGCCGGATTTTGCCACCCAGTCCGGCCCGATGCTGGTGATCGATGGAAAGCTGCATCCGCGATTTCTGCCCGATAGCGACAGCCTGAAACGCCGCAACGGCGTCGGCGTGTCGCGCGACGGTATGGTGCATTTCGCGATTTCGGAAAACACCGTGCGTTTTTACGACTTCGCGACGTTGTTCAGGGATGTGCTGGATGCGCCAAACGCGCTGTATCTCGACGGGACGATTTCCAGTGTCGACATTCCCGCGATGAAAAGGCGCGATTCCCTGTTTGCCATGGGGCCGATTATCGCTGTCGTCGACAGGGTGCCTGACTAAGTCAGATCGGCGCCTTGGGGTAGGCTTTTTCGAGGCCTGCCGATGCTGTCAGTCCCTTGCTGAAGGCCAGATAGGCAGGATGCTGGCTGGCCTTGGCCGCTTCCGTGATGCGTATCTGCAGGCGGGCAGGGGCGTTACAGCCCAGCCATTCGCCTGATGTCTCCAGTTTCAGACTGTTGAGGAAGCGGGCATTGGCCTGTTGATCGAGATAGAGATTGAGGCCGGCCAGCAGGTTTTCATCCTGCAACACGTTTTCCATCAAAAGCAGCACCCACGCCTTGTCCTCGCTTGCAAGCGAGGCAAGTTTCGATGCGACCGTCTCGCGGTCCGGAAAAGATGATGCCTGCTGCATGTAATGACGAATCCCGTTGCCGTTTTCTGTCGATAAGGCACAGCCGAAAGGCTTTCAAGGGACAACAGTCCGGACACTGAAATTCAACTCTGGAATGCCGATTGCCGCTGGCTTCAACAGGCGTTTGTGCGAAACCTTCATAAACCAGTTACACTTTGGTTCAAATTGAGGCGAACAGCAAAAAGGGGTAACCCGAAAGCCCCGATCTAAAGCCTTGTTTTTTCACACACCTATGCAACTGACGAATGGCAGCCCGTCAAAAACGCCTTCATTTAGCCGCTTTTTGCATTTGCGTTCTGCGCCGGATTTTAATAAATGCTTCCCCCAACGGGCCCGGTCTTGAAGATCGCCCGGAGAGTGAATAGCTGGAGTAATCATGGAAGAAACCGCTCAGAAATCCTGTTGGGCCGTCACCTTGCGCGCGCTTGCAGGCTTTGCCGCATTTCTCGCATTGACGTACATTTTTGGCAGCCCATAAGCACTTCTCATGAATGACGGGTTTTGAAACGGCGCGGTTTCCTCTGGAAACCGTGCTGTTTTCGTTTCTGCGGCCTGTATGTCGCAGCTGCAAAAGCCGGTGCCGCTCTTTTGTGGCGATCCGTCGCGGCTTTGGATATGATGGCGGTGGAATCCATTCTTATTCAAGGTAAGCCTCATGTTTCTTTCGGTCTTCGACGTCTTCAAGATCGGCATCGGTCCTTCCAGCTCGCATACGATGGGGCCGATGACGGCGGCGAACCGCTTTCTTGCGCTTATCCTCGGTGATGAATGGCCGCGTCCGGCGGGTGCTTCCGTGTCGCGCCTGAAGGTCAGCCTGCACGGTTCGCTTGCCTTTACCGGCATTGGCCACGGCACCGGCCGTGCGGTCATCCTCGGCCTGACGGGCGAGCGGCCGGATCTCGTCGACCCCGACGCCATGGACCCGATCATCGAAAAGGTTGAAAAGGCCGGTACCGTGTCGCCACCCGGCCACCCCTCCTATGAGTTCAACCCAGCCGAGGATCTGGTCTTCGACAAGAAGAACCCGCTGCCCGGCCATGCCAACGGCATGACATTTTCCGCCTTCGACAATCAGGGCAGGCTGCTTCTCAAGCGCATCTATTATTCCGTCGGCGGCGGTTTCGTCGTGACCGATACGGAACTGGAGGCGATCAAGCAGCGCGGCAAGACCATCGATAATGGTCCGCGTGTGCCTTATCCGTTCGCCACGGCGCGGGAAATGCTTGAGATGGCGGGCCGCTCCGGCCGCACCATCGCCCAGATGAAGCGCGCAAACGAAGAAACGGTAATCTCCCGCGACGAGCTGAACGAGCGCCTCGACCAGATCTGGGAGGCGATGAACGGCTGCATCGAGCGCGGGCTGAAGGTGGACGGCATCATGCCCGGTGGCCTGAAGGTGCGCCGCCGTGCCCGCTCCATCTACGAGAAGCTGAATGAGGAATGGCGCAGCAACCGGCTCAATCCTGTCATGGCGAATGACTGGTTGAGCGTCTATGCCATGGCCGTGAACGAGGAAAATGCTGCGGGCGGGCGCGTGGTGACAGCGCCGACCAACGGCGCTGCGGGCGTCGTTCCGGCCACAGTCCGGTATTTCCGGCATTTCCACGAGGATGCGACCGTTGACGATGTTCGCGATTTCCTGCTGACGGCGGCCGCAATCGGCGGCATCATCAAGCATAATGCATCTATTTCAGGTGCCGAGGTCGGCTGTCAGGGCGAGGTTGGGTCCGCTGCCGCCATGGCGGCCGCAGGCCTTGCCGCCGTCATGGGCGGTTCGCCAGAACAGGTGGAGAATGCCGCCGAAATCGCGCTAGAGCATCACCTCGGTATGACCTGCGACCCGATCGCCGGTCTGGTGCAGGTGCCCTGCATCGAGCGCAATGCGCTGGGTGCGGTGAAGGCGGTAACGGCGGCTTCCCTGGCGTTGAAGGGTGACGGCCAGCATTTCGTGCCGCTCGATGCCTGTATCGAAACCATGCGCCAGACCGGCAACGACATGAGCGACAAGTACAAGGAAACTTCCACCGGCGGTCTTGCCGTGAACGTTGTGGAATGCTGAGCGGGCAGGGCGTCAGGCATGGTCCACATGCTTGACGCCCGACGCAAAAAGGCATTGATAAGCATATGCCTCTACATCTTATAAAACTTTGCGTCGGCGCGGATTCACTCCAGGACTTGAGAGACTGGGTCGCGCATCGCTCGCTGACCGCGATCGCCGCTGGCCTTGAGCCGCACAGCGTCCACACCACGCGGATGATCCCGAAACGGCTTGAAGAATTGCTGGAAGGCGGTTCGCTCTATTGGGTCATCAAGGGCCAGGTGCAGGCACGGCAGAAACTTCTCGACATACGTTCTTTCAAGGGCGACGACGGCATTACCCGCTGCGATCTCATTCTCGGCCCCGAGGTGATCGAGACGTCGCCTGCGCCGAAGCGGCCGTTTCAGGGCTGGCGCTACCTCAAGGACAACGAGGCCCCACGCGATCTCGGCGGCGGTGATTTCGGCGGCGAGGAGATGCCCTCCGACCTCAAGCGGGAACTGGCCGAGCTAGGCCTGCTCTGATCGTCAATGGATGTGATTGAAATGAAAAAGCCGGCTTCCTTCGCGGAGCCGGCTTTTTCATTTGGGGAGACGGTATTTGCTTGGGTTTGGGTGGCTTCAGTTGATGCCGCCAACCGCAGTGGTGGCGCGGCCATCCTGTATTTTCACCCAGCGTCCGGGATTGGCGGTGTCCTGACGCTTCAGGTAGGTATATTCGGTCTCCGACCAGTTCATGACCTTGTTGCGCATGTTGTCGAGGACGAAATCACCGCGATCGGTGCGAACGGTCAGAACTGCATGGCCTTCGCCATTCGGCTGCAGAACAACCGTGATCAGCAGGTTGTTGGCGGAGAAGCCCTTGTTCATCAGCATTTTGCGCTTCAGAAGCACGAAATCTTCGCAATCGCCGACCGTGGTGGGGTAGGCCCAGCGCTCTTCGACGCCGTAGATTTCCATGTCGGTCATCGGCGTGATCGTGGTGTTGGCGGTATAGTTGACGTCGAGCATCGTCTTCCAGCGCTCTTCGGTCAGTTTCATCGGGCCGTTATCCAGCGATGTCGGCTGGCATTCGCTCTGATAGGTCTGGCAGAACTCGTAGTGGCCGATCGGCGGGTTGGCCTTGCCGATCACGCGCATGGCGGCGGATGGCGAAGCGCTGGCCTGATGGGCGATGGCGCTGACGATGAATGCGATCAGAAAGAAACCGAAACGGTTGTTTTTGTTCATTGCTTGTCTCCCCGTGTTGAGGAGACACTCGCATGTATATTTTGACCCCGCGGAAAGATGCGCGTGTCAATTTGAGCTTATATTTCAGCAAATTAGCGCTTGTTTTGAACTGTATTCGAGTTAGTTTTTACGCGTGTTTGAAGCAAATTTTATTACAATTTTACGCATCTCGACCTTAGGTTTTTGGTAGCCATTTAGGCTGCTGTATTGAAAGCGATTTTCGGCACAGAGATATTTTTGCGATGATGGGTAGTCAGGCCGCGGAGCGTATCGAAGACGTGGATTTCCCGTTTTGGGATTGGTGTTTCAAGTCGGGACAGGGCAAAAAGGCAGCGAAAAAAACTTCAAGAAAACTGTTTTTTCTTGGAAAAAATGCCTGGAGCGGGATTTTCCAGTGCGGTTTTGCGCAAGAACTAACGCGAAATGGAGCGCGACGGGCACTCTGACCGGATAGCACGGAAGTCAGCTTCAACGGAATCCACAATGCGGGAAAGCAGTATTTTAAACTGTCAGCGCAAATGCACGAGCGGCATTTTTGTAGACGAAAGCAGTCTGCTCCCATAATTCCGGCCTTGAGCCGGAATCGGATCGATGTGCGCCTGCGTGGCGGGAAAAGCTCTTTCGGCGCAGAGACTTGTGCTGGCTGTAGTCCGGCTCACGGCCGGAGCGCCGGAAAGCGATTGCCGTGACAAGATCTAGCGAATGCCGCACTTGCCGCACGGACATACCGCTCCACGGTATTACTGAAAGATGATCTAGAGAAATTCGATCAGGGCGTCGGGCGACTGGACCCGGTCGAATTCGACCGCAACGCCTTCCATGAAGTGGCGTACGATCTTGCCGCTCATGTTCTTGCCAAGCTGGACCCTGGTGCCGAGTGGAGGCCGGTTTTCGATCTCGATGGCTGCGCCCGACAAGGAAAGGTCGATCAGCCGGCAGGCGAGAAGCACGCCGTCTTCCAGCATCAGATGTGCCCGGGTATTGCGTGGTGTCAGGCGGTCGTGGCGGCGGTCTTCCGGCAGGCCGAGCAGCTGGCGCTTGGCGATCCATGCGAGCTGGGCGGCCAGCTTTTCCCGCTTGCGTTCGGGCGCATTGATGGCAATGACGAAGCCCGACGCGGTAAGCGCCGTAACCGTTCCTTCGATGCGGCCGATATGCTGGAGATAGGAGATGACGCGATCACCGTTGCGCGCAATGCCCGAGCAGGCGAACAGCGCTCTTTCGGCGGTCATCTCGGTTGCGGTGCAATCATATTCCTGGTGATCGGGCAACATGAGGCGGCCGGTGAAGGACACACGGACGGGATCGTCGAAGTGAACCTCTTCAACCGGACGCAGGGTTTGGGCAGTGTTGACCGAACGTGATGAGAACATGGCAGCGCAATTGTAACCAGTGATGATGACAAATCTCTACGCCGCCCGGGTTAACAGACTGTATTGTTTAACCCTTACAATTTTTGCAATCGTCAAAATCGTTACAGCTTTGACGTATTTCGTACGAAATTCCGACGTGATCATACGCGATCCACCCTCACCATGCGGGGTGGGATGCGGCACTCAGCGGGTTACCGCATGCGGCATGACAGCGGTTCGCGCATTCGTAGAATACGTTGTCGGCGCGATATCCATTCGTAGCAGGCGGCTGCTTTTCATGACGAGGCAACTGATCGGTGCTGCGAATTCGTGACGGGGCCGCTCCGGCAGCAGCGCTCCGAGCAATCTCGGGGCTGTGTCATTATCCGAACTTAGCGGCAAGAGCAGCATTTCGAAAGCAAGCGGCGCCGCGCCATGGTCGTCCTCCGCTTCGATATCGAACACCACGGGCAATTGATGTTGCAGGATGCCGCGTGCGACGCGGCAGGGGAAGGTGGCACTTGCCGCCGGCCACAGATCCGAGAACGGGCTGTCGCGCAATTCCCGGCCGAACAGGTCGCACAGGTGCGTGCCTGCAAGGCGGAAGAATGGCGTCCTTTCTCCCTTGTCCACCAGGATGAAGAGGTCGCCGAGATGATGTTTCAGCTTTGCGGGATCGAAGTCTTCTCGGCGGGGCGCAGGTTTATTGCCGCGTAGCGCGTCCCAATAGGCATATATCTCCAGTCCGGCCATGCTCTTCATAGCATCTTTCTCCATGTTCGTTTTTGGGACATCATGTCCATCCGAACGTCTGTTACTTGTGGTGTAGCGAATTTCATGCCAACCGATTTTGTTAAGGTTAACAAATGGTTGAGATTGCGCGACGACCAAGGTCGTGGCATCGCTGCGGCCATGTCGGGGACATGCTCCCAGTCAGCACAATTGATGCTTTCGCCCGTAATTTTACGGCGGGCGCGCAGGCCGTACTGCCCCTGGGTACAGGCGCTTGAACCGATTGCGGTTTTTGCGTCGTGGCCCGAAAGGCAGGACGGCTTTTTTTTCGCCCGGGCTTCCTATATTGCTCGGGAGACGCAAATTTCCACAAAAACAGGGATGGAATCATGTCCAACGGCGACGGCGAACAGCCGCCGGTTTCGGAAAGTCAGGAACTGAAAGAGGACGCACATAATCCCGTCTTCAACCTGCCGCCGCTTCTGGTCGGCATATTGGCGGCGCTGCTCTTGGCCTTTGTGGTTCCGGCCTATCTTCTTTCGGAGGATGGCAACGGCTGGTTCATTTTCACCTTCGGCTTCATTCCGCTGCGTTACGCGGTGCCATTATCCCAGCAGGGGCTGGAATGGCTCTGGACGCCGGTGACATATTCTTTTTTGCACGGCGGCATCGAGCATATTCTTTTTAACGGATTGTGGTTGATGGCCTTTGGCGCACCGGTTCTGCGCCGGATCGGAACGCTTCGCTTCGTGCTGTTATGGTGCATATCCGCCGCCGTTTCAGCTTTTGGCCACGCGGCGCTGAACTGGGGCGATGTGACGGTTCTGATCGGAGCATCTGGTGTCGTTTCGGCGCTGATGGGAGCCGCATGCCGTTTCGCTTTCCCGTCACGCGGCGGCTACAGCGCCTCTTTCGGCCATCTGATGCCGAGGCAGAGTATTGTCGCAGCGCTTTCGAACAGGACGGTGCTGATCTTCACGCTGATGTGGCTTTTCGGCAATGTCCTGATCGCGGTCGGCGTGCCGCTGTTTGGCGATGTCGGCGGTGAAGTCGCCTGGGATGCGCATGTCTTCGGCTTTCTGCTCGGCTTCCTGTTCTTCGGCCTGTTTGATCGCCCGATCCGCGGGAACCTTTCCAGTGGAAGTGTGGAACAGCCGCTCTAGGGCGATCACGCTCCTTGTCGGCCGTGGCGCAAATTTGCTTGTGCAGGTCCCATCCGGGATTGCATTCGCATAGGCCTCAGCGCACCATGTTCCATGATTTGCAACCGCGGAGAGACTTTGCCGCGTTGCAGATTGCTGACAGGAGGAGGAAGGCATGGCAACATTCGTAAAAGATCTTCTCGACCGCAAGGGCCGGAATGTCGTGACTGTGGGACCGAGCGTAAGCATCGGCGAGGCGGCAGCAACGCTGAATGCGCACAAGATCGGTGCACTCGTCGTGACCGATGCCGACGGCGTCGTTCTCGGTATTTTCACGGAACGCGATCTGGTGAAGGTCGTGGCAGGCGAGGGCGCTGCCTCCCTTCTGCAATCCGTTTCGGTGGCCATGACGAAGAACGTCATCCGCTGTCATCACAATTCCACCACCGACGAGTTGATGGAAATCATGACCGGAGGGCGGTTCCGCCATATTCCGGTTGAGGACGACGGTCGTCTTGCCGGCATCATCTCCATCGGTGACGTGGTAAAGGCGCGGATCGGCGAGATCGAGGCGGAAGCCGAACATATCAAGGCCTATATCGCCGGATGAGGTTTCGTTTCCGGCGCGTCCGCAATAGTCATTTCGAAACGACTACGTCATTCCTGTGACACGCGCAGGAATGACGGCCTAGGAGGCTGCGGCTACCGCAAGCTGGAATGCTCAGCACGTATATTTGTAGTGTAAGTTAGCGTCGGAACGCCTGCTGCATGCGCTCCAGCTCGGGAACGCGGGCGCGTGTTTCCTCGTATCCCCTGTCGATGGCTTCGCTGGCGCGATGGAATTCCGACAGGCCGATATCGTTGATACGGGGATGCAGCATAAGGTCGGGCGGGTCGCCCGCCAGACGCGAGCGCGAAATCCGGTCCTGAATGATATTGAAGGCCTGCACCATGACGCCCGGCAGGCCGGGGCGCGGCGGACCTTCCAGGGAAGGTGCTGCGCCATTCGGGGGCGAAGAGGAATGTTTGACCACGGCAGAGCGGCCGAACAGATCGTAATTGAGATTGACGGCGACGACGAGCGCCTGCTCATAGGCCCTGCAGACCGAAACCGGAACGGGGTTGACGAGAGCGCCGTCGATCAGGGTGCGGCCGTTGCATTGCACGGGCTCGAAAATGCCCGGCAACGCGTAGGATGAGCGCAGTGCGGTGACGAGGTCGCCCTGGTGAATCCAGACCTCGTGGCCGGTGCGCAATTCCGTGGCGACGGCGATGAAAGGGTGCTCGAGGTTTTCGACGCGCAAGCCTTCGAGATGCTCCTGCATGCGCTTGGTCAGCCGCATGCCGCCGAAGAGACCGCCGCCGCCGATCGTTAGATCGAGCAGGCCGGCAATGCGCCGCATTGTCAGCGAACGGGCAAATTCCTCCAGCTCATCGAGCTTTCCGGCGAGATAACAACCGCCGACCAGCGCGCCGATCGAGGTTCCGGCAATCATGCCGATTTTTACACCGGCCTCGTCTAGTGCCCTCAGGACGCCGATATGGGCCCAGCCGCGCGCAGCACCACCGCCGAGCGCAAGCGCAATCCGGCGAGTATCAACGATCTCGTTGACGATTGTTTCGGTGTTGCCAGCCGCAAGAGCATTGTGACGATTGCTTCCCCAGCCCAACATGACCGTACACTCCCTGCCTGCTCCCAGGACCCGGTCTGTTCCTCCCCGAATCCTGAATTATTGGTAGCAAATTGGTGCGGCGGATGGAAGGTGGCCGTTCACGTGCCAGAATAGGTAGTCGCCGGGTCGAAATGGCGGGTATCGTCGGTGATTCTGGTGACGGCATTGCCATCGGCCAACTCGACCGTGCGGTAGAAGCAGGAGCGGCGGCCGGTATGGCAGGTTGCGTCATGACCGGCGACGGAGACCTTCAGCCATACGGCGTCCTGATCGCAATCGGTACGGAATTCCTTCACCGTCTGCAGGTTGCCGGAGGTTTCGCCCTTTTTCCAGATCTTGTCGCGCGAGCGGCTGTAATAGTGGGCGATGCCCGTTTCCAGCGTCAGCGACAGGGCTTGCGCATTCATATGGGCGACCATCAGCAATTCACCATCACGCGCATCGGTGACCACGGCGGTGACAAGGCCGTGGGCATCGAATTTCGGTGAGAAGAGACCTGAATTTTCAAGCACTTCCTTGTCCGCAGGCGCGGACGGAAACGAAATGGACATTGCTACCCCGGGGAAAAAGCGGAACCGTTAGCGGTTCCGCACCATGGTCATGAAGCGCACCTGCTCTGCCGGGTCGTTCTTGAAGGTGCCGGTGAAGCTGGTGGTGAGGGTCGTGGACCCCTGCTTGTTTACGCCGCGCATGGACATGCACATATGTTCGGCGTCGATCATGACGGCCACGCCGCGCGGCTTCAGAGTTTCCTCGATGGATCTTGCGATCTGCGCGGTCATGTTTTCCTGCGTCTGCAGGCGGCGGCCAAAGATTTCGACGACACGGGCGATCTTCGACAGGCCGAGCACGCGCCCGGCCGGAAGATAGGCGACATGCGCCTTGCCGACGATCGGAACCATGTGGTGTTCGCAATGGGAGAAGAAGGGGATGTCGCGCACCAGCACCACATCGTCATAACCGCCAACTTCCTCGAAGGTCGTGCCGAGAACGTCCTGGACGTTCAGCTCGTAACCGGCGAAGAGTTCGCGATAGGCCTTGGCAACGCGCTTCGGCGTGTCCAGGAGTCCTTCGCGGGCGGGATTTTCTCCTGCCCAGCGCAGAAGAACGCGCACTGCTTCTTCCGCTTCCGTCTGGCTTGGGCGAGCCTCTGCCACATCGGGTTTTGCGCCAGCGCCGGGGAAATTCTTCACGATCGCATCCATTCCGTCTCTCCCGATGCGGGTCAAGGCCGCACCTGAACTTTGTTTTTCGTAGCGGGGACTTCGTCCACCGTTGCTGCTATCTGGTTGTTTTACAGCATTTTGGCAAGGCCGATGCTGATATTTCGGTATCGGAGCCGTTAATTTCATATCGGCTTGATGTCCAGAAAGCTCGTTAGCATATAATGGGAATGAAGGGCAGGAAAGCTCCACTGCGACAAACGCTGTGTTTGAAAAATATATCCTGTCCCGTTTTTGGGCATTCTTGAACGCCGGATACCTGATGATGGACGATATCTACAACAACCGAATTCTGGAATTTGCCGGAAATATTCCGCTGACCGGCGTGCTTGATGATGCCGATGCCAGCGCTGAAAAACACTCGCGGCTGTGCGGCTCCAAACTCAAGGTCTATCTGAAGGTGGAAGGCGGCATCGTCACGGCTTTTTCACATGAGGTTCGCGCGTGCGCGCTCGGCCAGGCATCCGCCTCGATCATGGCGCATCATGTCGTCGGCGCTTCCAGCGGTGAGATCCGGCAGGCGCGGGAAGACATGCTTGCCATGCTGAAACAGGGCGGCGAGGGGCCGACAGGCCGTTTCGAGGATATGCGGGTGCTTTCACCCGTCCGGGATTTCAAGGCACGCCACGCATCGACCATGCTGACCTTCGAAGCAGTGGTCGATGCTCTCGACCAGATCGAAGCCCGGCCGGTTCTGAACGCTGCGGGTTAGGCGATGTGCGGTGAACCGGACTGCGGACATCAGAAGACGGGGGATAAGGTCGGGCGATCCCGCAACTGGGGGGGAGTGTTTGCGAAGACCCCAGGCCGTCTTTTCGGCGTTGGCTTCATCCGGCTCTATCAGCTGACTTTGTCGGGTTTCGTCGGCAATTCCTGCCGCCACATTCCTACCTGTTCCGAATATGGGTATGAGGCGATCGCCCGCCACGGCCTTTGGCCGGGCGGGTGGATGACGCTGTTTCGCGTCGCGCGTTGCGGTCCGGGCGGCACCAGCGGGCTGGACCCCGTGCCGGAAACGCTTGGCGCTGACAAGCACTGGTGGACGCCCTGGCGGTATTGGATGCTGCATAGATGAGCTATGTCGCTCTTCTGCACAGCATCGTGCTCGGGGCGGGCAAGCGGCTCATCATGGCCGATCTGCGTGAAATGGCGCAGGAGCTGGGCTTTGAGGAATGCAGGACGCTGGTCGCGACCGGAAATCTGGTCTTCCGTGCACCGGAGGCGCCTGTCTGCGAAATCGAGGAGGCGCTGGAGCGCGCATTTGAAAAACGGTTCGGCAAACACGTCGATATTCTCGTTCGCTCAGCGCCTGATTGGTTGACCCTGACTGCGACAAACCCGTTTCCGGATGGCAATCCACCGGATGTCTGCGTAAGGGTGATGCGCAAGCCGCTTGCCGGGGATTATCTTGGACTCTTGGAGAAGTACCGCCAGAAGGAAAAGATCGCCATTGTCGGCGGTGACCTGTGGATCGACTTTTGCGGCAAGCCAAGCGAAAGCCGGCTTCTCTCTGCGCTGACCACGAAGAAGCTCGGCATCGGCACGACCCGCAACGCCAATACCGTCAATGGAATTGCCGAAATGCTTCGCTGAGCCGCCGTTCACCTTTGACTGGAACGGCAAAATTCTTTATCAGCCTGCCTGCCCATCTCCGAAAGAGGGCATTCTTTTTTATTCCAACACCACCCGCATTCGTTGGCGGGACTGGATCAGGAGCATTCGACGATGTCACAAACCGTTTCCCTTACATTTCCCGATGGTTCCGTACGCAGCTATCCCGCCGGCACGACCGGCCGCGAGGTGGCCGAATCCATCTCCAAATCGCTTGCGAAGAAGGCTGTCGCCATTGCGCTTGATGGCACCGTGCGCGATTTGTCCGAGGCAATCACCGATGGCAAGATAGAAATCGTCACGCGTGAGGACAGCCGCGCGCTGGAACTCATCCGCCACGATGCCGCCCACGTCATGGCCGAGGCCGTGCAGGAGTTGTGGCCCGGCACGCAGGTGACGATCGGCCCTGTCATCGAGAACGGCTTCTATTACGACTTTGCCAAGAACGAACCTTTCACGCCGGAAGATCTGCCGAAGATCGAAAAGCGGATGAAGGAGATCATTCAGCGCAACAAGCCGTTTACCCGCGAAGTCTGGTCGCGCGAGAAGGCCAAGGAAGTGTTTGCCGCAAAGGGCGAAAACTACAAGGTCGAGCTGGTCGATGCCATTCCCGAAGGTCAGGATCTGAAGATCTATTATCAGGGCGACTGGTTCGATCTTTGCCGCGGCCCGCATATGGCGTCCACGGGTCAGGTCGGTACGGCCTTCAAGCTGATGAAGGTAGCCGGCGCCTATTGGCGTGGTGACAGCAACAATGCGATGCTGTCGCGCATCTACGGCACCGCCTGGGCGACCCAGGAAGAGCTGGACAATTACCTGCACGTTCTGGCCGAAGCCGAAAAGCGCGACCACCGCCGTCTTGGCCGGGAAATGGACCTGTTCCATTTCCAGGAAGAAGGTCCGGGCGTCGTCTTCTGGCACGGCAAGGGCTGGCGCATGTTCCAGACGCTGACGGCCTATATGCGCCGTCGACTTGCCAATACCTATCAGGAAGTCAACGCGCCGCAGGTGCTGGACAAGTCGTTGTGGGAAACCTCCGGTCACTGGGGCTGGTATCAGGAAAACATGTTCGCGGTGAAATCCGCCCATGCCTTTACCCATCCCGATGACGAAGATGCGGACCAGCGCGTCTTTGCCTTGAAGCCGATGAACTGCCCCGGCCACGTGCAGATCTTCAAGCATGGCTTGAAGTCTTACCGCGAAATGCCCGTTCGCCTTGCTGAATTTGGCAACGTCCATCGCTACGAAGCTTCAGGTGCACTGCATGGCCTGATGCGCGTTCGCGGCTTCACGCAGGACGATGCGCATGTCTTCTGCACGGAAGAGCAGATGGCGGCGGAATGCCTGCGCATCAACGACCTGATCCTCTCGGTCTATGAGGATTTCGGTTTCAGCGAGATCGTCGTCAAGCTTTCGACCCGTCCGGAAAAGCGTGTCGGTTCCGACGATCTCTGGGACCGTGCCGAAAGCGTCATGATGGAGGTTCTGAAGACCATCGAGGAACAGTCCGGCGGCCGCATCAAGACCGGCATTCTGCCGGGCGAGGGCGCTTTCTACGGGCCAAAGTTCGAATATACGCTGAAGGATGCCATCGGTCGTGAATGGCAGTGCGGCACGACGCAGGTGGACTTCAACCTGCCGGAACGTTTCGGCGCCTTCTATATCGACCAGAACTCCGAAAAGACGCAGCCGGTGATGATCCATCGCGCCATCTGCGGCTCGATGGAGCGCTTCCTTGGTATCCTGATCGAGAACTTTGCCGGTCACATGCCGTTGTGGTTCGCGCCGCTTCAGGTCGTGGTCGCGACGATCACCTCGGATGCGGACGATTATGGCCGCGAGGTTGCCGAAGCACTGCGCGAGGCGGGCATGGCTGTCGAAACCGACTTCCGCAACGAGAAGATCAACTACAAGGTCCGCGAGCACTCGGTGACCAAGGTGCCGGTCATCATCGTCTGCGGACGCAAGGAAGCGGAAGAGCGCACTGTCAACATCCGCCGTCTCGGTTCCCAGAACCAGACGCCGATGTCGCTCGAAGATGCGATTACAAGCCTCGTGGAAGAGGCGACGCCGCCGGATGTGAAGCGCAAGCTTGCGGCGAAGAAGCAGGTTGCGTGACAAAAAACAACGGCCCCTTCGGGGGCCGTTTTCGTTACTGGCTGAGGGTATTGACGCCTATTCGAAATCGCCGGTCATGTCTTCCGGCGCCTGATCCTTCATCAGCACTTCCACATCGGCGTCCCGGCCGGATGTGACCTTGAAGTTGCGCTGGTAGACCTTGTCCTTGTTGCGGGCCATTGCGGTATATTCGCCTTCCGCCAGAACCATGGTCGAAAATGCGCTGACGCTTTCGTTCACAACGTCGCCGCCGCCGTTCAGCACCGACCAGGCCGTATCGGCAATGGCTTCGCCGCCCTGTTCGGAGACGAGCTTGAGCGTGATCTGTGCCGCCTGATGCTGCAGGGTCGCTTCGGTCAGCTTGCCTGCCTCCACCTGAATATCGGCGCGCACCACCGCATTGACGTTGCCGTATTCGGAAACGACATGATAGGTGCCGGCATTGAGGCGAACGACGGTGTTGGGCTTGATGTCGGCCATGACAAGGCCGCGCTCGCCATCCGGTCGGGCGTCGGAGGAATAGACGGAAAATTTGAGCTGGTTAGCGGAGATCTGTTTGTCGGAACCCGCGATCGCATTCAGAACGAAACCGCCAGCGTCGAGAATCAGCACCTGTTTCTGGACATTACCGGAGCTCGGAACATTGAGTTTCTTGGTAACACCTGCGCGCCCGAAGGCAACGTTGACGAAATATTCGCCGGGTACCAGATGGAACTGCGCCGAACCACCCTCGGAGCTTGCCAGCATCGGCAATTTGCCGTCAGCGCCCGGAATGGGGCTGAAGACGCGCCAGGAAAGGCCTTCCTTCACCGCTTCGCCTTCACTCGTCAGTTTCGCTTCCATGTCGATATCACGGGCGGTGCTTGCTGGGGCATTCGGGGCGGTAGGAGCGGTGAAAGCATTGAGTTTCGGCATTTTAGGCGTGCCGCCAAGCTGCTTGAAGTCCTTGAAAGCGTCTTGCGAAAAGGCTGCCTGTGATAAAACGCCGATCGCGGCGAACGCAATGGCCAGACGTGCCGCGATTTTGATTGCCGACATTTTCGATACCGATTGACTTCTTGATTTTCCCGCATCACTTCAAAACCAATGCCGTGGCTATTTCAAGGCCCATAATTTCGCGATGACAGCACAATGGAAGAATTTTGATCATGACAAGTGACATCAAGCTCCTCGACTATCTCAAGGTTCGCCGCTCCACCCCCGCCCTGCAACTTGCCGAGCCGGGTCCATCGAAAGCGGAAATCGAGGAAATCCTGCGCCTTGCCGTGCGCGTGCCTGACCATGGCAAACTGGCGCCGTGGCGCTTCATCGTTTATCGCGGCGAAGACCGCGTGCGTCTGGGGGAAGAAGCGCTCCGGATCGCGCTTGAGAAGAACCCGGAACTGGACCTGCAGCAGCAGGACGCGGAGCGCACCCGCTTCACGCGCGCTCCCGTCGTCATCGCCGTCATCAGCACCGCCAAGCCGCATTTCAAGATTCCGGAATGGGAACAAATCATGTCCGCCGGTGCGGTGTGCCTCAATCTCATCTTCGCCGCCAACGCCAATGGTTTTGCGGCGAACTGGCTGACGGAATGGCTTGCCTTCGACCCGGCCTTCCTGTCGGAACTGGGGATTGCCGCAGACGAGAAGGTCGCCGGATATATTCATATCGGCTCAACGACATTCCCGCTTGTGGAGCGGCCACGGCCGGAGCTTGCGGATGTGGTAACCTGGGTTGGGGATGCCTGATGTTCTACACCACCGACACCAACCAGCACGGCCTGCCGCATGATCCGTTCAAGGCTATCGTCGCGCCCCGGCCGATCGGCTGGATTGGTTCTAAAGGCCGGGACGGCTCTTTCAACCTGTCGCCCTATTCGTTTTTCAACGCGATTTCGGACCGGCCGAAGCTGGTGATGTTTTCCTCCAGCGGGCGCAAGGACAGCCTTCGCAATGTCGAGGAGACCGGTGTCTTCACCGCCAACCTCGTCAGCCGCCACCTCGTCGACCGGATGAACGCGTCTTCTGCGCCGGTGAACTATGATGTCGACGAGTTCCGGCTTGCCGGTCTGACTGCCGTTGACGGGCGGGTGGTGGATGCGCCTTTCGTGGGGGAGGCGCTGGCCGTTCTGGAATGCCGCGTGACCGAGATCATCCAGCTGAAGGACATCGACGGCACGCCGGCGGACTCGTGGATGGTGATAGGGCAGGTCATGGCTATTCACATCGACGATACGATCATTCGTGATGGTCGCATCGATATGGGACTGGCACGTCCGGTGGCCCGTATGGGTTACATGGACTACTGCGACGGCGGCAGCGACGTGTTTCAGTTGAAGCGTCCGTCTACTGCGCCGTAGAACTTCTTTGCCGGCAACTGTTAAATTTTATGGTGAACCAAACGTAAACTATTTGCGCCTAGAGTTTTATACATGGCGGCGGCAATGATGCCGTCGTCCATTGTTGCGAATGTGTTTCGAGGCTCAGGTGATCGTACAGGCATTTCTTCGCTGGTCTGAAAAGGCTGGATCGACCGAGCGGGCGAAGGCCGCCAATGCGCTCGGCCGTGCCTATCTGCATTCAGACATGGCGCGGGAGAACCGTGACGCCGCCTATATGGCGATGACCTATCTTCTTGACGACCCTTCTCCGCGCGTGCGGCTGGCACTTGCCGAGGCGCTGGCGGATGATCCCGATGCGCCGCGCGCCATTCTCGTTTCGCTTGCCGAAGACCAGCCGGAGATTGCCTGCACCGTGATTGCCCGCTCGCCGGTTCTTGGCGAGGCCGATCTGGTCGATCTCGCCGGGCGCGGTGAAAGCCTGACACGCGCCTTCATTGCGGCAAGGCGGGGCCTGCCGCGCGGTGTCTGCGCAGCACTTGCCGAAGTCGGTGATCTGCCGGAAACGATGATCCTTCTAGAGAACGACGACGCCTTCATCACACCGTTTTCGCTGCGCCGCATTGCCGAGCGGCATGGCTGCAACGCCGACATTCGCGACCTGCTGCTGTGCCGAGAGGTGCTGCCCGCCGATACCCGCCATCTTCTGATGGCGCGCGTCAGCGAGGCCCTGGCAGGTTCGGCGCTTGTTCATGCCCTGATCGCGCGCAACCGCGCCGACAGTATTTTCCGCGAAGCGGAAGATTCCGCCACCATCCTCATCGCCGCCAATGTTTCGTCGCCGGAGTTGCCGGCGCTGGTGGAGCATCTGCGGCAAAGGCTGGAACTGACACCGGCGCTTCTCATCCATGCCGTCTGTTCGGGCAGGCTGGAGTTTTTCACGGCGGCGATGGTCAATCTCTCAGGTCTCGACGACCGCAAGGTGCGCGCCATTCTGGCGACCGGACGGCCGCACGCGCTGAAGGCGCTGTTCCAGTCCGTCGGTCTTTTGGGCGATGTCGTTGATGTCTTCATTGAGGCGACGCTGATGTGGCGCCGCGCCGCCCGATCGCATCTGTCGCAGGCCGCAGCCTCTGTATCGGCCGAACTGCTTGCGCATTTCCGCAACGTCGATGGTTCCGAAACGCTTTTCGAACTCTTGCACGCCGTGCGTAAACTGACCATTGCCGAGGAACGGCAGAAAGCGCGGCACTATGCGGAAGCGCTGACGGTCGAGGCGGCCTGAGGCTTACTTCTCGAACCGCTTGGCAATCCACGAATAGCTGTTTTCCACCATTCTGACCGGCGTTCCGAGCAGGTGCTTCACGCCTTCAGTGGAAGGCAGGATGCGGCTGACGCGGCTGATTGCCTGTTTTGTCAGGCTCTCTTCTTCCTTTTGCGTGACCTGTGCCGGTGGCTCCTCTGTTCCGGCCGGGGCCGTGGCGACGGGAGGCTGCGTTGCGGGCGCGTTGCCCGCAGTCTGGGGTGTCTGCTCGCCCGGTGTCTGGCACACGGCCACCACGACCGGGTAGGACGCATTTGCGAAACGTTCCAGCTCTTTCTCCGACACGGCGTCGCATAGTTCGATGCTCGTCCAGCGCTGCTGCGAGGTGGCGAGGTAATGGCAATCGGTGGCGGTGTCGTCACAGCCTAGGAAGGTCATGAGAACGAGGGCTGTTTTCATGGTGTGTGTTGCCTCTGTCGGGAATTATGCTCTAGAAACTCATCTATCCCGATTGCAGTGACATTACGACGAAATACGCATTTTTTTGAGAGAAAGCAGGCATCGCATTGGCCCCCGAAATCAAGCTTGAAACACCCCGGCAGGAAGCGGTTCTGCGCCTTATCGATCTGTCTAACGTCTATATGGCGTCGCTTTATCCCGCCGAAAGCAATCATCTGGTCGATATCGGCCAGCTGGAAAAGGACAATGTCTCCTTTTTCGTGGCGCGGCATGGTGGCTGCGTCGTTGGCTGTGGCGCGCTGGTGGAGGCGGGTGACGGTACGGCGGAGGTCAAGCGCATGTTCGTCGATCCGGAGGCGAGGGGATTGCGGATCGGCAAGCTGATCATGGATACGCTCATTGCGCGCGGCGTCGAGCTTGGGCTTGCCGCCATCCGGCTTGAAACCGGCATCAGCCAGCCGGAGGCGATCGGTCTTTACCGCAAGGCGGGGTTTGTCGAGATTGAGGCGTTTGCGCCCTATAAGCCGGACCCGCTCAGCCTGTTCATGGAGAAGACGCTTTAAAGGCGAGGCGGGCGCTATCGGCGCGCTTTGCAGAACACTCGATGCCGCCCTTGGCGATGTCATCCTCGGCCTCGTGCCGGGGATCTGCCGACGTCTGGTAACATCGTTGGGTTGCAGATGCCAGGGACAGGCCCGAGCATGACGAAGACGAGGTTTAAGACGCCGCTTTTCGGAACGCCGTCGCTTCGTTGCTATCCTCTTCACGCGCAACGATGTCGTCGAGCGGGTCATTTTCAGCGGTAGGGGTCGGCGGAACGTCGACGGTGGCGCCAGTGGAGATTTCCACCTCTCGCACCCATTCCCGCCAGATTGCCACCAGCAGCGCCATCAGCACCGGGCCGATGAAGAGGCCGAGGAAGCCCATGGTCTTGACGCCGCCGACGAGGCCGAAAAAGGTCGGCAGGAAAGGCAGCTTGATCGGGCCGCCGACGAGTTTCGGACGGATAGTCTTGTCGACGATGAAAAGCTCGACCGAACCCCAGATGAATAGCCCCAGGCCATAAGCGGGAGAGCCGCTGGCGACCAGATAGATCGATACGAGAGTGAAAGAGAGCGGCGCGCCGCCCGGGATGAGCGCCATGACACCGGTGAGCACGCCGAGTGTGACGGGCGAGGGGACGCCGGCAATCCAGTAGGCGATGCCGAGGATTATGCCTTCGCCGATGGCGATCAATGTCATGCCGGTGACGGTGGAGCTGATGGTGGCGGGCACGACGCGGGAAATGCGCTCCCACCGCGTCGGCAGGATGCGTTCTCCCACAAGATCGACCTGATGGGAGAAGCCGGCACCGTTGCGATAGACAAAGAACAGCGCGATCAACATGAACAGCAGGGTCAGCACGAGGTGGAACGCGCCGTTGCCCGCGGCGAGGATCGCCCGGTAGATATTGCCGATATTGGCACCGCTGACGAGCTGGATCACTTCGCCGATCGCACCCGGTGTGCCGATATATTTCACCCACTGCTCGCCGAGCCAGGAGCCTACGCCGGGGAGCGCCGCGATCCAGTCTGGCACGGGTGCGCCCACCTTGTTGACATGCACCGCCCAGCCGAACCATTCGCGGATTTCGCTGGCCGTATAGGAAGCGGCGATGAAAATCGGCACCACGAGGAAGGTGAGGATGAGGATGATGGCGATGGAGGCGCCGAGCGTGGTGTTGCCGCCCACCTGCCGCAGAAGCCGCGTGTAGACCGGCCAGCTGGCGAAGCCGATGACAAGGGCCGCCAGAACCGGAACGAGAAAGCCGTGGAAGAAGTAGATGCCCGCAAGGGCGACGAGAACCAGCAGCCAGCGCGCAGCCGATATTGGCGGGATCAGGGCGATCCGCGTCGGGCTTGCAGGACCAAGCCATCTCGGTTCGCCACTGGGCTTACGGCTGTCAATATTACTCACGGCAGGCTCTTTCTCGCATTCTCCCCGAAGGGTGCATTCACTCTGTCACACCAATACATATAAGTGCAATATAGCCGTATCACATTACCGTTGTGTGTTTATCGCTCAGCCTATTGAACGATTTTGGTAAAAATAGAACATCGGTCTTGGCGCGCGCATTGAAATATGACAATTGAACTCCGTTTTTATTGCGGCCTCCGCTTGCCGCGCCCGCTCTTCAGGTCACGCCATGCTGCGCCGTTTCTTCGCCTATTACCGTCCCTATCGCGGTCTGTTCATTCTCGATTTTTCCTGCGCGGTTCTGTCGGGCGTGCTCGAACTCGGCTTTCCGATGGCGGTGAAGGCCTTTGTGGACGTGCTGTTGCCGGGCGGTGAGTGGGGCATCATCCTTGCCGCCTCCGTCGGGTTGCTCGTCATCTATGTGCTGAATACTGGGTTGATGGCGACCGTCACCTATTGGGGACATATGCTCGGCATCAATATCGAGACCGACATGCGGCGTCTGGCCTTCGACCATCTGCAGAAGCTATCCTTCCGTTATTTCGACAACCAGAAGACCGGCCATCTGGTCGGGCGGCTGACGAAGGATCTGGAAGAGATCGGCGAGGTGGCCCATCACGGCCCCGAGGATCTGTTCATCGCCATCATGACCTTCATTGGCGCATTCCTGCTGATGCTGTCGGTCAATGTGCCGTTGGCGCTCGTCACCGCCGCCGTCGTACCTGTCACCGCCTGGGTGACGAGCCGTTACGGTGGCCGTATGACGCAGAACTTTCGCGCGCTCTACGGTCGGGTGGGCGATTTCAACGCCCGTATCGAGGAAAATGTCGGTGGCATGCGGGTGGTGCAGGCCTTTGCCAATGAGGACCACGAACGCGCGCTGTTTGAGAAGGACAACCAGAAATACCGCCGCACGAAGCTGGATGCCTACAAGATCATGGCTGCCAGCACTTCGCTCAGCTACATGAGCATGCGGCTGACGCAGATGATCGTGATGATCTGCGGCGCCTGGTTCGTGCTGCATGGCGGCCTGACGGAAGGCGGCTTCGTTGGCTTCCTGCTTCTGGTCGGCGTGTTTTTCCGCCCGGTGGAAAAGATCAACTCGGTCATCGAGACCTATCCGAAGGGCATTGCCGGTTTTCGCCGCTTTACCGAGCTTCTGGACACGACGCCGGATATCATCGACGCACCGGATGCGATCGAGGCACCGGCGCTTTCCGGCGCCATTGAATATCGCCATGTCGGTTTCGGTTATGCCGAGGGCAAGCAGGTTCTCGACAATATCGACCTGAAGATCAATGCGGGCGAGACGGTGGCTTTCGTCGGGCCTTCGGGGGCGGGCAAAACGACGCTTTGCTCGCTGCTGCCGCGCTTTTATGATGTCACCAGCGGTTCGATCACCATTGACGGCATCGATATCCGCAAGATGAAGCTTGCCTCGCTGCGCAACCAGATCGGAATCGTGCAGCAGGATGTGTTCCTGTTTGGCGGCACGATCCGCGAGAATATCGAATATGGCCGGCTCGGCGCTTCCGATGTCGAAATCATGGATGCGGCGCGGCGTGCCCGGCTCGATGGCGTCATCGAAGCGATGCCGATGGGGCTCGACACCGTCATCGGTGAGCGTGGCGTGAAACTTTCCGGTGGTCAGAAACAGCGTCTTGCCATCGCCCGCATGTTCCTCAAGAACCCGCCTATCCTTATTCTCGACGAGGCGACCTCAGCGCTGGATACCGAAACCGAGCGGGCCATCCAGCAATCGCTGACGGAGCTTGCCAAGGGCCGCACAACGCTCGTCATCGCCCACCGGCTGGCAACGATCCGCGATGCGTCACGCATCGTTGTGGTGGACCAGACGGGTATTGCCGAAACGGGCGCCCATGCCGAGCTTCTGGCCGCCAAGGGCCATTACAGCCGCCTGCATGAGGCGCAGTTCAGCGGTCATCTTCAGGGTCTGAGTTAAGCGGCGCATCTTGCGCCGCATATCAGGCGTTCTCCGCTGCGTTTTCCTCGATGATGCCGGTATTCGGCTCTGGCTTGCCGGGATGGCTGGTGACGAGATAACCCATGGCGACAGCGGCGGCGACGATGACGAGCAGCACCACGCCGCTGATGGTCATCAGCCAGTCGCGCGGTCTTCGCTGCGCCATGATATATTTCGGCCACCGGTAAGGCTGGTTCGCCACGCTGAATTTATTGCCGTCTCGCATGAACTTCCCCGGACTATCGTTGCTTCGTGACAGACAAACGCGGGCATGCACGCGGCTGTTCCGCAATGGCGGGGCAGAGGCGATGACAACGCCGTGAGGTTTCGCGGTAGGATTGGCCGTGGGTCCCCGTTGTTCGCTGGTCACTACGCGACGGAGAAGAGTCTTTTCAGCCCAGAGACTTTGGCTGGCTGGCTTCCGGCTTAAGGCTGGAATGACGGAGGAGGGGTCTCATTTCATTAAATCCATGACGCGCTGCGCCGATGGTTGCGTTCAGGCCGAATGTTACTGCGGCCTCTCGCGCCGGCACACAGCTTCGAAACTCCGCTTGCCAGTCCACACCTTTTTATGCGAATGATTTGCAATTGCATTAATTCAATTTCCATTTGAAAGTTCGCAAGATGGACAAGCCTGTCTTTGGATGGCGGCGGAATGGCGACGATCTCTCGCTGTCCGACGTTCACAGCTCGATCAAGATAAGCCCGAATGCCGGTACGTTTCGCCGGGCGATGGCGTTCTTCGGACCCGGATATCTCGTCGCGGTCGGTTACATGGACCCCGGCAACTGGGCAACGTCGCTCGCCGGCGGTTCCAAGTTTGGCTACACGCTGCTGACGGTGGCGCTGATATCGAACATCATGGCCGTCGTTCTACAGGCCCTCTGTGCCCGTCTGGCGATTGCTTCCGGGCGCGATCTGGCGCAGGCCTGTCGCGATGCCTATCCGAAACCGGTGGCGATGGTCCTCTGGCTGCTGGCCGAAATCGCAATCATCGCGACTGATATCGCCGAGGTCATCGGTACGGCTATCGGCCTCAACCTGATTTTCGGCATTCCGCTCGAACTGGGCGTCCTCATCACGGCGCTTGACGTGTTCCTGATCCTTTATCTGCAAAGGCTTGGCTTCCGCTGGGTGGAAGCGCTTGTCATCACGCTTCTCGGCGTCATCGCGGTGTGTTTCGCCATTCAGCTGGCGCTGGCCGATCCCGACTGGAGCCAGGTGATTCGTGGTTTTGCGCCGACGACGGAGATCGTCACCAACCCCGAGATGCTCTATCTGGCGCTTGGCATTCTGGGCGCGACGGTGATGCCGCATAATCTCTATCTGCATTCAGGGATCGTGCAGACGCGCGCCATCGGCGAGACGCTGGCCGAAAAACGCGAGGCGCTCAAATTCGCGACACTCGATTCAACCATCGCCCTGACGTTTGCTCTCGTCATCAATGCCGCGATCCTCATCCTCGCAGCGGCGACCTTCAACAAAACGGGTCAGACGAATGTTGCCGAACTGGGTGAAGCGCATAGTCTGCTCGCGCCGCTGCTCGGCCTTGCGATTGCGCCGACGCTGTTCGGGGTGGCGCTTTTGTGCTGTGGCATCAATTCCACCGTTACGGCAACGCTCGCGGGCCAGATCGTGATGGAAGGTTTCCTCAAGATGCGGCTTGCCCCGTGGCTGCGCCGCCTTATCACCCGCGGCATCGCCATCATCCCCGCCGCCGGCGTCACCATCGCCTTCGGCGAAAGCGGCACGTCTCAACTGCTGATACTGACGCAGGTGGTCTTAAGCCTGCAACTTTCCTTCGCCGTCTTCCCGCTGGTCATGTTCACCGCCGACCGCGCCAAGATGGGCGAACTGTGCGCCCCGCGATGGCTCTCGGCGTTTGCATGGCTTATCGCGGTGGTAATTGCGGCGCTGAATGTGAAGCTGCTGTTTGATTTTGTGGGGTGAGGGAAGGAGTCAGGCCGCGCCTCTACGGAGCGCGGCTGCCGTTCCCTCGGGATCGACGGCGATGGCTTTCAGATAGGCGCGGGCTGGTTGATCCGGCTCGCTGCGGCCCTGTTCCCAATCACGCAAGGTGCCAAGCGGAATATGATAACGGGCGGAAAACTCTTCCTGCGTCAGTTTCAGTGCTCGGCGGATTATCTTGATGCGGAGCATTCTCGAGGCGGAGGCGAGCTGTTCGGCGGAAAGCGGTGGATTGTCGGGGTCAGCAAGCGCGTTGGTTTCCGCTTCTTCGTCGGTCATTGCGTGAAGACGCGCCCAGTCGGTTTGATCGGTTTTACCAGCCATTGTCGTCATATTCCTTGCGCTCTGCGCGCGTCGAATGTGTTGACTGCTACTTCGATGGTGGCTTTCCTGCTGCTGCCAATTTTGCGTCCAACGCGGCTTTTTTCTGAGCTGCGATTGCGGGACGTTCGTAAAAGTGTTCGAACAGCTCTTCTAATATTTCAAGGCACCATTCGGCTTCTTCTGCCTTAACATCAATCACTTGCAAGGTTGTTTTTTCATCTATTGGATGAGCTGAGAAGTTTCCAAAATTACGGATAGCATCGACCGTTTCGTGTAATCCAATCGGTAACGCTTTTTTGGGATCCGTCTCATTAATTAATGCGTCGATCTGTTTTGCTAAATCCGTCGCCTTGTAATCTAGGCTGTTTAGAATGTTTTGCAGGCATCTCCGGGAAAGAGCTGCTGAAGCTTTGGCGCTAATGGGAAGAACATCGCACGCTTCTAGGTAATCTCGAGTAATGTCATCTGGAACAAATTGCGAAATTGAGCCGCGGTTGGGACTCATTGGTTCAACCATCCGTGCGTTACCGGATGGGCTTTCGATAACAATAGTCAATTTTTTGCAGCTTGGACATACAGCCGTTTCGTAGGACCAGTTTGTAACATAACCGTTGCGGCTAAAGCTGCCAGGAACCCAATTTTCATGGAAATTAATATTGCAATGTGGGCAGCGCATATATGCCTCCAATAAAAAGTCCCGCAGTGAACCTTAATCACTGCGGGACATATTCACTTCACCTTCCAAGACTGGAAAGTGGATTCACCACTTATCCATGTATTTCTTAAGAGCAACCGCTCGTCGCACCGCAAGTATCGCACTTCTCGCAGGTGCCGTTGCGCACCATCGTGAAGTTCTGGCATTCCGAGCACATGTTGCCGGTATAGCCTTGCGCGATCGAGCGCATGCGGCGTTCGTTTTCCTTCTTCTTGGCTTCCGCCTTGGCCGATGCCGCGTCGGCGGCGGCCTTGTCGGAGAAGAGGGCGGTGGCGGTCTGCTTGGCTTCCTGAACCACGTCGTCGATTACCTCTTCGGCAATCTCTTCCGCCAGTTCCTTGGCGCGTTCTTCATAATCGCGCTTGAAGGAGACGATTTCCGAGGTGGAGATCGCGACTGTCGGTTCCAGCTTGCGGGCGGCTGAGCCTGCAAAGGAAGTGACGTTGGCCGAGGCGCGGGCGGGGGCTGCCGTTGCCGAGCCCTTGGGTTCGGAAGCAGCACGTTCGCCTTCGTTGTTGGAAACCAGCGTCGGCTTGTAACCGCGTGTCCAGCCGGTGGAGAGCAGATTGGTCTTGCCTTCCTGGATACCCTTGCCGAGTGCGGTATTGGAGAAGTCAGACGTATCGACATGGGCGAGGTCGTGGCGGCCGAGATAGGAGACGGCGAGTTCGCGGAACACGTAGTCGAGGATCGACGTGGCGTTCTTGATCGCGTCGTTGCCCTGCACCATGCCGGCCGGCTCGAACTTGGTGAAGGTGAAGGCCTCCACATATTCTTCCAGCGGCACGCCATATTGCAGGCCAAGCGAAATGGCGATGGCGAAGTTGTTCATCATCGCACGAAAGGCAGCGCCTTCCTTGTGCATGTCGATGAAGATTTCGCCGATGCGGCCGTCACCGAATTCGCCGGTGCGCAGATAGACCTTGTGACCGCCGACCGTTGCCTTCTGGGTGTAACCCTGACGGCGGTTCGGCAGCTTTTCACGCTCGCGCGATACCCGCTCGATGACGCGCTCGACGATCTTTTCGGTGATCGTCACGGCCTGCTGGGCGAGCGGCTGCTGGATCAGTTCTTCAACGAAGTCTTCGTCGTCCTCATCTTCCACCAGCGAAGCGTTGAGCGGCTGGGAAAGCTTGGAGCCATCGCGGTAAAGGGCGTTGGCCTTGAGCGCCAGCTTCCAGGACAGCATGTAGGCTGCGCCGCAATCTTCCACGGTTGCATCATTCGGCATGTTGATCGTCTTGGAGATCGCACCCGAAATGAACGGCTGTGCTGCCGCCATCATGCGGATATGCGATTCGACCGAGAGATAACGCTTGCCGATCTTGCCGCAGGGGTTGGCGCAATCGAATACGGCCAAGTGCTCGTTCTTGAGGAACGGTGCGCCTTCCAGTGTCATCGCACCGCAGACGTGCACGTTGGCCGCCTCGATGTCCTTTTTGTTGAAGCCGAGGTGCTCCAGCAGGTTGAAGCTCATGTCGGACAACTGCTCGTCGGAAACCTTGAGCGTGCCCTTGAGGAAATCGGCGCCCAGCGTCCACTGGTTGAAGACGAACTTGATGTCGAAGGCGCTTTTCAGCGCGCCGTTGACGGCTTCGATCTTCTCATCGGTGAAGCCCTTGGCCTTCAGCGACGAGGGATTGATGGCAGGTGCCTGGTTGAGATTGCCGTGGCCAACGGCATAGGCTTCGATTTCGGCGATCTGGCTTTCCGAATAACCGAGCGAACGCAGGGATTCCGGCACGGCGCGGTTAATGATCTTGAAGTAGCCGCCGCCGGCGAGCTTCTTGAATTTCACCAGCGCGAAGTCCGGCTCGATGCCGGTCGTGTCGCAATCCATCACAAGACCGATCGTACCTGTCGGCGCGATCACGGTGGTCTGGGCGTTGCGGTAGCCGTGCTTTTCGCCAAGCTCCAGCGCCTTGTCCCAGGCAGCCGTGGCGTGGGCGACAAGGTCCTGATCCGTGCAATCGGAATGGATGAGGGCAACCGGGTTCACCGACAGGCCTTCATAACCGTAGGAAAGGCCATGGGCGGCGCGGCGGTGGTTGCGGATGACGCGCAGCATGTTGTCGCGGTTCGGCGCAAAGCCCGGGAAGGGGCCAAGCTCGCCGGCCATTTCAGCCGAGGTGGCATAGGAAACGCCGGTCATGATGGCGGTCAGCGCACCGGCGATGGCGCGGCCTTCGTCGCTGTCATAGGGAATGCCCGAGGACATCAGCAGGCCGCCGATATTGGCGTAACCGAGGCCGAGCGTGCGGTATTCGTAGGAGCGTTCGGCAATCTGGCGCGAAGGGAACTGCGCCATCATGACCGAGACTTCGAGAACGACGGTCCACAGGCGAACCGCATGTTCGTAATCGGCGATGTCGATGCGCTTCGTTGCCTGATCCTTGAACTGAAGCAGGTTCAGCGAAGCAAGGTTGCAGGCCGTGTCATCGAGGAACATATATTCCGAGCACGGGTTGGAAGCACGGATCGGGCCTTCGGCCGGCGAGGTGTGCCAGTCGTTCATGGTGGTGTTGAAGTGCAGGCCGGGGTCGGCCGATGCCCAGGCGGCGTGGGAGATCTTTTCCCAGAGGTCACGGGCCTTCAGCGTCTTCATGACCTTGCCGTCCTTGCGGGCGGTCAGGTTCCAGTCACCGTCGTTTTCAACAGCGCGCAGGAAGTCATCCTTCAGCGATACGGAGTTGTTGGAATTCTGGCCTGAAACCGTGAGGTAGGCTTCGGAATCCCAATCCGTGTCGTAGGTCTTGAACTGGATGTCCTTGTAACCCTGCTGCGCGAACTGGATGACGCGCTTGACGTAGTTTTCCGGCACCATGTCCTTCTTGGCAGCGCGGATTTCGCGCTTCAGGGCAGGGTTCTTGGCCGGGTCGAAGCAATCGCCGTTATCTGCCTCGCAATTGACGCAGGCCTTCATGATTGCCTTGAGGTGCTTGGCAACGATCTTGGAACCGGTGACGAGAGCGGCAACCTTCTGCTCCTCGTTCACCTTCCAGTCGATATAGGCTTCGATATCGGGATGGTCGGCATCAACGACGACCATCTTGGCCGCACGGCGGGTGGTGCCGCCGGACTTGATTGCGCCGGCCGCCCGGTCGCCGATCTTGAGGAAGCTCATCAGGCCGGAGGACTTGCCGCCGCCGGAAAGCTTTTCGCCTTCGCCGCGCAGGTAGGAGAAGTTGGAGCCGGTGCCGGAACCGTATTTGAACAGGCGCGCTTCACGCACCCACAGGTCCATGATGCCGCCTTCGTTGACCAGATCGTCTTCGACAGACTGGATGAAGCAGGCATGCGGCTGCGGATGTTCGTAAGAGGACTTGGACTTGGTCAGCTTGCCGGTGAAGGGGTCGACGTAGAAGTGGCCCTGGCCCGGGCCGTCGATGCCATAGGCCCAGTGCAGGCCGGTGTTGAACCACTGCGGGCTGTTGGGGGCTACACGCTGGGTCGCCAGCATATAGGCAAGCTCGTCGCGGAAGGCGAGTGCGTCTTCCTCGGTGGAGAAATATTTGCCCTTCCAGCCCCAGTAGGTCCAGGTGCCGGCAAGGCGGTCGAAAACCTGACGCGCATCGGTTTCGGAGCCATAACGCTCACCCTCGGGGAGGTCCTTCATGGCCTTCTCATCGGCAACCGAACGCCACAGGAAGGAAGGAACATCGTTTTCCTCAACCTTCTTAAGCACCTTCGGCACGCCGGCCTTGCGGAAGTATTTCTGCGCCAGAACGTCGGTCGCGACCTGGCTGAACTGCGCGGGAACGTCGATGTCCGCCAGACGGAACACGATGGAACCGTCCGGGTTCTTGATTTCACTGACGGCCTTGCGGAATTCGATTTCCGCATAAGACGATTGGCCGGGCTTCGTGAAGCGGCGTTCGATGCGCATGGTTTCGTGTCCTCGTCCATTGGGCGCCCGGCAAAGGGCGCAAAAATTCGTTCCAGCCGTGCGAACTATGCGCGCAGCCGGTTTTTGCCGATCTGTAAGGGATGTTCATCCTTGGATGTGATCCCTGTATCTCGTGGCTTATTCGGCTGCAAGAGTCATGTGAGTACTAAATATAGTATCAACAGCTTCCTGCCGCCAGTCCCCGCGTCATGTTTTTGGCGGTATCCGCAAGGCACGCAAAATCCACCGGCGAACCGCCCCCTGATGGTCGGGACGCCCCTTCTGGACTTGCGAACTGAGATTGAAAGGAACCGGCCTCGTTACTTTCCGGTCCGTTGCCGCCGCAACATAACTGTCACTTTCCTCCTGCGGCATAGATTCGTCAAGCCATAGATTGAAACCGTTTTTTAACCACAAGATATTGTGTGCAGTGCCTGTGGAAAACGGGGATAGCAAAAGCGTTCAAAAAAATCAGTGACTTGGCGTGAGACTTTGAAGCTTGCGCGAGGCTGGTTTCCGCAGCGGAAAGCGAAAACCCCGCATTTCCGGGGTGCGGCATAAAGGCGACACTGCGGTTTTTCCGTGTTTTTTTGCCGTTACCAAAAAAGCACTTCCACACAAAAAACCGCCCCGAAGGGACGGCTTTTCAGGCATGGTTTTGGGTTGCGACAGGCGATCAGCCGCGCGATCCCTTGGCGATCGGTTCCTGATAGGTGAAGCCCATGTCCCAGGGGAAATAAATCCAGGTGTCCTGGCTGACCTCGGTGACGAAGGTGTCGATGGTCGGCACGCCCTTCGGCTTGGCGTAAACGCAGGCAAAATGCGCCTTCGGCAACATTTCGCGCACTTCCAGTGCGGTCTTGCCGGTGTCGGTCAGATCGTCAACGACGAGCACGCCTTCGCCGCCGTCGGACATCAGCTCCGGCGCCACGCCCTTCAGGAGAACCGTGTCGCCCTGGTTGACGTAATCGTGGCGGGTGGCGATGCAGACCGTATCGATCAGGCGGATGTTCAGCTCGCGGGAAATGATCGCTGCCGGCACGAGACCGCCGCGGGTGATACAGACGATCGCCCGGAACTCCCGGCCAAGGCCGGCAAGACGCCACGCAAGCGCGCGGGCGTCGCGGTGAAACTGATCCCAGGTTACGGGAAAGGCTTTATCGGGAAGGGACATGTCGTCTACCATCTGGTCAAAATTGTCGATGGCTTTGGCTAATAGCCGCAAGACCTGCAAAAAGGCAAGCATTGCGCGCAGGCTCTTGCGGCTTCATCCACGGCTACCGGTGTTTAACGCGACAAAAGCGTCATCGCCGTCATGGAATCGAGCAGCGTGCGCGTCACGCCGCCGAACAGCAATTCCCACCAGCGGGAATGGCCGTAGGCGCCCATGACCAGAAGGTCGATGCTGTGGTCTGACAGCCGGTTTTCGATGGCCGCCTGCGGCGAGATGCCGGCGATTTTTTCCTGCGAGGTTACCGTGACGTTGACGCCGTGGCGGGCGAGTGTTGCGGCCAGTTCGGTTCCGGCAAGTCCAGACGATTGCGTTTCGCTCTCGGCCTGATCGACGGAGAAGATCTCGACGCTCTCGGCTGCAATCAGGAAGGGCAGGGCATCGAAGGTGGCGCGTGTTGCCTCGCGGGAGCCGTTCCAGGCGATCAGTACACGCTTGACCGGTTTGGCAACCGTCAGCACATGCGGAACGAGAAGAACAGGGCGGCCGCTTTCATGGAGAAAGCCGTCTATATCCGAGCGGCTGTCGGAGAGTGCGGAGGAGTTGCTCTGGCGGGCGACGATGAGATCGGCGCAGCGCGCGCTATCGATTGCCGATGACGAGGCGTAACCCACCGAGGTTACAAAGCTGCGCCACTCATGCGAGATGCCATTGGCAGACAGCGTGTGTTCGAAGAGGTTTCCAACATCCGTGGTTTCCTTGTGCGCCACGTCCTGAAGCACCTGAACGGTAGCGGGGTCGGGAATTTCCATCGGCGCGACGAGCGGAACGGCGGCCAGCGTTTCCATGTGCAGGCCAATCACATGCGAGGAAAACTGGTTGGCAAGACTTACCACGAAATCGCCGAGCTTTTGCGTGTTCTCCACATTGTCGATCACTGCCAGTATCGTTTTGTAACCCATTTTTTAGCTCCTCGGTGACGCGTCGTTTTTTGGTAGAGTGGCTGCCTTTGCCGGGTGCCACCTTGATTTTGGTCAATCCGCTTCGTCTCAGGCGGTTGCATCGCCCTTGCTGGCCGACAGTGTTTTTTCCTGACCAATGGTTTCGATCATCGTCGCCACTGCATCCGCCGCCGCTTTCAGGACGGTGGCATCACGGGCGCGCACGACGATCTCCGTCGAAAAGCGTTGTCCGTCATATTTCGGGTAGGAGCCGATGCTGGTTTCCGGGTGCGCTTTCTGGATTGCGGTCAGCGGCGTGCCGATGTCACCTTCGCCATAGGGAGAGCGCACCGACTGCGACATAACTTTCGCGCCGGTGCGCAGCGTTGGCATGACATTATCCAGCATGGCCTGAAACACCTGCGGAACGCCGGCCATAACGTGGACGTTGCCGATGACGAAGCCGGGGGCGACCGAGACGGGATTGGCGATGTGGCTTGCCCCCCTTGGCATGCGGGCCATGCGCTTGCGCGCTTCGGTGAATTCCATCTCGCGCACACGGTACATGTCACCCAATATCCGCAAAGCCTCGGCATCGTGCTCGCAGGGCAGGCCGAAAGCCACGGATACCGCATCAGCGGTGATGTCGTCATGGGTCGGGCCGATGCCGCCGGAGGTGAAGACATAATCATAGCGGGCGCGCAGCGCATTCAGCGCTTCGACGATTGCATGCTCCTCGTCGGCGACGATGCGCACTTCCTTCAGGTCTATTCCGGACATGGTGAGCACATCCGCGAGGTGCCTGATATTCTTGTCCTTGGTGCGTCCCGACAGCAATTCGTCGCCGATGGCGAGCATGGCGGCGGTCACGACAGATGGGGTGGGTGAGGGATTGGACATGGGGGTACTCGTCAGCTGTTTTGTCCGACGTTAGTCCGCCGCCCGGTGAATGCAAAGCGGTTTTGAAAAAATGTCTATCTATGAAAGGTTGACGTTCCGGCGTTTCGTTCACTGATTGCGAACAGTGCGTATGCGGATGCACCGCTGGTGTGGGACCGGCCTCTGGGCTACCTTTGCATCACATGCTTGTAACGGGTCACCACTAATGATCATCGCGTTCTTAAAAAGGCTTCTGGCTGGTACGCCTGAGACGATTAACCCTAAGGATACAAAGAAAATGACAAAAGTTCTGGTGCTTTATTATTCATCTTACGGCCATATCGAGACGATGGCATATGCCGTTGCCGAAGGCGTGAAGTCTGCCGGCGCGGAAGTTGTCGTCAAGCGCGTTCCGGAACTGGTTCCTGAGGAAGTCGCCAAATCCTCGCACTTCAAGCTCGATCAGGCTGCTCCCATCGCGACTGTTGACGAACTGGCAGAATACGATGCCATCATCGTCGGCGCTGGCACCCGCTTCGGCACTGTTGCCTCACAGATGCGCAATTTCTGGGACCAGACCGGCGGTCTGTGGTTCGGCGGCAAGCTTGTCGGCAAGGTCGGCTCTGCCTTCACCTCGTCGGCCACGCAGCACGGCGGTCAGGAATCGACCATCCTTGGTTTCCTCCCCACCTTCCTGCACCACGGCATGGCCGTTGTCGGTCTGCCCTATGCCTTCCAGGGCCAGATGGGCGTCGATGAAATCAAGGGCGGCTCGCCTTATGGCGCCTCCACCATCACCGATGGCGACGGCTCGCGTCAGCCTTCTGCTATCGAACTGGAAGCCGCACGCTATCAGGGCGCACATGTCGCGAAGCTGGCCGCCAAGCTTTCTGCTTGAGCCTGCATTGCTGGAAAAAGAAATGCGGCCCGAAAGGCCGCATTTTCTTACCCCGGCATCTAACGTCGCCGGTACCGCAGGGAATGAGTTTTAAGGCGGGTCAGATCGGCAGGTTGACCATGAAAAGGCAGCTTGCAATCACGACGCCGAGCATGGAAATTTCGAGAAAACCATTCAATCCGTCACGCATTTCAATCCTCCTTGTTGATCGAAGAGAGAACGGAAAAGATTTATCGCGGTTCCATAACAGCAGAATGAAATTTAGGAAATTTTAATGCCCTGCCGCTCCGCCACAATACGGAGTGGACATCGGTGCTTCAGCCGGTAACGACGAAGGCGACCACGAGGTGGCCGAGAAGGCCGATGGCGAGGCAGGAGAGGAGAAATATGAACAGGGCTTTTTTCATGTTTCCAGAAGCTTCCATCTGTTTTTACCCTTTAAACCTGTTGTCCTGACTTGTTTCGCCTCAGGACGCCATTTTAATTCTCGACCATGGGTCTTGATGCCGTCAGGCCTTGATGTCGAGGCCAGCCTCGATTGCGGCGGCGATGAAGGCCTTGCGCGCATCTTCCGGCTTTTTCCTGCCGGCATCGACGGCGGCGCAGACCAGCAACGCCGCGTCCAACGCATCGCCGTCCTCTATCGGCCAATCCTCGATCATGGCCCAGGACGCCGCCTGCGTGGTCTCGATGCTCGTATAGTCGCCCGGCGTTTCGAACGCGATCAGGACGGGTTTTTGCCAGCGCGTGTTCATCGCTCATCCGTGTTGGTTATCGTGCCCGGCTCTAAACCAAGCGGGCAGGATGCGCAATTGGTTTCGGTTGGCTTGCGGTGCGGTCAGTCGTCGCGTCCGAACAGCCAATCGCGAATGATGCGGCGGTCTATGAGTTCGAGCGAGCGATCGGGCGCAATGCGATAGGTTTCCACCGCCCTCGTGCTGCCGTCGATGCGGAACTCGTGGCTGAAGGTACTGCCGATCGGCGATTTCGTCAGCTTGGTGCGCGGCTGGCCCTTATAGGTGATGCTGCCGGGGATCGGTTCGACATAAGCGGCCGGGCCTGAGGTCGTGCAGCCCGCAAGCGTAAGCGCGATTGCGGCCAATGATACGAGCGTTTTCATCCTGTCCTCCGAAGTGCGTCTGCGAAAACGATATGGAGGCGCAACGGTTCCCCGCGAGTGATAAAGGGCAGAGCTATTCGCACCTGCTACTTGCGTCTCGGATTTTGAGTGTCGCGCGCGACCCAGCGGAAGAAAGCGTAGACGAGCAGGCCGAAGATGAAAAGCGGGATGAGGTTCGCAAAACCGGACATATGATTCTCATTTCTCCCTCCCGATCCGGGGTCTAACCGGAGAGAAAGAGGCAAGGCAAGCGTGGCGTGCGGCGCCGCAGGTAAAATGTCCGTGTGCCTGTTTGGGGAACGGTTTGCGTGCGGCGGGAAGATCGCCGGAGAAGAGGAAACAGGTGAGACCTGGCGCACTGCCAGTGATACCAGGTCTCCCAGTCCCCCGCCAGTTTCAGGGAACGGGTGACTTGATTTAGTATGACGAACGGCACCCGATATACATAGACTGAGAAATTACCTCGAATAAATCGCTACCATTGTCGATCACCCCGGGGCCGGAGCGTGGTGCGTCGCCAATCGCAGCCGCCGTGCGCGCGCACGACCCGCCGCGTTGTCCGCAAATGCCGTTTAACCCGTTGAATCGGCTGGAGATGAATTCTCCGGCCCACGCCATAAGAGGATGGGGGAAAAGGAACTTTTTGCGTGTTTGATCATTAAATACAGCGCATACCTATTATTCATGGAGGGCTAAACATGATCGGCACCATTCTCGTTATCCTCATCATTCTTTTCCTGATCGGTGCTTTGCCAAGCTGGGGTTACCACAATTACGGTTATGGTCCCTCGGGTGGCCTCGGACTGGTTCTGGTCATCGTCCTCGTTCTTGTTCTGCTGGGTCGCATTTGATCGATCCGCATTGAAGATGCAGCGACTGCCCGCACCCGCGCAAAGCGCCGGCTGCGGGCATTGTTTCTTCCGGAATATGAGTGAGATACAAAAAGTGACGGAATCCGAAGGGCTTAGGACGTGGACGATTGCCCTTTGTCCTTCGGATCGGAAAAAACAGCACATTCGGAACGAACCCTCTTGCGCGCACAATGGATTCGTTCTAAATGCCCGCCATCGCTCGAATTCATGAGCGTGTGAGGCCTCGTGGCGGAGTGGTGACGCAGAGGACTGCAAATCCTTGTACCCCGGTTCAATTCCGGGCGAGGCCTCCAAAAACTTCACCGAATAGAACCTGTTTTTTTGAACCTTTGGCTCACCTTGCGGTCATCGGCTGCCCTTGCTGTTCTAAAAAATCCCGGCCATTTCGCTTTTTCCAGCACTTAGGGCTCACCGCGCTTGAAAGCGCAGGCTTGGGCAATTATGAGATTGTTTAAAGGCGAGGGGAGACCCGTGCCGTTTTGAGCTTTTGGGGCCGAGGCTTCCCGACCGGCATCCGCGAAATTGAGGCGATAACGATATGATGGATTTCGAAACCGCACGCGCCAATATGGTCGACAGCCAGTTGCGCACGACCGACGTGACGTCGCATTCTGTGCTGAAGGCGTTTTTGAGCGTGCCGCGCGAAGCTTTCGTGCCGGCGGGTGTGCGGCAGATTGCCTATGTGGACGAGGATCTGCAGATCTGTCCCGCCCGGGATGGTCGCCCGGCCCGTTACGTCATGAAGGCCTCGCCGCTGGCGAAGCTTTTGCAGCTTGCGGCGGTGACCAAGGAAGACGTGGTGCTGGAAGTCGGCGGCGGCGCCGGTTATACCGCGGCCATCCTGTCCCAGCTCGCCGGTTCGGTGGTTTCGCTCGAATGCGATGAAACGCTGGCAGCTGAGGCGACTGAGACGCTGGCCTCGCTCGGATATGACAATGTTGCTGTTGTCACCGGCGATCTCGAAAAGGGCTATGCGGGCGAAGCACCCTATGACCTGATTTTCATCAACGGCTCTGTAGAGGAAGTGCCGGCGGCACTGACCGACCAGCTGCGCGATGGCGGACGTCTGGTTGTCGTTGTCGGATACGGTAACGCTGCCAAGGCAACCGTTTACCGTCGCGATGGCAACAGCACCTCGGCTGCAACCTCTTTCAACGCGTCGATCAAGCCTCTGCCCGGTTTTGCCAAGGCGGCCGAATTCGTTTTCTGATCTTTAAAAGCGATCATTGTTCTGGACGCCGGGGTGGACTTTTCGCCCCGGCGTTTGTTTTTGCGGGTGCCGCACCGGCAGACCCGCTTCGCCCACCCAATTGCCCAAAAAAACCATTCTCACAAAGCTGTGCATCACGGCGAAACTTGTCGAATCAGTGATTTAGTTCCTGACTATGCTGCCCTAGACTAAGAGTGATTCGGGGTGTGCGTATTTCTACCCCTTTTCAGGCCATCGGCCCGAAAACCGGAAGCGATTTTCGACAGGAACGGTGTGCAGATTTAAAATGTTGGAGCGTCCTTTGGGCGTCCGTATGGACGCAAGGCGGTCTAGAGAGTGGAAACCGGGGATTGATATGGCTCAGCCAAGCGTAGCGCGTGAACCGTCCATGGAAGAGATCTTGGCGTCGATACGCCGGATCATCGAAAGCAACGAGACCGGGCCTACCGGCGCGTTTTCCGGGCAGTTGCCGCCTGTCTATGACGACGAAGACGATGGCGCAGGCGAAGCGTCCTTCGTGACGGAGGCCATCAGCCCGCCGGCGCGCGTTCCCCCCGCCGCAAACCAGGCATTTGGCGCAAGGCCGGTGCAGGATTTTTCCGCGGCCTCCGAAAAGCAGACGCCAGAACAGCAGGAAATCTCGGCCGAGAAAAGCATGTCGCTTGCCGATGTCGCCGCCCGCGTTCGCGCTGCCGCCGACCGCAACGCTGCCATGGGGCCACAGGCATTTGCCGCCCAGGCGCAGCGTGAGCCCGCGCAGGCGGCCCTGGCCGCTCATTCCTCCAGCGTACCGCAGCCTTCGGCTGCGCAACAGGTTGAACGCCCTGCGCCGCAGCGCCCGACGGATGTGCGGCCGCTGCTGGCGGCCGCTGCCGCGAGCACCAGTGAACAGCCGGCAGCTTTTGCCGCCGAGGATCGTGCTGCTGCTGCCGCTGTCGAGAGCGCAGCTTTCGAGAACCGCTTCGACCAGCTGACGCTGCGTGGCGCCATCGAAACGCCTGTAGCCCAGGATCATTTCGAGATTTCGGTGCAGGAACCTGCTGTCGAGATGCCGTCATTCGATCTGGCCGAATCCAAGGAAGAGGGCGGTTTGTCGCTCAACCTCATTTCCGAGGCTGCCGGTGCGCAGATCGCCCGTTCCTTCAGCGAACTTGCGGAAATTTTCGATGGCGTCGAACGACGCTCGATCGAGGATATGGCCGCCGAAATGCTGCGTCCGATGCTGCAGGACTGGCTGGAAGACAATCTGCCGACCCTGGTGGAGCGTCTCGTGCGTGAGGAAATCGAACGTGTGGCGCGGGGCTCGCGCCGCTAGGCTCTGTTCGTCCGCGTCTTGTAACATGCGCAAGATAATGAAACAGAGGCCGCTCCGGCACCGGGGCGGCTTTTTTGTTGAAGATGAAGGCGCTATGGGGTCATAGTCGCTGACGGGTCGGTTTCTGTTGACTCTCGACCATCCATCCTTATTTAAAAAAATCCACACAAGAACTCTAAAATTCAGGTCAGGAAATGCTCGAAAAGACCTACGATTCCGCATCCGTCGAACCGAAAATCGCCAAAGCCTGGGACGAGGCGAACGCTTTTCGTGCCGGCGCCAACGCCAAACCGGGCGCGGAAACCTTCACCATTGTCATCCCGCCGCCGAATGTCACCGGCTCCCTGCATATGGGCCATGCGCTCAACAACACGCTTCAGGACATATTGGTCCGCTTCGAGCGCATGCGCGGCAAGGACGTGTTGTGGCAGCCGGGCATGGACCATGCGGGCATCGCCACGCAGATGGTCGTCGAGCGCAAGCTGATGGAACAGCAGCTTCCGGGCCGCCGCGAAATGGGCCGTGAGGCCTTCGTGGACAAGGTCTGGGAATGGAAAGCCGAATCCGGCGGCTTGATCTTCAACCAGCTGAAGCGTCTCGGCGCGTCCTGCGACTGGTCGCGTGAGCGCTTCACCATGGATGAGGGTCTGTCCGAGGCCGTTCTCGAGGTGTTCGTCACCCTTTACAAGCAGAACCTGATCTACAAGGACAAGCGCCTCGTCAACTGGGACCCGAAGCTGCAGACCGCGATTTCCGACATGGAAGTCGAACAGCTGGAAGTGAAGGGCAACCTTTGGCACTTCCGTTATCCGCTGGAAAAGGGTGTGACCTATCAGCACCCGATCGCATTTGACGAGGAAGGCAAGCCTACCGAGTTCGAAACGCGCGATTACATCGTTGTTGCTACCACGCGGCCAGAAACCATGCTCGGCGATACCGGTGTTGCGGTGAACCCGGAAGACGAGCGCTACAAGGGCATCATTGGCAAGCATGTCATCCTGCCGATCGTTGGCCGCAAGATCCCGATCGTTGCCGATGACTATGCCGATCCGACGGCCGGAACGGGCGCCGTGAAGATCACGCCTGCGCACGACTTCAACGATTTCGAGGTCGGCAAGCGTTGCGGTCTGCGCGCCATCAACGTCATGAATATCGATGGGACGATCTCCATCAAGGAGAACGAGGATTTCCTCGAGGGCCTCAATCATCCGGCGGCGCTGCACGGCGCATGGGATCGTCTGGAAGGACAGGATCGTTTCTTCGCCCGCAAGGTCATCGTCGAAATCTTCGAGGAAGCCGGCCTGCTCGACAAGATCGAGCCGCACAAGCACGTCGTGCCGCATGGCGACCGTGGCGGCGTGCCGATCGAGCCGCGCCTCACCGACCAGTGGTGGGTGGACAACAAGACGCTGGCTCAGCCGGCCATTGCCTCGGTTCGCGAAGGCCGCACCAATTTCGTGCCTAAGAACTGGGAAAACACCTATTTTCAGTGGATGGAGAATATCCAGCCCTGGTGTATCTCGCGGCAATTGTGGTGGGGACACCAGATTCCGGCATGGTACGGCCCTGACGGGCAGGTCTTCGTTGAAAAGACCGAGGAAGAGGCGCTTCAGGCCGCTATCCAGCATTATATCGCCCATGAAGGTCCGTGGAAGGCCTGGGTCGAGGAGAAGCTTGAAAACTTCAAGCCGGGTGAAATTCTGACCCGTGACGAAGACGTTCTCGATACTTGGTTCTCATCGGCGCTGTGGCCGTTCTCGACGCTCGGCTGGCCGGAAAAGACACCGGAACTGGCGCGGTATTATCCAACCAATGTGCTTGTCACCGGTTTCGACATCATCCCGTTCTGGGTCGTCCGCATGATGCAGATGGGTCTGCATTTCATGAAGGACGATGCCGGCAATCCGGTCGAGCCGTTCAGCACCGTCTACATCCATGCGCTCGTTCGCGACAAGAACGGCCAGAAGATGTCCAAGTCCAAGGGCAACGTCATCGATCCCCTGGAACTGATCGACGAATACGGTGCGGATGCGCTGCGCTTCACGCTCGCCATCATGGCGGCGCAGGGTCGTGACGTGAAACTCGATCCGGCACGTATCGCCGGTTATCGCAACTTCGGCACGAAGCTATGGAACGCCACGCGTTTTGCCGAAATGAACGGTGTAAAGCGCGATCCACATTTCCTGGCCGAAACCGCATCGCTGACGATCAACCGGTGGATCCTTACCGAGCTTGCCAACACCGCGCGCGATGTGACGGCGGCTCTTGAGAACTTCCGGTTCAACGATGCATCCGGTATCCTCTACCGTTTCGTCTGGAACCAGTTCTGCGACTGGTACCTGGAACTGCTCAAGCCCGTGTTCGGTGGCGAGGATGAGGCGGCAAAGGCGGAATCGCAGGCCTGCGCGGCCTATGTTCTGGATGAGATCTACAAGCTCCTGCATCCCTTCATGCCTTTCATGACGGAAGAGCTGTGGGCGCATACGGCGGGCGAGGGCGAGGAGCGGGCTGATCTTCTCTGCCTTACCGACTGGCCGACTCCGGAATTCCGCGACGATGCCGCGGCTGCGGAAATCAACTGGCTGATCGATCTGGTTTCGGGCATCCGCTCGACGCGTGCCGAGATGAACGTGCCGCCGGGCGCCACCGCATCGCTGGTGGTGGTGGGTGCCAATACCTCGACAGAAGCGCGGCTGGACCGCCATGCCGCCGCCATCCGGCGCCTGGCGCGTGCCGATGAAATCCGTGGTGCCGATGTGGCGCCCAAGGGCTCCGCGCAGATCATCATCGGTGAGGCCACCGTCTGCCTGCCGCTCGGCAACCTCGTCGATCTCGCGGCCGAAAAGGCCCGTCTCGAAAAGGCGATCGGCAAGGTGGATGCGGAAATGGAACGCATCGACAAGAAGCTGTCGAACGAAAAATTCGTGGCCAATGCCGATCCGGAGGTTGTGGCCGCCGAGCGCGACCGCAAGGCGGAGCTGGAAGTTCAGCTGACAAGTCTTCGAACCGCCCTGCAGCGGGTCAGCGAAGCAGGATAAGGTTCCTGTTGCGTGTAAAATCAAAACGCCCCGTGAAAACGGGGCGTTTTGCGTTCTGTCAGGGCCGGCTCAATTCATTGCTGCGTTGCAACGGCGAATCATGCACTGCGTGACAGCGCGATTATTTCTGCCGCGAGGCGCACAAAACCGCGCGGGAAGACGAAAAAGATCAATAAAAACGGCCTGATAAGCGATTTTCTTCGGAAACGTCCAACTGTGGTTATTTGGCGACATTTCCGGTGCGGATTGGGAGTTTGTTTCGTTTTGTGTCGTTTTTTCTAATTGGATTAGAATAATAGCCTAAAATGATTATGTAAGATGCCAAACATCAAAAACTTACGTAAAAAAATGGCCATCCGGTGGCAACCGCGCCGCGCCACGGCAGATTGTCATTTGCCGCAAAGCATTTCACTCTCTCAATGATCACATTGCCTTGATTGGGGAGAGAGATGGCAAAAACTGCATTTTTTCGCGGCGCAGTATGTTTCGTAGCCAGCATCGCGGCGGTCACGCCTTCACTGGCGGGCGGCCTCGAGCGCGGTGGCTACAATATCGACCTGCTGTTCGACCCGTCCGACTATGTTCTCGACAGTTCCGCTACATTCGTTGCGCCACAGCGCAAGGTTGAGAATGCGCGTGACAATCCGCTGAAGAGCGGTCCGCTGCCTGCGACTTGGTCAAGGAGCGCAGATGACTCTGAAAACTTCTGGTCGACCCGCATCGGCGCCAAGGCGGCAATCGGCGATTTCGGCGACTGCATGTTCGATTATTCGCAGCCTTGGGGCGCGCACCTCAATCCGGGCATCTGGCAGGGATCGAGCTACAATATCGAAACCAAGGTAAAGTCGCACAATTACGCCACCACCTGCCGTGTGAAGTTTGATCTTGGCAAGGGCGACTTCTCGATTATTGGCGGCGGCTTTTACCAGGAGATCAGCGGTTATAAATACCGTCAGGTTCTTGGCCCAGCTGTTCTTGGCCTCAATCCGGCCTGGTCCAGCTTCAGCGGCGTCGGCAAACTTGAGATGGAAGGTGACGGTTGGGGTTGGCGCGCCGGCGTTGCCTACGAAATCCCCGAGGTCGCCTTCCGGGCGAGCCTTGTTTATAACAGCGCCGTCGATCATGACCTGACCGGTTTCGCCGACGTCAGAGGAGTTCCGCAGACGCCGCCGTCCATCTCTCCGACGCTGGCGAAATACGGCGGCAAGCTGGTGCCGATCTATGGCTCCGTTTCGATGCCAGACAGCATCGAACTCAAGGTGCAATCCGGCATAGCGCCGGACTGGCTGGCTTTCGGTTCGGTGAAGTGGACTGACTGGAGCCAGATTCAGGTTATTCCTTTCTGCGCGGTCGGTACGTCCCCCTGCGTTCCAAGTGGCCAAGACACGCTGAACACGCTTGACCTGTTTTATCGTGATGGCTGGACGATTTCCGGCGGCGTTGGTCACAAGTTCAACGAGCAGTGGAGCGGTGCTGTGAGCCTGACCTGGGATCGCGGTACATCGACGGTTATCGGCACCCAGACCGACACCTGGACGCTGGGCACGCAGATCGTCTACTCGCCGAACAAGAATATCGAGTTCAAGGTTGCCGGTGCTCTCGGCCTCCTGACCTCCGGTAGCTCATCCATCAACGGTGGACCTTGCGGTGCGGGCTTCACCTGCGGCAATGAGGCGGGCTACGACTTCGGCAACGATCTCGTGGCTGCGATCTCTACTGGCGTCAAGGTCAAGTTCTGACACCATTCGCCACACCTGAACGAAAAGAAAGGTCCGGTTTACCAACCGGACCTTTTTTCATTCCCGACTATGATTCCTGCTCGATAAAAATTTCTAGCCCGAAAGTTTTGTGACGATTTGGCAACACTTTTCTGCAAGCGTGGTGCCGCGTTGGAATGTGGGCATATCTGTCCATTTCCCGCCACAAACAAGGTGCTTGGCTTCTGTTTATGGACGCGGGGATGGAAGAACATGCAGGCGTTTGATGTGGGCCTGCGGAGTTGCGAAGAGTGAAAACGGGTTTGGATTCAGGGTTTAAGCAAGTAATACGGGAATTTGATCCGGGTTTCTTGTTTGGCGCTGACCGGCAGGCGGTCAAACGCCGTTATATTGCCGGAAATTATGCCTATATCTGTCTCACTGAAAATTTGGAGCAATTACCGCATATGACCACCGGCAGTGCGCTGGAAAGTGCTGCCGGAAAGACGCAGTGTGTTCGAAAAATCGCGACCCGGCGGGGTTCAGCTTTGCAGTATTCCGCAAGTATTGGCTATATGCCGGGAAGAGTGAGAGAAGTTCGCCTAAATGCTGAAATGTGAAGCACATGTTCTAAAGCCGCTCATCATGAGCCTTTTGCTTGCGTCGCTCGCAATGCCGGTGCTGGCTTTTGACATCAACGCAGGCGTTACCAAGGAATCCGGGCCCTTCGACCTGTTCAAGTTCGGCTTCAAGGCCTACAAGAACGGTAACAAGGACGAAGCCGTCGAGGCCTATCGCTATGCGGCCGAAAAGGGCCATACCGGCTCGCGCTGGGCGCTTGCCAATATGTATGCCTTCGGCGATGGCGTTGCCAAGAACGACTTCGAAGCCTTCAAGATTTACAGCGAAATTGCCAGCCAGGGCGTCGAGCCGGGCTCCGAGGATACCGGCTTCTTCGTCAACGCGCTGCTTTCTCTTGCCGATTATTACCGCCACGGCATTCCCGGGACTCCGGTGAAGATGGACCTGTCGCAGGCCCGCCAGCTCTATTTTCAGGTGGCTTCCACCTTTGGCGTGGCTGAGGCCCAGTTCCGTCTGGCGGAAATGATCCTTGCGGGTGAGGGCGGCCGGGCGGATGTGCAGCAGGCCAAGAAGTGGCTCAATCAGGCACGCAAGCACGGCCATGCCGGCGCCATGTCGATTTTCGGTAATCTGCTTTTCCAGGAAGGCCAGACGACGCAGGGACTCGCCTTCATGACGGCCGCGCTCGACAAGTGCACGGCGGTGGATTGCACCTGGATCCAGACCCTTCAGGAACAGGCTTTTTCGCTCGCGGGTGAAAACGATCGCCGCGCGGCTATCGCGCTGGCGCAGAACATGCAGATCGATGATCCGAACTGACAATTACGTCTATTGTGGCTGAGGCGACTCAGAGCACGTCCTGTTTAAACGGAATCGTTTGACGTTCTCTAACTCTTTGTTTCGGCGTACTTTTACCGGAAATTCTCTAGCTCGCCCGGCGAGCGCCGTTCAATTGATCGGCGTAAAATTGAAATAACCGCAGACCGGTACGTGGTCGGACGGTTTTTCCCAGGCCCGCACATGTTTTTCGATGCTCACCGATTCCAGCCTGTCGGCCGCTTCCGCCGACAGCATCAGGTGATCGATGCGGATGCCGTTATTCTTAGGCCATGCGCCAGCCTGATAATCCCAGAAGGAATAAAGTCCGGGTTCATCCGTCGTCGCGCGTGCGGCATCGGTAAAGCCGAGATTTTCCAGCCTGCGGAATGCCGAGCGCGTCTTGGGCAGGAACAGCGCATCGCCAGCCCAGACCCGCGGATCGTGGCAATCGAAGGGTTCGGGGATGACGTTGTAGTCACCCGCCAGAATAAGCGGCTCCTCAAGCGCAAGGCGATCTTCGGCAAAGCGGCGTAGCCGCTCCATCCATGCGAGCTTGTAGGGATATTTGACCGGATCGTCAGGCGGATTGCCGTTCGGCAGGTAGAGCGAGCAGACCCGGATCGCACCGCCATCAACGGAAAACACGCCCTCGATGAAGCGGGCCTGTTCATCGGCATCGTCGCCCGGCAGGCCGCGATTGATCTCGTCGGGCTTCATCTTCGACAGAAGGGCGACGCCGTTGAAGCCCTTCTGGCCATGGGTCTCGACGTGATAGCCGAGCGCTTCCAGCTCAAGGCGGGGAAAGCCTTCGTCAACCGACTTGATTTCCTGAAGGCAAACGATGTCGGGCGATGAATCCTTCAACCACTGGCAGAGGTTTTCGATACGCGCCTTGACGCCGTTGATGTTCCAGGTGGCAATCTTCATCGGAGTTTCCCTTTTGTGAGGTTACTTTTACCCGATGCAAAAGCGATTGCCACCGTTTTTGGAAACGGCGGGTGAGGATGTGGTGGATAGAAGCCGGGGCAGGGTAGATCAACAGCTATGGATGCACCGCAGCTCCCCAAACCCTCATTCCTGTGACGAGCGCAGGAACGAGGGCGGAGAGAAAGGCGTGAATGATCTCAAGCTTGGCGCTTGATATCACCATCAAATAGAAAAGCTGGTGCCGCAGCCGCAGCTTGCGACCGCGTTCGGGTTCTTGATCTGGAAGGACTGGCCGAGCAGATTGTCGACGAAGTCGATTTCAGAGCCGGCCATATAGACAACCGACAGGCTGTCGATCAGCACCTTGGCGTCGCCACGCGCAATCACGATGTCGTCATCGGCGGGGTCTTCCGCCAGGTCGAACTTGTAGGAGAAGCCCGAGCAGCCGCCGCCTTCCACCGAAACACGCAGAGCCTGCTTGCCCGCATCCGCTGCGACGATCTGGGCGATTCGCTTCGCTGCGGCTTCCGAAAGTGTAATGTCGCTGTTTTCCATGTCGTTCCTCGTGCCGGGGTCAAGAACCGGAGAGCAATAGATTTGTCGCCACCATTATAAACCAGTCAAATAAACGGTCTATAGCGATGTCCGCAACGGCCTTTGCAGCGATGATGCTTTGCGCCGACCTTTGCGATAGGTATGAAGGGTGGATGAAAAGGTCAATGGTCAAAGGCCATGGACTTCGGGTCAAAGGAAGTCCCGGCCAGAGAACAGTACAGGTGGATGAATGATTATAGACCAGCGCGCATTGGGTTTCGGAAGTGGCGAGAGGGCGGTTTTCGCCTCTGATCCATGGACCACGCGCGGGCGTCTTTTTGCCGAGGAGGGGAGCCTGACGCGCTCGGAGTTCCAGCGCGACCGGGACCGCATTGTCCACACCACGGCCTTTCGCCGGCTTAAACACAAGACGCAGGTTTTCATCAGCCCTGACGGTGATCATTACCGCACCCGGCTCACCCACACGATTGAGGTGGCGCAGATTGCCCGCGCACTCGCACGCGCTCTGAAGCTGGACGAGGATCTGGCCGAGGGCGTGGCTCTGGTGCATGATTTCGGCCACACGCCGTTCGGCCATACCGGAGAGGATGCGCTGGATGCGGTGTTGTTGCCCTATGGCGGCTTCGATCACAACGCGCAGTCGCTGCGCATCGTCACCAAGCTGGAGCGCCGCTACGCCGAATATGACGGCATCAACCTGACATGGGAGACGCTGGAGGGGCTGGTGAAGCACAATGGCCCGCTGGTCAATGCCGAGGGCGAGGGCGTGAAGGGCCCGGTTCCGCTGCCCATCCTCGAATATTGCGAACTGCAGGATCTGGAAATCGGGAGCTATGCCAGCCTTGAGGCACAGATGGCGGCTATTGCCGACGACATCGCCTATAATACCCATGATATCGATGACGGCCTGCGTGCCGGTTATCTGAGCTTCGAGATGCTGGAAGAGGTGCCTTTCCTTAGCAAGCTGATGGACGAGGTACGTGCGAAATATCCCGTGCTAGACAAGGAACGCTTCGCCAATGAAATCATGCGCCGCCAGATCACCCATATGGTCGAGGATGTAATCGGGGTCGCGCAGCAGAATCTTTCCCGGCTGAAACCGAAGAGTGCGGCCGATATCCGCGCCGCCGATTTTACCGTCGCGACTTTCTCGCCGGAAATGGCTGAAACCGACAGGCAGATCAAGAAACTGCTGTTTGCCCATATCTACCGGCATCCGGAAATCATGCGCATCCGCGCCGGCGCTACGCAGATCGTTACCGACCTTTTCCACCGTTATATGGAAGTGCCGGCAGAGATGCAGAGTCACTACTGGGTGGACAGCATTTCCGGTATGAGCAAGGCCGCAAAAGCCCGCCATGTGGGGGATTATCTGGCTGGTATGACCGACAGTTATGCACTGCGCGCCCACCAGCGGCTGTTTGACCACACCCCCGATTTGCGATAGGGCAGCGGGCGATCGCGAAGCCAACCCGGTTATGATGGCCGGACATGAACAGAAGCCCTTCGCGCAGGTTGGAACGATGAACATTTTTGCCGATTTCGATACCAGGATCAAAAACGCGCTCGAGACTCTCGATCTCGTGAAAGAGAACCGCGAAAAGGTCGATTTCAGTCGAATTACGGTCGAATCCCCGCGCGATCTGAGCCATGGCGATGTCGCAACCAATGCCGCTATGGTGTTGGCGAAGCCGCTCGGCACCAATCCCCGGGCGCTGGCCGAACTCATCGTGCCAGCACTTCAGGCCGATGGCGATGTCGATAGCGTCAACGTCGCTGGTCCCGGCTTCATCAATCTCAAGGTCTCTGTCGGTTACTGGCAGCGTCTTCTTGCCGACATGATCGGGCAGGGCATCGATTTCGGCCGCTCGAAGATCGGCACGGGCCAGAGGATCAACGTCGAATATGTCTCCGCCAACCCCACCGGTCCGATGCATGTCGGCCATTGCCGTGGTGCTGTCGTGGGTGACACGCTGGCGAACCTGCTCGCCTTTGCCGGTTATGGCGTGACCAAGGAATACTATATCAACGACGCCGGCTCGCAGATCGACGTGCTCGCGCGTTCGGTCTTCCTGCGTTACCGCGAGGCGCTTGGCGAAGATATCGGCGCCATTCCGTCGGGCTTCTACCCCGGTGACTATCTCGTTCCAGTCGGCCAGGCGCTGGCGAATGAATATGGCATCAAGCTGCGCGCCATGCCCGAGGAAAAGTGGCTACCTATCGTCAAGGACAAGGCGATCGCCGCAATGATGGTGATGATCCGCGAGGATCTGGAGACGCTGAACGTCAAGCACGACGTGTTCTTCTCGGAGCGCACGCTGCATGAGGGCAATGGCGGCCCCATTCTCTCGGCCATCAACGATCTCACCTTCAAGGGCCACGTCTACAAGGGCACCTTGCCGCCGCCGAAGGGCGAGTTGCCGGAAGACTGGGAAGACCGCGAGCAGACGCTGTTCCGGTCCACCGAGGTGGGCGACGACATGGACCGTGCGCTGATGAAGTCGGACGGTTCCTACACCTATTTTGCCGCCGACGTCGCCTATTTCAAGAACAAGTTCGATCGCGGTTTTTCCGAGATGATCTATGTGCTCGGCGCCGACCACGGCGGCTATGTGAAGCGGCTTGAAGCGGTTGCGCGCGCCGTCTCGGAAGGCAAGTCGAAGCTGACGGTTCTTCTGTGCCAGCTCGTGAAGCTGTATCGCGATGGCGAGCCGGTGAAGATGTCGAAACGCTCAGGCGATTTCGTCACGCTGCGCGATGTGGTGGACGAAGTAGGTCGCGATCCCGTGCGATTCATGATGCTCTATCGGAAGAATTCCGAGCCGCTGGACTTCGATTTTGCGAAAGTGACCGAACAATCGAAGGATAATCCGGTCTTTTACGTGCAATATGCGCATGCCCGTTGCATGTCCATCTTCCGCCAGGCGCAGGAAGCGTTTCCGGGTCTTGCGCTCTCGCAGGACGACATGTCGTCTTCCGTTGCTTTGATTAGCGATATCAACGAGTTGCAGCTGGTTGCAAAGCTTGCTGAGTACCCGCGCCTGATCGAATCCGCAGCCCTTGCGCACGAGCCGCACAGGCTTGCTTTTTACCTCTATGATCTCGCCAGTTCCTTCCATGGACACTGGAACAAAGGTAAAGACCATCAGGAATTACGTTTTATTAACGATAAAAACCGAGAATTGAGCATTGCCAGACTCGGGCTGGTGAATGCTGTCGCGAATGTTTTGAAGTCTGGTCTTACGCTTTTAGGAGCGGACGCGCCTGACGAGATGCGATAACATATCACCATTATTTGCTCACAATACGCTGGCAAGAGCTGCAATGCGTAGATGGTGGAACACGTAATGGTCGAAAAAAATGTCGCGTATAACCGGGACGCCCGGTCTGAAGGGTTCGCTGACAACGATCCTCTGGCAGAACTGGCGCGTATCGTCGGTTTCGATGAGCGTCCTTCGCATGCGGGTTCCGAAGCTGCGCCACGCGCCGGCTCTGCGGCAACCCGCCGCGAACCCGAATTCAATCTCGAAGACGAGTTGCTTCGAGAGTTCGAGGTTTACGATGCGCCGCATGCCGATCCGGTCGTTCTTGACCCGGCAAACGATGTGCGTGCGGGCATCCACCCCAGCGACTTCATGCAGCGCGTCGAATCGGTTTTCGCCCGGCGTGAGCCTGAGCTTGCGCCAGCGGACGAACCCGCGTTCGAGGCAAGCCCCGCACCCGAAGTGAGCCAGGAGCCACTTCCCGAGGCCGATCAGGCCTACATTCACAATTACGTCGAGACGTCGACGCAGGACATCCGCGCGGATTTCCGTGACGATGCCGGTGCGGTTGCCGAGGTTTTCGATGTGCATTCGCGCCAGTCGCGCCCTGCCGAGCCGGTGGTTTACCAGCAGGCAGCATGGGAAGAGCCGCAGGCTGTCGAGCCGGCTCAAAGCACCTGGCACGCTATGCCTGAGCTTCCGGCCGATGTTTCGAGCAATATTGCGCATTCCGATCAGAGCCATGCGCCTGAGCCGCAGGCTTTCGATCTTGCGGATGAGGTAGAGATCGCCGTCGCCGAAGCGCCTGCACCGATTTCCGTGCGTCCGCCTTCGCATGGTGGCCGTTCTTCGCTGGAATTTTCCAGCCTGCGTCTGCCGCTTGCCAATTTCGGCGCGCGCCGCGATGTTGCGGCAGGTGATCCCAAGCGGATCGAGCCGAGGGCCGAAGCGCTGCCTGCAGCCCGGATCGAGCCACAGGCCGAACCAGTTCCGGCGCCTGAGCCCGTCTTCGTTCAGGCGGAAGAAACTGCACCTACCTTTGCGCCTTCGGTTGCAGAAAAGCCGGTTGAAACAAATCTTTCGCCGATGGACGAGCTGATCTACGGCGTTGCGAAATATTCCATTCCCGGACGCGGCGAAGAGCCTGTCGTTCAGGATGCCCCCATCGCACAGGCTGCGCCTATCGTTCCGGCTGCAAGAGTGGAGCCGCCTTTGGTTGCCACGGCGCCGGTTGCCGCAGCCCCTGTAAAGGCAGCCCCGGCCGTAACAGCGCCGCCCGTTCAGGAGCCGGACTTTGGGGATTTCGCAGGTTTCAACGACGATGACTTCGAGCTTGCGCTTGATGATCTCGATCTTGACCTCGACCTGTCCGAAATCGCTGCAGCGGAAGTTGCACCTGCGCCTGTGCCGCAGCCCGTTCGCCAGCAGCCGGTCGCTCCGGTAGCGGTTGCTGCCGCCGCGCCGCAGCCGGTGCGGGAACAGCCAGCACCTCAGCCGCGCCCGGCCCCGGTTGCTGCAATTCCGGTGGCCGCCCCTCCGGTTCAGCCGCGTCCGGTCGCAGCCGCACCGCAGCCGGTTGCACCACAAACGCTGGAAAGCCTGCCTTTCGATCCCTCGCAGATCGGTGAGACGGAAGAACATCCGGAAAATATTACCGAGATGGACGTGCCGGAATTGCCGGTCGGCGTTTTCGAACCCAAGCCTGTCGCCCGTCGTCACGAAGAAGACCTCGATATCGACACCGAGCTCGCAACGCTGTTTGCCCCGGCGGTTGCCGGTGGTCTTGACCGTCACAAACATGCGGAAAACCGGGCTGCTGCCCCGCAGGCGCGTCCTCAGGCACAGGGTCCGGAGGAGGTCGACGAATTTGAGCGGGCGCTGGAAGAAGATTTCCGCCGCTCCATGCAGGAGGCTGCTGCCTCGCGTGGCAATGCGCCGCGCGATGCCGAGAATACTTTTGTCGACCATCAGCCGGCCTATCGCGAAGAAGAAGAACGCGGCGGTCGCCGCTGGATCATGCCGGTTGCCGCAGCAATCGGTCTGGTGCTTGTCGGTAGTGGTGTTTACGCGCTGATGTCGGGCGGTTCGTCCGGTGCGGGTTCTAATGGCGCGCCGGTCATCATTTCCGCCGATAACGACCCGATGAAGGTGGTGCCGGAAAATCCGGGTGGCCGCGTCGTGCCCAACCAGGACAAGGCGGTTTACGACCGCGTGGCCGGTGGTAGCGCTGCCGATCCGAAGCAACCGGCGCTGATCTCCAGCAACGAAAAGCCTGTCGATGTGGTCCAGCGTACGCTGATACCCGAACAGCTGCCGCTGGAAGGTGAAAACGACGCGGACATGGAAGCCACCGGCACGCCGGTTGGCGAGACTGAAGATCCGCGTCTGCTTTCGCCGGAAGAAAAGGCCAGCCAGAACGAAGGTGCCGGTGCGACGGGCGTTTCGCCGCGCAAGGTCCGCACCATGATCGTCAAGCCTGATGGTACGCTGGTTGCCCAGGAAGTCGATGCGCCTGCTGCCCAGCCACCGAAGGCAGACAAGGTCGCGGAGCTTGCTGCACCGCAGGCAGCCAAGCCGGGTGAGGGCGCTCCCGCCGTCATCGCCGCTTCGCGTGTTCCGGTTGCGCCTGAACACCCGCAGGCCAATACGCCAGCCGCTTCCTCCACACCGGCGTCGCAGTCGGCTGCGCCCGTTCCTTCGGCGCGTCCGTCCGCACAGCCTTCCAATGTGGTGGCAACGGTGACCAATCAGGGCAACGTCCGTCCTGCTGCAACTGCTCCGGCCCAGCCGCAGGCTGCACAGCAGCAGACAGCCGCCGCCATGCCCGCAGCAACGAGCGCGCCGTCTTCGGGTGGTTATTACATCCAGATCGCGTCCCTGCCGAGCCAGGCGGAGGCACAGAAGTCCTACCAGAACATGTCGGCCAAGTTCGGTTCGGTCATTTCTGGTCGGGGCGTCGACATCAAGGCCGCTGAGATCGCCGGCAAGGGCACGTTCTACCGAGTCCGCATCCCGGCAGGCGACAAGAACGAAGCCGTGGCGCTGTGCGAAAAGTTCCGCGCAGCTGGCGGCAGCTGCCTGGTGGCGCGCTGATAGCGGCTGATCCGGTTGAGTGAAGATTGGGGCTGCCGTCTAAGGCAGTCCTCGCAGTGGGGAAAGGCTTTCCTCACATTCGACGTCATCCTCGGCCCCGTGCCGAGGATCTGCCAACGTTTCGCCAACCGGTCGGTTGCAGATGCTCGGGAAAGGCCCGAGCATGACGGCGGAGGGGTTGTCGACTTATCCCCGACGCCTTGCGGTATAAGGCCATTTCCCCATTCTGTGAGCGTGACATCATGACCGATTGCAAAGCTATGATCCTCGGATGCGGCGGGCTTACGCTTTCCGCTGACGAGATTGCCCTTTACCGCAATGAGCGGCCCTGGGGTTTCATCCTGTTCGGGCGCAATATCGGTGATGCGCAACAGATTACCGATCTCGTCGCCTCGATGCGCGATGCCGTCGCGCGACCGGATGCCCCGGTTCTGATCGATCAGGAAGGCGGGCGCGTTCAGCGCATCAAGCCTCCGCTTTTGCAGGCCTATCCGAATGCCCGCATTCTTGGCGAGATATACGAGCGTGACCGGGAGGAAGGGCTGCGTGCGGCGTGGTTGATGTCGCGTCTGCATGCCTTCGATCTCATGAAATTCGGCATCAATATCGATTGCCTGCCGGTGCTCGACGTGCCGGTGGAAGGCGCCAGCAACGTCATTGGCAACCGGGCCTATGGCTACAGCCCGACCGTGGTGGCGGAGATGGGGCAGGCGGCGGCTGACGGTCTCAAGGCGGGCGGCATGTTGCCTGTCATGAAACACATGCCGGGCCACGGTCGCGGCATGGTGGATTCGCACCATGAATTGCCTGTTGTCGATGTGCCGCTGGACGAGCTGGACGCCCATGATTTTGTGCCATTCCGCGCGCTGAACCGTGAATTGATGGCGATGAGCGCGCATCTGGTGTTCAATGCCGTCGATCGGGAGCGTCCGGCAACGACCTCGCCAAAGGTGATCGAGGAGATCATTCGTGGGCGAATCGGCTTTGACGGTCTGTTGATGTCCGACGACAGTTCCATGAATGCGCTGAAGGGCACGCTTGGCCAGCGTGCCGCGAATATTGTTGCGGGTGGCTGCGATATAGTCTTGCATTGCAACGGCGTGATGGGTGAAATGCTTGAGGTCGTGAAGGAGGTTCCCGTTCTTTCCGGCCGTTCGCTGGAGCGGGTGCGGGCCGTGGAAGCGGGTTTTCCCGCTACTGATGCCTCCGACGAAGCTGAACTGAGAGCCGAATTCAACGCCATGTGGGCCGTTTCCTGACAATCGGGCGGCGGCCCGGTACTCGGGACGACAGGCCGGACGCCCGGCGGATGGAACAATGGCAGCAGACAAGTCTCGCACTTCAACGCCTATGGACAAGCTCTGGCAGGATGTGACGCCGGAGCGGCTGACGGGCGAGGCCGGGCTGGTGATCGATGTCGCGGGTTTCGAGGGCCCGCTCGATCTGTTGCTACACCTTGCCCGCACGCAGAAGGTCGATCTGTCGCGCATTTCGGTGCTGGCGCTTGCCGAGCAATATCTGCAATTCGTGGAAACAGCCCGCCGCGTGCGCATCGAGCTTGCTGCCGACTATCTGGTGATGGCGGCCTGGCTTGCCTTCCTCAAGTCCAAGCTTCTCATTCCGCAGCAGGCGAAGGATGACGGCCCCTCCGGCGAAGAAATGGCCGCGACGCTGGCCTTCCGGCTGAAACGTCTGGAGGCGATGCGGGAGGCGGCTGAACGCCTCGTCAACCGCGCCCAGCTTGGCCGCGATATCTTCGCCCGTGGCGCGCCGGAGCATATTCCGCATATCAACCGCTCGGCTTACGAGGCGAACCTCTACGATCTCCTGAGTGCGTATGCCAATCTGCGGCAAAGGCAGGCCATCACCCAGGTCACGATTGAAAAGCGGCAGGTCTGGTCGCTGGTGGAAGCCCGAGAACTTCTGAACAGTCTACTCGGGGATGTCGGCGAGTGGACGGTGCTCGACCAATATCTGCTGCAATATGTGCCTGACCCCGCGATGCGTGTGACGGCAATCGCCAGCGCTTTCGCCGCCTCGCTGGAGCTCGTGCGCGAGGGATCGCTGCAAATCCGGCAGGAGGGCGCGTTCCAGCCCATCTATATGCGCAGGAGCGAGCGAGATGACCGCGCGCCGAATGCGGAAAGGACTGATAATGACGCATGACGACGAGACCGGCGAAGCCGCCATCGTAGCAGATGGGGCGGCGGATGTGGTTGGGGCCGAGCCCGCGGTATTTTCCGAGCGTCAGCTGAAGGAAGCCGAGCGCATTGCCGAGGCACTGGTCTTTGCCTCGGCCGAACCGGTTTCAGTTGCCTTCATTGCCGAGCGCCTGCCGCGTGGCATGGATGTCGTTGCCATACTCCACGGGCTGAAGGCCGCTTATGGCGAGCGGGGCGTCAATCTGGTGCAGGTGGGGGGGCAATGGGCGTTCCGCACGGCCGGCGATCTCTCCTTCGTCGTCCATTCTGAGGAAAAGGAACCTAAGAAGCTTTCGCGTGCGGCGCTGGAGGTTCTGGCGATTGTGGCGTATCATCAGCCGGTGACACGCGCCGAAATCGAGGAAATCCGTGGCGTGCAAACCTCACGCGGTACCCTCGATGTGCTGATGGAAGCGGGTTGGGTGCGTTTCAGGGGCCGCAGGCGCACGCCGGGCAGGCCGGTGACGATCGGCACCACGGTGGAGTTTCTCGACCATTTCGGCCTTGAGGAATTGCGGGACTTGCCGGGCCTTGAGGAACTGAAGGGTGCGGGCCTGCTTTCGGGCCGTATTCCTTCCAATTTCGGCGTGCCTTTGCCGATGATGAGCGACGAATTGCGCGAAGACGAAGACCCGATCACGCAGCTCGATCTGGAAGAGTTGGGCCTGCTTGCACCTGGTGGCGGCGATGGCGACGATTGATATCGTCTTCATGCGGATGACAAGGCACGAAAACTTTATGCCCACAGCCTGTTGAAGCAACGATTTGTTGTTTGAAAAAGCCTTTCAAACGTCTTACATCGTCTGAAAGCGAAATTCAGGAGTTTCAGTTATGGGTTCTTTTAGTGTGTGGCATTGGCTGATCGTGCTGGTGATCGTTCTCGTTCTCTTCGGACGCGGAAAGATCCCGGAACTGATGGGCGATGTCGCCAAGGGCATCAAGAGCTTCAAGAAGGGCATGGCTGACGAAGATCAGACTCCGCCGCCGGCCGATGTCAACGCGAAGACTGTTGACCACAAGGCTGACGAGATCAAGTAAGCGGCTTGAACCTGCTTGTTTTGAGACTGGCGCTAGGGTCTCGGGAGCGTTTTGATGTTTGATATCGGTTGGAGCGAGCTTCTGGTGATCGCGGTCGTTTTGATCGTGGTCGTCGGTCCTAAGGACTTGCCGCCCATGATCCGCGCCTTCGGTAAGACGATGGCCGGCCTTCGCAAGATGGCGGGGGATTTCCGCACGCAGTTCGACGAGGCCTTGAAAGAGGCAGACATGGACGATGTGCGGCAGACGATCTCCGATGTGCGCAATCTCAACCCGACGAATTCCCTGCGCGATGCTATGAACCCGCTTCGCCAGCTCGGCAACGAAATCAAGTCTGATCTCCAGAAGGCGACAGCTGCTCCCGATGCGATGTCGTCGACAGCAGCACCTGCAACAAGTGAGCCGGTGGCTCCTCTGGTCAGCGTGCCGGAGCCCGAGATGAAGCTTCCGGATGTAGCGCCTGCGGTGGTTCCCACGCCTTCTGCATCTGGGCCGGTTACTGCGGTTGCTGCTGCGGAAGAAAAGCCGAAGCGTGCGCGTGCGAAATCTGTTGCGACCGTTGAAGCCGAAGCGGTTGCCGCCAAGCCGAAACGCACCACCCGCAGCAAGCCTGCCGCAGCGCCTGTTGAAGAAGCTGCTGTCTTGAAGCCGACCGTGAAGGCTGTCGCCAAAAAGGTTGCTGTCAGGAAAGCGGCAGCGGAGAAGGCGGTTGCCGTTGCGGATGCCAAACCGGCCAAACCGGCAAGAACCAAGGCTGCAAAGCCCAAAAAGGATGAAGCATGAGCGGGGACATCGAGGACAAGCCGCAGCCGCTTATCGAACATCTCATGGAGTTGCGCACGCGGCTGATCTGGTCGCTCGGCGCGTTCTTCGTCGCCTTCATCGCCTGTTTCGCCGTTGCCAAGCATCTCTTCAACCTGCTCGTCATTCCCTATAAGTGGGCGGTCATCTGGGCGGGGCTGGATGTGGCGAAATCATCGCTGATCTATACGGCGCCGCAGGAATTCTTCTTCACGCAGATCAAGGTTGCCATGTTCGGTGCCATGGTGATCTCCTTTCCGGTGATTGCCTCGCAGCTCTATAAATTCGTGGCGCCGGGCCTCTACAAGAACGAGCGCGCGGCCTTCCTGCCGTTCCTGATCGCATCGCCGATCCTTTTCCTCATCGGCGCGGCGCTCGTCTATTTCTTCTTCACGCCCATGGTCATGTGGTTCTTCCTCGCCATGCAGCAATTGCCAGTAGATGGCGAGGTGGCGATTTCCCTGATGCCGAAGGTGTCGGAATATCTCAGCCTCATCATGACGCTGGTTTTGTCCTTCGGCCTGGTATTCCAGCTGCCTGTCGTCACCACGCTTCTGGCGCGGGTCGGGATTCTGACCAGCGACTGGCTGCGGGAAAAGCGTAAGTTCGCCATTGTCATGGCCTTCGTGGTTGCGGCCGTGCTGACGCCGCCAGACCCCATGTCCCAGATCGGTCTTGCGCTACCTGCGATCATTCTCTACGAGATTTCCATCTACATGGCTCGACTCGTGGAGAGGAAACGTGCTGCGGAATCCAAAAGCACGGAGCTGGAAGAGACCTGACGCTTCGCCACGGTCTTCCTGCTCATCAAATCTCCTCGCGCCGGGCCTTTCGCCCGGCGTTTTGCTGATAAAACGCGAGCGACCAACAATAGTCTGGAACGACGATGCACGACATTAAATGGATACGCGAAAACCCCGAAGCCTTTGATGCAGCACTTGCACGGCGCGGCGCAGAGCCTGCCGCAAGCAGCCTGATCGCTCTCGACGAAAAGCGCCGGTCCGTCATCCAGTCCCTGCAGGACATGCAGTCGCGTCGCAATGCCGCTTCCAAGGACATCGGCGCCGCCATGGCGCAGAAGAACATGGAGCTGGCGGAAAAGCTGAAAGCGGAAGTCGCCGACATCAAGGAGAACATGCCGCGCGCCGAGGAGGAGGACCGCCAGGTCACCGCCGAGCTTAACGACGCCCTGTCGCGCCTGCCAAATATACCTTTCGACGATGTTCCTGACGGCAAGGACGAACACGACAATGTGGTGACCCGCGTGGTCGGCCAGAAGCCCGGCTGGAACCATGAAGCAAAGGAGCACTTCGAGATTGGCGAAGCGCTCGGCTACATGGATTTCGAGCGGGCGGCCAAGCTTTCCGGCTCGCGCTTCACCGTGCTGACCAGCCAGCTGGCGCGTCTGGAACGGGCGCTCGGCCAGTTCATGATCGACCTGCACACCTCGGAACATGGCTACACGGAAGTCTCTTCGCCGCTGATGGTGCGCGATGAGGCGATGTTCGGCACCGGCCAATTGCCGAAGTTTTCCGAGGATCTGTTCAAGACTACCGATGGCCGCTGGTTGATCCCGACGGCGGAAGTGACGCTGACCAACCTTGTCTCCGGCGAAATTCTCGAGCAGGAAAAGCTGCCGCTGCGCTTCACGGCACTTACGCCGTCCTTCCGTTCGGAAGCGGGCTCTGCTGGCCGCGACACACGCGGCATGCTGCGCCAGCACCAGTTCTGGAAATGCGAACTCGTCTCCATCACCGACGCGGAAAGTGCTGTTGCCGAGCATGAGCGCATGACGGCCTGCGCCGAAGAAGTGCTGAAGCGTCTTGGCCTGCATTTCCGCACCATGACGCTGTGCACCGGCGATATGGGTTTCAGCGCGCGCAAGACCTACGATCTGGAAGTTTGGTTGCCGGGCCAGAACACCTACCGCGAAATTTCGTCCTGCTCCGTCTGCGGCGATTTCCAGGCGCGGCGCATGAATGCGCGTTATCGCGGCAAGGACGACAAGGCGACGAAGTTCGTGCACACGCTGAACGGCTCCGGCACCGCCGTCGGCCGCTGCCTCATCGCGGTCCTCGAAAATTACCTGAACGACGACGGTTCCGTCACAATTCCAGACGTGCTGCTGCCCTATATGGGCGGTCTGACACGGATTGAGAAGGCGGCCTGAGGGAGAGCAGCGTCGTGCTATTGGAAGGAGAATCTTCCAATTACGCCGACGTCATCCTCGGGCCTGTCCCAGGATCTGCAACCTGTCGATTGATTTAGACGTGATTAGTTCCTCGGGACAGGCCCGAGGATGACGTTGAGAGAACTGCACACCTCACTGCCGGTGGGGAGGATGCTCCGTCCCGGAAGATATGAAAAGCGGAGAGAGAAACATGCGGATTTTGCTGACCAATGACGACGGTATCCATGCCGAAGGGCTGGCGGTGCTGGAACGTATCGCCCGCACGCTGTCCGATGACGTCTGGATCGTGGCGCCCGAGACCGACCAGAGCGGTCTTGCTCACTCCCTGACTCTCTCCGAGCCGCTGCGGCTGCGCAAGGTTTCCGACAAGCATTTCGCGCTGCGCGGTACGCCGACCGATTGCGTCATCATGGGCATCCGCGAAGTTCTGCCGGAAAAGCCCGATCTCGTACTCTCAGGTGTCAATGCCGGCGCCAATATGGCTGACGATGTCACCTATTCCGGCACGATTGCCGGCGCCATTGAAGGTACGCTGCAAGGGGTACGCTCCTTCGCACTCAGCCAGGCTTTCAGCCATTCCGAAGGCCGCGTCGTGCCGTGGGAGGTGACCGAGACCCATGCGCCGGATCTGCTGCGCAAGCTGATGAATGTGGAATTGCCTGATGGCACCTTCCTCAATCTCAATTTCCCCAATTGCGCACCTGATGATGTGCAGGGTGTATCCGTCACCGGGCAGGGCAAGCTCGATTTCGGCCTGACGGTAGAAGAACGCCAGGATGGCCGCGGTCTTCCTTATTACTGGCTGCGCTTTGGCGAACGCCTCGGCACCTTCCTCGAGGGCACGGATATCCACGCTTTGAAGCACGGCAAGATTTCGGTCACGCCGCTAAAGCTTGACCTTACGGATTACACGGTCAAGGATCGGGTTGCGCAAGCACTTGGATTCGGAGTCGCCGATTGAAATCCGCAATGGTTGAAAAGGAAGGTTTTGCCGCTCTCGTTCTCCGCTTGCGGGGCGAGGGGATTTCCGATCTCGACCTTTTGACGGCGGTCGAACAGACGCCGCGCTCCAGATTCGTGCCGCCGCAATTCGCCGCTGATGCCTATTCCAGCCGCACAATCCCGATCGACTGCGGCGCCTTCATGGAAGGCGCTGACATGGCGGTGAAAATCCTGGCCCGCCTGCAATTGAAGCCGGGCCAGCGCGTGCTGGAAATCGGTACCGGCAGCGGTTTCATGACGGCGATCATCGCGCGCCGGGTGGAGCGGGTCTTTTCGCTGGAGCGCTACAAGACGCTGGTGCAGCAGGCGCAGAACTGTCTGGACGATCTTTCCATCCGCAATGTCGTCATCCGCCAGGCGGATGGCAGCAACGGTCTGGTCGGCGAGGGCACCTTCGACCGAATCGTCGCCACCGCCGCCTTTACCACCATGCCCCGCTTTTTCGCCGAGCAGATCGTCTCCGGCGGCATGATGATCGCGCCGATCATTCTGGAAGACGGGCGCTGCGTGATGACGCGCTTCTCCAAGACCGGCAGCCGCTTCGAGAAGGAAGAGCTGTTCGAGACGCCCTATCTGCCGCTTGGCAGCCATATTGCCCGGCATTTGTGACAAAATGAAAATATCGAAGGCAATTAATTTTCGTCTTAGAATATTCTAAATCATCACAACCAACTGATTTTCCATCATAATATTGTTCCGACATGACACATGCCGTTTTCGTCATGGTTATCGAAGTGTCAAAAAAGCGCCGAGCGGCTTAACGTTTTAACGGCGTGGTAACACTAACGCGCTTTAATCATAAACATCGACGCATGGTTTTCCCGGGATCGGGAAATGGGCCTTGCAAGAAGTGAAATTTGTGCCGGATCGACCTCGATGCGGCGGGTTGGCGTCAGTGTAGATCGAGTTATGCGTATGAGACATTCGTCTAAAATCGGAAAATCAGTCGCAAAAATGTTCGCAGCGGCATTGCTGGCAAGCGTCGCAACGGGCTGTAGCTCGGATGCAACGCGGTTCAGCGGCCTCTTTTCCAGTGGACCGGATCGGATGACGACAGCGTCAATTCCAGCCCGCCAAGGCGGCGGTGCTTATGGGCAGGCCCCGGTCCCGCAAGGCGACATGAACGGTGGTTATGCCTCTGCGGCACCCCAGGGCGGCTACGCCAATCAGAACATGGCGGCCAACTCCTATCCGTCTTCCGGCGGTTACGGCGGTGGCGTTCAGCCTTCGACGGCCCGTTCGGCTTCGGCCTCTCCGGTGCAGCGCTCCGAGCTGTCGGCTCCGCCGGCGGTAGCAAGCCGCGACCCGTCGACCCGCAACGAAGCCATGGCCCAGCCTTTCCCGTCCGCACAACGACCAGCCGCTCCGTCTCTCGCAGCACCTGCACAGCAGGCTGCCGCTCCCGTCGCCGACAATCTCACCACCGCAACCGTCCGTTCCGACAAGAACGGCTGGCATACGGATGGCGCCTCTTCGGTAACGCTGCGTCCGGGTGAAAGCATCGCGACGATCTCCAACCGCTACGGCGTTCCCGAAAAGGAACTGCTGCGGGTCAACGGTCTGAAGACCGCGGCGTCCGCGCAGGCTGGCCAGTCGATCCTTATTCCGAAATTCGGTCAGGTCCGCAATGCCGCCAAGGCTGCGGCTGGTGACATCGCGCTCAACCGCAACGGCGACGAGCCGAACCCGCTGCGTGGTCCAGACCAGAAGGTCGCCGTGCTGCCCTCGCAGAGTGTTGCCCGCGACAAGGTTTCGGCTGAAAACGGCAAGCTCACACCTCCCGGTGGCAAGCCTATGCCGCCAGCCGGTGGTTACAAGGTTCAGCCGGGCGACAGCCTGGCGAAGATCGCTCGTGAAAACGGCGTTTCGGTTGCAGCCCTCAAGGCCGCGAACGGCATTTCCACCGAAAGCATCCGTGTCGGCCAGACACTCGCCATGCCGGGTGCTTCGACCGACGCCATCAAGACAGCCTCCGTACCCGCAAAGGAAGCGGCCAAGGCAGTGGAAACTGCATCCGCCAAGCCGGAACCCTACAAGGCTCCTGCCGCAGCTGCGACCGTACCTTCCGCTCCTGCCGCAACGGCAAGCGTCGGCGATATCGAGAAGAAGTCCGATATGGCCTCGCTCGCTCCGGAATCCACGGGAATCGGCAAATATCGCTGGCCGGTTCGTGGCGCCGTCATCAACAATTTCGGCGACAACGTCGAAGGCAGCCGCAACGATGGCATCAACATCTCCGTTCCGGAAGGCACGCCAATCAAGGCCGCCGAAAACGGTGTGGTCATCTATGCGGGCAATGGCCTTAAGCAGCTCGGCAATACGGTTCTCGTCCGTCATGACGACGGCAAGGTCACCGTTTACGGCAACGCCGCCAATCTCGACGTGCAGCGCGGCCAGAAGGTTCAGCGCGGCCAGACCATCGCCACGTCAGGCATGACCGGCAGCGCCAAACGTCCTCAGGTTCACTTCGAAGTTCGCAAGGATGCGACGCCGGTGAACCCCTCCGGTTTCCTTGAATAGGTATTGCGTCTCAAGGAATGATGAAGCCGGGCCGAACGCCCGGCTTTTTCATTTTTGGGGGTAGGCCAAGCGTCCTCACACATTCGACGTCATCCTCGGGCTTGACCCGAGGATCCATGGTGCGGTCGGTTTGCGGGCCCTCGGGTCAAGCCCGAGGATGACGGAGGAGAGGAGGTTGCCGAAACGGCAGTTACGCCTTCACCAGCCCAACCGTCTTTTCGATGAAGTCCGCAATCGTGGCGGTATCGTCGAGATCGAAGACGGGAAGGGTGGTGTCGGTCACCGCGTAGTCGGCGGCAATTGCGATGATGTGCGGATCGCTTCCGGCAAGCGGTTCGGTCTTGGCAGCTTCCAGCCGTCGCGCCTCGATCTTCGGCACCGGCTCGTATTTGTAACCCTCGATCAGTACGAGATCGCAAGGGGCGAGGCGGGAGAGGATTTCCTCGAAGGACGGTTCGGCTTCGCCGCGCAATTCATGCATGATGGCAAAGCGGGTGCCGGAGACGATGGTGACCTCGTGCGCGCCCGCCTGACGGTGACGCCAGCTGTCGGCGCCGACCTTGTCGATATCGAAATCATGATGGGCATGCTTGATGGTGGAGACCCGATAGCCGCGGGCCGTCAGCTCGGTGACGATGCGGACCGCAAGGCCGGTCTTGCCCGAGTTTTTCCAGCCGGCAATACCGAAGACCTTTTGGCTCATCATGGTTCCATGCTCTCCAGATAGCTTCGAGCGAGCGCCAGTTCATCCGGCGTGTTGATGTTGAAGAACGGATCGAGGCTGCCCTTGGCCGTTTCCAGCGGCGGGAAGGCGATACCGATCGTGACGTGTCGTGCAAGATAGGCGCGGATGCGCCGGTTTGCATCGTTCTTCAGCCATTCCTCCAGATCGTCCGCGAGCGCCACGGGCCATAGCGCGAAAACCGGGTGCAACTGGCCGCTGGAGGCGGCGATGACGATTGCATCTTCGGCCATGTGTTCGCAGAGGCGGTCGACGAGATCTTCGGGAAAGAACGGGCTGTCGGCGGGCACTGTCAGGAAGTGGCTTTTCCGGGCGTGATGGTTCTGGAAATGCCGCATGCCGGCGAGAACGCCAGCGAGCGGCCCGGCATGGCCGTTCACGGTGTCAGGCAGCAACGGCAGGCCAAAGCTTTCGGCCCAGCCATTCGCGGCATTGATGGTGACATCTGACACCTGTGGCGCGATGCGGCGCACGACATGGGAAAGCAGCGGTTCGTCGCCCAGCATCACGGTCGCCTTGTTGGTGCCCATCCGTCGCGACAGGCCGCCGGCAAGCACAAGACCGGGTATTTCAAATCGCGCCGTCATTGCCGCTTTTCCTGCAGCCTTACGATATAGGTGGTGAGGAGGGCGACAAGGCCGGTCGCCAGCATCACGAGAAGAAGCGGCCAGGTTCCGTCCTCTTTGGACAGAACCGAGGAGGCAAGCACGGAAAGTGCCGCACCGCCGCCGATGGTCATGGCGCCGCCAAGACCGGAGGCGGAGCCTGCCAGATGCGGCTGGACGCTGACCATGCCTGCATTGGCACTCGGCAGGGTCACACCGTTTCCGACACCAATTAGCGCAAGCGGCACGAAAAACGCATAGGGGCTTTCCGCCCCGGTTGAGATCAGCGCTATGGCTGCGACAATGCCGGCGATGGCGACGACATTGCCCGACAGCATCATGCGGGTGATGCCGATCTGGCTCGCATAACGGCCGGAGACGAAGTTGCCGAGCATGTAGCCGCTGGCCATGAAGAAGAATTGCAGGCCGAGCATGGCCGGGGCAAGGCCATAAAGCACGCTGCCGACGAAGGGGGCGCCGCCGAGAAACGAAAAGAACATGCCCGACGAGAAGGTCGAGGTCAGCGCATATCCCCAGAAGAGTGGCGAGCGCAGAAGTTCCGGCCAGGCGTGGAACTGCTGCGAGAAGCTTGCCGATCTGTTGTGATTGGTTTCGCCGAGATCAAACCAGGCGAGCACCAGAATGCCGACCCCGAGCAGGGCAAGAAGCGCAAAGCTGGATTGCCAGCCGGAGATATCGTTGAGCAGACCGCCAACCGTGGGGCCGACCATCGGCACCACCGACATGCCCATGGTCACATAGCCGATCATCGAAGCGGCCTGTTCCATAGGGACCATGTCGCGCACGATGGCGCGCGCCAGCACGAAGCCGGAAACGACGGCCGCCTGCGCCACACGCCCGAACATGAAGACGGTGATATCTGGCGCCAGCATGCAGACGAGCGTGGCGACGATCATCATCGCGATGCTGGCAAGCATGACGGGCCGGCGTCCGAAAAGATCGGATAGCGGGCCGATGAGGAGTTGCAGGCAGGCGGTGGCGGCAAGATAGCCGGACACGGCAAATTGCATCACGGCGTAATCGGTCTCGAAATGGAGCGCCATCGCTGCAAGCGAGGGCAGGAACAGGTTCATGCAAAGCGCCGCGACGCCGGCGATAACGACGAGCGTGATGATGTGGGGCGGGGTGGTGCGATCCAGAAAGCGGGCGTTTTTCATGTCATTCTCCCGCTTTTTCCGTAAAGGCAGCTTTCGTTACGGAAACTGGCCGCACGGTGGTCGCGGCAGTGGGCGTGGCGGCGGAGCGCTTGGCCATCTGCGAGCGCTTGCGCAGGCTTTCACGGTAGAAGGTGTAGAGGCCCGAGCCGATGACGATCATGGCGCCGACGATCGTGAAACTGTCGATCTTTTCGTTGAAGAAGAACACGCCGATCATGAAACCCCAGAGCAGGCTGGTGTAACGGAACGGCGCGACGAAGGAGATTTCGCCGGTTCGCATTGCCAGAATGATTGCCTGGTAACCGACCAGCACCAGAACGGCAGAACCGGCCAGATGCGACAGGATCATGAAGTTCATGGGCTGCCAGCCGCCGAAGGGCTGGATTAGCAGGCCACCCACCGCCATGTTGACGGAGGCGGTAACGAAGGTGACGGCAAGCGAGGGGACATCCGCATACATCTTGCGGGTCAGAAGATCGCGCGCGGCGGTGACCGCCAGCGAGGCGACGACCAGCAGCGCGCCTGAGGTGAAGCCTTCCGGGCCCGGCCGGATGATGACGAGCACGCCAATGAAGCCGACGATGATCGCCGCCCAGCGCCGCCAGCCGACGGGCTCGCGCAGGAACAGTGCCGCACCCAGCGTGACTATCAGCGGCAGGGACTGCAATATGGCCGAGGCGTTGGAAAATTCTATGAGTCCGAGCGCCGTCAGATAGAGAACGGCGGCTGTCACTTCGCAGAGACAGCGCAGGATGATGATGGGGCGCATCAGGGTTTTCAGCGGCCGGAGCGCGCCGAAGTGCCGGGCTGCGATATAAATCAGCACCACCGTCATGATGCCGCGCACGAACATGATCTGGCCGGTATTGATGTAGGGGGTGACGGATTTCGTCAGGGCGTCGTTGGCCGTAAAGCTTGCCATGGCGAGCGCCATCAGAAGGGCGCCGCGCGTATTGTCCGTCAATGCCATTTCATACTGTCCCAGACCATGCGCAGCCTAACCCCAAATTCCTCTCAGGGGTCGCCCGCCGGGCGGGACCGCGCATTCCTCCATGCCAAGAGACCTGACACGGCCAAGCCGGCATTTCAACCGCTTAAATGGGTGGGTGGACGAGAAACAGGTTCAGCCGCCGGTCACACTCATATGGCGGGCGACAGCGGGGCGCTTGTGGGTGCGATCAATGATGAAATCATGCCCTTTCGGCTTGCGCAGAATGGCCTCGTCTATGGCGCCCGAGAGATAGGCGTCGCTGTCGGAAGCGCGCAGCGCCGTGCGAAGGTCGGCGGCATCGTCCTGCCCGAGACACATATAGAGCGTACCGGTGCAGGTGAGGCGGACGCGGTTGCAGCTTTCGCAGAAATTATGGGTCATGGGTGTGATGAAACCGAGCCTGCCACCGGTTTCCTTCACCGTCACGTAGCGGGCAGGGCCGCCGGTCTGGTAGTCGTTGTCAACAAGCGTGAAGCTTTGTTCCAGATCGGCGCGCAGCCTGGAAAGCGGCAGGTAGCGATCGGTACGATCTTCCTCGATCTCGCCCATCGGCATGGTCTCGATGACAGTCAGGTCCATACCGCGACCATGGGCGAAACGCATCAGCTCGGGAATTTCAGTCTCGTTGAAGTCCTTCAGCGCGACGGCATTGAGCTTGATCTTGATGCCGGCGGCCTGCGCGGCATCCAGCCCTTCCATCACACGGTCGATATCGCCCCAGCGGGTGATCTCGCGGAATTTCTGCGGGTCCAGCGTATCGAGCGAGACGTTGATGCGCCGCACGCCGCAATCGGCGAGTTCAGCGGCGAATTTCGCAAGCTGCGAACCGTTGGTGGTCAGCGTCAGCTCATCCAGCGCGCCGGTGCCAATATGGCGGCCGAGGTTCCTCACCAGCATCATGATGTTCTTGCGCACCAGCGGCTCGCCGCCTGTCAGCCTCAGCTTGCGCACGCCCCGTTGAATGAAGACGGAACAGAGCCGGTCGAGTTCCTCCAGCGTCAGAAGGTCCTTCTTCGGCAGGAAGGTCATGTGTTCGGACATGCAGTAGGTACAGCGGAAATCGCAGCGGTCTGTCACGGAAACGCGCAGATAGGTTATGGACCGGCCGAAAGGGTCCACCATCGGTGCTTTGTTTTCCGTCAGGGACTGCGCTCTTTCGAGCGATCCGGGGAAACTGTTCACGTCTCCGTCCTCACTGCGCGATGCGCCGGGCACAAGATTGCCGGGCATGTGCTTTACAGGTGATGTAGTGACTTGCCTATCGCGAGGCAAGTCCGTAATTCTGACGCATAAGACGAGCTTGCGGAAGTGAAAAATGAGTGATGCCTGGCCGACTGAACTGCTTGTGTCGAAAGACCGGCGGCAACTGACCGTTTCCTTCGATGATGGAAGCGTCTATCGGCTTGGTGCCGAGATGCTGCGCGTGCTTTCACCCTCCGCGGAAGTGCAGGGCCACGGGCCGGGCCAGAAGGTCACTGTTCCCGGCAAGCGCAACGTGACGATCCGCTCCATGATGGCGACGGGCAATTATGCCGTGCGCATCGTCTTCGACGACGGCCATGACAGCGGCATATTCACCTGGAGATATCTGAAGGAACTGGGAGAGACCGGCGACGCATTGTTTGCTGACTATGAGCGACAGCTCGCCGAAAAGGGCTTGAGCAGGGAACCGCTATCCCGGTAGACGGGCGCAAGGCCTGCGGACACTCCCCACCCTCATTCCTGTGACAAGCACGGGAATGAGGGGAGAAGGGCAGCGGCATCTGAAGCCCGCATGCCTTATGGACAAATAACCCGTTGAATCTGCGCATCGTCCTTCTGTAAAATCATTTTCGATTTTCATACTGATGCGCTAGGAAGTGAGGGAGGGAACACCCTCGTTCTATCAATTTAAACGGGGTGATGTGTGGCGGTCGAAGCGAACGGAAATGATCTGGCCCAGGTGGTCGTGCTTTTGGCGGCGGGCGTGGTGGCCGCGCCGATTTTCAAGCGCATAGGCCTCGGTTCGGTGCTGGGTTATCTGGCCGCCGGCCTGGTGATCGGGCCATATGGCTTCGGTTTCTTCTCCGATTCGCAGGCGATCCTTCATATCGCCGAACTCGGCGTGGTGATGTTCCTCTTCATCATAGGCCTTGAAATGCAGCCGTCACGGCTGTGGTCCATGCGGCAGGATATTTTCGGGCTTGGCGCGCTGCAGGTGCTGGTCTGTATGGCGGGTCTGACGATGGTTGGCGTCAGTCTTGGCTTTCCGCTCATCATGTCATTCGTCGCCGGTACCGGCTTCGTGCTGACTTCCACGGCAATCGTCATGCAGATGCTGCAGGAACGCAACAGCATGTCCAGCCTCAAGGGCCAGCGCATCATCGCCATCCTGCTGTTTGAGGATCTCGCCATCGTGCCGCTTCTGGCGCTCGTTGCCTTCCTCGGTGCTGGTGGTGAGCACGTCACACCCTCGGAGCGCTGGATTTCCGTCGGCATCGCGCTCGCCGCCGTCGGCGCGCTCATTCTGGCCGGGCGTTATCTTCTCAACCCGTTCTTCCGCCTGCTGGCGGCGTCCGGTGCGCGCGAGGTAATGACAGCCGCCGCTCTGCTCGTGGTGCTCGGTTCGGCGCTGTTGATGCAGGTCAGCGGTCTTTCCATGGCGATGGGCGCGTTTCTGGCTGGTGTGCTACTGTCCGAATCGTCGTTCCGCCATCAGCTGGAAGCGGATATCGAGCCGTTTCGCGGCATTCTGCTCGGCCTGTTCTTTCTTGGCGTCGGCATGGCGATCGATCTTGCCGTCATTGCGTCGAACTGGCAGCTCGTGGTCGTCAGCGTCGCAGGTTACATGCTGCTCAAGGCATTCCTGATCTACGGCGTGGCGCGGGCGCTCGGCACCACCAGGCGCGAAAGCCTGGAGCGGGCCGTGTTGATGGCGCAGGGTGGCGAATTCGCCTTCGTGCTCTATTCCGCCGCTGTCAGCGCCGGCATCCTCGACCGCGAAGCCAACGCCATCCTGACGGCGACCATCATCATCTCGATGGTGCTGACGCCGCTGATGGTCATTCTGCACGACCGGCTGGTGCCGGCGGCCGTTCCCAAGACCGATGATCTCGATGTGCCGGAAAATGTCGAGGGCAGCATTCTGCTGATCGGTTTCGGGCGTTTCGGCCAGATTGTCAGCCAGCCGCTTCTCGCGCGTGGCTACACGCTGTCGCTGATCGACAAGGATGCCGACTTTGTGCGCGATGCTGCGGAATTCGGTTTCAAGGTCTATTATGGCGATGGTTCACGCGCGGAAATCCTGCATGCCGCCGGGGCAAGCACCGCGCGTGCCGTGCTGATCTGCGTCGACGACAAGGAAGCCGCTGTGCGGATCGCGGAGATCGTCAAGCATGAGTTTCCGCTGGTTCCCGTTCTTGCCCGTGCCTATGACCGTGGCCACGCAATCGATCTTGTGAAGGCCGGCGTGGATTACCAGATCCGCGAGACGCTGGAATCGGCGATGAATTTCAGCGAGGAAGTGCTTGGCGCCATGGGCGAGGAGCGGGAAGATGCTGCCCGCTTGGTGGAGGAATTCCGCGACCGCGACGAGGAACGTTTCGCGATGGAAGTCGTCGGCGGCATTTATGCGGGCCGGTCGCTGATCCGCGGCAATGCCCAGCCGGCGGACCTCGTTGCTGCACGCACCGCGCGCGAACGGGCGGAGCGGGAAAAAGCGGAAGCGGCAGAGGAATAACGCGCCCTGATTTATGGGTGGGGCAGATTGATTGCAGGAGTTGGAGCGGACAATGACGGTCATTCGCACGGTTGAGGAATTGAAGGCCATTTACGATGGCACAAGCGAGGCATCTATCGCGAAGGTGACAGCCACGCTGACCGCCGAATACCGGCAGATGATCGAGGCTTCGCCATTTCTGGCGCTGGCGACTGTCGGGCCGGAAGGCATGGACTGTTCGCCGCGCGGCGACAAGGGCGGTGTGGTAAGGGTGGCCGACGACAGGACGGTGCTTTTGCCCGACTGGCGCGGCAACAACCGCATCGATTCGCTTTTGAACATCGTGCGCGATCCACGCGTGGCGCTGATGTTCCTGATCCCGGGCTCGAATACAACGATGCGCATCAACGGCCGCGCTCTCGTTTCGGTCGCACCCGATCTGCTGCAAAGCTTCGAAATGGACGGAAAACACCCGCGCACCGTCATTGTGGTCGAAATCGACGAGGTCTATTTCCAGTGCGCGAGGGCCTTGATGCGCTCGGAACTGTGGAACCCCGATAACTTCGTGGAACCCGCGTCACTGCCCACACCCGGCAGCCTGCTCAAAGCCGCCAAGGCGGAGTTCGATCAGGAGACTTATGACCGCGAATGGGCGGTTCGGGCGGCGAAGACCATGTGGTGACGTGTCTTTTGCCGCAGCAACAGGTGCTCACGTAACAGGGCGTGGGGGCGGAGGGAGCACTGCATTCAATATGCTCCCTAACCGGCGCCATCCTTCTCACGTCCGATAAATCAGCCAGTTCTTGCCGATATAGTTCTTCTGCATGCCGTCCTCGTAAATAACGGAACGGTTCCTGCCGGTTTCCTTGGCGTGGTAAAGTGCCATATCGGCATGTCCGTAGAGTTCGCCCGGATTGTTTGCCTGCGAGGCGGAGGCGAAGCCGATCGAGATCGTCACCGTACCGTAGTCGGCGCCCGATCTTGAATTGCGGAACGGTGTGCTTTCCAGCGACAGGCGGATGCGCTCACAGATCACCATGACTTCTTCCGGCGTGTTGCCATCAAGAATGATGGCGAATTCCTCGCCGCCGCTTCTGGCGACGAAGCCGTCCTTGCGGACATTGGCGCGGATGACGGAGGCGACGGTGGCCAGTATCTTGTCGCCGACCGGGTGGCCGAACGTATCGTTGATCCGCTTGAAATGGTCGATGTCGAGCAGGATGAGCGTCGTATATTGCAGGCCGATGGAGCTGTTGTAGACGGAGGCCAGCCTGTCATCGAAAGCGCGACGGTTGGAAAGGCGCGTCAGCGAATCGGTATTGGCGATGCGCTTGTATTCATCCAGCTCCAGACGCACCTGTTGCATTTCCTCGGCATGGCGGTTGACGTCGTTGAACGCCTTTTCGCCATCGATGATTTTCGAGCCGGTGGCCTCGGCCAGCAGCGAGACCGCATTTTTCAGGATATTGGTGCTCGATACGGTCTTGTCGTCAATGCGCTGACGGGTTTCGCCAAGAATTCTGTTGTAGTTCTCGATGGAGGACTGTTCGCGCCTCAGCGTTCCGAGAAGCGCCTCCAGTTCACGCCTCAGCTTCTCGTGCGCGTCGTCGATCGAGGCGATGGGATTGCCTTCCCCGTACCGCGCGGACAGTTCGTCCAGATCCTCCTGCGTCACCCGGTTTCCCAGTGCCGCCAGATCCCTTGTCAGCGCCGGGTTCGAGCCGATATAGGCTTCGTAAAAAAGGCTATAGTTGCGCGGGATCGGCGACACACCCATGCTCCGCATGGCATAGGCAATCTGCCCGGCGATGTCGGGCCCCGTGGATTTGGGCGTGGATGCCGTGTTCATCAAGAAACTCCAGTGAGTCTGCTTATCGACTATGATTATTATTATGTAGGTCGTTTTGGAAAGCTTAATTTATCGGAAACTAATTTTTATTCCCTGAAATTTGATATTCGGCAATTTTTATCTTATTTAGTTGATAATTATAAGTAATTCTCATTTCCAGGAAGTTCCGGAGTTTTTTGATTTCTACTGCTCGTCTTGGTGCCAGCTTCGTATTTATTCTGTCAATCCCGATAGTGATTTTCGGGTGATTTATTTCGGCACAACAACGCAGGGTGATAGTCGGGAGTTGGTTGAGGCGCGGAGTTTTTCATCTGGCAAGACGCCGCTTATAAGCAACGAACTTCTTCGCGCGTGTCCGGATACAGCAACGTTACAGTTTTTATTACGTCGTCTCAACAGAAGTGGCTGCAGCCCGTCTCATTTCTGTGACTACTTGCGGTGAAAATTGCGCAAGATTTTGAAACAATGCGTTGTTTTGTCTGCCACCGGAATATGTCCCGTCAGGCTCTAAGCCGTATCACCGAGCATTCCGCACCGGCGTCAACTGCCGGCGCATTTGGCGGGCGCACGATCAGGCCGTCTGAATGTGCCAGTATGTTCATCATGGATGAATCCTGTTTGGCATAGGCTTGCGCCACCAGAGCGCCGTTGTCATCGGCGCTGAAACGGGCGCGAAGATAATCCTGCCGGTGATCGTTCGCCTTCAGCGGTGCGGCGGTTCGGGCCGTGGTGACGCGTTGCGGCGGAATGCGGCGGGCGATTCTGTGGAGCAGTGGCTCGAGAAACAGCAGGCCGCAGACGAGGCTCGCGACTGGATTTCCTGGCAGGCCCAGAACCTGCATGGCATCGATGGCGCCCACCATCAGCGGTTTTCCAGGACGCATCGCAATGCGCCAGAAATCGAGCTGCATGCCTTCGGCCTTAAGCGCCGCCTGAACGAGATCATGGTCGCCGACAGAGGCGCCGCCGAGCGTCACGAGCACATCGGCCTTTGCCGCGACAGCCTTGCCGATGGCGGCGCGGATCAGCGTGTCGTTATCGGGTATAATGCCGAGATCGAGAACCTCGGCACCGGCTGCCCGCGCAAGTGCGGCGACACCGAAGGTGTTCGAGGCGATGATCTGGGCGGGAAGGGGCGTGCTTCCGGGCGGCAGCAATTCGTCGCCGGTGGCAAGGATGGCGACCAGTGGCTTGCGATAGACGGCAAGCGTTGGGTGATTCATCGCCGCCGCAACGGTAAGATCGGTGAAGCAGAGTTCGCGCCCGGACTTCAAAACCGTGTCGCCCTCGGCAAAATCCTGTCCGCGCGGGCGAATGTGTCGCCCGGCGGTGATGTCGAAAGCGGTGCGGATTTTGCCCTCGCCGAAAAGCTCGGCATCTTCCTGAATGAGAATGGCATCCGCACCCGCTGGCACCGGTGCGCCGGTAAAGATACGCACGGCCTCGCCTTTACCCACCGTGCCCGCGAAAGCGTGGCCTGCGGCAGCCTGGCCTATGACGGTGAGGACTGACCCGATTTGTGGCGCATCGGCACTGCGCAGCGCATAGCCGTCCATGGCCGAGGCATCGAAAGGCGGCTGGGTCAGACGCGCCGCAAGGTCAGCCGCAAGGACGCGGCCATCGCATTCGGCGAGCGGAAGGGTTTCGCTGTCAACCACAGGAACCGCCGCCTCCAGAAGGCGCGTTACGGCCTCATCCACGGGCAGCAGTGGCTTCATTCAGGTCTCCTGTCGCCGGAAATCGCCCGACTTGCCGCCGCTCTTTTCAAGAAGGCGGATATTGACGATCTCCATCGCCTTGTCGGCGGCTTTAGCCATGTCGTAAATGGTCAGGCATGCGATGGACACGGCGGTCAGCGCCTCCATCTCCACGCCGGTCTTGCCGGAAAGCTTCACCATGGCCTCCACCCGCAGGCCAGGCAGGGCAGCGTCTTCGGTAATGTCCACCGCCACCTTGGTCAGCATCAGCGGGTGGCAGAGCGGAATGAGGTTTGCCGTCTGCTTGGCTGCCATGATGCCCGCGAGCCGGGCTGTGCCGATGACGTCACCCTTCTTGGCATTGCCATCGCGGATGAGCGCCAGCGTTTCCGGCTTCATCTTCACGAAGCCTTCGGCAACGGCGACACGGACGGTCTCGGCTTTGTCGCCGACATCGACCATATGGGCCTCGCCGCTCGCATCGATATGGGTGAGCTTTGTCGCCTCGCTCATCGGCGCATCATTCCGCCGCCAGAACGCCGGATTGGCCGGTTAGCAGGGTTTTGGTAGCCGCCGTCACATCGTCCTTGCGCATCAGGCTTTCGCCGACGAGGAAGGTGCTGATGCCGCTCTTTTCGAGGCGCTGGCAATCCTCATAGGTGAAGATGCCGCTTTCGCCGACAAGCAGCTTATCGGCGGGCACGAGGCCAGCCAGTTTCTCGCTGGTTTCGAGGCTGACCTCGAAAGTGCGCAGATTGCGGTTATTGATGCCGAGAAGCGGCGAGGCGAGCTTCAGCGCTCGTTCGGTTTCTTCCGAATCATGCACCTCGACCAGCACGTCCATGCCGAGTGAAAAAGCCTCGTCTTCAAGGCGTTTCGCCTCATCGTCGGAAAGAGACGCCATGATGAGCAGGATGCAGTCCGCGCCCCAGGCGCGGGCCTCATGCACCTGATAGGTATCGAACATGAAATCCTTGCGCAGCGCAGGCAGCGTGCAGGCATTGCGGGCAGCCGTCAGAAATTCCGGCGCACCCTGAAAGCTCGGCGTGTCCGTCAGTACGGAAAGACAGGCGGCGCCACCAGCCTCATAGGCGGCGGCCAGTGCCGGCGGATCGAAATCCGGGCGGATCAGCCCCTTGGAGGGGCTGGCCTTCTTGATTTCGGCAATCAGACCGAATTTGCCCTCAGCCTGCTTTGTCCGCAGCGCTTTGTAAAAACCGCGCGGCGCAGTCTGGCCTGCGGCCATCGCCTTGAGATCGGCAAGTGAAACCCTGGCCTTGGCGGCGGCAATTTCCTCGCGCTTGTAGATCTCGATATTTTTCAGAATGTCGCTCATGGTTTCGCTCTCATTCCTTTTAGTGGTCGGCCTGCCCGGAGACTGTTTCATTGGAGACAGCGACCAGGCGGTCGAGCGCTGCTGCCGCCGCGCCGCTGTCGAGCGCTTGGCTCACGGTCGTCATCGCCTCGGCAAGCGTTTCGGCCTTGCCGGCAATGACGAGGGCTGCCGCGGCGTTGCACAGCGATACGTCGCGATAGGCGTTGCGCTTGCCGGACAGAACCTCGCGAAGTGCCGCTGCATTGGCAATGCCGTCGCCACCCTTGAGGTCTGCCATGGAAGCGGGTTCAACACCGAAATCCTTCGGCGTCAGGTCGAAGGTGCGGATCTTGCCGTTTTCAAGCGCCGCCACATGGGTGACGCCTGTCGTCGTGACTTCATCCATGCCGTCGCCATGTACGACCCAGATGCTTTCCGAGCCGAGATCGCGCAGCACTTCGGCAAGCGGCACCAGCCAGCGCGGCGAAAAGACGCCGAGCAATTGGCGCTTCGCGCCCGCCGGGTTGGAAAGCGGGCCGAGCAGGTTGAAGATGGTGCGCGTGCCAAGTTCGACGCGGCTCGGGCCGACATGGCGCATGGCGGAATGGTGCAGCTGTGCGAACATGAAGCCGAGTCCCGCCTCACTGATGCAACGGGCGATAAGGTCAGGGCCGATATCCAGCTTCACGCCGAGTGCGGACAGCGCATCCGCCGTGCCGGATTTGGAGCTTAGCGCCCGGTTGCCGTGCTTGGCAACGGGAAGGCCCGTGCCGGCAACGATGATCGAGGCGAGCGTCGAGATATTGTAGGTGCCGATGCCGTCACCGCCGGTTCCGACGATGTCGATCGCGTTTTCGGGGGCCGAAACCGGCAGCATGCGCGCGCGCATGGAGGAGACGGCGCCGACAATCTCGTCTACCGTCTCGCCGCGCACGCGCAGTGCCATCAGGAAACCGCCGATCTGCGACGGGGTTGCTTCGCCCGACATCAGAATGTCGAAAGCGGCCCGCGATTCCTCACGGTTCAGGCTTTCCCCGTTTGCGACCTTTGCGATCAGCGGTTTCAGTTCGGCCATCGTTTCCGCCCCCCGGTTAGAAGCCGACCATCGCCTGATCGGCGAGGGCCTGATTGATGGTCACACCGTAGTCGTTCTGCAGGCGGTTGACCATCTGGTCGAGCATGTCATCGCCGGCCGCGCGGGCGATGGCAGCGAACTGCTGATCGTCATTGGCAAGCGCATCGGCAGGCGCGTTTGTGTCGACTGCCGTGACCTTGAAGAGGATGCGGCTGGAACCATCGGCGTCTGCCGCTGTGCCCGTCATGCCTTCAGCGCCGGAGAATACCGCCGTAATCGTCTGGCGACCGAAAATCGCGTCCTCGCTGGTGCGGCGCAGGCCGGATTTCTGCTCGACGGCAAGGCCGAGTTCGCCAGCCACCGCTGCCAGTGTCTCGCCCTTTTCAACGCGTGCCTTCAGCTCGTCGGCCTTGGTGGCAAGCGCCGTGCGCTGCTGCTCTGCCGTCCAGTCGGCCACGACATCGTCGCGCACTTCGGCAAGCGTGCGGTCGCGGGCGGGGATGATCTGATCGACGTCGAACCAGATGTAGCCTTCGCGGCCGAGATTGATCGGCAGGGCTTCGGTGCCGGGTTCGGTCTTGAAGACTTCCTGGGCAAGCTGCGGCGAGGGCAGGTCCTGAATGGCGTCGCCCTTTTCATCAAGACCGGCGGCATCGATGGCGTCGATGGTGACGGGCTTGAGGTTCAGCTGCTTTGCCGCATCGGCAAGCGAGGAGCCGCCGGCACGCAGGTCTTCGTAACGGTCATGCACATTGGTGACTTCTTCGGCTGCAGCAGCGGTGGCGAGGTCCTTGCGGATGTCCTCTTTCGCTTCTTCCAGCGTGCGGGTGGTTTCCGGCTTGATGCCGGTGATGCGCAGGATGACCGGGCCGAAGGAGCCTGCCACGACCGGAGACACGCCGCCATCCTTCTGGACGGCGAAAGCAGCATCGGCAATCGACTGGTCGGGGATCGTGTCCTTGGTGAATTCGCCAAGCGTCACGTCGGAGGCGGTCTTGCCCTGATCCTTAACCACCTGATCATAGGTGGTGTTGCCGAGGCGGATCTGCTCCGCGGCGGCTTCTGCCATTTCCTTTTCCGGGAAGGTCAGCTGCTCGACGGTGCGGCGACCGGCGGTGCGGAAGCTGTCCTTGTGGCTGTTGTAATAGTCGGCGATCTGCGCATCCGTCACCGAAGCCTGATCGGCAATGTCCGATGGTTCCAGCTTCACATAGGTGAACTTGCGGAATTCGGGCGCGCGATATTTCGCCTTGTTGGTTTCAAACCAGGGTGCAAGCACGTCGTCGCCCGGCGCCTTGACCGGCGCAATGACGGCGTTGGACAGGATGACGTAATCGACCGAGCGCTGTTCGTTGCGGTATTGCTTGAGTGCGTCCACCAGTACCTGCGGTGCCTTGAAACCATCGGAAACGGCTTCAACGATCTGGCTTCTGACCGCGACCTTGCTGCGTTCCTTGATATAGTCGTCTTCGCGCAGGCCGGAATTGCGCAGCCGTTCGGTGAACAGGGTGCGATCGAACTGGCCATTAACCGATTTGAATGCCGGGTCTTCGGCGATGAGATTGGCGAGGCGGTCTTCCGAAAGGCCGAGATTCATCTTCGACGCCAGTTCGTCCAGCGAGGCACCCGCCGCAAGCTGGCTGAACACCTGACGGTCGATGCCGAAGGCCTTGGCCTGTTCGGTGGTCAGTCTCGCGCCGAACTGGCGGCTCAGATCGGAAACCTGACGCTGATAGGCGAGGCGGAATTCCTGCGGGCTGACCGTCTGGTCGCCGACGGTCATGACCGCATGCGAATTGGAGGTGACGAGTGATGCGGAGACGCCCCAGACGCCAAACGAAACAACAAGCAGGAGAAGCAGCAGCTTGGCTGCCATGGTTCGAGAAGCATTTCTCAGGGAATCGAGCATCGTTATGCAAACCTCACAGGAACGTCATTGCGGTCGCCAGCCGTCCGGCCCGCAACGTATCGGCGTTCCTTAAATCAATCCAATGGGAAATTGAAGGGAATTTGCCTTGGAAAAACGGGGTTTTGAAAACGCTTATGTGATTGGGGCTAGGTTTTTACGCCTTCATCTTCGCCATACTGGCCCTTAAGGCGGCAAAATAAAACCGCCCGGAGCGTCCAGGCGGTTGCGGAGAATCATATTCTGAGAGACGGCTAAGTCTGATGGTTGCGGTCAGAACGCGCGGTTGCGTCTTACCGAGGCCTTGAATTCCTCGTCTTCACGTCGCATCTCGGCGACGGCGGAGATCATTGATGTCACGAACATGATGCTGATCAGGGCAAGAAGCAGAGTCAGGAATGTGAACATGATATCATCTCCGTTGGTGGCGAGGAAATCCTAGTTCCTCATCAGTAATAGGTCATGGACTGGTAGCGGGCGGTCATCTGTGGATAGTCCGGTCCCTGGGCGGCAGGCTTCTGATCATAAAGGCTAAACGTTGTTGCTACCATTGCGATGACCAGTACTGTCCAGGCGGTGCTGATGACGCTGATTTTCGCCGAAGTAGACTGTTTTTCTCTTACAAACATCTGTCTGTTCCTTTGGTTTGATATTAACGCGCCACGTCCAATCATGTTCCGCGTCAACCTTAAAAATCGATTAGCATCGCGCCTGTGAAACTTCCTTGAATGGCTTGTTCATCTGGCGTTCAGGAAACCGGCGACTGGCCTCATTCGAGGAAAAGATACTCGGCTGCGAATGATGCGATGACCGAAAAGACGATCATAAAGGCCAGCATTTTCATTTCTCCGGGGGCTTAACGAGGTGAGGGGCATTTCGGTTTCCCGATGCCGTGTATTTATATAAATGAGCCCTGAAACCGCACTGAACGGCGCATTCATCCGTTGTTCAGACCGCACCGGGAGGGCGTCCGGGTTGTAAAAGTCTTGCGCCGCGCCCATCTCCATGACAAAAGGCGGCACATAACGCCCACCACTTGAGAGCGATATGACGATTGCCTTTTATCCAGGATCCTTCGATCCGATGACCAACGGACATCTGGATGTGCTTATCCAGGCGCTGAACGTGGCGTCCAAAGTCATCGTCGCCGTCGGCATCCATCCCGGAAAAGCACCGCTGTTCAGCTTCGAGGAGCGGGCGACGCTGATAAGCCGGGCGCTTTCCGAAAGCCTGCCCGGTGAGGCGGCGCGCGTTGAGGTCGTTTCCTTCGACAATCTAGTCGTTGATGCAGCCCGCCAGCATGGCGCGCGCCTTCTTCTGCGCGGCCTGCGTGACGGCACCGATCTCGATTATGAAATGCAGATGGCCGGCATGAACCGCCAGATGGCACCTGATATACAGACCGTGTTCCTGCCGGCGGGTACGTCGTCGCGACCCATTACAGCCACATTGGTCCGGCAGATCGCCGCCATGGGCGGCAATGTGGATGCCTTCGTTCCCAAAGCCGTGCTTGAAGCCCTCAACGCCAAGCTGAAGCGCTGACTTCAGCCTCACATTCCGGAGCCAATCCAATGAAACTCGTTCGATTTGCCTTTGCCGGCGCCCTGTTTGCGGGCGCGCTTGCCGCCAGCACCTTCGCTTCGGCTGCCGAATTCCTGACCGTCCAGCTGAAGGACGGCCCCGTCGTCATCGAACTGATGCCGGAAGTCGCGCCCAAGCACGTGGCGCAGATTGAAGCGCTGGCGAAAAAGGGCGCCTATGACAACGTGGCCTTCCACCGCGTCATTGACGGTTTCATGGCGCAGACCGGCGACGTGCAGTACGGCAACATGGAGAAGGGCTTCAACGCCCAGCGTGCCGGCACCGGCGGCTCTGACCTGGCCGACATTCCGGCTGAGTTCTCCAAGACACCATTCACGCGCGGCGTTGTCGGCATGGCCCGTTCCAGCGATCCGAATTCCGCCAATTCGCAGTTCTTCATCATGTTTGCCGACGGTCCGTTCCTGAACGGCCAGTACACCGTGGTCGGCAAGGTCGTGTCCGGCATGGAAGCCGTGGACAAGATCAAGCGTGGCGCCGGCGGCAACGGCGAAGTTTCCAACCCCGACCGGATGATCAAGGTCACCGTCGGCAAGAAGTAAGGTAGGGCAATAGAGCCCGAACAGAGGAGAATAATCATGGCCGAGATCAAGGATCCGGAAAACACCATCATCATGGAAACGACGACCGGCAAGGTCGTGATCCAGCTGCTTCCGGAAGTTGCTCCGGGCCACGTTGCCCGTATCAAGGAACTGGTATCGGAAGGCGCTTACGACGGCGTCGTGTTCCACCGCGTCATCGAAGACTTCATGGCCCAGACGGGCGATGTGAAGTTCGGCAAGAAGGGTTCGGAAAGCTTCAACCCGGCCCGCGCCGGCATGGGCGGCTCCGAGAAGCCTGACCTCAAGGCTGAATTCTCGGCTATTTCCCACGTACGCGGCACCTGCTCGATGGCCCGTTCGCAGAGCCCGAACTCCGCCAACTCGCAGTTCTTCATCTGCTTCACCGATTCGCCGTGGCTGAACAAGCAGTACACCGTATGGGGCCAGGTCATCGAAGGCATGGAAGCCATCGACAAGGTCAAGCGCGGCGAGCCTGTGAAGGACCCCGATTCGATCGTTTCGATGAAGCTTGCTTCGGCGGCCTGATAATAGCGTATAAAGTGTTTACCCGCTCCGCAGGAAACTGCGGGGCGTTTCACATTGATGATGGCGTCAACCTCTCAGACCTCATCCTCGCGACAAGCCGAGGATGACTTCGAGTGTAGTCGGAAGCCTTGTCATCACCCACCACCCGCCCCATGCCATGCAGGGCGGGTTTTGATATTTCGAGAGCCATTGCAATGCGCGTAGACCTGTTCGATTTCGATCTCCCCGAGGACAATATCGCCCTTCGCCCGGCGAACCCGCGCGATAGTGCGCGTCTTCTCGTGGTCGATCCGAATGCGAACCACATGGAAGACCGCATCGTATCCGACCTGACTTCCTTCCTGAAGCCCGGCGACGCGCTGGTATTCAACGACACCCGCGTTATTCCAGCCCAGCTTGAAGGCGTGCGGCTGCGCGAAGGTGCGCCTGAAACGGCAGTTTCAGCCACGCTGCACATGCGCGCCGACCAGTCGCGCTGGAAGGCTTTCGCGCGGCCGGGCAAGCGCATCAAGCAGGGGGACCGCATCCGTTTCGGTTATGAGCGCGACAATGCCTGCGGCCTTGCCCATCTGGAGGCCACCGTCGAGGAAAAGGGTGAGGAGGGCGAGATCACGCTGCTGTTCGACGTTTCCGGACCTGTTCTGGACGAGGCGATCGCCTCCGTCGGCCATATTCCTTTGCCGCCCTATATCGCCGCGAAGCGCCCGGAAGATGCGCAGGACCAGACCGATTACCAGACAATTTATGCCCGCGAGAAGGGCGCCGTTGCCGCACCCACTGCCGGCCTGCATTTCACGCCCGATCTGTTTGCGGCGCTGGACGAAGCCGGCATCGAGCGACATTTCGTGACACTTCACGTTGGGGCAGGCACCTTCCTTCCAGTTAAGGCCGACGATACCGACGATCACAAGATGCATTTCGAGATCGGCCATGTTTCGCAGGAGACTGCGGCAAAGCTCAATGCCGTCAAGGCGCGCGGCGGGCGGATCGTTTCTGTCGGCACCACCTCGCTGCGGCTTATCGAAAGCGCCACTGATGAGAATGGCGTCATTCAGCCATGGTCGGGCGCGACGGGCATCTTCATCACGCCCGGATACCGTTTCCGCGCGGTCGATATTCTGATGACCAATTTCCACCTGCCGAAATCGACGCTGTTCATGCTCGTTTCGGCTTTTTGCGGTCTCGAGACGATGCGTGCCGCTTATGCGCATGCCATCGAAACCGGATACCGTTTTTATTCCTATGGCGATTCAAGCCTGTTGTTCCGGAAGAACTGATGCACGACAAATTCACCTTTACCCTGAAAGCCACGAGCGGCGGCGCCCGCCTTGGCGAAGTCGCCATGCCGCGCGGCGTCATCCGCACACCTGCCTTCATGCCTGTTGGCACTGTCGGTACTGTCAAGGCCATGTATCTCGACCAGGTGCGCGAGCTCGGGGCCGATATCATTCTCGGCAACACCTATCACCTGATGCTGCGGCCCGGCCCGGAGCGCGTGGCAAGGCTTGGCGGGTTGCATGAGCTTATCCGCTGGCCGCATCCGATCCTGACCGACAGCGGCGGTTTTCAAGTCATGTCGCTTTCAGGCCTGCGCAAGCTGGACGAGAAGGGTGTGACCTTCAAGAGCCATGTGGACGGTTCGTTGCGCCATATGTCGCCGGAACGCTCTATCGAAATTCAGGGCATGCTTGATTCGGACATCCAGATGCAGCTCGATGAGTGCATCGCGCTGCCGGCCGAGCGCAAGGAAATCGAGCGCGCCATGGAAATGTCGCTGCGCTGGGCGGAGCGTTGCCGCGTCGCCTTCGGTGAACAGCCCGGCAAGGCCATGTTCGGCATTGTGCAGGGCGGCGACCAGCCGGATCTGCGCATTCGCTCCGCCGAAGGGCTGAAGCAGCTTGATCTCAAGGGTTACGCTGTCGGTGGCCTTGCCGTCGGTGAGCCGCAGGATGTGATGCTGGGCATGCTCGACATCACGCTGCCGGTGCTGCCCACCGAAAAGCCGCGTTACCTGATGGGCGTCGGTACGCCAGACGATATTCTGAAATCGGTGGCGCGCGGCATCGACATGTTCGACTGCGTGATGCCGACCCGTTCCGGTCGTCACGGGCTTGCCTTCACCCGTCGCGGCAGGGTCAATATCCGCAATGCCCGCCATGCGGAGGATATGCGGCCGCTCGATGAGCAGTCAAACTGCCCCGCCTCGCGTGATTATTCCCGCGCCTATCTGCATCATCTCACGCGCTCCAACGAGGCGCTGGGCGGCATGCTGCTCTCCTGGCACAATCTTGCCTATTATCAGGAGCTGATGCAGGGTATCCGCAAGTCGATCGAGGAAGGCCGTTTCGCTGATTTTTATGCGGAAACCATAGAGATGTGGGCGCGGGGCGACATAGACCCGATCTGATTTTTCCCGATCCTTTCTCCTGTTCGGACGCTTTCCTTGGCACATGCGCCTTACGTTCTTTTCCGGGATGACACGACCGGCACGGTGACAGCCTTCACCGAGCCGGAGGAGATCATCGTCGCGGATGAGCCAGAGGCGTTTTTCGCGGCGCTGAAACGCATGGAGCAGCTGCGCCGCGCCGGGAAATACCTTGCCGGCTATATGTCCTACGAGGCGGGTTTCCTATTCGAGCCGAAACTTGCGGACTTTGCTGCCGAGCCTCGCAACGTGCCGTTCCTTCGCTTCGGCGTCTTTTCCGGCCCACAACCGGATGAGGAGCGATTTGCGCGGCCCGGAAGTCTGCCGGATGCCGATGCGTTTCTGTCCGATCCCGCGCCCGCATGGAGCCTTGAAGACTATTGCCAGCGCTTCGAGCGGCTGCACGGGCATCTGCGTCGCGGCGACTGTTATCAGGGCAATCTGACGATGCCCGTTCACGCCCGCTGGAGCGGCGATCCGCTCACGGCTTTCTGGTCATTGGTTGAGCGCCAGCCGGTCAAATATGGCGCGCTGGTCGATCTCGGTGGACCGGTGATCCTGTCGCGCTCACCGGAACTGTTTTTCTCGGTGGACGGGGAAGGTTTCATCGAAACCCATCCGATGAAGGGAACGACGCCGCGCGGCGCGAATGCGCAAGAGGACCGGGCGATCATCGCGGCGATGCTTGAGGATGAAAAGACGCTTGCCGAAAACCGCATGATCGTCGATCTCCTGCGCAACGATATTTCCCGCGTCACCGAGGTCGGCAGCCTCCATGTGCCGCGACTGTTCGATATCGAGACCTATCCCACCGTGCACCAGATGGTCAGCCATGTGCGCGCGAAGCTTTTGCCTGATGTGACGGTGGAGGATATTTTCGCGGCGCTTTTTCCCTGCGGTTCGGTGACCGGCGCGCCGAAAATGTGGGCTATGAAGATCCTGCGCGAACTGGAACAGACGCCGCGCGACGCCTATTGCGGCGCGATCGGCTTCATGTCTCCAGCTGGTGAGATGCGCTTTTCGGTGGCGATCCGCACGCTGACCTTGTTCGATGGCGGCCGCGCGATCTTCAATGTTGGCGGCGGTATTGTGTTCGATTCCGATGCCGAGGCGGAATATGATGAGTGTCTGCTGAAATCGAAATTCGCGGTGGGCGACAGGCTGTTACGGGGGTGATCTCCTTTCCTGTGACTAAGCACAGGAATGAGCGAGGTTGGAGGAAGCTCTAATGTCAGCAGCCGGATATGCGTCCGTAAGAAAACCGGCTACGCGTTTCACGACCACACATCCTCAGCGCGCTATCACCTCAAACGCACCATTCTCCACCAGCACTTCCTTCGCAGCCGGATGGCTGAGAAAACCCGAAGGGCTGGCGGTGGCGCCATAGGCGCCCGATTGCAGGATTGCCAGGAGATCACCAGCCTTCAGCTTCGGCAGGGCCGCATTGCGGGCCAGGGTGTCGAGCGGTGTGCAGAGCGGGCCGACGATAGTTGCCGTTTCCTCATAGTCTGCCTGCATCATGGCCGGTGCGACGATGGGGTAGTTGCGCTTGACGATCTGGCCGAGATTGCCGGAGGCTGCCAGATGGTGATGCATGCCACCATCCGTCACCACGAAGGTGGTGCCGCGCGAGGTCTTTACCGAATTGACTTCCACCACATAGATGCCGCCGGGACCGGCGAGGAAGCGGCCGGGTTCGACGATGATATGAGCATTCGCAATCAGCGGATGCGCCTGCATCAAGGTCTTGAGGTCGGGAATGGCGGCACTGACCGCTGCAAGATCAAGCGGCGTTTCTCCGGCGAAATAGGGGATGCCGAGGCCGCCGCCGAGATCGATGGTTTCAAGTGGCCTGCCGAGCATTTCGGCCATGCGCGCCGCCAGCAAAATGGAGTGTCTCCATTGGGAGACAAGCATGTCGGCATCGAGGATTTGCGTGCCACCGTAAATATGGACACCGACGAGACTGATATGCCTGATGTCCCTGAACAGCGGCAGGACGTTTTCGAGTTCTTCCTCGTCAAAACCGAAGGCGGTGGCCTTGCCGCCCATGCGCATGGCGCCGGCCTGCGCATCCGGCACCGGATTGATGCGGATCGAAGCCTTGACCGGTTTGCCGATGGCTTCGATGCGGGCAATTTCCTCGGCGCTCTCAATATGGATTTCGCCGATGCCGCTCTCGATCACCTCAAGCAATTCGGCCTGACGCTTGCCGGGGCCGGCGAAGATGATATTTTCCGGCGGTATGCCCGCCTTGATGGCGGCGCGATATTCACCGACGGAGGCGATTTCCGCGCCAGCGCCTTCTTCGCGGAAAAGCGAGATGATGGCGGGCAGGGGATTGGCTTTCACCGAATAAAAGATATCGGCAAAACCATTGAGCGCGGTTGCGAGATCGCGATAGGCGCGGCGCATGGCGCTGGCATCATAGAGGAAGCACGGCGTTCCGGTCTCAGCGACGATATCGCGCACGGCACGGCCACCGATGACAAGATCGTTTTCGTCGACTGCGAATTGCGCGGCGGCAAGGGCAGGGCCGTGGCTTTGGGGTTTATCCGTGGGCGCCATTATCCGTCCGTTCGCGCACCAGCGCGCGGTAATCCACCTTGCCATTGGCCGTGACCGGAAGCCGGTCGACCAGTTCGATGGCGCGCGGTATCATGAAGGGGGCAAGCATTTCGGCGGCTTTTTTGAGAGCTGCCGAAACATCGATATTTTCGTTGGTGGCGGTTGCCACGGCATGCACCTTCTCGCCTGCAAAGGGGTCCGGCAGGCCGATGACGGCGACCTGCTGGAAAAGGCCAGTCGACATCAGGCTTTCCTCCACCTCGGTCGGGCTGATGCGATAGCCTGACGATTTGATCATCGCATCGTTGCGGGCAACGAAACTGAAAAAGCCGTCCTCGTCTTCCACCGCCAGATCGCCGGAATAACACACGGTCTCGCCGCCGCGTTCGGCCGGAATGAAAGGGTGAGGGCGCAGCACCTTGGCGGTATCTTCCGGCCGGTTCCAGTAACCCAGCGACACGGTCGGGCCGCGATGGACGAGAATGCCGGGCTCACCCGGTTTTGCCCTCTGTCCCTCGGCGGTGACGATGAAGATTTCACATTCCGGGATAGCCTTGCCGATGGAAGTCGGGCGGCGGTCGATTTCATCAGGCGGCAGGAAGGTGGATCGGAAGGCTTCGGTCAGGCCATACATCAGATAGATTTTGGTGTCCGGCAGCTTTTCGCGCAGCGCCCTCACGGTTTCCTGCGGCACGCGTCCGCCGGAGTTTGTGATGTAACGCAACTGCGGCAACGGCGTTTTCGCCAGCAACGGCGCGGCCCTCGTCAGGATAGCCCAAACGGTTGGTACGCCGGCAAGCCCGGTAATGGCATGGTCGCGCAAGTCCCTGACAATGTCGTCGCCGAGCCTGAAGGTGGAGATAACAATGGTCACACCCTGCTCAACCGCCGTCAGCAACTGGTTCAGGCCGTAATCGAAACTGAAGGGCAAAATGGAGAGAAGGCGGTCTTTTCCGGTGATCTCCAGATAGGTGCGCACGATGCGCGCTCCGGCCAGAAGATTACGGTGCGACAGCATCACGCCCTTGGGCGAGCCGGTGGAGCCGGATGTGTAGAGGATTGCTGCAAGGTCCTCGCCAATTGATGGGGAGACTTTGGCAGGCACGGGCGGGCGGCGGTCGATTTGTTCCGCCAGCAGTACAGTGACCTCGGGCAGGTCTTCCACAGCCGCGTTCAGCTCATCCATCATCGTAGCACTGCTGATGACGATTTTTGCGCCGCAATCCGCGACGATATGGCGGATTTGCTGCGCCTTCAAAAGCGCATTGACTGGCACGAAGACGCAGGAAGCCATGCTCACGCCGAAGATCGACCAGCATTCCTCGATGCCGCGCGGCAGGAAGATGACGACACGGTCGCCGCGCTCCGTTCCGGCCTCCTGCAATGCCGCCGCACAACGTGCGGCCGCTTCGGAAAATTCGCGATAGCTCAGTGATTTTTCTTTGTAGACAAGCGCCTCATCGCCGCTTTCCGCCCGCGCGGTGAGCAGGTGGTGCAGCAGGATGTGGGTTGTCATCTGCGCCGTTCCTGCGTGACGAAGGCAATCAGATCGGCCGGCGTGCTGAGATTTTCCGGGGTGAAATGTTCATCATTGAGAACGATGCCGAAACCTTCGCCGAGAAAGATCATCAGTTCGAGAAAACCGAGCGAATCGATCACGCCGCCTTCGAGCAATTGCGTATCTGCGGAAAACGGGGCATGAGCCGGGAAACGCTGCGAGAGGTAGGAATAGATGGTCTCGGAGACATCGACTTCCCTGGGTTTCGCTGAAAGCATGCTTATTCTCCGCTCGTTCGCGCAGTCGGGACTAGTCTCGGCCGAAGCGCATTTTCTTCTTTTCAGGCAAGGTTTAAGCGCGCGTCTTTTAAGAGCGTCCCAATACCCAGGGTGGCAATAACACCAATTCTGAATATGTTTCGTTAATAAACCGTGGGTTCCATGCTCCCTTTACTTGTATTGGCGAGGATTTGAGTATGGCAAATCCGCCGGCGTCTCGCTTCTCATCGGAAGCCGCCATGGTCAATGCAAGCCGGCCTTTGCCCAGAAGATGGCGGGCAATTGCCGAAATGTGCCTCTGGGCGACTTGCCTGTCCTCGCAATAGATGAGGCGGGCGGAAGGCAGCCTTTTGGTTATGGTTTTTAAAAACACCAGCGGATAATGGCTTCCATCCGCCTCCATGACTGCCACGATGCAGCCGAAACGCGCATGATCTTCCAGCATGTCGCGCGTGGCGGTAGACAGCGTGCCCTGGGGCACTTCGGCAAGCGGGCGCAGCCGCACCCTGGCCGGGCCGAATGCCTTTAAAGGCAGGGGATAAAAAAGCGTGCAATTCGTTATCGTTGTGAACCCCAGTCTCTCGTTCAGCTTGCAGGCTTCTGGAGACGGGGTGAGATCGGTGAAGATGTCTTCTTCGGAGGATGTCGCCATTTGCAGCATACGCGGTGCAAACCAGCGGCTGGAAGGTTCGACATACCAGCTGGACAGGTTGACGACTGTCCTGCCGGTCTCGGCCAGGCGGCTTCGTATCGTCAGAAGAACGCCAACGGCATCGTCGCCCTTCATCAGCAATTGCCCGATGGGGCCGAGATCCTGCCGCTGATGATGGTCGCTTATAAGGGACACGCCGAGCGCCCAGAAAGCCTCGCTCTTTTCCGGAAAACCTTTCGCCAGAAGTGCAACGGCAGCGACGCGGTTTCCGTTGTCGATCGGTACGGTTTTCAGAGGTCGCTCCCGCTATCTGGCGTCGTTTCGGGCAGGGAGGGATTTTTCAACTCCACCGCGCAATATCGGCATACGATGATAGATTTACCGTCCCGTTAATCGGCACGGCTGTAAGCGGAAAGGTCGGTCAATTCATATGGCAGACGCGCGGTGCGCGCCTGCCATTTTGTCAGCCGATCAATAGACCACGACGCCGCGGATGCTCTCGCCCTTGTGCATCAGGTCAAAGCCCTTGTTGATGTCTTCGAGCGGCATCGTGTGGGTGATCATCGGATCGATCTGGATCTTGCCTTCCATGTACCAGTCGACGATCTTCGGCACGTCTGTGCGGCCGCGCGCGCCGCCGAAGGCCGTGCCCATCCAGTTGCGGCCGGTGACCAGCTGGAACGGACGCGTGGAGATTTCCTGGCCCGCACCGGCAACGCCGATGATGACAGACTTGCCCCAGCCGCGATGCGAAGATTCCAGCGCCTGGCGCATGACCTTGGTATTGCCCGTGCAGTCGAACGTATAATCCGCGCCGCCGATCAGGTCGCCATTGCGCTTCGTCATGTTGACGAGATAGGGCACGATGTCGTCGCCCACTTCCTTCGGGTTGACGAAGTGGGTCATGCCGAACTTCTCGCCCCAGGCCTTGCGGTCATTGTTGATATCGACACCGATGATCATGTCAGCGCCGGCAAGACGCAGGCCTTGCAGAACGTTGAGACCAATGCCGCCGAGACCGAAGACGATTGCCGTCGAGCCGATCTCCACCTTGGCGGTGTTGATGACGGCGCCGATGCCGGTCGTCACACCACAGCCGATGTAGCAGACCTTGTCGAAGGGCGCATCGGGATTGATCTTGGCAAGGGCGATCTCGGGCAGGACGGTGAAGTTCGAGAAGGTCGAGCAGCCCATATAGTGGTGGATCTTGTCCTTGCCGATCGAGAAGCGCGAGGTGCCGTCAGGCATCACGCCCTGGCCCTGGGTGGCGCGGATGGAGGTGCAGAGATTGGTCTTGCGCGATGTGCAGGAATAGCACTCGCGGCATTCCGGCGTGTAAAGCGGGATGACATGATCGCCCTTCTTGACCGAGGTGACGCCGGGACCGACATCAACGACGATGCCTGCACCCTCATGGCCGAGGATGGCCGGAAACAGACCTTCGGGATCGGCACCGGAGAGAGTGAAATCATCGGTGTGGCAGATACCTGTCGCCTTGACCTCGACCAGCACTTCGCCAGCGCGGGGACCTTCGAGTTGAACGGTCATGACCTCAAGCGGTTTTCCTGCCTGAATGGCAACTGCGGCGCGAACGTCCATATTCTATCTCCTGGCATGGTCTCGTGATTGGAAAGGGCTGTTTTGCCCGAGCTTGGCGGCAGGGGCAAGGTACAAATCCGTCTTGCCGTGTTCAAAAGACGGCAATGCCCGTCACACCTGTGAGGAATTTGCGCATCGTCGCGGGCCTGCCATCAGGGCAATGTTTCGCGTTGTCTTTATATGGTTTACTTCAACTATTCTAAATTATGAATACGTGATTTAAGTGTATGTTTTTACATATATTTTTCGGAATAAAGGTGACCATTAATTTACAAATTTGGTGTTTATACCACAATATAGAATTTCGAATGGAGCATAACCCGCAGTCGGCGCTGTATTTCGGCGGCTGTTATTAGTTTTTGCATCTCTTGCTTGCAAGTGGTTCGGCTCATTTGCCGCGTGCCGCCATGATCGCGGTGCATCAGCCTTTGCTGAGTTTGTTTGCTGCTGCCCCAATATTCCCTCCGGCTGTGGCGTTGTGTCTGTCCGGATGCGTGGAGGGAAACCGGGCGATTTATTTTAAGGCGGGTGATAGCCAATTTCATGAAGCGGCATTTTCAAATGTTGAATTTTAAGACAAAACTGGACGGTCTGGCGGAGATTTTCGGGGCGTTTTTGCACGACCGAAGGGCCAGTTTCGCCATTATGACGGCGTTGCTGTTGCCGGTTTTCCTGCTTTTTTTCGGGTTTCTTTTCGAAGGCGGCCGGGCTTTGGCATATTATAGCCAGTCGAAGCGGGTGGTTGCACAGGCCTGTGAGCGTTCGACAAAACCGACGCGCACGAACGTACCCCTGGATGAGGTGCGCCGTAAAAACGTGCTCGACACGTTCGACACACTGATCCGTTCCACCAAACAGAATGTGGTCAGTCGCGATGTTAAAATCGACTGGCTGACGACGGATATAGACGCAAAGTTCAGCTACAAAACCGTGTTCAGTGGCATGTTCGGGGCGGAAAAACTGGACTATCAGCTGTCGTATCGTTGTGGCGGTATACCGCCTTATCCACATGACGGTGAGGTCGTTGTCAACAACACCTTCGAAAAGACGCTGAACGGCACGGAACGTATGCTGAAAAACGGCAGAACCGCCAAAACACCCAACGGTTGCTGGGGTGTTTATACCTATGCCGAACTGGGATGGGATGGCGGTACGGGGCCGGGCATCGAACTTCAGGATTGGAGCAATGCGGATTGCCGGAAGAACCATGGCTGGCAGGGCTACGGGGATCAGGAAAAGGAGAAAGAGACAAGCGCCGGGATGACATGCACCCCAAAGTCACAGGCTACTCTTCCCAAAGAAAACAACGATTCGAAAAACGGCAGCAAGGCGCAAACGGATGGCAAGGACGCCTTGAATTCCGAGCAGGAGCAGCAGTGTACTACAGAAGAGAAGAACAACACGCCCTCGATGCGCAACGGCCAAAATGAGCGAATACCGCCAACCCGCTACGCTGTCGAACTTGACAGTCACTGGGAAGGGCAAAAAAGACGCGACGCCAACAGCTCGATCTTCAAATATGTGGAAATGCATCCCGGCAAATACGAAATCTCGGTCTGGTACAACGGGCGAAACCAAAATTACGAAGGCTCGAACGACATCGATATTTCGCTGCAGGTGTTGCGGCCCCAAATGGGTGTAGAGAAAAAAATTATCCAGATGAGCCAGAAGGCGAATGAAATTCGATGGGAGCGCCGAAGCTACGAGGTCACTGTCGATACTTATTCGCTGTACAAGCTGTCGATCGCCGCCGCTGGAACGAGCGACAGTCTGGGTGGCATCATAACGGCATTCGAGGTCACTTATCTTGACTCGTTTTAAGATATCGCATCGTGACTTCCCCAGTCTCATCCGGTCGCTTGCCACGGATATCCGTGCGGCTACCGCCGTTGAGTTCGGTTTGCTTTTGCCGGTCTATCTCCTGCTGATCTTCGGTATCATCGAAGTTAGTCTCGTGCTTTTCTTCAGCCTCAATATGTCGACGGCGGCCACTGCCGGGACTGAATATCTGCGCAAGGCGGCGGCTGGCCGAACGTCCGTTACCGCGGCGGAGTTCAGGCAGGTTATTGCCTCGAATTTCCTGCTCGCGACAACTGAAGATGACCTGAAAATATCGCTCATTGCCATTGCTGATGCCAACCTTGCTACTACACCGGTGACATTTCCGGTCGAGAACAAATTCGAGGCGCCAAGCAAGGCCGCCGGGCAATATCTTCTGGCGCTGGGGTATGACTGGAAATTCATTCTTCCCACCACCCATCTGCTCGTTCCCAGTTCCGGGGGCAAGCCGCAATTGCAAAATCTCTCTCTGGCGATCACCGCAGTTCGGGTGACGGAATGATTGGTAAGAGATTGAAATATCTATCCATCTCGCTGATAAGTTCGCGCTCTGGCGTTGCCGCGGTGGAATTAGCGCTATTGATGCCTTTGCTCATTCTAGTACTGGCGATGGTGATCGAAATCGGGCGTGGCTGGATGAGCTATGACCGTTTCGTAACAGTTGTGGACAATACGGCCCGTTGGTCGGCCCGATTCCCGGAATTTGAGGAGCGCGTCAGGACTGGCGTCAAATCCTTTGTCATGGCTGCCGGGCGCCCGCTCGAATCTGAAAAGCTTGATCTGACGCTCAGAAGCGCCAAGCTTGTGGGTGGGGTCGCCGTGACCGAGTTCGCCCCATACAATTTTTTTGGCAACGCCGAAAACGTGAAGTGGGACAAGATATTGACGCAAGGAAACTTCAAGACCGAAGAAGCGGTAATCGTAATTTCGGGGCGTTACAAATACCGCCCGCTCATTTCGTTGCTGGGCAATACGGATATCGAGTTCGAATACGTGACGGCGGTAAACCCGTATTTCTCCCGACACTACAAATATCAGAAGGGAAAGTCGGACTGGCTTTTTTGGAATGTTCGCTGACGGCATTGGTCAGGGGCTTCACCCTAGCCAATGCCGTGGCGTTTCAGCGATAGTGATCGGTGACGGTTTCTAGGGTGACTTCGCCCCCGTTCAACCACGTCGCACAATCCCTCAACGCCCGCGCTGCAACGAGCTGGCGTTTCATGATTGTCTTGTCCTTGCCGCGAAAACGTTTCACGCCTTCCGGCTTGACGATGGAGCCTGGCTCCAGTTCTGGGAAGAGGCCGAAATTGATGTTCATCGGCTGGAAGGAACGTTTGCCCGGCTCATCATTCGAGGAAAGATGCCCGCCGGTGATGTGGTTGAGAAGTGAGCCGAGGGCTGTCGTTGCGGGCGGCAGGCTCGGGGTCTCGCCTTTCCGTTCGGCGGCAGCGAAACGGCCGGCCAGAAGTCCGACGGCGGCGCTTTCCACATACCCTTCGCAGCCGGTGATCTGGCCTGCAAAACGCAGGTCAGGCCGGGATTTCAGCTTCAGCGATGGATCGAGCAGGATGGGGGAATCGATATAGGTGTTGCGGTGCAGGCCGCCCAAACGGGCGAATTCCGCATTTTCGAGACCCGGGATCATGCGAAATACATCCGCCTGCGCGCCGTATTTCAGTTTGGTCTGGAAACCCACCATGTTGTAAAGCGTGCCGAGCGCATTGTCCTGGCGAAGCTGGACCACGGCATAGGCCTTGACGGTGGGGTTGTGGGCGTTGGTCAGGCCCATCGGTTTCATAGGCCCGTGGCGCAGCGTCTGGCGGCCGCGTTCAGCCATGATCTCGATTGGAAGGCAGCCGTCGAAATAGGGTGTGCCTTCCCATTCCTTGAAACCCACCGTGTCGCCGGCGATCAGCGCGTCGATGAAGGCGTTGTATTGTTCCTCGTCCATCGGGCAGTTGATGTAATCCTTGCCCGTGCCGCCGGGGCCAACCTTGTCGTAACGCGACTGGTACCAGCAGATATCCATGTTGATGCTGTCGCGGTGCACGATGGGGGCAATGGCGTCAAAGAATGCCAGGGCATCCTCACCCGTCTCGGCCTGAACCGCCGCCGCCAGATCCGGCGAGGTGAGCGGGCCGGTGGCGATGATGCTGCTGCCCCATTCCTTCGGCGGCAGGCCGGAAACCTCTTCGCGCAGGATCGTCACCAGTGGGTGACTTTCGAGCCGGTCTGTTACGGCCTGAGAAAATCCGTCGCGATCGACGGCAAGCGCGCCGCCGGCAGGCACCTGATGCCTGTCGGCGCAGGCCATGATCAATGAGCCGGCAAGCCGCATTTCCGCATGGATGACGCCCACTGCATTGGCGGTCGCATCGTCGGAGCGGAAGGAGTTGGAACAGACCAGTTCCGCCAGCGTATCGCCCTTGTGCGCTTCCGTGCCGCGCACGCCGCGCATTTCGTGCAGGATGACTGGAACGCCGCTTTCAGCGATCTGCCAGGCGGCTTCCGAACCGGCCAGTCCGCCGCCCACGACGTGAATGGGAGAATAGGTCTTGTCTTGCATGCTGGCGCCCATAGGCCGCGTGGGGGCAAAAGCTCCCCTCCGGCGGCTGTCTTTCGAGTGATTGTTCCGCGCGGGTCCCGAAGGACGCGTTTTTCAGGGCGATGCACTACCATGCATGGCTGCGACAGCCAAATGTTTTTGCGGGTGGCACGATTGGGGCGGAGGGAATGTGGTCTCTATGCTTGTAAGCCAAAAATCTCCGGCGAATATCGCCAGAATCAAAAACGGCGCCAGAGGCGCCGCTTTCTTTTACCTGTCGCTCAATCGTCGCGCCCTGGAGGTCGGGCAGCGGGACGATCTTTTACGCCTTAGCGGAACGAACGGGAAGCTACGTTACGGATGTCGTAACGTGTCAGGCCGATGTCGCTCAGGGCCTGGTTGGACAGGCTGCCAAGTTCGTTGATCGTGCGACGGTAGGAGATCCAGTTCTTTGCGATGCGGATAGGGTTCATGATCGTTTCCTCAATCTTTCTTTGATTTCGTCGGCCGGCTCAGTGTTTCTGTGCTCTCGGCTGTTGAGGTTTTATATATAGACATTGAGCCATGTTGTGCAGTGCAGAATTTAGGCGACTGCCATGCATTTGTGCACTATGTCGGCTAAATTTGCGGCTTTGACTACCGCATGAGCAAAATATGAGCGGAAATGCCTGTCTTTCGGGCGGTTTTGAAGGGGTTTGCGGCCATTGGCGGTGTTAGACCGGCTTTTTGCTCCCCTCAGCGGTGCTTGAAGGGCGTTCGGGCTCTCCAGACATGCCGGATGCAGCCGCCTAATCGATGCATTTTTCATCTGTTTGTCACGCGCACATGCCGGTGGGGCGGCGCGGCTCGATTCCGAGAAGGTGCCAGAACGAAAAAAAGGCCGGAGGCGGGAGCCTCTGGCCTTTTGGGAGGGTCGTCTCGCATCCGCCGCTTCAAGCGGCGAAGCGTATTAGATGCCGACGGCGGTGCGTGCGACGCGACGGATGTCCTGACGGCCAATGCCGAGGTCACTCAGTTCGCGGTCGGTCATGCGGCCGAGTTCGGTTACGGTCTGACGATACTTGCGCCAGTTGGTGAGCGAGCGTGTAATGTTCATTGTCATCTTCCTCTTCGTGCTGTCCAGCGTTTCCGGCCCGTCTTGGGAGGATTAGGCTCGGGGCTGAACTCGATCTCTGTATGACCATGAATATAATCGGTTTAATAAAAACAAAAACAGACAAAGCAAGATGCCACCTATGCATGGAACGCAAAGCAAGCCGATAAATGACCCCAATTGCGGCGGCTACTGCATAATTTGTGACCAATTTGTGTGCTTTTAGTGAACTTGGCGGCATCTGTCGCTGCCAAGCCGTGCGGTCCGGCTGAATACAACGGGTTGGGCAGGGGCAGAGGCAAGGATGGGGATGCAAAGGTCGTTCGTATAAGGGATTCGGCTGGAGGCGCACATTCTCGTAAAATGACGGGCGGTACGTCCTATATATAATGTCATGTAGCCGCATAAATGTTGCGCGTTTTTCCTGTCGGAACATGTGAAGCCGGACGGGAAAGAGGGAGACGGCGCGCGCAGTTTTGCGGCCTCTCGTGTCACCGTTTGCGGGCGCGCCGTTCCCTTTCATGCGGGCACGAAACGGCAAGAACGTACCGGCCGGCTTTTGCGGCTGGGGCGGGGACCCAAGAAAAGTCCGGGCGAAACGGGACGCGGCGATAAGGTGTGCTTGACCCTTCCAGAACATTGTGACATACCGCCGCCCAACGTGCGGGTATGGCGGAATTGGTAGACGCATTGGTTTTAGGTACCAACGCTTCGGCGTGGGAGTTCGAGTCTCTCTACCCGCACCACAAGTAAAGCATGGCTGTGCCACGCTTGTGCCAGAGTGCATCCTTAGTGATGCAGGGAGCTTCGGGGTTCATCATCCCCTTCGCGCCCCTGTCTCCGGCGCGAGCGCAATTTTGTCCGGCAGGCGCTTGTGTGAAGAAATAATGGAAGCCACGGCCGGGGAACGACGTTTCCGGCGCAGTGCTCGAAAGTAAACCAACGGCTGTCTGAGCACCGCCGCCATGATGTGAAGGTTTGAGAAAATGCAGGTTATCGAAACGCTGGCTGAAGGCCTGAAGCGCGAACTCAAGGTCGTTATCCCGGCTGCCGACATGAAGGCCCGTCTGGACGAGCGCCTGGTTGACGCCAAGGACAAGGTTCGCATCAACGGTTTCCGTCCCGGCAAGGTGCCGATGGGCCATCTGAAGAAGATGTATGGCAAGTCCATCATGGCCGACCTCGTCAACGAGCTGGTTCGTGAAAAGCCTTCCGAAATCCTTTCCAGCCGCGGTGAGAAGTCTGCAACGCAGCCGGCCATCTCCATGACCGAAGACGAGCAGGAAGCCGAAAAGATCCTTTCGGCTGAAACCGATTTCGAATTCACCGTTGCCTATGAAATCATTCCGGCCATCGAACTGAAGGCCAATGACGGCATCAAGGTTACCCGCGAAGTTGTTGAAGTCTCCGAAGACGAAATCAACGAGCAGATCCTCAAGATCGCTGAGAGCGCCCGTACCTTTGAAGCCAAGAAGGGCAAGGCCGCCGAGGGCGACCGCGTCACTATGAACTATCTCGGCAAGGTTGACGGCGAAGCCTTCGATGGCGGCGCTGCTGAAGACGCTGAGCTGGTTCTCGGTTCGGGCCGCTTCATCCCCGGCTTCGAAGACCAGCTCGTTGGCGTCAAGGCTGGCGACGAAAAGACCATCACCGTGACTTTCCCGGCTGACTACCCGGCTGCGAACCTCGCAGGCAAGGAAGCCAACTTCGACATCACCGTCAAGGAAGTTGCTGCTGCCGCTGCTGTTGAAATCAACGACGAACTGGCGGAAAAGCTCGGTCTCGAATCGGCTGAAAAGCTGAAGGAAATCGTTCGCGGCCAGATCGAAAGCCAGTACGGCAACGTAACCCGCCAGAAGGTCAAGCGTCAGATTCTCGACCAGCTCGACGAAATGTACAAGTTCGACACGCCGGCTGGCCTCGTCGATGCCGAATTCGACAACATCTGGCGCCAGATCAACACCGATCTTGCCCAGTCCGGCAAGACCTTCGCTGACGAAGACACCACGGAAGAAGAAGCCCGCGAAGAATATCGCAAGCTTGCTGAGCGCCGCGTTCGTCTCGGCCTCGTTCTCTCCGAAATCGGCGAAAAGGCCGGCGTCGAAGTGACCGAAGAAGAAATGCAGCGCGCGCTGTTCCAGCAGCTGCAGCAGTTCCCCGGCCAGCAGAAGGAAATCCTCGATTTCTTCCGCAATACCCCCGGCGCTTCCGCTTCGCTGCGCGCTCCGATCTTCGAAGAAAAGGTCATCGACAAGCTGCTCACGGAAATCTCGGTAACGGACAAGACCGTTTCCAAGGAAGAGCTTCTGGCTGACGACGGCGAAGAAGCAACGGAAACCAAGAAGAAGGCGCCTGCCAAGAAAAAGGCTGCTGCCAAGGCTGACGACGCCGCTGAAGGCGAAGAAGCCGCTCCGAAGAAGAAGGCTCCGGCCAAGAAGAAGGCCACTGAGGCCGACGCCGAATAATCTTGGCTGGCGAAAGCTGAATGAATGGAAGGGCCGTGGCGAAAGCTGCGGCCTTTTTTTGTTTCGTCTGGGCGATGCGGTCCATCCGCCTTGCGCGGTGGTCAGCGGGCCCAAACCGCGCCGCTGACCGATCTCGCCTGTTAAAATTGCTCCCGGCTATCGCTTCTGGGATCATTATTCACCTGATGAGGCGCATATAGATCGCTGCGGGCTTTTCGCCGCCATGGTCGTGCGGGATTTTCACGATCGATAGCAATGTCTGCTATTGCGATAGCCGGTAAACCGTTCATCGGGCATTGCGCCACCCAACGGCCATCCGGTGCGGCGATTCCCGAGGGAGCAGCTGTACTCTGAGCCGCCAGGGTGGAATAGCTGGCCCAATAGGTGTTGCTCACGGCATGCCCCAATATTTCGGCTGCAAATGCCGGGGCATTGGACGGGCCATCACCTGCGGTGGAAAACAGCACGCAATCGACGTTCAGCTTCTCGTATTCCATGAATATTTCTGGGTAGTGCGCCTCCATGCCGAGCGCGCAACCAAAACGGAAGCCATCGATTTCAAACGTCACCGGTACAGTTCCCGGCGAGTACATGAACGAGATTTTGGTGTTCGACAGCAGGCGCTCATCGTAGCGAGTTATAAGCTTCCCGCGATCGGATATGACGTACAGGCTGTTATACGGTCGATGTGGCGGAGTAAGCTGATGGACGGAACCGAGAATCGTCCAAAGCTTCAGCCTTCGCGCCAGTTTTCTGCTCGCTTCCAGTTCTCTGCGCAGAGTTTCCCACTCAAAGCGCGTCCAGTCGGAAGGCCCGATTTCTCTCGGCCCAGTTTCGGACATGATGCGTTTATTGGGCCAGCACGTTGCCCCTTCCGGAAAATGGATGAGACGGGCGCCGGCCATATGGGCATCGCACATGAGGCGACGTATTTCTTGCCCGGCTGCTTTCAGTGCCGAAACCATACGAGGGTCGTCGACCAGCGACGTTTGCGCGACAGCCATTCGTAAGGAAGGGCTAACTGGCATGTCGGGAGTTCGGCGGATATGCTTGAGCGCCGCCGTATAGGACTCGCCGGTTTTCGCTGCACGAGCTCTTACGCGGCGTTTGAAATTATTATTTTGCGTCATGATCAGGCCTTTCACGTCCCGGACGCGATTCCCCAGCAACCCGCCCGAAACGATCGGACCAAGACAGTAGCCAGAGACAACGAAAGTCCCTTTGCCTCCGTTCAAGACCATGCTGGGGAAGGTCTGGGAGGTTAGGCGCAGGCTTCGCCTTTTTGTCACTATCAGTGGGAAAACGTTGAGTCGTCAAGCTACCGCAATTTCGCATTACATGAACCGGAGAATTCGACACTCCGACATCTTCACGTCTTTCTCGAATATTATCTTCAGAAGGCATGACAGGGCGTTGGGCAGTCGCGGCGATGGGCAGAAGAAATTATTTGATTGAGGGTGTCTCCGGGGCTGGTAAAACCTCGGTTGCAACGGAACTTCAGCAACGCGGCCTTCATGTGATTCACGGCGACCGTGAACTGGCTTACAAAGGCGACCCCGAAACGGGCGAACCCATGGATGTCGCGCTGTTTCAGGGCGACGACACAAAAATCGCCTTCCGTCACCGACATCACATCTGGAATGTCGAAAAAGTTCGGCAGCTTGTGGCTGATCAAGAGCACGCCGTCACCTTCTTCTGTGGCGGATCGAGAAATTTTCGACGCTTTATAGATCTGTTCGATGAGGTCTTCGTTCTGGATGTCGATGCAGCGACCTTACTAAGACGGCTGGCTGCCAGGCCGGAGGATGAGTTCGGTGGCAATCTGGACGAAAGACAATTTGTCCTGCAACTCCACGCAACGAAAGAAGACCTTCCAGTCGGTGCATCTGCCATTGATTCATCGAGGTCTTTGGGAGTGGTGGTGGATGATATTCTGGCTCGTTGCGTTGTTCCGAAGGCAGGAAATTAACACGCTGCGCTTCCCGTCACCTTCGTTTCGATCACAATGCAGTGCAGCATGATTTTTTGCTGCATCTGCTCTTGTTCATCTCCGGTTCATCTGGCACCCTGCGCAGCATGATTTGCCTTGGCTGCCGGTGCAGCCGTCAAGGAAACATGGCCGCCAACGCGCGGCTGTCATCGCTGCCAAAACCTTTGGCCTTAAGCTTTTACCGTGCCTGCCGGGTTCACCCGGTGCGCCCTTAATTTGCCAGGGGACAAGATATGTCGCCACGAACGGGCTTCGCCCTGTTGTTTTCTCTGTTCGCCGCGATTGGCACCAACGCCCGTGCCGATGAGGCTGGTTTGATCTGGAAGCCGGTCAAGAATTCCGATCGTTCCTATACGGCGCGTATCGGTGCGAAGCTGCCGGTCGAGACGCCGATCCGGGCGGGGCTGGAAATGGGCATGAATGCCTCCAGGACGGGGCAGGTGGTGGATACGCCAGTAAGGTTGTGGGGCAATGTCACGCTGCTGGCGGAACAGTTGCCCGGCGTGTCGCTTGCCCGTGATGTCGGCGTCCTCTTCAACGCGTTGACGGGGTCGAGCAGTGTGTCCATGACGTCGCGACAGAAACGCATCGTTACGCCGGAACTGGATATCGAGGCCAACCGAAATTTCACGGTGCGTTATGACGGCACGGCGCAGCAATGGAACGGCCTGGATGTATCGCAGTCGCTGCGCCTTTCCCGCTCGGAAACCGGCACGGCTTTCGTGCTGACGGGGGCAAGCCGCAACAGCTTCAACGAGTTCAGCAGCGGCGTGGCCGTGGAGCAGAAGATCGGCGATCACCTGACAGTGCGCGGAACGCTCGATCAGGGATATGCGGATCATTTTCGGCCGGGTGTGAGTGCGCGGTATAGTATTCGGTGGTGAGGGGCGTCACCGGTTATCGTATGGATGAGCAGAAGGTGATAGACGTTCTTGCGTCGCATTCGGCGTCATCCTTGGGCTAGTCCCATGGATCTAATCACGTCGCATAAATCGTGACGTTGCAGAGGCTCGGGGCAGGCCCGAGCATGACGGAGGAGAGGTTTGCGCACATTGCAAACGATCTCCACCCGCAACAGCCAACCTCAATCCTTCTTCAGCTCACCCATGCGGTTCCACGCGTCGAGACCGGCAATCTTGTAGGCCTCGGCAAGGGTGGGATAGTTGAAGGTGTTCTCGACAAAATATTCCACCGTACCCTTCAGGTTCAGCACGGCCTGGCCGATATGCACCAGTTCGGTGGCACCTTCGCCGACGATGTGGACGCCGAGCAGACGGCGGGTTTTCAGCGAGAAGATCATCTTCAGCAACCCGCTGTCGAGACCCATGATATGGCCGCGTGAGGTTTCGCGGAAATGGGCGATGCCGCATTCATAGGGAATGTGGCGTTCAGTGACTTCTTCTTCCGTCAGGCCGCAGGTGGAGATTTCCGGAACGGCATAGATGCCGTAAGGGAAGAACTGCGGCGGTTCACCGGCCGGTGCACCGACCGCGTGGCGGGCGGCGATACGGCCCTGTTCCATCGAGGTGGAGGCGAGGCTCGGAAAACCGATGATATCGCCGGCGGCGTAAATGTTCGGCACTGTTGTCTGGAAGGTCTCGGGATTGACCTTCAGGCGGCCGCGGCTGTCGGCTTCCAGCCCACAGGCGGAAAGATTGAGCGTATCGGTTGCGCCGACGCGTCCGGCGGCGAACAAAACCGTCTCGGCTTTAAGGACGCGGCCGTTGCTGAGCGAAACGAGGCATTTGCCGCTGTCGTCGCGCTCCACCTTTTCCGCTTTCTGGCCGAAGATCAGCTTCATGTTACGGTCGCGCAACTGATAGGTGAAGTCCTCGACGATTTCCTTGTCGATGAATTCCAGCATGGTTTCGCGCGGTTCAACTACCGTTACCTGCGTGTCGAGCGCACTGAAGATCGTGGCATATTCGATGCCGATGACGCCCGCGCCGACAACGACCATGGAGCGCGGCAGTTCCTTGATCTCAAGTATCTCGTCCGAATCGAGCACTGCCGCGCCGTCGAAGGGAATATGCGGTGGCCGGTAGGGCCGCGTGCCGATGGCGAGCAGAATGGAAGCGCCGGTGACGTTCATGACTTCACCGTCGTTCTTCACCACCTTCACCGTGTTGGCATCGACGAAGCTTGCCGTGCCGCGAATGTGCTGCACGCGGTTGCGGGCGAACTGGTGTTCCAGCACCTCGACCTCGTGGTCGAGCGTGATCAGCAGGCGGCGGCGCAGATCGTCCGCGTCGATTTCCTGCTTGACGCGGTAGGAGCGGCCATAAAAACCGCGTTCGCGCCAGCCGGTGAGATTGAGCGCGGTTTCGCGCAATGTCTTGGAAGGGATGGTACCTGTGTGCACCGAAACGCCGCCGACGCGGCTGCCCTTCTCGATGACCAGAACCCTCTTTTCGAGCTTGGCGGCCTGGATGGCGGCGCGTCTTCCCGCCGGACCGCTGCCGATAACAATCAGATCGAACTGGTACATGAAAACCCCGGAACAGAATGTATTGCAATGACCGGATGTCGCATCCGGGATGGCGCTGCCGCGAAATGGTCGTGATGCCATTTTGACCAGGGGAAGTGATTCCCTTGTCAGCCTTGCACACAAGAGTGCAATGCAACAAACGCCTGCGTCAATCTGTAGCGCAATAATCTGACGGATTCGTAACCGTTTTGCCCGCTTGTCGTTTTGCGACGCAAAGATGCGCCTTTGCGCCCGGCACGGCCTTCGCCGTCGGGTTTTCGCGGTTTCAGACGGGTTGTGCCCGGTCACGCTCTGATTGGGGTTGGAGTGGACGGATGCTTGCGCGACCGGGCCTTTCCAGAAAGCCGTAATTCGCAAGAGGCAGTGCACGGCCTTTTGCGAAATGGTCCTGTCACCATGAACGTGCCACCGTTCCCACCACCAGGACCGTCCTTCGGTTTACGCCACGTCTGGCGTCTACCCGGCAGGACTGCATTCAAGATAACAGGGTAAGGCGGGGCGGGGAAAAGCGGGGATGGATTTTCGCGCGCCGGTTCTTTCTCGTCAGTCTTCTTTCCGGGTCACATGGCGGTGAAGGGCAGCGAGGTCCTGTCTGAGTGCTGCCAGTTCGGCCAGCACCTTCACGTCGATCTTTTCGTGCAGAGACAGCACCTCAAGCTCGGCTTTCAGGTTGACCTCATAATCCTTGGCGGCCTCGAAACGGTCACGAGCGGCCTGCCGGTTCTGCGACATCATGATGATCGGCGCCTGAATGGCCGCGAGCATGGAGAGCAGAAGATTGAGGAAGATGAAGGGGTAGGGGTCGAAGGCTCGCGTCGTCAGCACGATCGTGTTGATGATTGCCCAGAACACCAGGAAAAAGCAGAAGCTGAGGATAAATCCCCAGGAGCCGCCAACCCTTGCAATGCTGTCGGCCAGCCTGTCGCCCAGGTTTGCCCCGGCGGAAAATTCCGCATTGGTGTCGGTCGAGACCAGCTTTTTCTGGTGCGACAGTTCCAGGATACGACGCTCGACCTCGCCGATTTCCCGGGAGGAGCGCTTGAAGTGCGAAACGATATAGTCGGAGATGTCTGACACGGTGCTTCTCGTGGTGCTGATGGTTCGGTAAGGCCCTGTCGAGATAAACCCGCATGGCAAAGGAATTCAAACGATTTCCGCTGCCATGCCGTTTAGGCATCCAGCCCCATCAGACGGAGGGTGTAGCGTCATTTACCCAGTTGAAGCCGGGGAAGAAGCGCTCTCGGCCATATTGCTCGCCGAACATCATGTCGAATTGCAGCAGGCGATAATTGCGCACCACGTCCGGAATGGAATTGGGTGAAATCGACCAGTCGGGCAGCGCCTTGCCATCCGTTGCCACCAGCATATGCCGGTCGACGACGGAAAACGCATCCTGCACTTCACCCAAAGTCCCCGTATAGAAGGGGTCTGAGAAACCGGCTGTTTTCAGTACGTGATAGGGCAACAGCGCCGGGCTGATGGTGCCGATATTCTTGCGCACCCCCGTCTTCGAGGACCAGACGACGAGCGGCGTCTCGTGTTCCTTTTTCATGACTTCCAGCGGCGCGCGGCGGCTGGCCACCATGCCCGGCATGTAGCCGCTTTCCACGAATGTCTGGCCAAGCGGCGGCAGGTGATCGCCGAAGAGCACGATGATGGTTTCGCGCTCGCGCTTTTTTGCCCAGCGCATCAGCTTCAGAAGGGCATCGTCGGCCTCCGCCACGCCCTGCGCGTAGGTACCAAGCGCCTGCGATGCGGAAGCGGAAAGATCGCCCTCTACGCCGATGGTGTCGCTGGCATAACGGCCCGCCTCGTAAGGTCCGTGTCCCTGCAGGGTGACGGCGAAGAGGAAGAGCGGGTTGCGCGCATCGTCCGCGGCCACCATGATCTGGTCCATCAGCGCGTCGTCGGAGGCGAAGTTGCCGCGCTTTTCCATGGGTGGCAATGTCTCTTCCGAGCGGAACTCCTCGAAGCCGAAATTCCTGTAGACTTCCTTGCGGTTCCAGAACCATTCCTGAAACGGATGCATGGCGATGGCCGAATACCCTTCGCCACGGAAGAAGCTGGCAAGCGAGGGCACCGGGCGGCGGATATATTGCTGGTAGGGAATGCTGCCATAGGGCAGGAAGGCGTTGGAAAAGCCGGTCAGCGCCTCGAATTCCACATTCGCCGTCATGCCGCCGAATTCCGGCGAGAACACGTTGCCGGATTGCTTGGCGCGGATGTTGGGCATCGGATCGGCAGAGAGCTTCACGTTTTCAAGCCGTGTCGGATCCCACAGCGATTCGCTCATCAACATGATGACATCAGGGTAATCGCCCGTGTTGGCGGCAAAGGCGGCGGGTTCCGAGGTCAGGTCCGCAATGCTGTTTTCGCCGTAACCCTGCGGCGCCGAGACGTTGGCCATGGGAATATTGAAGGCAAAGGCCATCAGGAAACCGTTATGGCGGTAATTCTCCTGTTGATCCCACATCATGGGGATGATGTTGAGACGATCGCGCACCCACGAATAATGCGAATAGTCCATGAGCGAGGCGAGGCCGGCCAGAAGCGGCAGCGCCAGCACAAGACCTGCGGCGCGCTCGCGCCAGCTCAAGCCCGGCGAATAACGCCGCGCCAGCAGCCACAGGGTGGAAAGGGCCGCAACCGTTGCGCAAAGGCCAAGGCCGACCAGCACGGCCGTCAGCGGCTGGGCTTTCAGCATGGTGGGCAGAAGCTCGAGGATCTGCCGGCCGAACAGCAGGTCGGAGGGATAAAGCGGATCGGAGAGATAGGTCTGTTTCTGCGCGGAAATGAGCCCTGTCAGCGCGCAAAGCGGCGCAACGGCGATGAGCGACAGGTAACGGCGGCCGAGGATGGAATCCAGCGCTACGAGCAGCAGCAGCACGGCGGCGATGGTGGTCATGCCGGGGCGGGCGGATGAGGTGAGGAAGGTGCCGACATCAACTAGCGAACCGCGGGCGATCCATTCCAGCGCGACGACAAGCACGACCGACGAAAATGTCAGATTGGCAAGCGTGTAGGCCTTACCCGAAAGCTTGGAAAGGCTCCGCGTCCATGCAGGCGAAAAGACAAAATCAGCCTTTTCGGAAGCCGTTGTTTTTGGCGCCGAATTTCTCAAACTCATACTCCGGTATTACGAGGCAACACCGCGCAATTCGGGGAGGTGAATCGGGGCGTCGCAAAACTGTCATGTAACTGTCACATAAGCGCGATGAACGCGACATGAACTTTGCGGAGTGTGGCCGGTGCGGTGATAACCTTAGCGTGAATGCCGGTTGCGGCTTCATCCTATCAAGGTGGTGCGGCATGCAATTGCCGCGTTGCGGAGCGGGCACGGGCGCGGTATTGAAAAGCCATGAGCGACAGACACGACATCAAAAACCATCTTCGAATTGCCGTCGGGCAGTTCAATCCGACTGTTGGCGACGTGGCGGGCAATCTCGCCAGGGCGCGCGAAGCACGGGCCGATGCGGCGACGCAGGGTGCCGATCTCCTGCTTCTGACCGAGCTGTTCATATCCGGCTATCCGCCGGAAGACCTGGTATTGAAGCCGGCTTTTCTGAAAGCGTGCCTGAAGGCCGTGGAAGAACTGGCGGCGGAAACCGCCGATGGCGGGCCGGGCGTCGTCATCGGCTTTCCGCGTCAGGGCGAAACGGGCCGGCACAATTCGGTTGCGCTTCTGGATGGCGGCAGGATCATCGCGCTGCGTGACAAGATCGACCTGCCGAATTACGGCGAGTTCGATGAAAAACGCGTTTTCGCCGAAGGTTCGATCTCCGGTCCCTATAATTTCCGCGGTGTCAGGATCGGCATTCCGATCTGCGAGGAAATCTGGAACGATATGGGTGTGTGCGAAACGCTTGCCGAAAGCGGGGCGGAAATCCTGCTGGTGCCGAATGGTTCGCCCTATTATCGCGGCAAGCTGGATGTGCGCCATCAGGTGGCGCTGAAACAGGTAATCGAAAGCGGCTTGCCGCTGGTCTTCGCCAATCAGCTTGGCGGGCAGGACGAGCTGGTTTTCGACGGCGCGAGCTTCGGTTTCAATGCCGACAAGACCCTTGCCTTCCAGATGAGCCAGTTCGAGGCGACCCTTGCCGTCACCGATTGGAAACGCACCGCAGAAGGCTGGCGCTGCGAGAGCGGTCCTTTCTCGAAAATCCCTGAAGGCGAGGAGGCGGATTACCGCGCCTGCATGCTGGGCTTTCGCGATTACGTCAACAAGAACGGCTTCAAGAGCGTGGTTCTCGGCCTTTCCGGCGGTATCGATTCGGCGATCTGTGCTGCGCTTGCTGTTGACGCGCTGGGCGAAGAGCGGGTGCGCTGCATCATGCTGCCCTATCGTTACACCTCCGAGGATTCGCTGAAGGACGCAGCCGATTGCGCCAGGGCGCTTGGCTGCCGTTACGATATCGTGCCCATTGCCGAACCGGTGGATGGGTTCCTGTCGTCGCTTTCGGAAATGTTCGAAGGCACGGAAGAAGGCATTACCGAAGAAAACCTGCAGAGCCGTACACGCGGCACCATTCTCATGGCTGTTTCCAACAAGTTCGGCTCGATGGTGGTGACAACAGGCAACAAGTCGGAAATGTCGGTGGGGTATGCGACGCTTTATGGCGACATGAATGGCGGTTTCAATCCCATCAAGGACCTCTACAAGATGCAGGTCTACGCCATCTCCAGTTGGCGCAATTCCCATGTGCCGCCGGGCGCGCTCGGGCCATCCGGCGAAGTGATCCCCGCCAATATCATCTCCAAGGCGCCATCCGCTGAATTGCGACCCAACCAGACAGACCAGGATTCGCTACCGCCCTATCCGGTGCTGGACGATATTCTGGAGTGCCTGGTGGAAAAGGAAATGTCGGTCGAGGAAATCCTCGCGCGTGGCCATGATATCGCGACGGTGCACCGGATCGAGCATCTGCTCTATCTCGCCGAATACAAACGCCGCCAATCCGCGCCCGGGGTGAAGATCACCAAGAAGAACTTCGGCCGCGATCGCCGTTATCCGATTACCAACCGGTTCAGGGACAGGTAGTCGAAGGAGGGCATGGGGGAGCTTGCTGGACCCCGAATCTAGTTCGGGGTGACGGAGTGCGGATGCTGCGGCTTCGCCATATATCGATGGCGAAGAAGCATCCTTTTCCTCCAACGGCGCGGACACGCCGCGCCGTCTCCCTATCTCGTTAAATAACCTGCCCCACATCGATGCGGTTACCATCCGGGTCTTCGAAAACGAAGGCCCGCAGGCCATAATCCTTGTCCTGCAGACTTTTGATGATGCGAAGCCCGTGGCTTTTGCAAAGCGCGTGCAGCGCGCCGGCGTCGCTGACCAGCATATGCGCCACATTGAAGGGGGCCGGTTTGTGCGTCGACTGCAATGTCAGGTGCAACTCGGCATTACCTTGTTTCAGGATCATGAAACCGACAGGGTTGCCGTTTTCGAAGGTCTTTTCGAAGCCCAGCACACGGACATAAAAGTCATGGGCCTTCTCGATATTCTTGACAGGAAGCATTGCGGCGATCCGACCGAAGCGGATGCCGTGATCGGCGATGGTGTTCATCGCGGAACCTCGGATCTGGGAGAAACGGGCAGGGGTGCGGGCGGTGCCGGAACGCTGCTGTTTTTTCCTATTTGAATTTGCAGGGCGGTGCCTGCGGCAATAGGATCATAATCACGGCGGTGGCGGATGCAAACGGAATGTTTGTGCCATTCAACGCTCCACGCCAGACGATCGACAGGCCCGGGAGGCAGCATGCGCAGTTCCATCGAAATCTTCAACATCCGCAATCGGCAGATGCGGGTGGTGTGGCAGACGCCGGAGCTGTTCGAGGCTCCGAACTGGTCGCCGGACGGGAAATACCTGCTTCTGAACTGCGACGGTCTGCTTTATCGCCTGTCACTTGCCGGCGACCCTTCGCCGGAAAAGGTCGATACCGGCTTTGCGACAATCTGCAACAATGACCACGGCATTTCGCCTGACGGTTCGCTTTATGCCATTTCCGACAAGGTGGAGTTCGGCAAGAGTGCCATCTATCTGCTGCCTTCGACGGGCGGAACGCCGCGTCTGATGACTAAGAACCTTCCGTCCTACTGGCACGGCTGGTCGCCGGGCGGGAAAGGTTTCGCCTATTGCGGCATTCGCGATCAGGTTTTCGATATTTATTCCATGGACATAGACAGCGGTGTTGAGACACGCCTTACCCATGGTGAGGGCCGCAATGACGGGCCGGATTATTCGCCGGATGGAGAATGGATCTATTTCAACTCCAGCCGCACCGGCCAGATGCAGATCTGGCGCGTGCGGGTGGATGGCTCGGCCGTCGAGCGTATCACCGACAGCGCCTATGGCGACTGGTTCCCGCATCCGTCCCCCAGCGGTGACAAGGTCGTCTTCGTCTCCTACGACGCCGATGTCTTCGACCATCCGCGCGACCTCAACGTGCGCGTGCGGCTGATGGATATGGATGGCGGCAATGCCGAAACGCTGTTTGACCTTTTCGGCGGGCAGGGAACGATGAATTCCCCCAACTGGTCACCGGACGGGGATGAGTTCGCTTATGTGCGGTATTTTCCCGTTGGGTGATGCGGTAGGGAGTGCTTCAGCCGGCGCGCGTCTGCGCGGCGGCTGAAGGCCGCAATACGCAGGTGAGGTGGCCACGGTCACATTGCCGCATCGCTGCGCAAGATACTTGTATTTGCAATCTTTGTTGCTCATAAGCTTCTTCGTCAGGTGCCTGCCCTTTAGGGCGGGAGAATCGGGAATCCGGTGCAAGACCGGAACGTGCCCAGCGCTGTGAGGCGGATGCCCTTTTTCTTGATGCCACTGAATCCATTCGGGAAGGCGAAAGTGGGCGGATGAAGCCGAGTCAGAAGACCGGCCTGACAGGATAGACCAGACCGCGTGGACGGCGGCAGGTTGTTGCAGCAGCGCGTCGTGCAGGTGAAAACCGGAGCCGGTTTTCGTGGCGGCGCGCCAGCATTGTTGGGGATAGACGATGCCGACCGATCCACTCGCGACCAGTTCGCTCGACGCCGATGCATTCGATCACGCGCTTTCGCCCGCCTATCCGTTTTCCGAGGGTGAGCGAGAGGCGATCTACCGTGCCATCGAAACCCGTCGTGATGTGCGCGACCAGTTCCTTCCGGATCCATTGCCGGAAGATGTGGTCGAGCGCTTGCTGAAGGCGGCGCATTCCGCGCCCTCAGTCGGTTTCATGCAGCCGTGGAATTTCACGCTTGTCACTGACGGTGCGGTCAGGCAGGCAGCCTGGGTTGCCTTCAGCCGCGCCAATGGCGAGGCGGCGGCGATGTTCGAGGGGGAGCAGCAGGCGCTTTACCGCAGCCTCAAGCTTGAGGGCATCCGCAAGGCGCCGCTCAGCATCTGCGTCACCTGCGATCCGACGCGTGGCGGCAAGGTGGTGCTGGGCCGTACCCACAATCCGCGCACCGATGTCTATTCCACCGTCTGCGCCATCCAGAACCTCTGGCTTGCAGCGCGCGCCGAAGGCATCGGCGTCGGCTGGGTCAGCATTTTCCACGATAGCGACATTCGCACCATTCTGGAGATGCCCGACCACATCGAGATCGTCGCCTGGCTATGCCTCGGCCGCGTCGATACACTTTACACCGAGCCGGAACTGGCGGTGAAGGGTTGGCGCCAGCGCGTGCCGCTGGAGGAACTGGTGTTTCGCAATCGCTGGGGTGGGCGGTAAAGAGAAGACGCGACCGTCTTGTGAGTGAGATAGAGCGTTGCCAACTCCATACCGTGTGCCTGATGGGAGCTATTGCTGCGGCTGAATGCCCTTCAGCGCCGGGTTCTTCAGGTCGATCCGGCCTGTCTGGTCGGGCAGGAATTTAGGGCCGATGACGCGGACCTTGCTGTTGTTCGGGTCATAGTCGCGTTCCGGAACCGGTTGTTCCGGCGGCCTTGCGGCCTGCTGCAGTTCGGTGGGTTTTTTTGGGGTGTCACCTTGCGGTGATGGAATGGTCGTGATGCTGGAATAGGGTTTCTCAGCTTCCGGCCGCGCAGCCTCCTGCTGCTTCATCTCGTCGTGATAGGCGGCCATGTTGCAGGCGCAGCCTGGGGCTTTCGTTGAGGCATTTCGATAGGCAAAGGCGGTCGGCAGGTCCTTGTAGGGCTTTCCTGTTTCAGCCGAGACCATGTCAGCCGTTTCCTGCTCCGTCATGGAGTGGAAATAAAGCTCCGTCTGCGTACCCGGGCACATTTTCTGGCATTGTTCGGCCTGCGCACGGAAATCGAGCGGCGAGGCATTGGAAGCGATGGGGAAAAACGAGCCGTCGCAGGTGCGCACGCACAGCGTCCTGAGCCCGCCTTCCGCAGCGGCATTGGGGTAGGGCGAAAGCCCTGCCTGTCCCGGCGGATTGCTCTGTTCGCCGAAGGCGTCGGGGTAACGTGTCACATCGGGTGCCGTCGGCTGGCGCGCTTCCGTTTCCGGAATGGCGCTGCAGCCATTGGCGTCGAGTGCGGCGAGAATGCGCTGGCGTCTGATGTCACCATCATCGTTGCCCTGGGCCGCCATGGCATAGTCGCGGTCACGGATGATGGCATCGCGTTCGCTCTGCGCATCCGCCATCGCGTCGCTGATTTCCGCGCAGAGGTCGGCATTCGGGCTGCCATAAACGGTGACGCTTGCGGATGAACAGCCGTAACGGCGCAGATCGTTCCTGATCCTGCGGATCTCGATGTTCTGGCGGGTGAGCGCATTGGCGTAACGCCGTACCTCGGCGGTGTTGCCTATGACACGCGGCGGTTCGCGCAGCTGCGCATAAAGCGTATCGCAGACCTGATCCGCGAAAGCAGCGGCCGGGGCGATGAAAACAAGGGGAAGCAGGAGGCCGATAATGCTGCGGCGCCGGGTCAATGGTGCGATCCGTTCGATGTCCCCGGCCGGTGGCGAGGGTGTTATGCTTCGGGAAATCCGTGTTTCAGGAAGATAACATATGCTGTTGCCGCAATGCGGCAACAGCATGTTCAAAACTGCGTTAATACGCCTTCATCACACCGAAGGGTGCGATGCCTGCACGACGGCAAAGGCCGCCATGTTGACAACGCCGCGCGAGGTGACGCTGGGCGACAGGATATGGGCGGGAAGTGCCGTGCCAAGCAGGATGGGGCCGACATGCAGGCCCTCCGTCAGCGTGCGGGTGACGCCGAGCGTGATGTTTGCGGCATCGAGGTTCGGGAAGACCAGCAGGTTCGCTTCGCCGGTCAGCACGCTGTTGGGCATGGCGCGCTTGCGCAGCGCTTCCGAAAGTGCCGAGCCGCCCTGCATTTCGCCGTCCACTTCCAATTCGGGTGCCGCTGCCTGCACGATCTTCAGGGCGCGGCGCATCTTGCGGGCGCTTTCCGAATCGCGCGACCCGAAATTGGAGTGGCTGGCGAGCGCGATCTTCGGCGTGATTCCGAAGCGGCGGATTTCCTTTGCCGCGAGAATGGCCATTTCAGCCACTTCTTCGGAGGTCGGATCGTTGTTGACGAAGGTGTCGGTGAGGAACAGCGCGCCCTGCTGGGTGATGAGCAGGCTGAGGCCTGCGAAAGAGCGAACGCTTTCCTGCTTGCCGATGATCTGGTTCACGTCGCGCAGGTGCCGGTCGTAACGGCCTTCCAGACCGCAGATCAGCGCATCCGCCTCACCACGCTTCACCGACAGCGCGCCGATGACCGTGGAGTTGGTGCGCACGATGGTGCGGGCCGCCTCCGGGTTGATGCCGGCGCGGCCGACCAAGGCGAAATAATCATCGACGTAGTCGCGGTAACGCGGATCGTCTTCGGGATTGACCACCGCAAAATCGGTATTCGGGCGGATACGCAGGCCGAAGCGCTTCAGGCGCGTTTCGATGATCTGCGGGCGACCGATGAGGATCGGGATGCCGGTGCCTTCTTCCAGAAGCACCTGTGCGGCGCGCAGCACGCGCTCGTCTTCGCCTTCAGCAAAGATGATGCGCTTCTTTTCGGCAACCTTGGCGGCGTTGAAGACCGGTTTCATGATGAAGCCGGAACGCCAGACGAAGCGGTTCAGCTGGTCGAGATAGGCTTCGAAATCGCTGATCGGGCGGGCGGCGACGCCGCTTGCGGCGGCAGCACGGGCAACGGCCGGCGCGATGCGCAGGATAAGACGCGGATCGAAAGGCGAGGGAATGAGGTAGTTCGGGCCGAAGATCGGCGTTTCGCCGCTATAGGCCTTGGCGGCGACTTCCGAGACTTCCTCGCGGGCAAGCTCGGCGATGGCCTGCACGGCGGCCATCTTCATTTCCTCGTTGATCGTGGTTGCGCCGCAATCCAGCGCGCCGCGGAAGATATAGGGGAAGCAGAGCACGTTGTTGACCTGGTTCGGGAAATCCGAACGGCCGGTGCAGATCATCGCATCCGGGCGGGCAGCACGGGCCACTTCCGGCATGATTTCCGGATTGGGGTTGGCAAGTGCCAGGATCAGCGGATTTTCCGCCATGCGCTCCAGAAGTTCCGGCTTCAGCACGCCTGCCGCCGAAAGACCGAGGAAGACATCCGCGCCGTCGATCGAGTCGGCCAGAACCCGCTTGTCGGTCTTTTGCGCGTAAACTTCCTTCCACTCGTCCATCAGCGAGTTGCGGCCGTCATAAACGAGGCCCTCGATATCGTGGACCCAGATGTTTTCTTTCTTTGCGCCCATGGCGACAAGCAGGTTGAGGCAGGCGAGGGCCGCCGCACCGGCGCCTGACGCAACGATCTTGACGCTCGAAAGCGATTTTCCAGCCAGTTCCAGCGCGTTGGTGACGGCGGCGGCGACGATGATAGCCGTGCCGTGCTGATCGTCGTGGAAGACCGGGATGTTCATCTTCTCGCGCAGCTGACGCTCCACCTCGAAACATTCGGGCGCCTTGATGTCTTCAAGGTTGATGCCGCCGAAGGTGGGTTCCAGCGCTGCGATGGTGGAGACCATGTCGTTGATGCCGGGCGCATCGATCTCGATATCGAAAACGTCGATGCCGGCGAATTTCTTGAAGAGGACGGCCTTGCCCTCCATAACAGGCTTGGACGCAAGCGGGCCGATATTGCCAAGGCCAAGCACTGCCGTACCGTTGGAAATCACTGCAACGAGATTGGCGCGGGCGGTATATTCCGCCGCCATTTCCGGATTTTCATGGATGGCGAGGCAGGGGGCGGCGACACCCGGCGAGTAGGCAAGCGCCAGATCGCGCTGGTTGCCAAGGGGCTTGGTGGCCTGGATTTCCAGCTTGCCGGGGCGCGGGTAGCGGTGGAAAAAGAGCGCCTGTTCCTCGATGTCGGCCTTTGCCGTGTTGGCGGGCGTGTTGTTCTTATCGTGAGAGGTCATGTCTTCCACCGTCATGTCTGGTTCAATTCCGGCCCTCTGAATACAACAAACTTTCCCGTGGTACAGCCGTTATTTGCCGCCCCCTTATGCAAATGCGGGCATGGCTTATTCGCGTTTTCGTGATGCCAACGGTCATATTCCATATAAAAACCGGCCATTGTCATGTTGCTGCAACACGAGTCTGGTTCTGAGAGGGAAGAAAGCCGCAGGGACGCAACCGAACAAGGGGATTAAATCCGTGGCCGGTCAAATTGAAACCAGACAGTTCAGAACGCTTTTCATTTCGGATGTCCATCTCGGTTCCAAGGCGGCCAAGACGGATTTTTTGCTCGACTTCCTGAAACATCACGAGGCCGATACGATCATTCTGGTCGGTGACATCATCGACGGCTGGCGCCTGCGCCGCAGCTGGTATTGGCCGCAGGGCTGCAACGACGTGGTGCAGAAGTTGTTGCGCAAGGCCCGCAAGGGAACACGTATCGTTTATATTCCCGGCAACCACGATGAATTCCTGCGCGAGTTTCCGGGCATGCATTTCGGCGGTATCGAAGTGGCCGAGCGCATGATCCACGAGGCGGCAGACGGCAAGAAATATCTCATCATCCATGGCGACGAGTTCGACGTGGTGGTGCGCAATGCCCGCCTTCTCGCCTATCTCGGTGACTGGGCCTACGACGCGGCGATTGCGATTAACATCGTCCTTGCTGCGGTGCGCCGCCGCATCGGCCTGCCTTACTGGTCGTTCTCGGCCTGGGCGAAATTGCAGGTCAAACACGCCGTCAACTTCATCGGCGAGTTCCAGCGCGTAGTGGCCGACGAGGCGCGCCGCAACAATGTGGATGGTGTGATCTGTGGCCATATCCACCACGCCGTGATGGAAGACATGGACGGCATCCGCTACATCAACACCGGCGACTGGGTGGAAAGCTGCACTGCGATTGCCGAAAATGCCGATGGCACTTTCGAGCTGATCACCTGGATGCAGACGAGCGATGTCCCTTCGCACACATCGGACGAGATGGAGCCGGTGGATATTCCAGGTCTGATTGGCAAGCACGCGGCCTGATTGGGGTTGGTTCAACAGGCAGGGCGATCCCTAAGCGCGGGATGGTTCAGCTCTCAGTCGTCATCCTTGGGCTTGTCTCAAGGATCTGCAACCGATTGATTTCGCGCGACGTGGATAGATCCTCGGGACAAGCCCGAGGATGACGCCGAGTGTGAGGCAAGGCTGGTCATACAGTTTACGTGATACTGCAAAGACTATTGCGATGTGCGGCGTAGTGCTTTCACACGAAACCCGAACGACGGCTCTTATCCCCACAACGCCGGCTGCGGCGGATAAACCAGCGAACCCTCGTAAACGAGGCCCGGCTGCCGGTCCTGCCTGAGAATCAGCGGGCCGTCGAGATCGGAGAAGGCGGCTCCCTGGGCGGCCAGAACGGCGGGGGCCATGCCAAGCGAGGTGCCGAGCATGCAGCCGACCATGATGATGAAGCCTAGCCGCTCCGCCTCTGCCTTCATGACAAGTGCTTCCGTGAGACCGCCAGTCTTGTCCAGCTTGATGTTGATCGCATCGTAACGGTCGCGCAGGTCGGCGAGGTCCTTGGTGGAATGCACGCTTTCATCGGCGCAGATGGGGACCGGGTGGTCGATGCGGGCCAGGATGGCGTCCTTGCCGGCGGGAAGCGGCTGTTCGATGAGTGCGATGTTCAGTTCCGCTGCGAGTTTCAGATAATATTCGATATTATCGTCGTTCCAGCCCTCATTGGCGTCGATGATGATGCGCGCGTCAGGTGCTGCGGTGCGCACGGCCCGCAGGCGCGCCTCGTCATCCGCCGTTCCTGTCTTGATCTTCAGCAGCGGGCGGCCAGCGTTTTCCGCCGTTTTAGCCGCCATTGTCTCGGGGTCGGCAAGCGAGATGGTATAGGCGGTAACGAGCGGTTTTGCCGCGTGTCCGAGACTATGTTCGGCAGCACTTTTGCCACTCATCTTGGCTTCGAGGTCCCATAGTGCGCAATCCACTGCATTGCGGGCGGCGCCGGGTTTCATCACCTGCTGCAATTCATGCCGTGTCAGGCCGCTGGCAATCTGCTCAGCCATTGCTTCGATATCGGCGATAACGCCTTCGATGCTTTCGCCATAACGCGGGTAGGGCACACATTCACCTCTGCCGGTAAAGGAACCATCGCGGATGGTGCACGTTACGACATCCGCATGTGTGCGAGTGCCGCGTGAAATAGTGAAGCTGCCAGCAACGGCGAAACGTTCTGTTGTGGCTTGAAGGTAACGGGGCATGTTTTTTCACTTCCTGACAGGCGTTAAAAGACACATGACGCCAAATTTATCGCGAATTGTCGGCTGTCACTGTGGCTTGCCGAAGGCCAAACCGTTATGAAACCTTTAAGAATCTCGTGACGGCTGCACTCGCTCGGAGCATTATGCAAGAACAGGATATACGGCAACAGGCGAACCCGGCCGCAATCACCGAAGACGGCGCCGTCTCCGGCGGCGGCCAGCGGTATGCCTTGAGCGGTTCCTGGCGCAACAGCAATCTTTCCGGCATTTTTGCAAGCCTCGAAAACATCGAGAAAAGCGGCCCTGCCGGTCCGGTGGAGATCGATCTGTCCTCGGTGGAGGCAATCGACACGACCGGCGCCTGGGTCATCCGGCGATTGCGCGAAGATATGGAAGCGAAGGGCGTTACCGTCACGCTTACCGGAAACGAGCGAATCGAGGATCTGATCGGCCAATTGCCGGATAAAGCGGCGATGGAGGGTGAGCCTGCCGCCAAGGTGGGACTTGCCGAACGCTTCTTCTCGCCGATCGGCCAGGCTGTCGTCCAGAATGGTGCGGATTTCCTCGCGGGCATGTATATTCTGGGTTCTGCCGTGCGCGGCGCGCAGATGAAGCTCGGGCGCGGCCGTGGCGTCTCGCCGGCGGCCATCGTCAACCAGATCGACCATATGGGCGTGCGCGCCGTGCCGATCATCATGCTGATGTCGTTTTTGATCGGCGCCATCATCGCCCAGCAGGGCGCCTTCCAGCTGCGTTATTTCGGCGCGGAAGTGTTCGTCGTCGATCTCGTCGGCATCCTGCAATTGCGAGAAATCGGCGTGCTTCTGACCGCAATCATGATCGCCGGTCGCTCCGGCAGTGCGATCACGGCGGAAATCGGCTCGATGAAGATGCGCGAAGAAATCGACGCGCTGAAGGTGATCGGTCTCAACCCTGTCGGCGTGCTGGTGTTTCCGCGTCTCGTGGCGCTGACAATCGCACTGCCGCTTCTGACCATCCTTGCCAATTTCGCCGCACTTTTCGGCGCCGCCATCGTCACGCTTCTCTATTCCGGCATCACCTTCGAAGTGTTTCTGTCGCGTCTGCATGGCGCGGTCGAGGAATCGACCATCGCCGCCGGCATGATCAAGGCGCCGTTCATGGCGCTGATCATCGGCATCGTTGCGGCGGTTGAGGGTATGAAGGTCGGCGGTTCGGCGGAATCGCTCGGCAAACACGTCACGTCGTCGGTGGTCAAATCGATCTTCGTCGTCATTCTGGTGGATGGCCTTTTTGCCATCTTCTACGCAGCCATCGATTTTTAAGGAGGGCGCGTTGGAAACTTTGGACCAGAAGCCGCAAGAGACAAAAACTGCAAAGGACGGCCGTGAGACGGTTCTTTCCGTCGAGGGTGTGACTGTCGGTTTCAACGGCAGGAACGTGCTTGAGAATCTCGATCTGGATGTCTATCGCGGTGAAATCCTTGGCTTCATCGGCCCATCCGGCGCGGGTAAATCCGTCCTGATGCGTGCGATCTTGAGGCTTCTGCCACGCCAGGCGGGTGCAATCCGCATCCTCGGCACCGATTACGACAAGGCCAGCGAAGACGACCGCATGATGCTCGACCAGCGGCTCGGCGTGCTGTTCCAGCAGGGGGCGCTGTTTTCCGGCCTGACGGTGAAGGAAAACATCCAGCTGCCGATGCGGGAATATCTGGACCTGCCGAAAAAGCTGATGGATGAGCTTGCCTATCTCAAGATCGAGATGGTGGGCCTCAAGCCCGATGCGGGTGACAAATACCCGTCGGAGCTTTCCGGCGGCATGATCAAGCGTGCGGCGCTTGCGCGCGCGCTGTCGCTCGATCCCGACCTTGTCTTCCTCGATGAGCCGACATCTGGCCTCGATCCCATCGGGGCGGCGGAATTTGATATGCTGATCGCGCGCTTGCGCGATTCGCTCGGTTTGACCGTGTATATGGTGACGCACGACCTCGACAGCCTGTTCTCCGTCTGCGACCGCATTGCGGTGCTAGGGCAGAAGAAGGTGCTGGTGGAAGGGACCTTGCAGGACATGTTTGCCTGTGAAGACCCCTGGGTGCAGTCCTATTTCCGTGGCAAACGGGCGCGCTCTGTCGTTCTTCCGGACGACAGACACGAAAATCCGGTGGAGTAACAAGAAGCATGGAAACCAAGGCGAACTACACCATAGTCGGTATTTTCACGCTGATCGTGATCGCCGCCGCATTCGGCTTCGTTTACTGGATGGCGGAATTCGGCCGGGGTGGACCGACGGCCCAGCTCGTGGTGCGTATTCCCGGCTCTGCAAACGGCCTTTCCGTCGGCTCTCCGGTACGCTTCAACGGCATTCCTGTCGGCACGGTGCGCGGTCTTGCGATCGACCGTGACGATCCGGCCTATTCCATCGCCTTTACCGAAGTGCAGGCGGACGCGCCGGTTTTCCCGTCCACCCGCGCCGTGCTTGAAATTCAGGGCCTGACGGGCGCTGCCTATATCGAGCTCTCCGGCGGCAACAAGGATGGTGAGCGCATTCTGCAGAAATCGGTGGAGAGCGGCGTTCCCGCCGAGCTGACGGCCGATCTTTCCAGCGTCACCAACCTTCTTGCCACCGCCGACAAGATCCTGAAACGCGCCGATGGCGCCATCGGCGAATTGCAGGGTTTCGTGCAGGATGCCCGCGGGCCGCTGACGCAGACGGTGCGTAACGCCGAGAAATTCTTCGATGCGCTGGCCGCAAATTCCGATGGTATCAAGAGTTTCATCGCCAGCCTCAGTTCGCTTTCCACGACCGTTCAATCGGTCTCGGTGCGCCTGGACGGCACGCTGACCGCTGTCGAAGATCTGGTGAAGGCGGTGGATGCCGGCAAGATCGATTCCATCCTGTCTAATGTCGACAAGGTGACGAAGGACGTCGCTTCCGCTTCGAGCGATATTCAGGGCATCATGGAAACGGTGCAGAGCACGGCGCGCAACTTCGAGGCGGCGAGCACGGAAGTGCAGACGGTGGTGAAGCGCGCGGATGAGCTTTTGGCGTCGGTCGATCCCGCAAAGGTCAGCACCGTGGTGGGTGATGTTTCCGCAGCGACTGCCGATGCGCGTGATGCCGTGGCGAACTTCAAGCGAATTGCCGACGATGTCGGCGCGCGCCGGGCCGATATCGACCAGGCGGTCTCCGATTTCACCGACATGGGCCGCAAGCTGAACCTTGCCTCAAGCCGTGTCGATGGCATTCTTGCCAAGGTGGACGGGATGCTTGGAACCGACGATGCCAATTCGCTGTTTGCAAAGGCGCGCGAGACTTTGACCTCGTTCAAGGCCGTGGCCGACAATCTCAATGCCCGAATCGGGCCGATTGCCGACAATCTCACGCGCTTCTCCAGTTCGGGCCTGAAGGATTTCCAGGCGCTTATCGGCAGCACGCGGCAGACGGTCGACAATCTCAACAATGCGATCACCAATATCGACCGCGATCCGCAGCGGTTGATTTTCGGCGGCGAAACCGTGAAACAATATGACGGCAGAACAAGGCGCTAAAAGGGGTATGGGCCAATGACACGATTGATGAACGGCCATAAGCGCCGTGCCCTGCTTCTGGCTCCGCTGCTTGCGGTTGCGATGGCGGGCTGTGCGGGAACCCCATCGAACGATACGTTCGACCTTTCCGTCTCTTCGGCGACTGTAACGCAGGGGCCGTCGCTCAAAGGCCGGCAATTGCTGATCGCCGATCCGACGGCGCTGAAAGCGCTTGATAGCGAAAACATCGTGGTGCGCCTTTCCGGCTCGGAAGTGCAATATCTCGGCAATTCGCAATGGAGCGACCGCCTGCCGCGCATGGTGCAATCCAAGCTGGTGCAAGCATTCGAGGATACCGGCAAGCTCGGTGGAGTCGGACGGCCGGGGCAGGGGCTGGCGATCGATTACCAGGTGGTCAGCGATATTCGCACCTTCGAAATCGATACGGCAAAAAACACCGCCGATATCGAGATTTCGGTGAAGCTCTTGAACGATCGCAACGGCACGGTAAAGGCGCAGGAAGTATTCCGCGCCAGCGCACGCGTCAGCGGTTCCGGAAATGCCAATTTCGTCAAAGCGCTGGACCAGGCTTTCGCCGCCGCCACCCGCGAAATCGTGGCCTGGACGCTGAAGTCGCTCTAAGTCTGACGACGGTCATTTCCGCTACAAGAGATTGCTCTATGTTGTGGGTGAGGCCTGTTGGTGACGGCCTTGCATTCAATGTTTCCGATCCGCGGGTCCGTCATGCGATTTCTGGTGTTGCTTTGCCTTTCCCTTGTTTCCGCCATGTGCGGAACGGGCACCGTTCTGGCAGCCGGTCTTCGGTTGATCGAGATTCCCTCGGCAGGCGGCAAGCCTTCCATGAGGGCGGCGGTGTGGTCGCCCTGCGCGGCGACTCCGGTGGAGACCCGCATCGGCCCCTTCGCTCTGCAAGCGGTGCGTGATTGCCCTGTTGTCGATGGGCAATATCCGCTCGTCATCATCTCCCACGGTTTCGGCGGTACGTATTTCAGCCATCGGGATACCGCGGCGGCGCTGGCGGATGCCGGTTTCATCGTCGCGGCGATCAATCATCCCGGCGATAACGCCATTGACATGAAGCGGGCAGGCGATCTTTCCGCGCTGACCGAACGACCGGCCGATATCGTCCGCCTGCTCGACCATATGCTGGCGAACTGGAACGATGCCCGTTTTATCGATGCCGGAAGGATCGGGGTGTTCGGATTTTCGCGCGGCGGTTATACGGCGCTGGTGCTTGCCGGCGGCGTTCCGGATTTTCCAAATACCGGATTGCCGTGCCCTGATGGGCAGGCGGCAGTGTGTGCTCAGATGCTGGAAAGGTCTGCTTCGCCTGAGGACCGGGTCTACGATGCGCGGGTGAAGGCTGTGGTTATTGCAGACCCCCTCAACGCCTTTCCAGGGCGGGCCGATCTGCGAGATATCAAAATCCCCGTTCAGCTCTGGAGTTCAGAGCGCGGCGGCGACGGTGTGGCGCCGGAGGATATTTTAGGGCTGCGCGACGACCTGCCGGCAAAACCGGACTATCAGACGGTGAAAGGGGCAGGGCATTTTTCGTTCATAACACCTTGCCCCGCCGAGATGGAAAAAGCCCTGGCCCAGATATGCGGCGATATTCCGGGGTTTGACCGGGCGGAGTTTCATCGTCGACTGAACAGCGAAGTCATCCGCTTTTTCACGGCTTCGCTACGCTGACGCACACGCCGGTGCCGCCGCCGATCAGACGGCGTCCTGCGACCGCCATTCCGGCAGCGGGAAAAGCCGGTCGTAGCCCCAGTTGAAGACGAAGGCATAGACTACGTAGAACAGCGCAAACGAGATATCCATCACCAGCGCCTGGGCAAGGCTGATGCTGAGATACCAGGCGATGAAGGGCATCAGCACGATCAGCAGACCCAGTTCGAACAGCAGGGCATGGGCGACGCGGATAGCGGGCGTCTTCAGCGTCGTGCCTTTCAGGCGCTGCATGGCATGGTCGAAGCCGAGATTGTAAAGATAGTTCCAGGCGGTGGCGAGCGTGGCGCTGACCAGACCGACAATGCCGATATCTTCCATGGGCATGTGAAATACGAATGCACCCAGCGGCACGACCAGCAGAAGGCCGATGATTTCGAAGCTGAGAGCGTGGCGGATACGATCGGGCAGGGAACGCAATTTATTCTCCGGTATGTGACCGGGCCGTCCCGCATGCTGTCGCCATAATGGCCGAGGTCGTCCTCTCGCAAAGCCATATAGCGGTTTCGGGCAAAATTTCAAGCCTTGGGTCATGGTTGGGTTTGGGAGCGCTCTTCTCAGCGGGAGCGGGATGAGGCGGCGAGGCCGGAGCTATGCGGCGAGACTTTGTCTTCATGCGACTATTCTTGCCACCATCTCACCGGCGTGGAGACGAAGCACGCGGCGGCACCTTATCTTTTCAATTGTCCGCCGTTTCGCCGCTGCGGAACAAGACCGCTGTTTTTTCGTTATCACTCATGGAAGGAGGCGTGCCATGCAGCATAATTCTCCAGATGGACGAACGATAAAGGCCGCCAACGCGGCACAGGCCACAACTTACAAGCCTAGCCTCATTTCCCTGAAGGGAAGTTATGTGGCGATGATATTCCGCAGGCCGCTTTGCCAAAATCCGCTGGATTTGCGGAAAAAATAAAGCGGCATGCCTGACCCATTGCCCCATGGCCGACCGATGACGACTGCCGCAATGACAGAGAGCTTTAGATGTCTCTAAAGTGTGATTTTCAATCCGGACCGTCTCCCCTTAGATTGGGAGATCGCCACGAAAGCGAAGGGAGAATGACATGAAATCAGTTCTCATTATCGCCGCTGTACTTGGTTTTTCCGCCAGTGCAGCGTTGGCGGAGTGCGCAGGTCATGAAAAGATCAACGCTTCCGTTCCTGCTGTCGACCGTGAATTCAAAACTGCAAGCATCGTTCCGCCGACGGATCCGGTGGACAAGCCCATCGTCATACTGAAAAAGACCGATCGCCTTCCCGCGGCAACGGTAGCGACGACTGGCGAACCCGAAGCTGCAATGCAACGCATGCAATAAGACAAGACAATGATCGGTTCATTCTGAAAATCCCGTGTGTGAGGTAATCCGCACGGGATTTGCTTTTTGCCATCTAGCTGTCGAGTTTCAGCGACAATTGCTTCGGGCCTTCATTCTTTTTCAGCACGTAGAGCGGCCGGGCGATGATGACTTCCGTTCGCCGCTGCAATTCCCGTCGCCTTTCAAGCGCGCGCTCGCGCATATCGCGGGAGCGGGCGACCACGGACAGTGCATTTTCTATGGTTGCGTCTGCTGCGTTCATCGCTGACCTCCATAATGTTCACTTTATGTTCTCATTATCGGTCGCTTATGTCAACACTGTGGCAGCGATACTTAAAGGGCAGCTGAAATGCCGTGGAGATGGTCTGTGAAGGGGACACTACGGGCTGCGTTGAGGGGGGCAGGGCTTCGCGTGGAGCGTTCTCTCCCCTCGCGCTTGCGACGGAGCATCCAACGCCCTTGCGGGCGCGACGGGGGATACTCCGGCCTGATCAATCAATTTTCGGGATGCTTCGGCAATCATGCCGGGTGCTGATCAGCTCCGGCGGGCGGGAGGCTGTCAGGACAGGGGGCGTTGATCGGGTACGGTGAGGCCGGGAAGCAGGTCACTCAGATGTTCACTGGCGAGCGCGACGATGGCAAGCGCGGCCTGCTGGCGGTTCCAGCCAGCGTCTTCCGCTTTTTCGATCAGCCCTTGAATGGAGGGCTCCAGCGCGAACTGGCACTCGGCCTGATAGTCCATGGTATCAATAGAAAGCGATGGAGAATTAATTGCGGCCCGCATCGTTTGGTCTCCCTGTTTTCCGCCATGCACGTCGTTAAGCGACGCGCAAATCGGAAACATGCACATTCAGAGGCCTATGATATCGGGCAGGCCCGTATATCAATGGCAGCGAATCCCCCAGCAGGCGGGACGTTAACGGCAAGTCTCGATGGCTGTCAACGAACGTCCGGTAGCGACGGCGCCGTCTTACCTATTTCAGAGCCTTCCGTTCCGGAAAGGTTTTCGTCTCCAGACCAGCAATGCCATGACATAAAGCGCAAAAAGCACGAACCATGTGACGGGCAGCACCATGAAAAGCGCCGCATAGGCACAACTTCCCTCGAAACAGGAACCGAGAAATCCGGAATCGGCAAGCGTCCCCGACAATAGAAACGCACATACGCCGCTTCCGACTGCGCCGAGGGCGAAAAGCAATATGTTGACGATCAATCTCATCACGCCAATCATAGGCATGATTAAGACCGCTTTACGGAGCGGGTGGCACTGCCGCGCTGATATTTCGTCGTTTCAGTAGATGTGTTGCAAAACCGGCGTTGCCGGAGCGGCTGGTTTTTTGAAGGCCGCTTGTTGGTGCAGGCCCCGCCATGATCGGGCAGGGCCGTTATTGCCGGATTCTTACTCGGTGATGGTATACTCGCCGAGTTCGCACAGGTTCTGCGTATCCTCGAGGTCTTCCAGCTCATCGCCCTGGAATTCGAAACGCATGTCGTATTTGCACACGCGGCGGCCATCGGCGATGGTGATCTCCATCGTTTCGCCCGGACCAAGCGCCTTCTTTCCGAACACGTCGTCTTCCCAGTCATCGACGCCGACCGGCGAGGTGTAGAAGGCATTGAGAACGGAGTTCGTTCCGTTCTTCAGCGAAAAGACGAGGTCGTCCGCCTGCGCCGCACCAGCAACCGTCAGCGTAGCTCCGAAAAACACCGCCGTTACCCATTTTGATGTCATGATAGCCCCCTTTTGCGCCATCGTTCTGGCTGGGCAATGCATACAACCAAACCAGTGGCTTGCAATGCAAACTGCGGGTTTTGGTTAAATTGCGAAGGGTTCTTTATGGGCAACTTTTCGAGATATCCAGTCTATTTTAAATATTACAAATATATATAAATAAATATTCCCAACTTTTTCCTTTGTTTGTAATTTTATTTTTATGAAAACAATATATTATTTCTCTATTTCGAAAATATTTTTTAATTTTCAATTCTTTTTTCATTTATTTGAGTTTTATTTTGATTTATTTATGATTTTTCTGTGTTTATCGTGGAATTTATTATTTTGTATATATCGATTGCTGAATCAGCGAAGAGTTTTTACTGGCAAAAATATTCTTTCAAAAATGACGTTAATTGGTGGATGGGCCAGGCTGATCGCTTTCCGACAGAGGATAATGGATTTGATCAAGCGTTCGTTTTCATTCTTCTGCGGCCTCAAGCTGCCGGGTATCGTGGCACTGGCCACCCTGTACGCGGGTTTTCTGACGCAGGCTTTGGGCCAGTCGCGGGTCTGCAACGATCCTGCTCCGGTCAGCAACCTCAAAGAAATGTTCGATGCGATTTACGCATGCTGGGTGCCGCCGGAAGACACGGAGGGGCTTGTCGTGACGCTGCAGTTCATTCTGCATAAGGATGGGCAGATAAGGGGCAAGGTGGTCGTCACAGCCGCGCGCACGCAGGAAGACAGTCCAAGACGGCAAGCCTTTATCGATTCCGCCATCGACGCGGTGAAGCGGGCAACGCCTGTTCCTTTCACCGAGGAATTCGCAAGCCGTATTGCCGGGCGGCCCCTGGGGCCACGCTTTATCGGGACAAAAATCATACCCGAAACGAAGTTGTAAGTTTTCTTGGGAGTTAGGTCCGCTGTCGCGGCCGCATGTTCAGGGGCGCCGAATGCGAACTGTTTTTTCAGTGCCCGGTGCCGAAGGCGATGCTTTAACTTAGCACCGCAACGTCTTGTCATTTTTGAAGAATTTGGTGGGTGATGTAGGGCTCGAACCTACGACCCGCTGATTAAGAGTCAGCTGCTCTACCAACTGAGCTAATCACCCGACCGACACCGTGTGGCGGTGTGAGGGGGGCTATAAAGGGGAAGTTTCGGCTTGTCCAGCGCGGAAATGAAATTTCTTCGATTTTTGTGACGAAAAAATTTCAGTCGCGCTGGAAAAGGCTGGAAATCCGGGATTTTACGGATTTTTGTCTTTTGCTATCCTCGCCGGAAGGCTCTGCCGATGACGATGAGGATGCAGGCGCCGATGAAGCCGGCGATGAGATAACCGATCCATCCGGTCAAAACGATTCCGAATACCGAGAGGATGGCGTTGGCGACGATGGCGCCGACGATTCCAAGTAGGATGTTCATGAAAACACCCATATTGCTTTTCATGAATTGTTCGGCGAGCCACCCGGCGACACCACCGATGATGATAGCTGCGATCCAGCCAATACCAGCAGATTCCATGATTTCCTCCCATGATTGCTGCACTATTGAAGGTGATGATTCTCCGGGTGAAAAGCAAGGTAAACTCCCGAAAACCTCGCTTTTTGCGGGTGGTTTTCCGCGCGGCAGGCGATAAATAGCCTGATGCTGGGTGAAGATATGAAAGGCATGGATGTGCGGTTGATGTTTGGCGGAATGATTGACGGTAGGCGGATGTTCGGCGGGCCTTTATCCGACCGGCGGCGAAAGGCCGCCCTGGCTGCGATAATGGTCGCGGTATTCACCCTCCTTGGCAGCTTTCTGTCGTCTGCAACCTTGGCGTCGGCGCAGGATGCACCAGCGGCCGCACCAGTCGCTATCCAGGCTTCCATCGTCGAGCAGGCGCGCACGGATCTGGAAAAATGGAAGGCCGATATTTCGGCAATCGCCAAACAGGTTGAGGCGGGCGGCAGCGATGACGTGCAACTGGTGGACCTGAAGGGACGCGCCGATACCATTGCAGCCGATGCTGCCGCCGCCAACACCAAGTTGCGGACCCGCCTGGACCAGATCAAGACGCGTCTCGACGCGCTTGGCGCTGCTCCGGCGGAAGGACAGCCACCCGAAGCGAGCATGGTGACGGAGGAGCGCTCCCGGCTGACGGCGGAGCGTGCCGAGGTAAATGCCATTGCCGGCGAGGTGGAGAGCACTGCCACCAACGCCGCGCAGATTTCCAACAACATTACGGCGGTTCGGCGGGCGCTTTTTGCCGCGACCCTGTTCAAGCGCACCGAAGTCTCTTCCCAGACGCTGGGCGACGCCTCTTCCGCCTTCGTGAGCGAGCTGACCAATCTCAACAACGCCTTCAGCAGTTGGGCGGGTTTCGTCTGGAACTACAAACGCCTGCCGATGTTCGGGGCGGTGATGCTGTCGATTATGGCGGCGCTGCTGTTTCTGGTGGGCGGTTATCGCTTTTTCGGCAGCCGCATGGAAAGGCGGGCCTTTTCCGGCGAGCCTTCCTATCTGCGGCGGCTTTCGGTGGCCTTCTGGTCAACCATGGTGCAGTCGCTGTCGCTTTTCCTGTTTCTGGTAACCTCGGCGTTTTTCCTCGATAATTTCAACGTGCTTCGTTCCGATATCGCGCCGATCCTGTTCGGGGCCATGGCAGTTACGGGCTTCGTCTATTTCGTATCGCGGCTGAGCTACGCTATCTTTGCGCCGACGCAGCCGGAATGGCGTCTGTTGCAGGTTTCCAATCGCGGAGCGCACACGCTGTCCTCGGCCGTGCTTTTGATGGCGCTCGTCAACGGTCTCGATTATCTGTTCGGCACGATCAGCGAGACGCTCTATTCGCCGCTGATCGTCACCGTTGCCAAGAGCTTCATTGCCTCCATCATCATTGGCATCATCCTGCTCACCGTGTCGTTCCTGCGCCCGGTGATCGGTGAGGGGCAGGACTACGAGACCGGCAACCAGCGCCTGCCGCGCTGGCTGGTCATTCTGCTCAGGGTCGGCGGGCTTGTTCTCATCGGTGCCTGCCTGACGGGTTATGTGGGGCTGGCGCGGTTCCTTGCGACGCAGATCGTCGCCACCGGTGCGGTGCTCGCAACAATGTATATCGGCATTCTTTCCGGCAAGGCGATTTCGCGACAGGGCGCCTTTTCCGAATCCCTGGCCGGTCGTTATCTCGGGCGGCGCTACGGTCTCGGCCCGGTTGCGCTGGATCAGGCCGGTCTTGCGGCGGGGCTCGGCATCTATGTGATCGCACTCGCCTTCGGCGTGCCGCTCATCCTGTTTTCCTGGGGGTTCCAGCCGGGCGATATCGAAAGCTGGGCCTATCGTCTGCTGACCGGCATCACCGTCGGCAATGCCTCCATCTCGCTGATCGGCCTGTTCGGCGGCGTCCTTGTCTTTGCCATCGGCTACATCATCACACGCTGGTTCCAGAAGTGGCTGGACAACAACGTCATGGCGCGCGGGCAGGTGGATGCTGGCGTGCGCAACTCGGTCAAGACCGGCATCGGTTATCTCGGTATCGCGGTTGCGGCCATTTTCGGCGTCTCTTCCGCCGGTCTTAACCTCTCCAGCCTGGCGCTGGTGGCGTCTGCCCTTTCGGTCGGTATCGGTTTCGGCCTCCAGAACATCGTCTCGAACTTTGTCTCCGGCCTCATCCTGCTGGTCGAGCGTCCCTTCAAGGTGGGTGACTGGGTGGTGACAGGCACGACGGAAGGCACCGTCAAACGGCTTTCGGTGCGCGCGACCGAGATTGAAACCTTCCGCGGCCAGTCGATCATCGTACCGAACTCGGAATTCATCAATTCCTCGGTCGGCAACTGGACACACCGCAACCGCATCATGCGTGCGGAAATTCCGGTCTCCGTTGCCTATGAATCCGATCCGCAGCAGGTGATGGATATTCTGCTGGAACTGGTGCGCACCCAGCCGCCCGTACTGCGCAACCCCGAACCGCACGTGGAATTCCTCCGTTTCGGCGACTTCTCGCTGGATTTCGAATTGCGTTTCCACCTCGCAGATCTTTCGAACGGGCTTGGCGTGAAAAACGCGCTGAGGATCGCGATCCTGAAACGCTTCCGCGAAGAGGGGATCGCCATCCCGTTCCCGCAGCGTAACCTCAACATCCACGTGGAAGGCGATGCAAATCCGCAAATGCTGGCGGCGCTGCTTTCGGAAGAGGGTGACAAGGCGGTGGCAGCGCATACGGGCGCGGCGGCGCCTGCCGCGGCAACTGCACCGGAAAAGGATGCGGGCAAGGTCGGTGACAAAACCGTGGTAGAGCCGAAGGCGACGTTGAAGGCGGCCGGCAAGGACAGTTAATCTGCGGCTACCGCGGCTGCGGCGACGCAGCCGATACGGGCATTGACGGGCGCGGGGAGTTATCCTCGCGCCCGATTTGCATTGTGGCGGATGAGACGCCAAACAGAGGAAAGATCTTATTGGGAGGGAAACCGGATTTTGTCGGTCGTCATCATGAAATACAGTGAAAATTCCCTCGATGACTGTATTGTTTTTTAAACTTTAAGTTGATATGCTGGGTTATACTTAGTTCATTTCTTTCCTGTCGGGGTTCACATGCCGGATCCAGTCGATGAGAATGCCCAGCCTGCCCAGCCTGCCCAGCCTCCGGGCGAAGTTCCCGCGAAAACGTCTTTGCGGGAAAAATTGAGGAGTGCGTGGAGGTGGGTGACACCCCATGCCGCCCGAGTATCCTTACTGGCGACAGGTGTCGTTATCGGTTCTGCCGGTCTGTTTTTCCTGATGGGCGAAACCGATGTGACGGATGATTACCTGCCGAAACGCTGGAATGAATCCATCCGCAGACTGGGCATCGAGCCGGTCTATCCTCCACAGGAGGATATTTATGTCGGAGACATCATCGCCGAGGTCGTGGATTCGGGCCACAAGTTCAAGTCTTTGCCGACCGACCTCGAAAGCGAAGCCTTCATCGGTCGCTACGTCAAGATCACCCAGATACCTAATTTGCGGGGATATCTCGGGGTCAAGTCTGAGGCGCCTTATTTCGGCGACAGCACCTGGTCGGAGGATAAAAAGTCTCTGTCGATTGCTCAACCGCGTACGGAGGTTGCTGTGGATGGGACGACGTCTGGCCTGGTGGTAAAGGACGCGCTGTTTCCCATCGTCAGGATAGAACGCAAGGAAGGAATGGCAGGACTTTTACGCAATATCGCCTTTGGTGGCGCACGGGCGGATATCGAGGAAATCGAGCTTCAGAATGTGCAGACCTATGCGATCAATCCCTTCCATGCACAAAATGCGCTGATGCGGTTTTGCAATGATGACGACACCAAGGTCTATTGCGCCGACGACTATCTTCGCGAAAAACTCTCGTACATTCTCAGCCGCAATATTTTGAGAACCGCGGAGACAGAGGACTGTGGTTCGCGCTATATTTACGACATTCGCCTGCTGGTCGTGCGTCAGGCGTTTCTGACACGCGGGGTAAAGGTCACCAACGGCCGGGCACGGTCGGGTTTCATCGATGCGGGGGGAAACAAAGGCGACGTCCAGAAGACTGTGGATGGTGCGGACGTTGCCGCGACCACAGGCCCGCAGGGCCAGCAGCCGGCGGCCGAAAACATGGCCGGCAATGACAACACCATTCGCAGCACGAACAGTTCCGGCCTTTTTTCCGATAGCCAGTTTGCGAGGCCGCTCGTCATAGGCTTCAACAGCGTTTCCATCGGTATGCGCAACAGCACGCCCGCATGGCTGGACGCCGCGGCAAAAGCTGCCGCTGGCAAGGACGTAAAAGACCGCGCCAAGATTTGTGCATCTTCGCAGGAGGTTGCGAAATGAGACTGGCTATTTTTCTCTTCGGTATGTTTTTTCCGTTTCTGGCAAATGCGCAGGATGTGGTTCGCCCGTCTGCGAGTGGAGATATTGCGCAATTCAACGATGATTGCATTTATCGCATTCCACCTTGCAGCAAGGATGATGGTGGCGGCGTTTTTCCGCCGCCACCACCTCCGCCCGGTGGCGGCGGCGGGATACACAATCTGCCAGGCGGTCCTGTCCTCCAGAACTCGATTATCGTTCCCGGCAATGACGTTATAAAGGGGTTAAACTTGGACGGCCCGGATGTGCGGGGAATGCAATTGCAGCTTCAGACCAGATAGACGGTTTATCCGGCGCTTCAGGCTCCAATCCGTCTTGGCTGACACTTGATCTGTTCCGGTTGGTATTTTCCCATATGTGCACCACCGTCGTCTTCAAAAGGCGACGGTGGTTTGAAACCCGCCTCCAGCGACGGCATTTTCTCCCCTGTCGCAGCACCCTATGGCCATGTCGCAATCAGGCGGCTGAACGGCCGCCGGGCGCTTCATATTCCATCCCATCGATTTGGCAGCACGACAGGCAATGCCGGCGCTTTTTAGGGGTTCTGTAAATGAAGACACATGCACGGGCGGTGGTGATCGGTGGCGGCGTCGTCGGCGTTTCGACGCTTTATCATCTTGCCAAGAAGGGCTGGAGCGACAGCGTCCTTATCGAGCGCAAGGAACTGACCTCCGGTTCCACCTGGCACGCAGCCGGTCTTTTGCCGCTGTTCAACATGAGCTACTCGGTCGGCCAGATCCACAAGTATTCGGTGAAGTTCTACGAGGAGCTTCAGGAAGAGACCGGCATGAATGTCGGTTTCTCCAAGGTCTCGAACATTCGTCTCGCCCGTACCAAGGATCGCTGGGACGAATATATGTATTATGCCGGCATTGCCGAGACCATCGGTGTGCGGGTCAACATGCTGACGCCGGAGCAGGTGAAGGAAATCTGGCCGCTTTGCGAGACGGACGGCCTGCTGGGCGCCATCCAGCACCCCGATGATGGTTATATCCAGCCCGCCGACCTGACGCAGGCGCTGGCGAAGGGCGCGCGAGACCGTGGCGCCACCATCTATCGCAACACCACCGTCACCGCCATCGAGCAGCTGGAAGACGGTCACTGGAAGGTCACGACGGATAAGGGCGAGATCATCGCCGAACATATCATCTCCTGCACCGGCTCCTTTGCCCGCAAGACCGGCGAGATGGTCGGCATCAATATTCCGGTCATCCCGGTTGAGCACCAATATATCGTCACCGAGCCGCACCCGGCCATTCTGGAGCGCCGCCGTCAGGGTCTGCCGGAAATGGGCGTTCTGCGTGAATCGGATTCGGCCTGGTACATGCGCGAGGAGGCCGGCGGTCTGATCCTCGGCCCTTACGAAGTCGGCGCTCCGGTCTGTTATGTCGACGGTCCCTCTGACGATAGCGAATATGAGCTGTTCCAGGAGGAACTCGACCGGCTTATGCCGCATATCGAAACGGCGATGGTGCGTGTTCCGGCTTTCGGCGAAGTCGGTATCAAGAAGGTCTATAACGGCGCTATCGCCTATACGCCTGATGGCAACCCGATCGTCGGTCCGGCACCGGGCCTGAAGAATTTCTGGCTGAATGAAGGCCACTCGTTCGGCATCACCGCTGCCGGTGGTGCTGGCTGGCAGCTTGCCGAATGGATCGTTGATGGTGAGCCTACACTCGATCTGATGGGTGTCGATCCGCGACGCTTCGGCCCTCACGCGACGGAAGGTTACCTCATTGCCAAGAATGAGGAAGCCTATGCCAACGTCTTCACCATGCATTACCCTGATGAAGAACGTTCCGCTGCCCGTCCGCTGAAGACGACGCCGGTTTACGACCGTCTGAAGAAGCTTGGCGGCGTGTTCGGTTCCGTTTACGGCTGGGAACGTGCCAACTGGTATGCGCCGGAAGGTTATGCGCTGCGCGAAGAGGACCTCGGCGTCGGTGCGGATGTCATCACCAGCCACAACTATGCGCCGCCACTGGATGATGGCCGTATCGTTGAGAAGTGGTCGTTCCGCCGCTCGAACTATTTCGAACATGTCGGCAACGAGGTGAAGAACGTCACCCAGAATGTCGGCGTGCTTGACATGTCGGCCTTCGCCAAGATGGAAGTTTCCGGTCCCGGCGCGCGCGCCTGGCTGGACAGCATTCTCGCCAATATCGTTCCGAAGAAGCGCGGCCGTATTGCGCTGACGCACCTTCTGACGCCGAATGGCGGCGTGAAGGTGGAGTTCACCGTCTATGAATGGGCGCCGGGCCGCTTCTATCTGGTGTCCGCCGGTGGTCTTGAGGCGCACGATCATGACGTGCTCCAGCGCCTTGCGCCCACCGACGGTTCCGTCGTGCTGCAGCCCATCACCCAGAAATACGGCGTGCTGGTGCTTGCCGGTCCGAAGTCGCGCGATCTCCTGAAGAAGCTGACCCGTACCAGCCTCGAGAACAAGGATTTCCCGTGGCTGACGGCGAAGCAGATCTCCGTGGGTGTGGCGACGGCGCATGCGCTGCGCGTCAACTTCGTCGGTGAACTGGGCTGGGAGTTGCACCATCCTATCGAAATGCAGAACTACATCTTCGACCGGCTGATGGAAGCGGGCGCCGAATTTGGCATCAAGCCATTCGGTATTCGTGCGATGGTGTCGATGTCGCTTGAAAAGTCGTATCGCAACATGGGTCGCGAGCTTTCGGTCGAATATAACGCCTATGAATCCGGTCTCGACCGTTTCCTGCGTCCGGAGAAAAACTTCATCGGCCGCGACGCGCTGGTGGCCTACAAGGAAGCCGGATTGAAATCGGTGTTCTCGACGCTGACCGTTTCGGGCAATACGGATGTCGATGCGCGTGGTTCTGAAGCTATATTCGATGCAGATGGCGCACTTGCCGGCCGTGTGACGAGCGGCGGCTTTGGCTGGCGTATCGGAAAATCGATTGCCCTTGCCATGCTGAAACCCGAATATGCCACGATTGGCACAAAGCTGAAAATCCGCATTCTTGGCACGCTTTATGACGCCGAGGTGGTGGAAGAAAGCCCCTTCGATACGGAAAACGCGCTGCTGCGCGCCTGAGGGATTTTCCTGGAAGCATTCGAAACACGGCCCTCCCTCGGGGGCCGTGTTTTCTTTTGGGTAAGCATGTATGCCGACTGTTTTCGGGCAAAAGTGTTATTAATGATTCTGAAAAATACGCCTGCTAATTTCCCGTGAAAGACGACGGGGGACTGGGACAAAATGAATTTTCTGGGCATTACGGGCATGCAATATTCGGGTGTGCCATTTACCAATTGCCGCATTTTGCTTGCGGAAGATACCAATGTGTTCACCCAGATGGTGAGCATGCGCCTGAAGGAATTGCTGGGCGTTTCCGTGGAGGTGTGCCGCAACTTCGAGGAGTTGCAGGCGTGCTACGAACACTCGGCCGAACCCGTGACGCTTGCGATTTCCAACATCAATCTTCCGGGGGCGGAGAATGGCGAGGCGCTGGAATATCTGATCGATCTTTCGATCCCGACCATCGTTTTCACCAGCACGTTCCATGAGGCGACCCGCGAAACGCTGATCGCCAAGAATGTGGTCGACTACATTCTGAAAGACAATATCTTTGCCGTGGACATGCTGACGGAATCCATCTGTCGGTTCCTCACCAACCACCGCCACCATGTGCTGATCGTGGACGACAGCCCAACGGCGCGGGCGCTGCTTTCCAGCCGCCTCAAGCGTTATAATTTCCGCGTCAGCCTTGCCGATAGCGGTGCGAAGGCGCTCGAAATCCTGAAGGCCAATCCCGATATCGGGCTGGTGGTGACAGACTACAACATGCCCGATATTGACGGTTTCGAACTGACACGGCGCATCCGCACCGTGCGCGGCTCGCACGAGTTGCGCATCATCGGCGTTTCCTCTTCCACCAACCGGCTTTTGTCGGCGCGGTTCCTGAAGGCGGGTGGCAACGATTTCATGCTGCGGCCCTTCATCGACGAGGAATTTTATTGCCGCGTCAACCAGAACCTCGACACGCTGGTGCAGATACAGCTGGCCAAGGCTGGCGTGAGACCGGCGGCCTGACCGGACTTTTCGTTGTCAAAGCCGCGATAAGTCAAAGCTGAGACTCGAGCGGCAGGAAACGCATGATGCCCGCGACGATCCGGCGGCTGATGGCAGCGTCCGGTTCACGCCTGTATGTCTTCGGCTGGCCGTGTTCTTCGGTCATCCAGACGATGCGATTGCCGTTGTCTATATCCAGCTCGAAGCTCATTGAGCGGCGGATCTCTTCGCTGAATATCTCGTCCATGCGCGCAACCAGCGGGGCTGAGGTGAAAACGACGCCCATTTCCGTATTGAGAGAAGCAGAGCGCGGATCGAAATTGAGCGAGCCGATATAGCCGGTCTTGCCGTCGCGGGAGAAAGCCTTGGTGTGGAGGCTCGCCTGTCCTGAACCGCGAAGCGTAAAGCTTGGCTGGTCCGCCTGTGCACGCAGTTCATGCAGTCGCACCCCGCCCAGCAGAAGCGGCTTTCGATACCGTGCGTAACCGGCGTGAACGGCGGCAACATCTGTTGCAGCCAGCGAGTTGGTGAGGATGGCAACCGAGACGCCGCGCTCGGCAAGGTTTGCAAAAATGTCCAAGCCCTGTTTGCCGGGAATGAAATAAGGGGAGGTGATGTGCAGGCTGTCATTTGCCGCCTGCATCAGCGGCAGCAGGCTCTCCATCAGGAAGTTGTGGCCGTTGCGGCGTTTTCCCGCTGCTTTTTCCGGCGGGTCGGCAAGCACGTCGGCTTCATCGACCCAGTGCAGGCGGTCCGACATCAGGAAATGACCGCTGCCATATTGGTTTTCGACGCGCTCGAGATAAGGTTTGGCAGCCTCGCTTTTCGGCAGCGCAGCAAGCTCGCGCCTTAACCTGGCAAGCTTGCTCGGCCTGCGCGCCAGAAGCGAGCGCACGGGAACGGAAACGGCGCTGTTCCAGTAGTCGTCGAAGATTTCGGTGGCATCTGCAACGATCCTGCCGAAACCGAGAATGTCGAAATCGTGGAAATTGGCCCGTTCGGCGGCATCGAAATAGGCGTCGCCAATATTACGGCCGCCAACGATCGCGGCGCGTCCGTCGGCAATCCACGCCTTGTTGTGCATGCGCCGGTTGACGCTTCGGAACCGGAGGACCAGTTCCAGGCTTCGATACAGGATGTTTTCCCGCGCCCTGGTTGGGTTGAAGAGCCGCAGTTCGATATTGGGATGGCTGTCGATGGCGTGGAAGATGCGGTCGGACATCGAGACGCCGAGATCGTCCAGAAGCAGCCTCACGCGCACGCCGCGATCTGCCGCGGCAATGACCTCGCGCATCATCAGCCGACCGGTCAGATCGGCGTTCCACATGTAATACATCAGATCAAGGCTGCGCCCAGCCGCCCGCGCCGCCGCCATGCGCACTGCAAAGGCATCCAGATTGGAATGCAGCAGGCAGAGCGCGTTTTTCTCGTTCCAGCCATTCCTTATCGACTGCCAGTGGCGGTCGAGCCCGGTCGCATCCTCGGCAACGGGCAGGGCAGTTGAGGGGCGTTTGGGAATGGCCTTTTCCCGCTGCTTGCTGATGACAACAAACAGGGCTGGTCCAACGACCAGCAGCACCATGGCGATAAAGACCGTAAATGCAGTCACTTGTTTTGATCACTCCCGGCCTGAAGATTATCAGGCTGGGTGAAAACGCGCGAGCACATAAAGCGTTCACGGCAGAAGAGGGTGCGGGAGAAAAAGCCTGCCTTGCGAAGCGAATGCAGGAGGCGAGACTTGTGAATCACATAAGTCTATGCTTATCTGTTGTCATGACAGAGAATAATATTTTCCGGGCGCTGGCCGATCCGACACGCCGCGCTATTTTCGAAAAGCTCGCGGATGGTGCCCAGAACGCTTCCGCCTTGCGTGAGGGTATCGATATCAGCCAGCCGGCCATGTCGCAGCATCTTGCCGTGCTGCGGGGGGCGGGGCTGGTCGTCGAACGGCGGCAGGGTCGTTTCGTCAATTACGAGGTCGATCCGGATGGGCTGACACGGATTGCGACATGGCTTGGCAAATACCGCGCCTACTGGCCGCAGCGCGTAGAAGCACTGAAGCTCTTGCTGAAGGATATGGATCAATGAACAGGGAACTGCCCGCAGCACCGAAACCCGGTATCGAGCTGGAATATGATCTCGATGAGCCGCCGCAAAAAGTCTGGCGTGCGATCAGCATTCCGGCCTTCCGTGAACACTGGTTGCCGAAGGAGGCTTTAGCTGAACCCGAGGCGATTAGGATCACCCCGGGGAAGGAGGTCTGTTACAGGATGCGGGATGACGTTCCGCCATTTCTGGAAAGCACCGTCACCTTCAGGATTGCATCCAACGCGAGCGGCGGCACCAGCCTGCGGGTCATTCATGAGTTGCCCATCACCAGTTCCGGTCGGATGACAAAGGCCGCCGCAAACCACAACCGTTCGCCCATCAAGCTCGCCGCCTGATCCACCACATTTCCTTACATTTTCAAACGACAGGAGTTCGCCGATGCGCGAAGCGATGCAACTCGTCCCTATGGTAGTTGAACAATCCGCAAGGGGAGAAAGGTCCTTCGACATCTATTCCCGGCTGTTGCGGGAAAGGATCATCTTTCTCAACGGTGAGGTCAACGACGCTGTTTCCGCGCTTGTCTGCGCGCAACTGCTGTTTCTGGAGGCGGAAAACCCGAAAAAGCCGATCCATCTCTACATCAATTCTCCAGGCGGCGTCGTGACCAGCGGTCTCGCAATGTATGACACCATGCGCTACATCCGCGCGCCGGTTCATACTCTGTGCATGGGGACCGCCCGTTCGATGGGCTCGTTCCTGCTTATGGCGGGCGAACCGGGCGCGCGGGCGGCATTGCCCAACGCCAGCATCCTCATTCACCAGCCGTCCGGCGGGTTTCAGGGGCAGGCGTCGGATATGCTCATCCATGCTGAAGAAATCAGGCAGACAAAGCACCGAATGACGCGGCTTTATGCCGAGCATTGCAAACGCAGCTATGACGAGTTTGAAGCGGCAATGGATCGCGACCGTTTCATGACGGTGGAAGAGGCACTGGAATGGGGTTTGATCGACCGCGTTCTGGACGTTCGCGAAGATGTGGCGGCGGCATGACTCAAATCGTCCCGGTTGGCGCATGGCTGGCCGGGACGGTTGATCAGATATCCAGATTATCCGCAAAAGCAGCGCGTTCCTGAATGAAGCGGAAGCGGGCATCCGCCTTGGTGCCCATCAGATTGTCGACCGCCTCGCGGGTGCCTTCGAAATCCACGTCGTCGATCTCGACGCGCAGCAGGGTGCGCTTTTCGGGATCCATGGTGGTTTCCTTCAACTGGGCCGCCATCATTTCGCCAAGGCCTTTGAAGCGGCCGATTTCGACCTTCTTGCCCTTGAAGACGGTTTCCATCAATTCGGCGCGGTGGGCGTCGTCGCGGGCATAGGCGCTCTTGGCACCCTGACGGATGACGTAGAGCGGCGGCACCGCGAGATAGAGGTGGTTGCCACGAATGAGTTCCGGCATTTCCTGATAGAAGAAGGTGATGAGCAGCGAGGCGATGTGAGCACCATCGACGTCGGCATCCGTCATGATGATGATGCGTTCGTAACGCAGATCCTCTTCACGGTACTTGGTGCGCGTGCCGCAGCCCAGCGCCTGGATGAGATCGGCGATCTGCTGGTTGGCGGAGAGTTTTTCACGGCTTGCGCTGCCGACGTTGAGGATCTTGCCGCGCAGCGGCAGGATGGCCTGATTGGCGCGATTGCGCGCCTGCTTGGCCGAGCCGCCAGCCGAGTCACCCTCGACGATGAAAAGCTCGGCATTCTCAGCCGTGTTCTGCGAGCAGTCCGCCAGCTTGCCGGGCAGGCGCAGCTTGCGCACCGCCGTCTTGCGGTTGACTTCCTTTTCCTTGCGGCGGCGCAGGCGTTCTTCGGCGCGCTCGATCACCCAGTCCAGCAGCTTCGCCGCTTCGCCCGGATTGCCGGTGAGATAATGGTCGAAGGGATCGCGTAGCGCGTTTTCGACGATGCGCTGGGCTTCGACGGTCGCGAGCTTGTCCTTGGTCTGGCCGACGAATTCCGGCTCGCGGATGAAGACGGAGAGCATGCCCGCTGCCGAGATCATCACGTCATCGGTGGTGATTTCCCTAGCGCGCTTGTTCTGGGTCAGCTCCGCATAGTTCTTCAGGCCCTTGGTGAGCGCGATGCGGAAACCGGCCTCATGCGTACCGCCTTCAGGCGTCGGGATGGTGTTGCAATAGGAATGGATCTGCGTGTCGCCGCCATACCAGGTCACAGCCCATTCCAGCGCGCCGTGGCCACCGGTCTTTTCGGTGCGGCCGGAGAAAATCTCGCGGGTGACGGTGAATTCCTTGCCGAGCGTGGCGGCCAGATAGTCCTTCAGACCACCGGGGAAATGGAACACGGCCTTTTCGGGGATTTCGCCACCGGCGGGCACCATGCCGGGATCGCAGCTCCAGCGGATCTCGACGCCGCCGAAGAGATAGGCCTTGGAGCGGGCCATGCGGAAAATACGGGCCGGTTCGAATTTTGCGTGATCGCCAAAGATCTGCGGGTCCGGATGGAAACGCACGCGGGTGCCACGACGGTTGTGCACGTCACCCAGTTCTTCGAGACCGCCGATGGGCGCACCGCGCGAAAAGCGCTGGCGGTAAAGCTTGCGGTTACGGGCGACTTCCACTTCCAGAAGATCGGACAGCGCATTGACCACGGAAACGCCGACGCCATGCAGGCCGCCGGAGGTCTCATAGGCCTTGCCATCGAACTTGCCGCCGGCATGCAGCTTGGTCATGATGACTTCGAGCGTCGACTTGCCCGGAACCTGCGGATGGTTTTCCACGGGAATGCCGCGTCCGTTATCGGTGACGGTGAGGAAACCCTCGGTATCGAGATGGACCTCGATGAAATTGGCGTGGCCTGCGACGGCCTCGTCCATGGAGTTGTCGATGACTTCGGCAAAGAGGTGGTGCAGCGCCTTCTCGTCGGTGCCGCCAATATACATGCCGGGTCGCATGCGCACCGGTTCCAGCCCTTCGAGCACGCGGATCGACGAGGCACCGTAATCGTCACCGGAGGGGGACACGGGCGCTGGGGGCGGGGGCGTCGTGACGGCCGCAACGGCTGCTGGTTTCGGCTGCACGTTCACGTTCGCGGCTGCGGACACCGGGGCCTTCACGGGTTTTGCCGTGTCCTCGTTCTTTTCCGTTTCGCTGTTTGGTGCCACCGGAAGACCGGAGAAGAGATCGTTGCTATCGTCCATCATGTCCAAGGTTCAAAAAAGCGTGTCGTCAGAATTTCGCCAAGCGAATCAGTATGCCAATAGGGGCAAGTATAGCGCCAAACGTGCAGGGCGTGTGGCCTAACGCGGCGCACCCTATGCCACGACTATGTCAGGGTTTCGCAACAGGAGGATTGCGCTGCCGCCCTGGCAATGGCAAGTCTCGCAGCCACGAATGAACGGTTAACCAAGTCATGTCCACAGCTCATTTCACGTTTTGTACTCTTTTCTGCCTGACTGTTGCGGCGATGCCGGGCGGTGCCGGGGCGGCGGACGGGCCGCTGCGGCCGTTCAAGGACCAGCTGTTTTCCAGCCAGACAGTGCTTTCCACGGCCGATGGCGGCGCATCTGAGGTGATCGATTATCAGGAGATGCGCGATATCAACGGCCGCGACGAGGTACCGGAACGCCGGGTGAAGCGGCAATATGTGGATATGGCGCCCAAGACAGCGCAGGCGATGGAATCCGTGGCGGTTGAGGGCAGGGCGCTTGAGGTGGGCCGCGTCGGGCCATCATCCGGGCAGGCCTTCACCGTGATCTTCATTCACGGGCGCGGCGGCGACCGGCGGCTTGGCATGAACGACTATACGTTCGGTGGCAATTTCAACCGGCTGAAAAATCTGGCTGTCGCCAATGGCGGCACCTATTATGTGCCGAGCGTACGATCCTTCGATGCCAATGGCGTTGCCGACGTTTCCGCGCTGATCGCCTATGCTGCTAGCAAATCCGGCGGCAAGCCGGTGGTGTTGGCCTGCGCCTCCATGGGCAGCTTCATCTGCTACGGCATCAGCCGCGACAAGGCGACGGTCGGCAATCTCAAGGGCATGGCGATCCTTGGCGGCGCGGTCGATCCCGATTTTCCGAAAAGCGCCTTTGCGAAAGCCAAAAAGCCGGTGTGGTTCACCCATGGCAGCGCCGACAAGGTCTATTCCGCCGACAGCCAGGCCACCATCTTCCGCACCTTGCTGAAGGCGGGAGAGCCGGCGCGCTTTACGCTTTTTGAGACAGGCACGCATGGAACGCCGGTGCGCATGACCGACTGGCGGGCGGTTCTGAACTGGATTTTGAGCCGATGAGGTCCAGTTTTGGTTCGACAGGCGCGAATTTCGGCAAATTGACCGACGTTTTGAAGCTTATGACTGCTTTTTTGTACCAATTGTCATCTGCTGCGTTTAAGGAAATATTCCGGGATTTCCGGCAGGGTTTCTGTCGCGATTATGGGCCGCCTGGCGGCTGAGGTAAGGGGTGTTCGCGCAAGCGGCTCTCCGAGACAAAGGGAATGAGATACGCATGACGCCGAATGTTCGACCGCTTGTAGCCGGAAACTGGAAGATGAACGGCACCCGTTCGTCGCTCGATCAGATCAAGGCCATGGCAGAGGGCGTCAAGGGCGCGCTTTCCGAAAAGGTGGATGCGCTGATCTGCCCGCCATCGACGCTTCTTTATGTGGCAACCGCGCTTTGCGACGACAGCCCGCTGATGATTGGCGGACAGGATTGCCACCAGAATGTTTCCGGCGCGCATACGGGTGACATTTCCGCCGAGATGATTGCCGATTGCTTCGGCACCCATGTCATCGTCGGCCACTCCGAACGTCGCACCGACCATGCCGAGACGGATCATCTGGTCCGTGCCAAGGCCGTTGCCGCCCATCAGGCCGATCTTATCGCGATCGTCTGCATTGGCGAGACGGCGGATGAGCGCAAGGCGGGCCAGACGCTCGATATCCTCAAGCGCCAGCTCGCCGGATCGCTTCCGGACGAGGCAACCGCCGAAAACACCGTCATCGCTTATGAGCCGGTCTGGGCGATCGGCACGGGTCTGACGCCGACCACGCAGGATGTGCGCGAGGCCCATGCCTTCATGCGCGACGAGCTGGTCAAGCGCTTTGGCGATGAAGGCAAGACCATGCGGATTCTCTACGGCGGCTCGGTGAAGCCTGCCAATGCGCTGGAACTGATGGGTGTCGAGAATGTCGACGGCGCACTGATCGGCGGCGCGAGCTTGAAAGCCTCCGACTTCCTTTCCATCTATGCGGCATACGAGCAACTGACGGCTTGAGACACGCTTTCCTGCCACAGTGGCGGGAAAGGGGCTTGGAATAAGCCTTCGCCTCATGTAAAGAGCCGCGAAACCTTCTTTGTAGTGCTCCGCGCGGGGCATGGAATGGATTGTCATGCAGACCGTTTTGATTGTTATTCACCTCATGATCGTGCTGGCGCTTGTCGGCGTGGTTCTGATCCAGCGTTCCGAAGGCGGCGGCCTCGGCATCGGCGGCGGTTCGGGCTTCATGTCCGCGCGCGGAACGGCCAATGCGCTGACCCGCACGACGGGTATCCTTGCCGCGCTGTTCTTCGTGACGTCGCTCGGACTTGGTCTTCTGACCCGGTACGAATCGCGCCCGACGGATATTCTGAACCGTATTCCGGCCACGCAGGGTCAGGGCAACGGCATTCTCGACACGCTCGGCCCGGCACAGACGCCGGCAACGCCGGCTCCGGCTGAGAATGGCGTTCCGACCAACAGCGGCGCTGCAGCACCTGCGCAGACCACGCCTGCACCGGCCACTGCTGGTGAAGCCGCTCCGGCGCCGGCCAAGCCCGCCGATCCGAACGCAGTTCCGACCGGTCAATAAGCCCGGTTATGATTTAACGCTCCGGCAGGCCAAAAGCCTGCCGGTTTTCTTTTGTTCGCATTTCGCCACATCCCATTGCCAATTCGTCAACAGCGAATTTGCAACAGCATGAGATTTGGGCTGGCGGAATCAGAGGTAAAAAGGTATCCGGTGAATCCCATGGCGCGATATGTATTCATCACAGGCGGCGTGGTCTCCTCTCTCGGTAAGGGCATCGCAGCTGCGGCACTCGGAGCATTGCTGCAATCCCGTGGTTATCGGGTGCGGCTTCGCAAACTTGACCCCTATTTGAACGTCGATCCCGGCACGATGAGCCCGACACAGCACGGTGAAGTGTTTGTGACGGACGACGGTGCCGAGACGGACCTCGACCTTGGCCACTATGAACGCTTTACGGGGCGTTCGGCGACCAAGACCGACAACATCACCACTGGCCGCATATACAAGAACATCATCGACAAGGAACGCCGCGGCGACTATCTCGGCGCGACCGTTCAGGTCATTCCGCATGTCACCAACGAGATCAAGGATTTCGTGACCGAAGGCAATGACGATTACGACTTCGTCATCTGTGAAATCGGCGGCACGGTGGGTGATATCGAGGCGATGCCGTTCATGGAGGCGATCCGCCAGCTCGGCAACGATCTGCCGCGCGGCACTGCAATCTATGTTCACCTGACGCTGATGCCTTACATTCCGGCAGCCGGCGAATTGAAGACCAAGCCGACCCAGCATTCCGTGAAGGAGCTGCAGGCGCTTGGCATTCATCCCGATATCCTGCTGGTGCGCGCCGACCGGGAAATCCCGGAAGCGGAACGCCGCAAGCTTTCGCTGTTCTGCAACGTGCGTCCTTCCGCCGTCATTCAGGCGTTGGATGTTGCCAACATCTATGACGTTCCGATCGCCTACCACAATGAAGGTCTCGATTCGGAAGTGCTGGCCGCTTTTGGTATCGAACCGGCGCCGAAGCCGCGTCTGGAACAGTGGGAAGAGGTCTGCAACCGTATCCGCACGCCGGAAGGCGAGGTAACGATTGCGATCGTCGGCAAATATACCGGCCTCAAGGACGCCTACAAGTCGCTGATCGAGGCGCTGCATCACGGTGGTTTTGCCAACCGCGTCAAGGTCAAGCTGGAGTGGATCGAGTCGGAAGTCTTCGAAAAGGAAGATCCGACGCCCTATCTCGAAAAGGTCAACGGCATTCTGGTGCCGGGCGGTTTCGGCGAGCGCGGTTCGGAAGGCAAGATCATGGCGGCGCAGTTCGCCCGTGAGCGCAACGTGCCCTATTTCGGGATCTGCTTTGGCATGCAGATGGCAGTCGTGGAAGCGGCGCGTCATCTGGCCGGCATCGAGAATGCCTCCTCCACCGAATTCGGTCCGACGGCTGAGCCCGTCGTTGGCCTGATGACCGAGTGGGTAAAGGGCAATGAGCTGGAGAAGCGCTCCACCAAGGGTGATCTCGGCGGCACCATGCGTCTCGGTGCTTACAAGGCAGCGCTGAAGAAAGACACGAAGATCGCCGAAATCTACGGTTCCACGGATATTTCCGAGCGCCACCGCCACCGCTACGAAGTGAATGTGGACTACAAGGACCGGCTGGAAGAATGCGGCCTCGTCTTCTCGGGCATGTCTCCTGATGGTGTGCTGCCGGAAACGGTGGAATATCCTGACCATCCCTGGTTCATCGGTGTGCAATACCACCCGGAACTCAAGAGCCGCCCGCTCGACCCGCATCCGCTGTTTGCCAGCTTCGTCGAAGCGGCGGTGGAGCAGAGCCGGCTGGTTTGACGGTTTGAATGATACGGGGAGGGCCGCTTTTGCGGCCCTTTTTTATTGGGGTGCGCACAGAAAGCGTCAGGCCAGAAGGTTGTGCTTCCTCAGCCATGCCTCATACCATCCAGGCCATTCTTGCGTGGGGGTTCCGGGCTTGCCCATGCCGAAGCCGTGGCCACCAGAAATGATTGGGTGAAATTCGACATCCACATCCGCCTTCTCGCACGCCTGCTGCATGATACGGCTATTGGCGGGATTGGAAATCCGGTCGTCATCCGCCTGCGTGAGGAAGACCGGAGGGCAATCTTTGCTCACATGGCTTTCCACTGACCACTCTCGTGTTGCCTCCTCTGTCGGGTGCCTGCCGATAAGTGACCTCCGGGTCGATGTATGTTCATAGGGCGCTGCAAGCGTGATGACCGGATAGATCAGGGCCGCAACATCCGGCCGGGCTGATTGCCTGTCGATGTCATCGACTGCTTCGTAAGACGCAAAAGCCGAGCGGGCGGCGGCCAACCCCATCAAGTGCCCACCCGCAGAAAAACCAAGTGCGCCGATCCTGTACGGATCGATCTGCCGGTCCGAAGCGCGTGCACGCACCAGACGAAATGCGCGCTGGGCATCCTGAATCGGTGCCAGCGGTCCAGCAGCCCATCCTTCAATCGGCAGACGGTAGGTGAGGACAAAAGCATAAATGCCTCTGGCCGCGAGCCAGCGTGCGGCGGGATAGGACTCCTTGCCTTCCTCGATGCGTTTATATCCACCGCCACCTGCAATGATCATTGCGGAACCATTTGGCTTTGCGGGAGCGAAAACCTCCAGGCTCGGTACGGCAATGTTGGTGACAGCGCCTTTTTTGCTTATATCCGGGACGCCGTTCGGACCACCGCCTCCCGGAGGCGGGCCGGGCCAAAGCGAAATCCATTGCCGATCGCCTTGCGCAAACAGACTTGGGACTTTCATGGCCGTGGCGAGGAAGGCACCACCAAGAAGCAGGCTGCGGCGGCAGATCATGATGTCATCCTCAATCGTGCACCTGGTTTCGGCATTCTCTGCGGAACAACAGCTTACGGGGACGATTTAAAAACACCAAGAGTGGTCAGTACCGGGACATCCCGATGTTTGACCCTACACCACGGTCTCATCGCTCATCCGTCAATCGAACAAACAAAAAACGGGCCCGAAGGCCCGTTCTCTATTCCAGCGATAATCCCGACCGGCTTACTTCGGGCCGATCATGTTTTCCGGGCGCACATACTGGTCGAATTCCTCGTTCGTGAGGTATCCGCCGCCGACGGCCTCGTCGCGCAGTGTCGTGCCGTTCTTGTGCGCGGTCTTGGCGATCTTGGCGCAGATGTCGTAGCCGAGCTTGCTGTTGAGAGCCGTGACGAGCATCAGCGAGTTCTCGACGCCCTTCCTGATGTTGTCTTCGCGGGCTTCGATGCCGACGACGCAGTTGTCGGTGAAGGAGACGGCGGCATCGCCCAGAAGCTGGACCGACTGCAGGAAGTTGTAGGCCATCATCGGATTATAGACGTTCAGTTCGAAGTGCCCCTGCGAGCCTGCGAAGGAGAGCGCTGCATTGTTGCCGAAGATGTGGGCGCAAACCTGCGTCAGCGCTTCCGACTGCGTCGGGTTGACCTTGCCCGGCATGATCGATGAGCCGGGTTCGTTTTCCGGCAGCGACAATTCGCCAAGACCGGCGCGCGGGCCGGAGCCGAGGAAGCGGATGTCGTTGGCGATCTTGAACAGGGCTGCTGCTGCGGCATTGATCGCGCCATGCGAGAACACCATGGAATCGTGCGAGGCAAGCGCTTCGAACTTGTTCGGCGCCGTCACGAACGGCAGGCCGGTGATCTTGGAAATCTCTTCGGCAACCTTTTCAGCGAAACCGACGGGGGCGTTCAGGCCCGTGCCGACCGCCGTGCCGCCCTGGGCAAGCTTGGAAAGTGCGGGCAGGGTGAGTTCGATATTGGCAATCGCCGAGGCGACCTGCGCGGCATAACCGGAAAACTCCTGGCCGAGCGTCAGCGGCGTGGCATCCTGCGTGTGGGTGCGGCCGATCTTGATGATCTTTTCGAACTGCTTGACCTTGGCTTCCAGCGCCGTGTGCAGGTGCTTGAGGGCCGGCAGCAGATGGTGAACGATCTCTTCCACGCAGGCGATGTGCATCGCCGTCGGATAGGTGTCGTTCGAGGACTGGCTCATATTGACGTGGTCGTTGGGGTGAACCGGCTTCTTGGTGCCCATTTCGCCGCCGAGCATCTCGATTGCGCGGTTGGAAATCACCTCATTGGCATTCATGTTGGATTGCGTGCCGGAGCCGGTCTGCCAGACGACCAGCGGGAAATGCTCGGTCAGCTTGCCGTCGATGACTTCCTGTGCAGCTGCGATGATGGCGTCGCCTACCTTGGGGTCGAGGCCTGCAAGCGCCATGTTCGCACGGGCGGCGGCCTGCTTGACGATGCCGAGCGCGCGAACGACAGAGGCGGGCTGCTTTTCCCAGCCGATCTTGAAGTTGCCGAGCGAGCGCTGCGCCTGCGCGCCCCAATAGCGATCGGCCTGAACTTCAATGGGTCCAAATGTATCGGTTTCCGTCCGTGTGGCTGTCATCAATCTTGCCTTTTTACTCGTTTTCCTCCGCCAAAACGGCACTTCGCCCGCCTTGCGCGCGCCGATATATAGAATCATCGCGCTGGCAATGAAAGCGTTGCGAGGCATGCCTGGCAGATATTTCCCTTGGGACAGGGCGATTTTGGCGCTCATCCTGCCCGGTTAAGAAAAAGACCTTGGCGTGTCATTTTTACTACTTCGATAAAAGCCCGGAAAACTGGGGTTTCATCGGCTTGGAACGGCTTGGCCAACCACGGCAAAGTGAATGAAATAAATAGAAATTTAACCATTCTCGCCAATTCTGGAAATTACGTTTTTACGGTTTTGGCCGTAATATGAGGTTCATTTCGGGTGCGTTCTGGACTTCGGCGTTTTCTTTTCAACGGGCCGGCTATCGGCTAGACAAGCATGAAACTGGATGCTCCGTCTTCGTTGGCGGCGCTGGGTGCTACGAGGATCAAATTGCAAGTCACATCTGGAAAAACATCGGCAGCGCTGGTGCTGGCTCTCGGTCTTTCCGTTTCCACCGCTCTTCCCGGCAGTGCCGGCGCGGTAACGCTGATGGACCTTTTGCGTGGCGGGCCTGGCAAGGTTGCGCGCGATCGCGGTGAAATGCCGCCAGCAGGTATCGTCACCTCGCCGCCGACGGTCGGACCGAGCGCCGATGCATCCGATCCCGAGCCTCTGCCGCGTGTTTCCGGTCCACGTTATTACGATTACAAGGCCGATACCGCACGTGCTGTGAACACCGCCAATTTCGGCGATGGTCTTGCCAATGTGAAGTTCAGCGCCACCCCCGAAATCGGCAAGGCTCTTGAAGCCTATTACGGTGCCGGCGGCAAGGCGCTCTGGGTTTCGGAAGGCGAGCTGACTGCCCGCGCGAACGCCGTCATGGCGTTTTTGGAGACTGTTGGCGAAAGCGGCCTCGATCCGGCCGATTACAGCATTTCAGTACCCGCAAAGGACGTGACCGCCAGCATCAGCGCAGGCGCGAACGCATCCGGCACGCCGGTGGAAGTGGCTTCCGCATCGACCTCCGACGCCTATCAGCGCGCGCAGATGCAGTTCGAGCTTGCGCTTTCCGCCAAGGTCCTGGCCTATGTGCAGGATACGACGCGTGGCCGTATCGATCCGAACCGGCTGTCCGGTTACCACGATTTCAAGCGCAAGACGGTGAACCTTGCGCCCGTGCTGAAGCTTGCAGGCCTCAGCCCGGATATCGCAGCCTATCTGCGCAGCCGTGAACCTTCGAACGCCGAATATCTGGCGCTGAAGGCCGAACTGGCCCGGTTGCGCAGCGAGGGTGATGCGGCCAACACGGTCAAGGTCCCCGCCGATCTGGTGCTGAAACCCGGCAACAGCAGCGGCGACATGGCGAGCGTCGTCAAGGCAATCGAACATCGCGCTTCGCCTGCCTTCAAGGCGGAACATGCGGCGATCATTTCTGGCTACCAGCAGACGCCGGATTATACGCCTGATCTCGTTGATCTGGTGAAGGCATTCCAGAGCGAAAACGGCCTGAAGGCCGACGGCGTCATCGGCCGCGCGACCGTGCGTGCCATGGTCGGCGAAAGCAACGACGCCCGGATTGCCAAGGTGCAGGTGGCGATGGAGCAGATCCGCTGGCTGCCGGCCGATCTCGGCCAGCGCTACGTCTTGATCAACCAGCCCGCCTTCATGGCCTATTACCACAATGACGGACAGGAACAGTTCGGCATGAAGGTGGTGGTCGGCTCCAAGGCCAACCAGACCTACTTCTTCCAGGACGAAATCCAGACCGTCGAATTCAACCCCTATTGGGGTGTTCCGCAGTCGATCATCGTCAACGAGATGCTGCCGAAGCTGCGCCGCGATCCGTCCTATCTCGACCGACTTGGTTATGAGGTACAGGTGGGTGGCCGTGCGGTTTCTTCTACCAGCGTCAACTGGTTCGGCTCGACCAACGCCATTTCGGTGCGTCAGCCGCCAAGCAGCGACAATGCGCTGGGCGACCTGAAAATCCTGTTCCCGAATGCGCATGCCATTTACATGCATGATACGCCTGCCAAGAGCTTCTTCAACCGCGACATGCGGGCGCTGAGCCACGGCTGTATCCGTCTGGTCGACCCGCGCCGCATGGCGGCGGCGGTTCTTGGCACCAGCGTCGACAAGGTCAACGAGCAGATTGCAGCGGGCAAGAACCGCGCCGTGCAGGTGCCGGTGAAGATACCGGTCTACGTGGCCTATTTTACCGCCTGGCCGGACAAGGCCGGCAAGGTGCAGTTCTTCGACGACGTCTACGACCGTGACAGCTACGTCCAGAAGGCGTTTGCGGTAACGACGAAGGCGCGGGCCGCGTCGATTTGATAGAAATCACATTGAGAAAAAGAAAGCGCCGGAAACGGCGCTTTTTTTGTTTCTGCGACTGCCAGTTACTATCGTAGCGACGATGCCGTAAAAAGCGTGAATGCCAGTTCGCCATCGCCGTCGAGCATGTTTGCGCTCAACAGCGCATCTTCCAGCGATGATTTGCGGATGAGGAGTTGGTAAAAGAATAGATGAACGAAAAGCGGCGTTGCCGCACCATCGGGATAGCCGTGTGAGGCTATGTAGGCGTGTGCTCGACCTTCGATGAATACTTTGGCGAAATCCTGCGAACCCGTGCAGCAGGCGGTGCTGAACACCACTGTGTCCCGCAGGTCGATGTTACCAGAGAGAATGTCGGCGTGCATGCTGCCGTCTTTCAGTTCTGTTCGGGTTATCTCCGGGTCGCACTCGCCGACGACTAGGCCGTTTTCATCGCCATGACCGCTGATGATGAGGTAGGGCGGCGGGTTATCTGGCTGTTTCAGGCAGACCAGAATGTCTTCCGGCGTGCCGGGGAGATAAAGCCTTACCGATGCGCCTAGGCTTTCCAGCATTGCCCTCAAAAGCAGGGCCTCGCCAGAATCGCCGACGGCGACAATGCCGACGGCGGTGCGAGGGAAAAGGAAATTGCGATCGACCATGACGAGCCTGAGAGTGTTCCGATTTATGCAGCGGCGTTGCGTTCTGTCAGCAGCCTTCCCACTAGATCTGGCGTTAGCGTTGCAAAATCATCTATCACGACATCTGGTTCGAGTTCGGCCATCGGCACATCCGAATAACCGAAGGTGACGCCGATCGATGGGACGGCCGCATTTTTGGCGGCGAGAATGTCGTTGATGCTGTCACCTACCATGACCGAGCGCTGCGGGTCGCCGCCAGCCTTTTCGATGGTGCCGAGAATATGGCGCGCATCAGGCTTGCGGAAGGGGAAGGTGTCGCCACAGGTGATGGCGGCGAAATATCGGGTGAGATCCAGTTTTTCGAGCAGTGGAATCGCAAGGATTTCGGTCTTGTTGGTGCAGACCGCGAGCGTGATGCCAGCTGACGAAAGCGCATCCAGTACGCTGACGATGCCGGGGTAGGGGCGGCTGTCGCCGGGCATTTCCTCGCGATAATGGTCAATGAAACGCTCGTACAGCGGCTCCAGTTCGGCTTCCGGCAATTCTACCTGACGCAGCGCGAAGGCCCGCTTGATCATCACGCGCGCGCCCTGGCCGACGAGATGCGTCAGGTCGTCATAGGTAACGGGGGCAAGACCGGCTGCGGCGATGGTGTGGTTGAGGCTGGAAACGAGATCGGCGGCGGTGTCGACGAGCGTACCATCGAGGTCGAAGATGGCGAGCGGGGAGAGCGGGCGGGATGTCACGGGAACTGGCCTCTTGAGAGAATGCTTTTGGCGATGATATCGATGCGTTCGTTGTGGCCAAGCCTAGGCAAACGGCTTTGTCTTTGCAACCGCGCCACAACGTTCTGTTCGTTGCCTGCAAAAATGCTTTCGTTTGGCTTTCGACCCGTGTAAACAGCACGGCGACGACAAAGCTACCGGAGTTTCAGGCACATGGATGCCCGCCAGATGAAGATCAAGGCCGCCGAGGCCGCATTGTCCCATGTGCAAGACGGGATGCGACTTGGTATCGGCACGGGCTCTACAGCTGAGGAATTCGTCAGGCTTCTGGCGGAAAAGGTTGCTGCAGGCCTGAAGGTCGAAGGCGTACCGACATCCGAGCGTACTGCGCGCCTTTGCGTGGAGCTTGGTGTGCCGCTGAAATCTCTCGATGAGTTGCCGGAACTGGACCTTACCATCGATGGTGCGGACGAAGTGGATCACGGCCTGCGACTCGTCAAGGGTGGTGGCGGTGCGCTTCTGCGCGAAAAGATCGTGGCGGCGGCATCGGCCCGCATGATCGTCATCGCCGACCAGAGCAAGGTTGTGGAGACGCTTGGCGCCTTTCCGCTTCCCATCGAAATCAATCCGTTCGGTCAGGTGGCGACACAGATCGCCATCGAGAAACTGGCGGCGCGGTCCGGCCTCTCGGGCGACCTGACGATGCGTTCGTCGGGCGACGGCGCCTTCATGACGGATGGTGGACACCTCATTCTCGACGCATCTTTTGGCCGTATTCCTGATGCAGAAGCGCTTGCACGCGAGCTGAACACTATCCCCGGTGTTGTCGAGCACGGACTTTTCATAAATTTGGCATCGCTTGCCATCATTGCGGGTCCTGAAGGCGCCCGCGTGATGCAGGCAGTATAACAGGAGCGAGATTTTCATGATCAAACTAGCGGGACTGGGAAAAGCTGCCGCTGCTTCGATCCTCATTTCCGGCATCGTGTTCGGTACTGCCGCACGCGCTCAGGAAATTTCGGAAGCGCATATCGCCGCCGCACGGCAGGCGATCGCCTCTCTTGGCGTTACTGACCGTTTCGATGATATCCTGCCGGGTCTGGCGGAACGTCTGAAGGCCGAACTCATTCAGGCATCGCCGAATGTGCAGGACGCGATCACCGCGACTGTAGACGCCAAGGCACTTGAGCTTGCGCCGCGCCGCGCCGATCTGGAACGCGAGGCAGCACTCACCTACGCGCGCGCATTCTCCGTCGAAGAGCTGAACGCCATCTCCACCTTCTACAGCAGCGAAGCCGGCAAGAAGCTTCTGAAGGACGGCCCGATCGCCACGCGCGAACTGATGAAGGCTGCCGACATCTGGGCCGCGGGCATCAACCGCGATCTGAACACCTCCAGCATGACCGAATTGCAGAAGGTGGCCGGCGCTGATCTGAAGCCGCTTCCGGCCGATCAGGGCAACACCGGTGGCGCTCCGGCTCACAAGCCCTGAGTGAAATAGATAGAGCGTCGGGTCCCAAAGCTCACGTTCAGAAATATTCAAAGCCCGGCCGCAAGGTCGGGCTTTTCATTTGTGCGTCGCAGCACCTATATGTGCCATGAATACGCCACAGCCCGCCTTGAGGCCGATGGCACGTGGTTTTGATCAGGGGTTTTGACTATGACAGCTTATGACTACGATCTTTTCGTTATCGGTGGCGGCTCGGGCGGGGTGCGCAGCGCCCGCGTTGCCGCCTCACTCGGCAAGCGTGTGGGAATTGCCGAGGAATACCGTTACGGCGGAACCTGCGTCATCCGTGGTTGCGTGCCGAAGAAGCTGTTCGTTTATGCCTCGCAATTTCCTGAGCATTTCGAGGACGCCGAAGGTTTCGGCTGGAGCGTTGGCGAGCGTCGTTTCGACTGGAAAAAACTGATTGAAGCGAAAGACAGGGAAATCACCCGTCTCGAAGGGCTGTACCGCAAGGGTCTGGATAACGCCAAGGCCGATATTTTCGACAGCCGTGCAGAGCTTGTCGATGCGCATACCGTGAAGCTGACGAAGACTGGTGAGACCTTCACGGCCGAGCGTATCGTGATTGCCGTTGGCGGTACGCCGAACGAACACAAGGCGCTGCCCGGCCACGAGCTGACGATCTCCTCCAACGAGGCTTTCGACCTGGAAGAGCTGCCGAAATCGATCCTGATCGCTGGCGGTGGTTACATCGCCGTGGAATTCGCCAATATCTTCCACGGACTCGGTGTCGAAACGACGCTGATCTATCGCGGCAAGGAAATCCTTTCGCGCTTCGATCACGATATGCGCAAGGGCCTTCATGAAGCGATGGAAGCCAAGGGCATTCGTATCATTCTTGAAGACGTCATTCAGGAAGTGAGCAAGGACGGTGCGGGCGGCTTTGTGGCACGGACGAAGCAGGGCAACTCGCTGCATGTCGGCTTGGTGATGCTGGCGCTCGGTCGCGATCCGAATACGCCTGGTCTAGGCCTTGAAAATGCCGGTGTGAAGGTGGATGCGCGCGGCGCAATCATCGTCGATGAGTATTCGCGCACGAACGTTCCTAGTATCTTCGCACTGGGCGACGTCACCGATCGGGTACAGCTGACGCCGGTGGCGATCCACGAGGCCATGTGCTTCATCGAAACCGAGTACAAGAACAACCCGACCAAGCCGGACCACGAGCTTATTGCCACTGCGGTGTTCTCGCAGCCGGAAATCGGCACGGTTGGACTTTCTGAAGAGGAAGCGGGCAAGAAATACCCGGAACTGGAAGTCTATCGCGCGCAGTTCCGTCCGATGAAGGCAACGCTGTCCGGGCGTCAGGAGAAGACGATCATGAAGCTGATCGTCAATGCCGCCGACCGTAAGGTCGTCGGCGCGCATATTCTCGGCCACGAGGCGGGCGAAATGGCGCAGCTTCTCGGCATCACGCTGAAGGCCGGATGCACCAAGGACGATTTCGATCGCACCATGGCTGTTCATCCAACAGCGGCCGAGGAACTGGTGACGATGTATTCGCCAAGCTACCGCGTGGTGAACGGCGAGCGCGTGTAACGCCGTCGCTTGCGCGACGTGATCACGTCTCCGCTTGGCTCGCCACCACTTGAAAACCGTTGTTTTCCGGGTGGTGGCGGGTTTGTTAAATCGTTTGAATTGACTTTTATGCACGTTAAACGCCCAAAACGGGCGGAATGGGCCCGATGGCCCTGACATCGGCTATGCAAAGCCTGTGCTTGGAGCTATAAGCCGCTCAATTTTTCGAGGCGGTCGTGCACAAATGCGCGGGCGAGAAAAGGGTAAGGACATGGCACAGAATTGGACACCCGGCAGTTGGCGGCAGAAACCGATCCAGCAGGTTCCCGAATATCCTGACGCGGCAGCGCTTGCGGCGACGGAAGCCACGCTTGCGACCTATCCGCCGCTCGTTTTTGCCGGTGAAGCCCGCCGCCTGAAAAAGCAGCTTGCCAATGTGGCAGACGGCAACGCCTTTCTGTTGCAGGGTGGCGATTGCGCCGAAAGCTTCCTCGAGCATGGCGCGGATAATATCCGCGACTTCTTCCGCGCTTTCCTGCAGATGGCTGTCGTCCTGACCTATGGTGCGCAGCTGCCGGTGGTGAAGGTCGGTCGTATTGCCGGTCAGTTCGCCAAGCCCCGCTCTTCGAACGTGGAAGTGCTCGATGGCGTGACGCTGCCGTCCTACCGCGGCGACATCATCAACGGCATCGAGTTCAATGAGACCTCGCGTGTGCCGAACCCCGAGCGTCAGCTCGACGCGTACCGCCAGTCGGCGGCGACGCTTAACCTGCTGCGCGCTTTCGCAATGGGCGGCTACGCCAACCTTGAAAACGTTCACCAGTGGATGCTCGGCTTCATCAAGGACAGCCCGCAGGCGGATCGTTACCGCAAGCTGGCTGACCGGATTTCCGAGACCATGAACTTCATGCAGGCAATCGGCATCAGCGCAGAAAACAACCCTAGCCTGCGCGAAACCGATTTCTTCACCAGCCACGAGGCTCTGCTGCTCGGTTACGAAGAGGCGCTGACCCGCGTCGATTCGACCTCCGGCGACTGGTATGCCACGTCTGGCCACATGATCTGGATCGGCGACCGCACGCGTCAGCTCGACCATGCGCACGTGGAATATTTCCGCGGCATCAAGAACCCGATCGGCCTGAAGTGCGGACCGTCGCTGACGCCTGATAATCTGATCGAGCTGATCGACGCGCTGAACCCTGCAAACGAGGCAGGTCGTCTGACGCTGATCTGCCGTTTCGGCCACGACAAGGTTGCCGACAGCCTACCGAAGCTCATCCGTGCCGTGGAGAAAGAGGGCCGCAAGGTCGTCTGGTCGTGCGATCCGATGCATGGCAACACCATCACGCTCAACCACTACAAGACGCGTCCGTTCGAGCGCATCCTGTCGGAAGTCGAAAGCTTCTTCCAGATCCACCGTGCCGAAGGCACACATCCGGGCGGCATCCACATCGAGATGACCGGCAAGGACGTGACCGAGTGCACCGGCGGCGCCCGCGCCGTGACGGCGGATTCGCTGTCGGATCGTTACCACACCCATTGCGATCCGCGTCTCAACGCCGATCAGGCACTGGAGCTGGCTTTCCTTCTGTCCGAGCGCATGAAGAGCGGCCGGGACGAGAAGCGTCTGGCAATTGCTACTGCCTGACAGAGGCAGATAAAACAAAAAAGCCGCCGGATACTGCCGGCGGCTTTTTTTATGGTTGTCGGCCTGATTACTGGACGAGTGCCGGCTGCTGGCAGCGAACGTCGGTGACGCGCACATCGGCTTCGCCGATCTTGACGCCGAGTACCAGCAGCACGTTGTAGAGCAGCTGATCCACGGGCGCCGTGACTGCCGCGAGCGTGTTGGCAAGCGCTGACTGGATGCCCGCCAGACCTCCCAGATCGATGTTGAGGAAGAGAAGCCTGATATCCAGATTGAGGTTTTTCAGCAGTGAACTGACAAGAGTGGTAACGGTATCCTTGGTGGAAACACTCTTGATCTTGGCCTGGGTGATATCCGACTGGGTGAAGGTCAGCTTGGTCTTCGTCATGTTCGTGGCATTGATGAGGGCGCTGCCATTGATGGCAAGCAGGGCCGAATCCACGATCGCGGTCTTGGTGACGCGCGGATCCTTGCCGAAATTGGCAAAGGCCGTGGTATCGACATTGCCAAGCGCGATTTCTGCGACGCCGGGAACGACTTCGACATCGACCGTACCCTGTCCGCCGCCCGTGCAGCGAATGTCGGCGAGCCGCGCTTCGGCATGGGCGACTTCCACATAGAGCGGAATGTTGACCTTCAGACCGGCAATCGCCTGAAGCCCGTCAACCACGACACTGACCGCCAGACGGGTTTGTGCGGTGCGCACCACCGTGCCCTGGCCGCCGACGGCAAGCGACGGCGTTTCGACGGGTGGCTCACCGATGGCGAGCGTCGTCTTGACCGAGGCGAGACCGAGAAGATTGGCGTTGAGGTTGAGCGCCAGCTGGTTGCCGCCATTGCCTGCCACGGCAGCGGCGTTGAGAAGATCGAAGACGCCTGCGGTGACCTTGAGGTTTTCGCCGCTACCGATCAGCTTGTCCGAGAACGGGCCGAGATTGAGGATTTCTTCAAGCTTGAGCTTGATGTTGCTCTTGTTAGCGGTTTTTGCCAGCGTCTTCAGAATGTTGGCCACAGCCGGCTGCAGGCCGGTGGTCTTCGTCAGCGCGTCCAGGAATTTGCCGTAGGTGATTTCCGTCTTCAGGACATCCTTGTAGGTGCCGGCTGTCAGGTTGAGATCGACAGCCAGCGCTTCGACGACATGCAGCGCGTTGACATCTGCAGCCACAAGCGCCTGGTAATCCATAACCTTGAGCGAGACCGTGGTGCCGAGCAGGCCGCCGAGTAGGCTGTTCAAAATGCCTTCATCGAGGCTCGCCAGTCGCGAGCCCACCGAAAATGCCGCGATCTTTTGGGATGAGGCCGTTCCGGCCGCGGAAATCTTGGGCGGCGTTGTGAAGGCGGAGGCAAAGAATATCTGGCCCTTTTCGACGATATTCACTTTCATCGCATTGGTGGGAAGTGCATTTTCGACGAAACGCTGGCCGACAGGCAGGGTCGCGTCCGGCTCATAGTGACCTTTGACGACTTCGGCATAACCGTTGCTCTTGGCAAATTCGTTCAAGGGGTCGAAAGGTTGAAGACCGTCCACGGTCAAGAGGCCATTCGGTGTCTTGACCCCGAGATTCATGCCGTTGAGGGCGAAATATTGCTGGACCGCCTTTTCGGGATCAGCGGCATTGGCCGCCGCTGATATGGCCGCAAGATCGGCGGTCTGCTGCAATTGCCGCTTCTGCAGGGTCAGATAGCCATAATCGACGCCAAGCGCCAATATGCCGATGAAAAGCGGTGCGGTAAGCCCGGCCGAGATGGCGATGTTGCCTGTGCTATCCTTCAGGAAACGGGGAAGCAAAGAAGAGATATTTTGCATGTCATGCTCCTCCGATCCGGATTGTGGAAAACCGCCGGATGACCGGCTCGGGCAGGGTGTAGCTGTAGAGGCTCCAGATCGGCAGATCACGGGCGTCATATTCCACCTTGACCGTGAACTGGTTGGCATTGGCGGGATCGGTGGCGACGTTGACCGTGAAACGCTTCTTGTCCATGAAGGCGTAGCTGAGGTCACTTTTGGTGACGAAATCACGGGCCAGCTGCTGGCGCTCGGTCGTATTCAGTCCGGCAACTGCCGTCCTTGCCGCGTCGGCGGCGATCTGCTGCACAGAATAGGCGGCCATCAGGTAGATACCGTAGGCAATCATTGTCAGCAGGACGAGAAAGAAAATCGGCGCGACGATAGCGAACTCGACAGCGGACGAGCCGGATCGATCACGAAGGAAATGCACTCCATTACGCATAAAGCACCCCCGTTTCTTCAGGCACCAAAGTCAGATGCCTTTATTCTTATTTTCGGAAATGCTAATTTATAGGTGTTAATTTTGTATTGATGTCGCTCTTATGGGTTGCAGGCCGGGAAAGCCCTTCGCGTTAATACCCATGGATTTCAGATCAGCCGAAGCCCTTTGAAGCTGGCGTGGCCGTCTTTGCCGATGATGATGTGGTCGTGCACCGCTATCCCCAGCGGCTTTGCCGTATCGATGATGGTTTTGGTCATCTCGATATCGGCACGCGAGGGGGTAGGGTCTCCACTCGGATGATTATGTATTAAAATCAAAGCCGTAGAGGAAAGTTCGAGGGCGCGGCGCACCACTTCGCGCGGGTAAACCGGCGTGTGGTCCACGGTTCCCTGACCCTGCACCTCGTCGGCGATCAGGACGTTGCGCTTGTCGAGGAACAGGATGCGGAATTGTTCGCGGGTTTCATGGGCCATGGCGGCATGGCAATAGTCGATGACCGAAGACCAGGAGCCGAGAATCTGCTTGTTGCGGATTTCGCCCTTCAGCATGCGCTGGGAAACGGAGGCGACGAGCTTCAGATCGAGCGCCACGGCCTCACCCACGCCCTTCACCTCCTGCAACAGCGGCAGCGGCGCGCCGAGCACCCCGCCAAGGGTACCAAAGCGGGCGATCAACGCCTTGGCGATGGGTTTGGTATCACGCCTCGGTATCAGCCGGAAAAGCAGAAGCTCCAGCAGTTCGTAATCGGCAAGGGCGGTATCGCCGCCGTCGCGATAACGCGCCCGCAGCCTGTCCCGATGGCCGTGATAGTGTGCGATCTCCGCTTCCGGCTCCGCAACGGCTGCGGGGTGTTCCGAGGTCTTCTTCACCGCACTTCGCGGTTCGGCAAAGAAGCCGCGCTCATCCGTTCCGTCGAACAGATCGCCGTTTCCCGCCTGAAAGCCGGAGGTCGATGGAAGATCGGCGGAAGGCGGGGCAGGGCGTTTTGCCATGGCGGTCTGGCCTTATGCGAGTGGCGGCAGGCCCGGACGGTCAAAGCCGCCCGGCGACAGTGTGAAGATTTCGCAACCGGTCGCGGTTACGCCGACCGCATGTTCGTATTGCGCGGAAAGGGAGCGGTCGCGCGTTACTGCCGTCCAGCCATCGGAGAGTACCTTCACATGCGGCTTGCCGAGGTTGATCATCGGTTCGATGGTGAAGATCATTCCCTCGCGAATCTCCGGGCCTTCGTCCGGGCGGCCGTAGTGCAGGATATTGGGGGTGTCGTGGAACAGGCGTCCAACGCCGTGGCCGCAGAAATCACGCACCACCGAGCAACGTTCCGCCTCGGCATAGGCCTGAATAGCCGCGCCGATCGCGCCGGTGCGCGCACCCGGTTTCACTGCCGCAATGCCGAGCATCAGGCATTCATAGGTCACTTCCATCAGACGTTCAGCCGCGCGCTTGATCGTGCCAACCGGATACATGCGGCTCGAATCGCCGTGCCAGCCGTCCAGAATATAGGTCACGTCGATATTGACGATTTCGCCTTCACGCAGCGGCTTTGCGTCCGGAATGCCGTGGCAGACCACATGGTTGATAGAGGTGCAGACGGATTTCGTATAACCACGGTAATTCAGTGTTGCCGGCAAAGCGCCATGGTCAGCGCCGAACTCGAAGACGAAACGGTCGATGGCATCAGTCGTCACTCCCGGCTTGACGATTGCCGCCAGTTCGTCGAGGCAACGCGCCGTCAGCTGGCACGCCTTGCGCATCCCGTCGAAATCCTCAGGGGTATAAAGGCGGATGACGCCAGTATTCTTGAGGGGGGCGGAGGCTGCGTCGATATAGGTGACCATCATAGTGCTTTCTGTCTCTTTACGTCCCTGTTCATAAAACAGCCGGACGCCATTCGTCCATCTTAACCGTTCCTGTGACTGAAATTTGTGCCGGGGAAACGTCGCATTTCACCGCATAGGCCTCCACGCCGCGCGACGTGGCCCGCTGAAACGCCAGCGCATAGACCGGATCCAGATCATCGCAGATGCGCATCTGGTCGCAATCGTTGCGCTGAATGAGATAGAGCATCACCGCGCGGTGACCGGCCTCCGCTGCGTCGCCCAGCTCCTCCAGATGTTTGGCGCCGCGTTTGGTGGCGGTATCAGGGAATTCGGCCAGACCTTTTTCGCGCATGAAATGCACGTTTTTTACTTCCACATAGGCATCCGGCCGCCCAATTCCGGAAAGCAGGAAATCGATGCGGGAATTGCGGCCGTATTTCTGCTCGCGCCGGATCGTCGAATAGCCGGCAAGCTGTGGGATGCGGCCATTGAGGATCGCTTCTTCCGTCAGCCGGTTCGGCATGCCGGTATTGATGCCGACCACGGTGCCATCGGCCTCGACCATTTCCAGCATATGCCGGTACTTGCGGGTTGGGCTGTCATGCTCGGACAGCCAGATACGCGAGCCGGGCGTGGTCAATCCGCGCATGGAGCCGGTATTGGGGCAGGAGCCTGTAATCGCCGTGCCGTCCTCCAGAACAGCGTCGAAGAGGAAACGCTTGTAGCGGGCGATCAGCGTGGCGGGAACGAGTGGGGGCGTGAAGAGCATGTGGCCTGAAAGATGAGAGGTGGGGGCTGGTCAGGACAGGACGTAGGTTCCAGGTGCATCGCCGAGTACTGGTCGCTTGCCGTCTCCCGGCGCCCTTGCCTTTACCTTCTCGCCATTCTGGCTTTCGATCCAGTTTTGCCAGTGCACCCACCATGATCCCTTGTGGGCCGTGGCTGCGGTCTGCCAGGCATCGAAGTCTCCGGATGGTGATGCGCCTGTCCAATATTGGTATTTTTCGGATTGCGGCGGATTGACCACACCGGCTATGTGGCCGGAAGCGCCGAGCACGAATTCCACGGGGCCGCCGAACAGTGCCGCCCCCGTGAAGACCGATTTCGCTGGCGCGATATGGTCGTCGCGGGTGGCGAGATCATAGACGGGGATTTTTATGTCGCCGAGGTTGATCCGCTTGTCCGCCACGCGCATCAGCCCGCGGGCGAGATTGTTGTCGAGATAACAATTGCGCAGATAGAAGGAATGGCAGGCAGCTGTCACCCGGGTCGAATCGGAATTCCAGTAGAGGAGATCGAAGGGCAGGGGTTCCGTGCCGCGCAGATAATTATCGACCATATAGGGCCAGATGAGATCGGAGGCGCGCAGCATGTTGAAGACTGTGGCCATGATCGAGCCATCGAGATAACCGACGGCCTGCATGTGCCTGTCGAGCGCGGCGAGCTGGCCTTCGTCGATGAAGACCTTGAGGTCGCCCGCATGGATGAAATCCGTCTGGGCGGCGAGAAGTGTGGCGCTGCGAATGCGCTCATTGCCTTCCTGCGCATGCAATGCCAGGGCCGAAGACAAAAGCGTGCCGCCGACGCAATAGCCGATGGCGTTGATCTCTTTTTCGTCGGTTTGCTCCTCGATCGTGTCGAGGGCAAAATCGATACCTTCGCGGATATAGTCCTCCCAGCCCTTGTCGGCCAGCCTGGCGTCCGGGTTGATCCACGAGACCATGAACACGCTGTGACCCTGATCGAGACACCATTTAACGAAGGATTTCTGTGGGTTGAGATCGAGGATATAAAATTTGTTGATCCATGGCGGCACGATGAGCAGCGGCCGTTTGAAGGCCTTTTTCGTCGTCGGCGCGTAATGGATGATCTCGCAGAGCGGGCTTTTGGCAACCACCTTGCCTGATGTGATGGCGATGTTCTGGCCGATGACGAATTTGCTGTAATCGGTCTGGCGCAGTTTCAGATGGCCGTGGCCGGCCGCGACATCTTCGGCAAGCTGTGCCATGCCCTTGACGAGATTGGCGCCGCTGGACGCGACCGTCTCGCGGAAGACCTGCGGATTGGTGAAGACGAAGTTGGCCGGCGAGAGGGCTTCCGTCACCTGGCGCATGTAAAACAACGCCTTGGTGCGGGTGTGCTCGTCCAGCCCTTCGGCTTCCATAACCATCCGGTCGGCAAAACCGACGGTGGTCTGATAGGCTTTGAGGAGAAAATCGAAAAATGGATTGGCCTGCCAGTCCGCGTCGGCAAAACGCCTGTTCTTTCGCTCTGCCGGGCCGGTCTGTGCGGCCTTTTCCGAGCGGGAATCGGCATCTTCCGAAAACTGCGCCACCGATTTTGTCCACAGATCGTAATAGCTGGAAAGCAGATGGGTCTGCGCTTCGAGCGAGCGCTTCGGTTCAGCCATCCAATATTCGGCGACGTCGGACAGCGTCTTGACGAGGTCGGTCATCGGATCGGCGCTGGTCTGCGGAATTTCACCGCGTTCGCGGGGTGCCAGCCATTCGGACGCGGCTTTGCCGAGGTTTTCCAGCGCGCGGGCGATGTTGACCGCAAAGGCTTCCGGGTCGCGGATCAGGTAAGCCTCGGCGGATGTGGCGTCGAAACCGGGCGTTTTGCCACCCTTTTTCTCTGCCCCGCCGTCAACACCTGCCATGCGCTGTCCTCCACCAAATTTGTGTTTGCACATTCTGCATGAAAACGAATACAAGTTCCACCAGCAAGGGGAGGCCACGAAGAGCCGAACCGCAGTCGAATTCGATATCGGCGATATCCTTACAGGCGGAACATGACGATGGGCAAGCACATGGGTACATGGGGAAGATTTGCGGAAAACGCTGGAAGGATCGCCCTTCTTTCGCTTTCCGGCGCCATGCTCGTTACAGTACTTGCCGCCTGCAAGACCCCGGCACCGATCGTCGCACCGGCCCATATGCCCCACCCGCAAGCCCAAATCGTCGGCCCGCGCCCCGTCAGCGACAATGTGGTGAGCCAGAGACGCGATACCGGCACCTATCCAAGCTTTTCAGCGCCGATTACCGCTGCCGGCAGCCAGATGGGGGATGATGAAGCGTCCAAAATGGAATCGAACCTGTCGCGCCTCGGTGCTGCACGCCGCAACGGCCAGATTTCGGAAGCTGAATACAAACGCCGAGTCGCGGAATTGCGGGCGCTTGGCGAAAACCAGAAGCCGGTTGCGACGCCTGCGGCTTCGCAATAGCTCTCAATTTCATTTTTATGATTGCCCGTACGTAATTTGCTTTGATGCTGAGATAGCGAAAATCGGTTTTTATCCAAATGCGCAATCCGAAAGTGCTTTTACTCTTAATAGTTTTTTTGGGCGCTTTGCCTCTAATCCTACCTCTATTCGATGTGCGACCGTCATTGCTCCTCGGTACATCGTTCTTCATTCTCAATGTTTTAGTTTGCTTGTTGGGTGCTGCAACGAGATATCGTTTCTGGTGGCTGACTTACGGAGTCGGCTGCGTTTTCTCTTTTGTGCTGTTTGGAATGTCCAGCCCTCTCTCCCTTGCGGTGCTGTTGCTTACAACGTTTAAGGCGTGATTACCTTCAACTGTTTTCCTATTTGAGGGTGCCCGGCAATCATAACCCCTTATTTACCCTGCCTTTGAACCATCTGCTTACTGAAGATGTTAAGCGGATGGATGCGCTTTGCCGCTTATGATGCGGTCATAACAAACAGGCCGCTGAAAAAGCGGTAGACAGGGTGAAATATCATGAGATGCATCGCTGCTTTGCTGGTTCTTGCCGGTTTTGCGCTCGCACCCGCGCAGGCGCGGGCGCCGTACATCAACATCGGAACGTCAGCGCCGCAGGGACGATGAAAAGTTGAAAGACGCCGGTCAGTCGTTTCCGGCGGCTTCGCTGAGCATATCGAGGTCCGGCACTGTGATATGACGGTTGTTCTCGATGCTGATAGTGCCTTCCTTGCGCAGCTTAGTCATTTGCCGGCTAACTGTTTCGATGGTGAGACCAAGGAAATCGGCTATATCTGCGCGCGATAGCGGCAGGTCGAACGTTGATTTATCGTCCTTTTCCGGATCGATATGCGTGGCGATCATATAAAGGAAGCTGGCAACCTTTTCCTGTGCCGATTTTCGGCCAAGTGTCAGCATCCAGTCGCGCGCCTCATCCAGTTCCTTCAGAGACTGGCTGTGAAGCTTACGTTCCATATCCGGCACTTCGGAAACCATGCGGTCGACGATGCGGCGCGGGAACAGGCAGATTTCCACATCGGTTGCGGCTTCCGCCGTCATCTTGCTTTCCGCCATGAACGGGCGGCCGAGAAAATCCGGTGCAAATTGCAGGCCGACGATCTGCTGGCGGCCATCCGACATCATCTTCGAGAGCTTCACCACGCCGTTGAGAATGTTGCCGTAGGAGCTGACGAGCTCCCCCTGGGCAAGCAACTCGTTGCCCGCTTCCAGCTTCTTACGGCTGGAATGACGGTTGAGGTCGCAGAGCTGCTGCGGCGTCAACGTGCTGCAAAGACCACCGTGACGCGCCTCGCAGGAGCGGCATACGACGGGATATTCCGAATTGTGGATGGTCTTCTGTAGCGTGTCCATCAGCCTTTTCCGATGCTGGCTTTAAGGGACGAATGCGACCGCAGGTGTAAAATCCGGTCTTTTCGAAGGCTTGCGCCGCGTAGTCGTCGCCCCCGCGTCTACTTTAGCAAGAACTTAAGGTGCAATTTGATTGAAGTCAAAGTTGCAAACTGTCGCAGCCGTTACTGAAGGGGAGGAAATCGACATTTTCTTGATAAAAGGCAAATCCGGGGATGAATACCGAACTTCTTCGCAAATATTCGGACGCCGTGCCGCGTTACACGAGCTATCCTACCGCGCCGCACTTTCACGAGGGAATCGATAATGGCACCTATCGCCGCTGGCTCGGCGAGCTTGGCCACCGGAACCGGATATCGCTTTACCTGCATATTCCCTATTGCGACCGGCTGTGCTGGTTCTGTGCCTGCCACACCAAGCACACGCTGAAATACGAGCCGATTGCCGTTTATCTTGAGGCACTTAAGCGGGAGATAGAAGCCGTCGGCTCGCTTGTTTCCCCCGATGCAGTGGTCAGCGCAGTGCATTTTGGCGGCGGTTCTCCCACTATGCTGAGGCCTGAAGATATGGTGGGCCTGATGGACTGTCTAAGACGCCATTTTACCTTTGGTCTGGCGCCCGAAATCAGCGTGGAAATGGACCCGAACGATCTTGACGAAAGTCGTTATGACGCGCTTGCCGTCATTGGCATGACGCGCGCGAGCCTCGGTGTGCAGGACTTTGATGACAAAGTGCAAAAAACCATCAACCGGATTCAGACCTTCGAGCAGACGGAATCGGTGGTAGATGCCGTGCGGGCGAGGGGCGTTCACTCGGTCAATTGCGACATTCTCTATGGCCTGCCGTTCCAGACCTGCGAGACATTGCAACAGACGGTTGACCAGATCATCTCACTCGACCCCGACCGGATCGCGCTGTTCGGTTATGCGCATGTTCCGTGGATGAAAAAACACCAGTCGCTGATCCCTGAGCAGGCATTGCCAGATATTGCCGAGCGCTACCGCCAGATGACGATGGCGGCGGAGATGCTCGGCAAGGCGGGTTACAGAGCAATCGGGATCGATCACTTCGCCAAGCCCGCCGACACTCTGAGCCGCGCGGTCGAGACGGGGGAGCTGCGGCGGAATTTTCAGGGCTACACCACTGACACGGCTGATGCCCTGATCGGGCTTGGTGCATCCGCGATCGGCCGGTTGCCCCAGGGCTACGTGCAGAACATGGTGGCGACAGGGGAATATCAGCGGATGGTGGGCGAGGGTGGTTTCGCGGTTCTCAAGGGAATAGAATTGTCCGAGGAGGATCACCTGCGCTCCTATGTCATCGAGCGGCTGATGTGCGATTTTTCGCTCGATCTGGGCGATTTGAAGCGGCGTTTCGGCAGGGCCAGCCATTCCGTCAGCATGGAGGCGCAGCTTTTCGCTGGCGGCGACAGGGACGGTGTGGTGCGGATGGATGGCGATGTTTTTGCCGTGACGGAGGCAGGAAAACCCTTTGTCCGTCATATCGCGGCAACCTTCGACGCCTATCTCGGAAGCGGACGCGGCCGTCATTCGATTGCTGTTTAGGCAACAGTTTTAAGGCAAATTTCAAAGTTACGTCACGAAACCATTGGCTTTTTTGTGCGACTTGCCTATGTGGTGCGTCAGACAGGATATTTAATACGAACGACAATAAGGATTATGGGCGTGACAGCTACATTCGACAAGGTTGCCGACATTATCGCCGAAACCAGCGAAATCGACCGCGAAACCATTACGCCGGAAAGCCACACGATCGACGATCTGGGCATCGACAGCCTCGACTTTCTGGATATCGTTTTTGCCATCGACAAGGAATTCGGTATCAAGATTCCGCTCGAGCAGTGGACGCAGGAAGTCAACGAAGGCAAGGTTACCACCGAAGAATATTTCGTGCTGAAGAACCTCTGTGCCAAGATCGACGAATTGCGCGCAGCCAAGGGCTGAGGCGATAATGCCCGCTTCGAGCGGGCATTTCTTTTTCTGGACCTGACCTTCAGGGACGGGTCGTAACCGACCAGAAACGGGCCGGACGGATGCTGCTTGAATATTTTCAGATGATCGACAAGGTCGAAGCCGTGGATATGGCGACGCGCACATTGAAGGCGCGGTCTGTCGTTCCCGACAAAAGCCCGGTTTTCGAGGGACATTTCCCCGGCATGCCGCTGGTTCCGGGCGTGCTTCTGATCGAGACCATGGCGCAGGCTTCCGGCATGATGGTTCTGGCGTTCAGCGATTTTTCCGCAATGCCCTTCCTGATGTCGGTTGACGGCGCCAAGATGCGCACCTTCGTGGAGCCGGGCGCGGTTCTCGATATCGAGGCGGTGCTGGAACATGACGGTTCGGGTTTTGCAGTCACCAAGGCGAAGATCACTTGCGAAGGCAAGAAGGTCTGCGATGCGCAGCTGAAGCTCAGGACAATGCCTTTCAGCGAAATTCCGCTCGCGCCTATCGTCAGGAAGCGGGCCGAGGAAGTCGGCCTGATGGCGGCGATTGCCGCGGATGCGCAAAAATAAGCGCTTCCGCTGATGCCGGGAGACGGCATTTTTCCCCTAGACCCGGTTTTGATTCACGAAAATCGTGGGCTTGTGCTGGCGGATCGGGCCTTCACCATTGCCAATCCGCATCGCGCGCTTTATTCCGCAACGCATGGAGTGGTCGTTTGCGACCGCTGTTGGATAGCCGTGACCGCTTCAATGGGTCAGGCTGCAAAGGATGACAGACGATGAAATCTGACAATGATGTGGTGATAACCGGGGTCGGCATCGTGACCTGTCACGGCGTCGGCAGCCAGGCGCATCTTGCGCTTCTTTCGGGAACTGCGGCGCCGGCAACGGTGATCGAGACCGAAAAGTTCAAACCCTATCCGGTTCATCCCATGCCGGAGATCGACTGGTCCACGCAGATTGCCAAGCGCGGCGACCAGCGCCAGATGGAAAACTGGCAGCGTCTCGGCGTTTTTGCCGCCGGCCTCGCGCTTGATGATGCAGGGCTGAAGGAAAACCCGGAGGCCTGCGCTACCATGGACATGATCGTGGCTGCCGGCGGTGGCGAGCGCGACATCAATGTCGATACGCTGATTGTCGATGAGGCGCTGAAACGCAACGACCGCGAAGTGCTGCTCAACGAGAAGCTGACGACGGAATTGCGTCCGACCCTGTTTCTCGCCCAGCTTTCCAATCTGATGGCCGGTAACATTTCCATCGTTCACAAGGTCACAGGGTCCTCCCGCACCTTCATGGGCGAGGAAGCAGCCGGCATTTCCGCAGTCGAGACTGCGTTTCACCGTATCCGTTCCGGTGAATCCAGCCACGCCCTGGTGGGCGGCGCCTTCTCGGCTGAGCGCCCGGACATGATCTTACTGTTTGAAGCGATTGGCGCGCATGCGCAGGGCGATTGGCAGCCGCTTTGGTCGCGTGGCGGCCAGGACGGCGGCGGCATGATTTCCGGTTCGCTGGGAGCCTTCCTGGTGCTGGAATCGCGCAAGCACGCCAGTGAACGCGGCGCACGCATCTATGCCCGCATCGACGCCATCGAGGGCGATCGTGGTAGCCGTGATGACGGCAAGATGGAAAAGCGCATGGAACGGCTGCTTGCCCCTGCAAAGGACAGTGCTGCGACCGTCGTGTTTTCCGGTGCGAGCGGTTACGACGCCGTGACGCAGCGTGAAAAGAATATTCTCGAAAAAGCTTTGCCGCAGGCCGTCATTCGCGGTTTCGGCGGTATCACCGGCCATGGACTTGAAGCACAGTTCCCGCTTGGGCTGGCGCTTGCTGCCCTGACGCTTGAAAGCGGCGCGAAGGTTCCTACTTTCGATGGCGCCGCGGAAAAGCCTATGGGCGAGGCGGCCAGCGAAGCGGTCGTCACCACCGTCGGCCATGTGCGCGGCGAAGGTGTCGCCGTTCTGTCCCGTGACGTGTGAGGAGAAAAGACCATGACTTCCAACTTCAAGGATCATCTCGGTCGCCCGATCGTTGCAGTCACCGGTATGGGCATCATCACATCGCTCGGGCAGGGTCTTGCCGATAACTGGGCGGCTCTGACTGCGGGCAAGTCGGGCATCCACAAGATTACCCGCTTCCCGACGGAGGGGCTTTCTACAAGGATCAGCGGCACCGTCGATTTCATCGACATCCCGGTTCCGAATTCCGTCGAGCGCTCTTATGCCTTTGCACGCGAGACAACCATTGAGGCTTTGGCGCAGGCCGGCATCTCGGGCGATTTCGATGGCCCGCTGTTTCTGGCTGCACCACCGATCGAGCCGGAATGGAGCGCCCGTTTCGAGCTTGCCGACCGGTCTCCGCCGGCCGCCCAGCCGGGTGATGCCTATGAACGGTTCCTGACGGCTTTCCGTCAACGTCCGGACCCGGCGTTTCAGGAAGCGGCTCTATTCGGTGCGATTTCGGAGCGTCTTTCGGACCGCTTTGGTACACGCGGCCTGCCGGTCACGCTCTCGACGGCCTGTGCATCCGGCGCGACCGCAATCCAGCTTGGTGTCGAGGCTATCCGCCAGGGCCGCACCGAGCGCGCGCTGACGGTTGCGACAGACGGTTCGGTCAGCGCCGAAGCGCTGATCCGCTTTTCGCTTCTCTCGGCGCTGTCGACCCAGAATGAGCCGCCGGAAAAGGCATCCAAGCCGTTCAGCAAGGACCGCGACGGTTTCGTGATCGCCGAAGGTGCGGCAACGCTGGTGCTGGAATCGCTGGAATCGGCAATTGCGCGCGGCGCGAAGGTTCTCGGCATCATCAAGGGCGCCGGTGAAAAGGCGGATAGCTTCCACCGCACGCGTTCCTCGCCAGATGGCGGCCCGGCGATCGCGACGATCCGCGCCGCACTTGCAGATGCGGGTGTTGCTGAAAGCGATATCGGCTACATCAACGCCCACGGCACCTCGACGCCGGAAAACGACAAGATGGAATATGGCTCGATGCTTGCCGTCTTCGGCGAGGGCCTGAAAGACATTCCGCTGTCATCCAACAAGTCGATGATCGGCCATACGCTGACGGCGGCCGGCGCGGTTGAGGCGGTGTTCTCGTTACAGACCATGCTGACCGGCACCCTGCCGCCGACGATCAACTACAACAACCCTGATCCGACCATTTCGCTCGATGTGGTGCCGAATGTGAAGCGGGACGCGACGGTCAATGCCGTGCTTTCCAACTCCTTCGGGTTCGGCGGGCAGAATGCCAGCCTTGTCATGACGCGTGAACCGGCTTAACCGGTTCCGCCAGAAGACAGGGGCGTTTCCGGCCTGAACGAAGCCCGGGAACGCTCTCGCTGGTGTGACTACACATTCCGACCGCAAAACCGTTACAGAGTTTTGCTGGAATTACTCTTGAGATAGACGCCTCCGGGCGAAGGACTAAAAACATGCGCGCTCTTCAACTCGTGGACGACCGGAAGCTCGAAAAAGTGGACCTGCCTGAACCCGATGCACCAGGTCCGGGCGAGGTGACGCTGCGCGTCAAGGCCGTGGCGCTGAACCACATCGACGTCTGGGGCTGGCGCGGCATGGCTTTTGCCAAGCGCAAGATGCCGCTGACCATCGGTGCTGAGGCTTCCGGCGTGGTGGAGGCCATTGGCCCGGGCGTTTCGAATGTGCTGCCTGGCCAGCTCGTTGCGATCTACGGCGCGCGCACCTGCGGGATCTGCAAGCCGTGCCGCGAAGGCCGTGACAATCTTTGCGAACATGTTCAGGGCGTGCACGGTTTCCATCTCGACGGCTTTGCGCAGGAAAAGATCAATATTCCCGCCCGCCAGCTCGTTCCGGCGCCGCATGGCGTCGATGCCATCGGCGCGGCTCTGGCGCCTGTGACCTTCGGCACGGTCGAGCATATGCTGTTTGACAATGCCAAGCTGGAATCGGGCGAAACGATCCTCGTGCATGCCGGCGGTTCCGGCATCGGCACGGCGGCGATCCAGCTGGCCAAGAAGATGGGCTGCACCGTCATCACCACGGTCGGCTCCGACGACAAGATCGAACGGGCGAAGGCTCTGGGTGCCGATCACGTCATCAACTACCGGACCGACCGTTTCGAAGGCGTCGTGCGCAAGCTGACGAAAAAGAAGGGTGTAGACGTGGTGTTCGAGCATGTCGGCAAAGACACCTGGGCGGGATCGATGTTCTCGCTGAAGCGTGGCGGCCGTCTCGTCACCTGCGGCTCCACGTCAGGCGTATCGACCGATATCAACCTGATGATGCTGTTCCAGCAGCAGCTGAAGCTGCTCGGCTCCTTCGGTTGCCGCATGGAAAACATGGCCAACGCCATGCAGAAGATGGCGCGCGGCATCGTTCATCCTGTTATCGACACAGAAGTCACCTTCGAGGATATCGACCGGGCGCTGGAGCGCATGGAAACGCGCCAGGTATTCGGCAAAATCGTTCTGCGGATGGATTGACGCCTTGAAACTGTTCATTACGCGGATCGTCCTGAAGCTGGACCATTTCCGGCAATGGCTGATTGCGACGTTTGCCTTCGGCCTTCTCAATCTGCTGAAGATATTTCCAGCTGACGCGGGAATTCGCGCTGCCGACAGGCTGGCGCGCTTCGTGGGGCCGAAAACCGGCCGCCACAAGCTGATGCTCTACAATCTGGCGCGCGCCTTTCCGGAGAAATCCGAAGAGGAGCGGCTTACCATCGCAATGGACAGCTGGGGCAGCATGGGGCGGCTTGCGGCGGAATATGTCTTTCTCGACAGGCTGTTCGATTTCGATCCGGAAAATAGCGAGCCGGGCCGTATCCGGGTCGAGGGTATTTCGACCTTTATCGAGCTTCGCGACAACCCGCGGCCATTCATCGTTTTTACTGCCCATAGCGGCAATTTCGAATTGTTGCCGGTGGCCAGTTCTGCCTTCGGTCTGGATGTGACGGTGCTGTTCCGGCCGCCGAATAATCCTTTCGTGGCCGACAAGGTGTTCAAGTTCCGCAAGGAACGCATGGGCAATCTCGTGCCGTCGCATGCCGGCTCTTCCTTCGCGCTTGCGCGGCAGCTGGAAAGGGGCGGCGGTGTCGGCGTGCTCGTCGACCAGAAGTTCGGCAAAGGCTTGACGACGAAGTTCTTCGGCCATGAGGTGCGCACCAACCCGCTTCTTGCCAAGCTGGTGCGGCAGTTCAATTGCGATGTCTATCCCGCCCGCTGCGTGCGTCTGCCCGATAACCGCTACCGGCTGGAAATAGAGCCGAGGGTTGAAATTCCGCGCGATGAAAAAGGAAATGTCGATATTCAGGCGACGGCGCAGCTTTTGAATGACAAGGTGGAAAGCTGGGTCCGCGAATATCCCGAACAATGGCTGTGGTATCACGACCGTTGGGACGTTAAACACCAGATCTGATTATTTGCAGCGCGGCCGAATTTCTAGTGATTTTTTACAGAATTCGGCCGTAAAATCGCGTTTTTAAGTATTTTTACTTATTAGTGGAACCTTATTTTTCGTTCATGGATTATCGAAATTGAAAAAATAGCAGTAGCTATGATATTTTAGAGATTAATCCCTGCGGCGGTCCTGCGTGTCGTTACGTCATTTTTTAATGCACAGACGCTACAATGAGGGGATAAGTGTCTATCCATTCGGATTGGGAGCGGGCTGTTTGCCCGTTCAGGGAGAGTTGGGTTGAAAGATTTGATTGAGCTGTTCTGGCTGCGTTATACGGAACTGCAATCAGCGGTTGGTAAGAACGAGGCCGACAAGATCGCAGTGCTGGAGCGTGAACTGGAGCTGCTGCTTGATCGGGTCATCGGGCGTAAGACCGGCAGTTCCGAGGACATTCGTGAGCAATTCCGTTTCGCCATCGACCTCCTCAATCACGAGGCGGAAGATCTCGGCTGCGTGCAGCGCAATTCCGATCTTTTGAGAACGCTGGTCGACCGCTATGTCGGCATGCCGCTCAAGGCAAAGGTGATCGGCGACGAGGACGAGGACATCCTGGAGTGGCACCACCGCCATCTCATTCTCGATGAGGATATGCTGAACGATCTTGACGAGCCGGTGGTCGTCGTTTCTCCCGGTTATCGAGTGTCATTCTCCAATGGCATCGATGCGTTTCCGCGCAATACGCCGGAAGGGCCTTTGGGATGTCATATCGCCGAGCTTGTCGGAGTGCACCGTTTTCAGAACGATCTGCGGGAGAGGCTCGACAATTGCTTCAAGGGCGGTACGTCGAAATACACCTATGCCGAAGATCATGACGGCCATACGATCGTAAAATCGCTGGAAATGTCGCCCTGCTATTCCTCCAACTACAAGCTGGTTGGCGCAATGGTGGTCATCCGCGAAATCGCCGATCGCAGGCGCCGTCGCGCCACGGCATAAATTCACGGTTCGAACGCAGGCGTCGAGCCGTGTCCTTTTCCTGTCATTTCGGGAAGATGGTTTCCCAGATCGTGGCGATTGACCATGCGGATAATGCATCCGCAAGAAGCTTCGTCGCCATTGCCAGACAGGAAAGAACCAAAAGCGGGCGGATGATCTTCGCGCCGTTTTTCATCGCGAAACGCGATCCGATCTGCGCGCCGACGAACTGGCCGATGCCCATGGCGATGCCAAGCTTCCAGAGAACCGCGCCTCCAGCCGCAAAAACAACAAAGCCGCCGAAATTCGAACCCAGGTTCAGAAGCTTGGTATGGGCGGTTGCCTTCAGCATGCCGAAGCCGGCAAGCCCCACGAAGGCAAGCATGTAGAAGGAACCCGCGCCGGGGCCGAAAACGCCATCATAGAAACCCACGAGCGGTGCGGCGGTGAGGCCGAACACGAAAGGCGTGATGCGGCGATGGCTGTCGATATCGCTGAGCTGCGGCTTGAAGGCGAAATACAGAGCAATCGCGATCAGCAGAAAGGGCATGATGGTGCGCAGAAGGTCTGACGGCACGAAGGCGGCGGTGAAAGCACCGAGTCCGCCGCCGACCATCGCCATGATCGCCATCGGCAATTGTTCCCTCAGATTGACATGGCCGCGGCGGGCATAGGCAATGGTGGCCGACGCCGAGCCGAACTGCGATTGCAGCTTGTTGGTGCCGAGCGTATCGAGCGGTGGAATTCCCATGATCAGCATGGCCGGGATAGTGATGAGACCGCCGCCGCCGGCGATGGAATCGATAAATCCGGCAAAAATGGCGACGCAGAAAAGAACGAGGAAAACGTTGAGGGCGATGTCTTGCACTTGGCATGTCCAGGCGGGCTTAAGGGAGAGGGCCTCTTCTTTCACCGAAAAGATCGCCACGCAATATTTTTCTCTCCGATCCGGGACGGGCAGGGGGATTGCGGTGTTGCCGCTTATGGTTATGTTTCCGTGGCGCACCGCCAGACGCGGCGATGACGAGACATCAGGATGAGGGCATTATGCATAAAGTGATATTCGATACGGACCCCGGTGTAGATGATGCCATGGCGCTTCTTTTCCTGCACCGTCACCCCGATATCGATCTGATCGGCGTCACCACCGTCTTCGGCAACGCGCCCATCGACATCACCACCCGCAATGCGCTCTTCCTGAAACGGGAATGGCAGATGACGGCGCCGGTAGCGAAAGGTGCGGGCGTGACCTTCGATCCGGCCCGCAAGGAAGGCCACTGGCCGACTTTCATCCATGGCGAAAACGGTCTCGGCGATATCGATATTCCAGAGACCATCGATCTGCCGCTCGATCCGCGTCCCGCGCATCGCTTTATTATCGAGACGGTCAAGGCCAATCCCGGCGAGGTGACGCTGATCGCTGTTGGTCGAATGACCAATCTGGCCTTGGCGCTGCGCGAAGAGCCGGATTTTGCGGCATTGGTGAAGCAGGTGATCGTCATGGGCGGCGCCTTCGATATCAACGGCAATGTGTCGCCGGCGGCCGAGGCCAATATTCACGGCGATCCGGAAGCGGCCGATCTCGTCTTCACCGCGCCCTGGCGCGTGGTTGTCGTCGGCCTGGACGTAACGACGAAAACGGTGATGACCAGCGCCTTCATGGCCGAGATGGCAGAGGCGGGCGGCAAGCCGGTGCAGCTGCTTTCCGATTTGTCGCAATTCTATATCGATTTCTACAAGACACGCACCGGCGATGGCATGGTGGTGCATGACAGCTGCGCCTGCGTTTACCTTGTCGCGCCCGAACTGTTCGAGACCCGCAGCGGCCCAATACGTGTCGTCTGCGGCGGGCTTGCCGATGGCCAGACCATTCAGAAGCCGGATGGCCGCGCCTTTCCGCCGGGCGACTGGGACGGGCATCCGAGCCAGCTCATCTGCACCGATATCAAGCCGGAGCGGGTGCTTTCCGTCATTCGCGCGGCAATTGTGCAGGGCGAGCGCGACTGAACGGCCGGAATGGCCGTTCTTGAGCATGGTCTGCCTTGCATTTTCCAAGAATCTGGCGTTATGCAGGTTTCCTGATTACATTGCGCAATTCGCCTTGCCTGTGGTCTGAAAGGGCCGCGCCGGAGCCACAAGGCGGATGATCGCGATGCCGCGTGGACCGAGAAAACCGCTGTAGGTTTTCTTGTGCTTTGCGGTACAATGAATAGCGCCCGCCGGATCGGTTCGTGTCGGCGGCGTTTAACAACAAGAACGAACTTCGTTATGGGCCGGCAGAACCGGTCCATTTCCATGAGGAAAGTGATGGAAGAGTTTCATAAGGTCCGGCGTCTGCCGCAATACGTCTTCGAACAGGTCAACCGTTTGAAAGCGAGCGCGCGAGCGGCCGGGGCCGATATCATCGATCTCGGCATGGGCAATCCCGACCTTCCGACCCCCAAGGCGATCGTCGACAAGCTGTGCGAAGTCGTTCAGGACCCTCGCACCCATCGCTATTCCTCGTCCAAGGGCATTCCCGGCCTTCGCCGCGCGCAGGCTGGTTATTATGCCCGCCGGTTCGGCGTGAAGCTGAACCCCGATACGCAGGTCGTCGCGACCCTTGGTTCCAAGGAAGGTTTCGCCAATATGGCGCAGGCCATCACCGCGCCTGGTGACGTGATCCTGTGTCCGAACCCCACCTATCCGATCCACGCTTTCGGCTTCCTGATGGCGGGCGGCGTTATCCGTTCCATGAATGTGGAGCCGGACGAGAGCTTCTTCGGGCCTCTGGAGCGGGCGGTGCGCCACTCCATTCCGAAACCGCTGGCGCTTATCGTCAACTATCCGTCGAACCCGACGGCGCACGTTGCCTCGCTCGATTTCTACAAGGACGTGATCGCATTTGCGAAGAAGCACGAAATCATCGTGCTTTCCGACCTTGCCTATTCGGAAATCTATTTCGACGACAACAATCCGCCGCCTTCGGTTCTCGAAGTTCCCGGTGCAATCGACGTTGCGGTGGAATTCACCTCCATGTCGAAGACCTTCTCCATGCCCGGCTGGCGCATGGGCTTTGCCGTTGGCAACGAGCGGCTGATCGCGGCACTGACCCGCGTGAAGTCCTATCTCGATTACGGTGCCTTCACGCCGATCCAGGTTGCGGCGACGCACGCGCTGAACGGCGACGGCTCCGACATCGCGGAAGTACGCAGCGTTTATCGCCGCCGTCGCGACGTCATGGTCGATACTTTCGGCAAGGCGGGCTTCGAAGTTCCACCGCCGGCGGCGACGATGTTCGCCTGGGCGAAGATCCCGGAAAAGTTCCGCCATCTCGGGAGCCTGGAGTTTTCCAAGCTTCTGGTCGAGAAGGCAGACATTGCCGTTGCTCCCGGCATCGGCTTCGGCGAAATGGGCGATGATTACGTCCGCCTCGCGCTCGTTGAAAACGAGCATCGAATTCGTCAGGCAGCGCGCAATCTGAAGCGTTTCCTGTCGAGTGCTGACGAAACGATGCACAATGTCGTTTCGCTCAATGCCCACAGATAAGGGCAACCGAAGGCGGCCGGGTCCCGGCCGTCACCATCACCAGCAAATCAGGAACATACCCATGGCAGATTCATTGAGAATCGGCATAGCGGGGCTCGGCACTGTCGGCGCTTCGCTCGTGCGCATCCTCCAGCAGAGAAGCAACGAACTTGCGATTACCTGCGGACGCGCGATTGAGATTATTGCAGTGAGCGCGCGCGACCGTTCGCGTGACCGCGGCATCGATCTCAAGGGTATTACCTGGTTCGATACGCCGGAGCAGCTTGCAAACGAAGCCGATATCGACGTGTTGGTGGAACTGGTCGGCGGTGCTTCCGGCCAGGCGGAAAAAGCTGTGCGCGCGGCACTTTCGCGCGGTCTCCATGTGGTGACAGCCAACAAGGCGCTGCTTGCCAAGCACGGCGTCGAGCTGGCGACGATTGCCGAAGACAAGGGTGCGCTTCTCAATTTCGAAGCGGCTGTGGCCGGCGGTATTCCCGTCATCAAGGCGCTGCGTGAATCTCTCACCGGCAACAACGTGTCGCGCATCTACGGTATCATGAACGGCACCTGCAACTACATCCTGACCAAGATGGAGAAGGAAGGGCTGTCGTTCGAGGTCTGTTTGAAAGAAGCGCAGCGGCTGGGTTATGCCGAAGCCGATCCCGCCTTCGATATCGAGGGTAACGACACCGCCCACAAGCTCGCCATTCTGACGACGCTTGCCTTCGGCAACAAGATTTCGGCCGACGACATCTATCTCGAAGGCATCACCAACATCTCCAGCGAGGACATTCAGGCGGCCGCCGAGCTCGGTTATCGCATCAAGCTTCTCGGCGTGGCGCAGGTGACCGAATCCGGTATCGAGCAGCGGGTGCATCCGACCATGGTGCCGCTCGATTCCGTTATCGCGCAGGTTGATGGCGTCACCAATGCGGTGGCGATCGAGTCCGATATTCTTGGCGAGCTTCTGATGGTTGGCCCAGGTGCGGGTGGCAACGCCACGGCGTCTGCCGTGCTCGGTGACATCGCCGATATCGCCAAGAGCCGTCCCGGTGCCCAGCAGGTTCCGGTGCTCGGCCGTCCAGCGAAGTCGCTGACCGATTATCGTCGCGCCAAGATGAAGAGCCATGAAGGCGGCTATTTCATCCGGCTGACGGTGAAGGACCAGGCGGGCGTCTTCGCCTCCATCGCTACCCGCATGGCGGATAACAACATCTCGCTGGAATCCATCGTGCAGCGCCAGCGCGTGCATGTGGAAGGCGCGCCGCAGACGATTATCCTCGTGACCCACGCGACGATGGAAGATGCGATCCGCAAGGCCGTCAAGGCGATCAAGAACGAGAAATATCTGGTCAGCGAACCGCAGGTCATCCGCATCGAGCGGACCTGAGACGCTTTACAATTTTTCTGAATTTGAGGGCCGCGCCACCACATGGAGGCGCGGTCTTTTTTCTCCCGAAACCCATTTTGGCGGCCACCGGATAAGCCGCCATAAAATTTGAGGGGATCGCCTCAGAACCGCTGGAAAACAACGCGATTCGGCTCTATGGTTAATCATGTTACCAAGCGAGGGAGGCGTGGCTGTGACATCGATTATCCTTTTCAAGGACAGTAAGCGCGAAAGCGTTCTGGCCGCCCATCATCGGGCGCGGCCTCACAATGCCAACGACAATATTCGAGGCATGGAATTCGATATTGCCGAATATGAGCGCAACTGGTGTTCACTTGCGGTGTTTTCCCTGTTGCTGCTGGTCGGCGCGGTATCGATCGTCAGCCCGTTTTTCTCGATTTTCTCGGTGTGAAACCTCATACGGGCGTTTTTGCTTGAAAAAGGCGCCATCGCCATTTAGCCCGTTGTCATGACAAGGCGCGGATACGCATTCGCATGACAGGACGATGGACAGGATGGCAATGATGGAGCCGGCCGATACCGTGGCCCGCGCATTTCTAAGCGTGGAGCGGTCGGCGACAGAGCAACGTTGGGTTTCGCGGCTGGATCAGGCCGCACAGAACCGTGCGCTGGCCATGTCCCAGATCCATGCCATTCCCGAACTGATTGCCCGGGTGCTGGCCGGGCGAGGGGTGGGGGTGGATGAGGCTCTCGCTTTCCTCGATCCGACCATTCGCTCATTGATGCCCGACCCGCATATGCTGACAGATTGCGAAAAGGCTGCCGAAAGGCTGGTCCGCGCCATCGAGACCGGTGAGAAGGTGGCGATCTTCGGCGATTATGACGTTGATGGCGCCGCGTCTTCCGCGCTGATGTATCGTTTTCTCGCGCATTTCGGGCTGACGCCGGAAATCTATATTCCAGATCGCATTTTCGAGGGTTATGGGCCGAACCCGGCGGCGATGCAGCAGCTTGCCGCCAATGGCGCGACCCTGATCGTGACGGTCGATTGCGGCTCCACCAGCCATGAATCTCTGAATGCCGCAAAGGATGCGGGAACAGATGTGGTGGTGATCGATCACCACCAGGTCGGTTCGGAACTGCCGCCGGCGGTGGCGCTGGTCAATCCCAACCGCGAAGACGATCTTTCGGGGCAGGGGCATCTCTGCGCCGCAGGCGTGGTGTTCCTGGTTCTGGTCGCCACCCTCAGGCTATTGAAGGACAGGCGCAACAGACAGGCGTTCACGATCGATCTGCTGGCGCTGCTGGATATAGTCGCACTCGCAACCGTATGCGACGTGGTGCCCTTGAAGGGGCTGAACCGCGCCTATGTGGTGAAGGGGTTGATTGCCGCGCGCCATATGAACAATGCCGGGCTGGCGGCGCTGTTCAGAAAGGCGGGGTTGGGTGGGCCGGTGACACCGTATCATTTCGGTTTCCTGATCGGGCCACGCATCAATGCCGGTGGCCGTATTGGCGATGCCGCACTGGGTAGCCGTCTGCTTACACTCGACGACTCGTCACAGGCGGACGTGATTGCCGAAAAGCTGGATGAGCTCAACCGCGAGCGACAGGCGATGGAAGCCGTGATGCTGGCGGAAGCCGAAGCGGAAGCGCTTTATGAATATGGCGACGGGTCTGGCGCTGGCGTCATCGTTACCGCACGGGAAAACTGGCATCCGGGGATCGTTGGCCTGCTTGCCTCACGCCTCAAGGACCGTTTCCGCCGCCCGGCCTTTGCCATCGCTTTCGATCCCTCTGGCAAGGGCACAGGCTCCGGCCGCTCGATCAATGGTTTTGATATGGGCAAAATGGTCCGCGCCGCTGTGGATGCCGGCCTGCTGGTCAAGGGTGGCGGTCACGCCATGGCCGCGGGCCTGACGGTGGAACGCGCCAATCTCGGCAAACTCCGGACCTTCTTCGAAGAAGCCGCCGCAAAGACGGTGAGCGAGCTGGTGGAAAGCAGCGTGCTGAAGATCGACGGTGCGATTGGTGCGTCCGGTGCGACCCTGCAGCTTGTCGATCAGCTGGAACAGGCAGGTCCTTATGGCTCCGGCCATTCTCAGCCCATTTTTGCCGTGCCTGCCCACCGGCTGCGCGATGTGCGTCTGGTCGGCACCTCACACGTCAAGATCACGCTGGAGGCCATGGATGGCTCACGGCTGGACGGCATCGCATTCCGCGCCGCAGAGGCCCCTCTGGGGCAGATGCTGCTGAATGCGCGTGGCAGGTCCATCCACGTGGCAGGCACCGTGGGTGCCGATTTCTGGCAGGGCCAGAGGCGTGTGCAGCTGCGTGTTCTGGACGCGGCTTTCGCGCCCTGACAGTCGGCACAGATCGAGACTTGATTTTACGGGAAAAGCTGAAGGACGGCCGGAAACGGCATGCATTCTCTATCTCACACATCACGTGAAGATTTGAACGCATAATACTGATTTTCAAGGAGAAGCAAGTGGCACGCCCTAGGGGAGTCGAACCCCTCTTTTCAGAATGAAAATCTGACGTCCTAACCGATAGACGAAGGGCGCGTGCGCTTGTGGTGTGGCGCCCTTATAGTCAGGCTCCCGTTGCTCCGCAAGCGGAAAAATTGATTTTTTCCGCTTCGTGACGAGTTTTTTTATGGAGGCCGGAACGGCTGTGGAAAACTGCGCCGGGACTGGCCAAGGCCTTGAAATTTCGCCGCTATCACGGCGCGCCGGCAATGCCTTCATGACTCGTGGAAGGCCTCGGGGTGTGGTTTTCCAACCCTTAGCTGGCATCTGCTGCCCGCCAGAAAGAACCGAAGATGTGATTTGGCTGGAAGGGGAAAGGCAAGCCGGTCGATTTGCCTGCTGGCGCTTCATCCGGCTCGCCTTCCATCGGGGGGACAGCACTCTAACGTATCTCCCGGGAATCGGTTCCGGCGCATCGATCACGCGTGACGAATCCGCTGTCTGCGAAGCTGCTTTATATTTTCGAAGGGGGAAACACGAAGGCAAGTGGCACGCCCTAGGGGAGTCGAACCCCTCTTTTCAGAATGAAAATCTGACGTCCTAACCGATAGACGAAGGGCGCGTGCGCTTGTGGTGTGGCGCCCTTATAGTCAGGCTCCCCGTGGTCCGCAAGCGGAAAAATGCATGATTTGACAAAAAAATGACATTGGCTGTCAGAACCCTTGGAAAACAAGGATTTCCGTTTCGTAACAAATGGTTAAACCGAGGTCGGCTTGGCAGTTTCAGTGCTTCTCGTGGATGAAGAACGATGTGAGACGACGATTTGCAGCGGCCGGTGATTCACTCAACGGGGCTTCTGGCGCGAAAGAAGCCATCAAAATGAATGGCGAACCTTGCCAAACATTCCGCGTCACCCTTGGTTTTTGCCGAAATCTGCAACCGCTCGATTTTGTTGACTTAGATCCTTAGGGCAAGCCCATGGATGAGGTCGAGCGTGGAGAGGCTGTCATCAAATGAAAACGGGGCCGAAATGGCCCCGTTCCATGATGTTAGCTGATTGCAGCGTCTCAGTGCAGGATCTGGCTGAGGAACAGCCTCGTGCGCTCGTGCTGGGGATTGTCGAAGAATTCGGCAGGCGAATTCTGTTCGACGATCTGGCCCTGGTCCATGAAGATGACGCGGTTTGCGACCTGGCGGGCAAAGCCCATTTCGTGGGTCACGCACAGCATCGTCATGCCGTCTTCGGCAAGGCTGACCATGGTATCAAGCACTTCCTTGACCATTTCCGGGTCAAGCGCCGAGGTCGGCTCGTCAAACAGCATGATCTTCGGCTTCATGCAGAGCGAGCGGGCGATTGCCACACGCTGCTGCTGACCGCCGGAGAGCTGGCCAGGGTATTTATGCGCCTGTTCGGGGATCTTGACGCGCTTCAGATAGTGCATCGCCACTTCCTCGGCTTCCTTCTTGGGCATCTTGCGAACCCAGATCGGCGCCAGCGTGCAGTTCTCGAGAATGGTCAGGTGCGGGAAGAGGTTGAAGTGCTGGAACACCATACCGACTTCACGACGCACCTCATCGATCTTCTTCAGGTCGTTGGTGAGTTCGATACCGTCGACGTTGATCGTGCCCGACTGATGTTCTTCCAGCCGGTTGATGCAGCGGATCATGGTCGATTTGCCCGATCCCGAAGGGCCGGCGATGACGATACGCTCGCCCTTCATCACCTTCAGGTTGATGTCGCGCAGGACGTGGAAGTCGCCATACCACTTGTTCATGCCGACGAGTTCGATTGCCACGTCCGTTGTCGAAACGGCCAGTTTTTTTGTTTGGGTTTCTGCCATTTTGAGCGTCCCTTATCGTTTATGCCCGGTGTCGAGGTGCCGTTCCATGAACAGCGAATAACGCGACATGCCGAAGCAGAATATCCAGAATATGAACCCGGCGAAAATATAGCCCGTCATTGCGGTGACAGGTGTCGCCCAGTTCGCATCCGATTGGTTGAGTGTGACAATGCCGAGCAGGTCGAACATGCCGATGATCGAGACCAGCGACGTGTCCTTGAAAAGACCGATGAACGTGTTGACGATGCCCGGAATGACGAGCTTCAGCGCCTGCGGCAGCACGATCAGCCGGGTTTTCTGCCAATAGTTCAGGCCGAGCGAGTCTGCCCCTTCATATTGCCCCTTCGGGATGGCCTGCAAGCCGCCACGGATCACCTCCGCCATATAGGCGGACGAGAAGAGCGACACGCCGACCAGAGCGCGCAGGAACTTGTCGAAGGTCCAGCCGTCGGGAAGGAACAGCGGCAGCATGATGCTGGCGAAGAACAGGACGGTGATCAGAGGAATACCTCTGATAACTTCGATGAAAAGCACGCACAGCATTTTGATTACCGGCAGGTTCGACCGGCGGCCAAGCGCCAGAAGAATACCGAAGGGCAGGGACACTGCAATTCCGAAGAAAGACAGGATCAGGGTGACCATCAGGCCGCCCCAGAGCTGCGTTTCCACCACCGGCAGGCCGAAGACGCCGCCGATGAGGAGGAAAAACGCAATGACTGGCAGGATGATGAAAAGCGCCAGCGCATTGAGCCGCTTGAACGGCGCTTTCGGAATGAGCATTGGCACCAGGAGGATGGTGAACATGACCATCACAAGGATAGGACGCCAGCGTTCATCGATCGGGTAACGGCCGAACATGATCTGGCCGAACTTCGCCGAAACGAAGGCCCAGCATGCGCCGGACTGGCCATCGGCCAGCGCACCGCCCTGGGAGGCGGTGAGGCAGGCGATGCGATCCGTACCGGTCCATACCGCGTCTACGAACAGCCACTTGAAGATTGGTGGCAAAAGATAGGCGAGGAACGCGATGGCAAGAACCGTAAGGACGGTGTCCTTCGGCGTGGCGAAAAGTTTGGTGCGCAGCCAATGGCTGATGCCAACCGCGCTTGAAGGCGCGGGTTTGGCTTCTTCAATGGTGTGGCGCACGAACGCGTGATTGCTGATCGTCATCTATTATCTCTCCACCAGGGCCATTTTCGCGTTCAACCAGTTCATGACCACGGCCGTGAGAATGGACAGCGAGAGATAGAGAACGAGCCAGATAGCGACAACTTCGACCGCCTGTCCCGTCTGGTTCAGAATCGTGCCGCCAACGGAGACGATGTCGGCGAAACCGACCGCGACCGCAAGCGATGAGTTCTTGGTCAGGTTGAGATACTGGCTTGTCAGTGGCGGGATGATGATGCGCATCGCCTGAGGAACGACGATCAGACGTGTCGTCGTGCTGGCGCGAAGACCCAATGCCTCCGCTGCCTCGGTCTGCCCTTTTGCCACCGCCTTGATGCCGCCGCGAACGATCTCGGCGATAAAGGAAGCGGTGTAGAAGGAGAGCGCCAGAAACAGCGACATGAATTCAGGTGCGACGACCGAACCGCCCGCAAGGTTGAACCGCCCGGCAATCGGGTAATCGAATGTCAGGGGTGAGCCGAGCGCGAGGAATGTCGCAGCCGGAAGGCCGATGATGAGAAGTGTTGCGGTGATGCCGGTGCGGAACTGCTCGCCGGTTCTTTCCTGCCTGGCCTTCGCCCAGCGATAAATGAAGACGCTGATGACGATGGCGACCACGAAAGCGAGCGGTATCAGCCATGTCCCTTCGCCCCAGAGAGGCTTTGGAAAGAAGAAGCCGCGATTGTTGAGGTAGGTTCCAAGCGGAAGCTGCAGCGAATCGCGGGCCTGCGGCAGAACGGAGATGACGCCCTTGTACCAGAAGAAGATAACAAGCAGGGGCGGGATGTTGCGGAAGATTTCCACATAGGCCTGCGCCAGCTTCGAGATCAGCCAGTTGTTGGACAGCCGGGCGATACCGACGATGAAACCGATGATCGACGCGGCGATGATGCCAAAAAATGCGACCTGAATTGTGTTGAGAATACCAACGAGCAATGCCCGGCCATAGGTCGCATCGCTGGTGTAAGCGATCAGCGACTGGCCGATATCGAAGCCGGCTCTTCCATTAAGGAAGCCGAAGCCGGACGAAATATTTGACCGTTGAAGATTTGTGATCGTATTCGTCACGATGATCCAGACGAAGGCGGTCAGGATGACGACTGTCAGAACCTGATAAAAAATTCCGCGTATGCGTGGATCGTAAATGAGTGACGACGCGCTTTGCGCGCGCGATCGTTGCGAACTGACCGCGTTGCCTGCCATAGGCACCTTTCCCTTTTATATGCTCTTTGCGAGCTTATTCTATAATTTCAAGTGGAGGCCGGGCATTGCCCAGCCTCCCTTCAGTCCTTAGCCAACGATAGTGCCGATCAACGAACCGGCGGTGCGTATTGCAGGCCGCCCTTGGTCCAAAGCGCGTTCTGGCCACGCTCGATCTTCAGCGGCGAGCCGGCGCCAACGTTACGGTCGAAGACTTCGCCGTAGTTGCCGACCTTCTTGACGATGTTATAGGCCCAGTCGTTCGTCACGCCGAGATCGGTACCGATCTTGGTGCCTTCTTCAGTACCAAGCAGACGCTTGATATCAGGGTTGGCGCTGTTCTTCTGCTCGTCGACGTTTTTCGACGTGATGCCCAGCTCTTCGGCGTTGACCATCGCGTAGTGAACCCAAGTGACGATGTCGAACCACTGGTCGTCGCCCTGGCGAACGGCCGGTCCAAGCGGCTCCTTGGAGATCACTTCAGGCAGAACGATGTTGTCATCGGGGTTCTTTAGCTTGAGACGGATAGCGTACAGACCGGACTGGTCGGTGGTGTAAACGTCGCAACGGCCGGAATCATAAGCCGAAGTCGCATCGGATTCCTTTTCGAAAACAACCGGGTTGTACTGCAGGTTGTTGGTCTTGAAGTAGTCGGCAAGGTTGAGCTCGGTGGTCGTGCCGGTCTGAACGCAGACGGCGGCGCCGGAAAGCTCAAGCGCGGACTTCACGTTGAGGCCCTTCTTGGCGATGAAGCCCTGGCCGTCATAATAGTTGACGGTACGGAAGTTGAAGCCGAGCGATGTGTCGCGGCTGATCGTCCAGGTGGTGTTACGGGTCAGAACGTCGACCTCGCCAGACTGGAGAGCCGGAAAACGGTCCTTGCTCGAAAGAGCGACAAATTTAGCCTTCGTAGGATCGCCGAAAACCGCAGTGGCAATACCGCGGCAATAGTCCACGTCGATGCCGGACCATTCGCCCTTGTCATCGGGATTGGAAAATCCCGGAATGCCAGCGCTCACGCCGCAGGTGACGAAACCTTTCGACTTCACGTCCTGAAGCGTCGCAGCCGAAGCGACCGAGGCTCCTCCCAAAACTGCTGCGCCGATAACGGCCGACAGAATTGCCTTTTTCATTTTTCCCAACCTTTGTTTGTTATCGTCAATCGGAAGAGGACCGGCATATTGTTTTTGCCCCAGCTCCCCCCTTCAGCAGATCTTTTCGATCCGCTTTTTCTATCACAATCGTAATTGGCAGCGGGGTCAAGACATGCTGACAATAATTGTGCCTATAAAACGGAATTTTCCAAATTTTGGTCGGGAAGTGTGCAAAGGGTGAAAATATAAGCATATTTTTGCGGAAAAATACACTTGCACGATTTTTGTATACTTCTTGTATGCTGTTACCGGGTGGATCAATCCTCCCATCTACGAATGTTCTGCGGGACTTGACCTTGCCTCCGGCTCTCCGCATTGTCGCTCGCGTCAATATCCCTTCGAAAGCTGATCTGAAATGACCAAGACCAATGACCTGCTTTCCACCGCAGGTATGAATACGCGCCTGACCCATGGCGGCAACGATCCCGCCGACTGTTTCGGTTTCGTCAATCCGCCCATCGTGCGCGGTTCTACCGTGCTTTTCCCCGATGCCGAGACGCTTTCGACCGAAAACCAGAAATACACCTATGGCACCCACGGCACGCCGACGACCGATGCGCTATGCAATCTCGTCAATGAGCTGGAGGGTTCTTTCGGAACCATTCTCGTGCCATCGGGCCTTGCGGCGATCACCGTGCCGTTCCTCGCCTATCTTGGCGCCGGCGATCATGCGCTGATCGTCGATTCGGTTTATTTTCCCACACGCCGCTTTTGCAACACGATGCTGAAGAAGCTTGGTGTGGAGGTGGAGTATTACGACCCGGCGATCGGGACGGGTATCGAAGCGCTGATCCGCCCGAATACCAAGCTGGTGCATCTTGAAGCGCCGGGTTCCAATACCTTCGAGATTCAGGACGTTCGGCTGATCACCGAGATTGCCCATAGGCACGATTGCGTCGTGACGATGGACAATACCTGGGCGACACCGCTTTATTTCAAGCCGCTCGATTTCGGTGTCGATGTTTCCATCCATGCCGCCACCAAATATCCGTCAGGTCATTCCGATGTCCTGATGGGCTTTGTTTCCGCCAATGAAAAGCACTGGAAGACGCTTTATCAGGCGAACACCAATCTTGGCATCTGCGTGACGCCTGATGACGCCTATCAGATCCTGCGCGGCATGCGCTCCATGGGCATTCGGCTTGCGCACCACCAGAAAAGCGCCCTCGACATCGCCACCTGGCTGGAAAGCCGCGACGACGTCGTGAGCGTTCTGCATCCGGCCCTGCCGAGCTTTGCCGGGCATGAACTCTGGAAGCGCGATTTCAAGGGCGCGAGCGGCGTATTTTCCTTCGTGCTGAAGGCCGAAGAGGGCAAATACAAGCAGACTGCGGCGGCATTCCTGAATGCGCTGACCTTCTTCGGGCTCGGCTATTCCTGGGGTGGATACGAATCGCTTGCCGTGTCGGTGTCGCTTGTCGACAGGACGATTGCCAAAGGCCCGTCGGAAGGTCCGGTCATCCGTCTGCAGATAGGGCTTGAAGATATCGCCGACCTCAAGAAGGATCTCGAGGCCGGGTTTGCTGCGGCAGCCGCGGTCTAACCTCAGCCTTTGGCGCGGTAGCCGTATAGCCAGTCGAAGTCCTTCAGGAAGGCTTCCCTCGGACGTGTCGAGAAGACGAAGTCCCGGGCAAGCCGAACCGGGCCTGTGGCGTGATACGCGAAACGATTGAGAGAGGCCCGCTTGCGGGCCTTTTCTATGCGCGGCAGACGCAGGGCTTCGAAGGCGGCAAGGGCCTGTGGTACGGGCGGGGATGTTCCGGTCAATGTGCCCGCCAGTTCAAATGCATCCTCGATGGCCATCGCCGCCCCCTGTGCGGCAAAGGGCATCATCGCGTGGGCAGCGTCGCCGATCAGCACCGTATCGCGACCATTTTGCCAGCGTCCGGCACCGGCCTGATAAAGTGGCCAGAAGGTCGGATTTTCCGACGATGCCAGCAATCGAACGATATCCGGGCTCCAGCCGCGAAACTGCGCGAGCAGCATGGCTTTCTGTTGGCCGCTCGATTCCGCCCGCCATGTTGCGCCGGGATCGGCGCCGAGTGCGATGGCCACAATATTGAAGCCGCCGACTTCCTTCAGCGGGTAGGCGACGATATGGCCACCCGAACCGAGATAGGCGGTGACGGCGCTTTTGTTGATAGCTGACGGCACATCTTTTGCCGCGACCGTGAAGCGCCAGGCAATATTGCCGGAGAAGGTGGCAGTGGGGGCGGAGGGGACAGCGAAACGGGCCGCGGACCAGACACCGTCTGCGCCGACGATCAGGTCGTGATCGCGGAACGTGGTTGCAGCGATGACGTCTGTCGTCGCGTTTTCGATACGTTTGCCAAGATGCAGGCGGCAGAGCGGATTGCGCGTTACCGCATTGAGAAGCGCGTTTTGCAACGTCGAGCGATGCAGCACGCCATAAGGTGCGCCCCAGCGTGTGCGGGCCGTCGCACCCACGGGTAAGGACAGCAACGTGGCAAGCGATTTGCCATCGGCCAGATCGACACTGACCGGCTCGGTCCAACGCGCCTCTACCTCAGTCATCACGCCGAGTTCGGCAAGGATGCGGGCGGCATTGGGCGATACTTGCAGGCCCGCACCGACTTCCGTCAGTTCGCCGGCCTGTTCAACGATGTCAGAGCTGATGCCCTGGCGGGCAAAAGAAAGCGCTGCGGTGAGACCGGCGATGCCGGCACCGACGATGGCTACGGATTTGATGGGCATGTCGCGCCCCGATCAGGAAAGGTGGAAGGTCAGGCGGCCTTCACATGGAAGACGCAGCCTGGAGGATTGGTCTGCTCGGCCTTCAGCGACGGATTGTAGCGGTAAAGGGTGGAGCAATAGGAACAGACCTTCTCGTTTTCGTCGCCCATGTCGATGAAGATGTGGGGATGATCGAAAGGCACCGAAGCGCCGGTGCACATGAATTCCTTGACGCCGATCTCGATCACGCTGTGTCCGCCATCGTTCTGGAAGTGGGGAATGGAATGCCCGGCCATGTTCGTCTCCAAATGCAATATCGTGGTTAAGCCGCAGGTCGTCATCGAGCATGGGCTTATTGCTGCGGATATGTAGCCTCAAACGCATTGCATCTCCATAAAAATCGTCAGGAAAACATGTTCAAAATTGCGATTTCCTGCCATATGGTCCGGCAAAAAGGATGTCCTTGATGAATCTCAACATGCCGCAATTTTCCGATTTTTCCCATGACGGCCTTCGCCTTGCCTATTTCGATGAGGGTGATCCGGCGGGCGATCCGGTTCTGTTGATTCACGGCTTTGCCTCCAGCGCCAACGTCAACTGGGTGCATCCAGGCTGGCTGAAAACGCTTGGTGACGCCGGTTACCGGGTGATTGCTATCGACAATCGCGGCCATGGCGCAAGCGACAAGCCGCATGATCCGCAAGCCTATTATCCGCCCGTCATGGCCGGCGATGCGGTGGCGCTGCTTAATCATCTCGGCATCGCGGAGGCTCATGTGATGGGCTATTCGATGGGCGCACGCATTTCGGCCTTTCTGGCGATGGCGCATCCGGAGCGTGTCCGCTCACTGGTTTTCGGCGGACTTGGCATCGGCATGGTGGAAGGTGTGGGCGACTGGGATCCGATCGCCGAAGCGCTGCTGGCCCCCTCGCTCGATGTCGTCTCGCATGAGCGCGGCCGTATGTTCCGCGCCTTTGCCGACCAGACGAAAAGCGACCGGCTGGCACTCGCCGCCTGTATCGAGACGTCGCGTGTCCTCGTCAGCCGCGAACAGGCCGCAAAGATCGATGCACCGACGCTGATCGCGGTCGGAACCAATGACGATATCGCCGGATCGGGTGCCGAACTTGCGGCGATCATGCCGCATGCGCGCGCTATCGACATTCCCGGCCGTGACCACATGCTGGCCGTTGGCGACCGGGTGTTCAAGGCGGCGGTTCTGGAATTTTACCGCAGCCTTTGATGGGTGGCGGCAAGAAACGGTTTTTCATGCTGCATGAAGAAAAACTGAAGCCTTGCCGCCTTTAAAGTCGTCATTCGAATCCCATTTCTTATGCACGTCTTTTTCTGTATAAAGAACGACTACTGCAAACGAGGAGACCATTCATGGTCGCACGTACCGAGGCCCGTCAGCCGGAACAGCTGGCGATCGTCGATCCGATCTGGGGCAGCCTGCTGCATGAGGCACGAAGCGCCGTGGCGCAGGACCCGCTGCTTTCGGCTTTCCTTTATTCGACAATCCTCAATCACCGGTCTCTGGAAGAATGCGTGATTTATCGCATCTGTGAACTCCTCGATCATCCCGATATGCAGGCCGTTCTTCTGCGCCAGACCTTTCAGGACATGCTGGATGACTGGCCCGAATGGGGCAGCGTGCTGCGCGTCGATATCCAGGCGGTTTACGATCGCGATCCGGCCTGCACCCGCTTCATGGAGCCGCTCCTTTATTTCAAGGGGTTTCAGGCCATCCAGACGCATCGCCTTGCCCATTGGCTGCTGCAAAAGGGCCGCAGGGATCTGGCGCTCTATCTGCAAAGCCGCTCGTCCAGCATTTTCCAGACGGATATCAATCCGGCAGCACGCATCGGCAAGGGTATCTTCCTCGATCATGCCACCGGGCTTGTGGTCGGCGAGACGGCCGTTATCGGCGACAACGTTTCCATCCTGCATGGCGTGACGCTTGGCGGCACCGGCAAGGAGGGCGCGGACCGTCATCCGAAGATCGCCAATGGCGTGATGATCGGAGCGGGCGCGAAAATCCTCGGTAATATCGAGATCGGCAGTTGCTCGCGCATCGCCGCCGGTTCTGTGGTGCTGAAGCCGGTCCCGCCTAAGACCACCGTTGCCGGTGTGCCGGCGCGCGTGGTGGGAGAGGCAGGGTGTTCCGAACCCTCGCGCCTGATGGATCAGGTCATCGGAGCCGATATCTGACGGGTCCGATATTTTCTCAATCGTCCGTGTGGAAGGCTCCGCGTGAAAGACATGGCCTGTGAAAGACATTGGCGATGTGCCGCTTTCACTTTACTTTCGCCTTTGTCCCATGCCAAAAGCGGCGCAACCCGAACCGCACAGGAGAATAGTGGTGAAAGCCGACGAAATCAAAAAACTCGACGCCTATTTCAAGCGCACCTTCAATGAAAAGATGGTTGTGAAGGCGCGTCCCCGTAAGGACGATTCCGCCGAAGTGTATCTTGGCGAAGAGTTCCTTGGCGTTGTCTACATCGATGACGAGGACGGCGACCGCTCGTACAACTTCTCCATGGCAATCCTCGACGTCGATCTTTGATCGTCACTGCCCGGTGACGGGTGGTTTTCCCGGATTAATAGTCGCCCGCGGTGGTTCACGCCGCGGGCGATTTGTTTTTGCGGTCGGTGATACGCATCATCAAGCGGCTTTGCGGCCGCAACGTCACCCTCATCAGTGGCTCTGCCGGACTTGCCGATCTGTTTTCGAGATGGACGTTCTGCGACAGCACCGCCAGGATCGACACGGCCTCCATCATCGCAAATGCGTTGCCGATGCAGACACGCGGACCTGCACCGAAGGGCATATAGGCGTAACGGTGGCGCGCCTTGGTCTTTTCCGGCTCGAAGCGGGAAGGGTCGAAACGTTCCGGTTCGTCCCACAGCGCCGTGTGCCGGTGGACAGCGTAGATCGGCACATAAAGAACGGTTCCGGCAGGAATATCATGGTCGCCGAGCTTGAAATCCTGCAACGCCGTGCGGGTGACCACCGGGGCAGGTGGGTAAAGCCGCATCGCCTCGGAAAATACCTGTCTGGTATAGGTCAGTTGGGCGATGTGCTCTGCGGCGACGGGATTTCCACCCGTGACGGCTGCGATTTCCTCGATGACTTTCCGCTCCACGTCGCTGTGTTGCGACAGCAGATTGAACGTCCATGCCAGACCGAGCGCGGTCGTTTCGTGACCGGCGGTGATGAAGGTGAGCAGATTGTCGATGATTTCCTCGTCGCTCATCATGCGTCCCGTCTCGGGGTCCTTCGCCTCAAGCAGCATGGACACCAGATCGTTTCTCTCGACAGGGTTCTGCCGCCGGTCCGCAATCACCGTCGACAGGCTGGAGCGCAGATAACCGACAGCGGCCCGGGCCTTGCGCCGACCGGGATGAGGGAGCCATTCCGGTGCGCCCAGCATGGCGAGCGCGAAGGTCCAGCCTGTCGGTTTCAGATAGTCGGTGATGCTTTGCTCCACGCGCCCGATATCGATCCCGTGGCCGCCGGACATCATGGTCTCAACGATGATGTCGAAGGTGGTCCGCATCATTTCATGGCCGATATCGATGTCACCGAAAGGAGATGCGCGCCAGCGTCTGCCGGTTCGCTCCGCCGCCTCGATCATGACAGGCAGCAGTTCCAGCAGCTTTTCGTGCCGGAAGGCGGCGGCAACGGATTGCCGTTGCCATTTCCAGTGATCGCCATCGGCGGTCAGAAGGCCCTGTCCGAGAGCGGGGCCAAGCGCGCGGCGCACGTCCTCACCCTTGCCGAGCAGATGGGCGTTCTTGACGAGGGCCTCATGAATAAGGACAGGATCGGCAAGATGGACGCGCATCGTACCGCCGACACGGATAAACACCGCCGGTTCGTTGAAAATCTCCGGTGGCAATGCGTTCAGCGGGTTGCGGATGAGTGAGAGGGCCAAACGTGCTGTGGCGAATTTCGATACGGGTGCCGCAGCGGATGTATCCGGGAGCGGGGTGCGAAGGTCGGTTCCGGGCATGGACAGGTCCTTTATTCGCGTTGAACACTCAAATTTATTTGTTAAGGTGTGTACCTTATTTTATTCATTTAAGGTGTGCACCTTAGGTTTCAATAGCGGGGTCCGATATCAATGAAGAAAAGCGAGGCCGGACGATCGACGGGGCGTCCTTCCCCCACACGACAGAGAATAATCGCTGCCGCACTCCAACTATTTAACGAGAGGGGGCCTGATCACGTAACCACAGCCGAGATCGCAAGGGCAGTGAATATCAACGAGGGTAATCTTTATTATCATTTCCGCACCAAGGAGGCATTGGTGCTGGCGCTGTTTGCCCTGTTCGAGACCGACGCACTGGCGGTTGTCGCAAAGATTGACGAAGAGGACGAAGTTGCCGCATCGACATATGCTGGCTTTCTGCGGCTCTGGTTTTCGCTGGTGTGGAACTACCGCTTTCTGTTTCGTGATTTTGTCGGCCTTCTTTCCTCCGCACCTGCGCTGGTGGAGCCGGTTCGCGGCATAAGCGCGGCAATGCGACTTGCCGTTGATGATATCGTCAGCCGGATGGAGAGGGCAGGGCTTGCAGAGATTCCAGAAACCGAGCGGGAGGCCCTGCTTACCAATCTCTGGATCGTCTCGACCTATTGGGCGGCTTATCTCAACCTTCAGGAAGGGGTCACCGAATTCGGGCCGCAGCAACTGGACTGGGGACTTCGGCAGGTGTCCAGCCTGTTTCGACCCTATCTCTCACCATTGGCCACCTCCGAGCTGGAGGCGATGCTTGAAGTTGATCCATGATTTCACTTGAGGGTGACAATGTGGATGCGGGCAAAAACGCCCGCGACAATATCTGTCGCGGGCGTTTCCCATCTCGCGGGTCTTAAGCCGCCGTTATCAGGCCGACTTCAGCAGATCGCCATGCGGATCGAGCACGAACTTGGTTGCGGCACCCTGGTCGAAGCTTTCATATCCCTGTACGGCGTCGTCGAGTGCGATGATCTTGGCGTTGACGATGTCGGCAATGGGCAGGCGGTCGTGCAGGATCGACTGCATGAGCTGGCGATTGTATTTCAGCACCGGCGTCTGGCCGGTATGGAAAGATTGTGCCTTGGCCCAACCGAGGCCGAAGCGAAGCGACAGGCTGCCCTGTTTTGCTGCGGCATCGACCGCACCTGGATCTTCGGTGACGTAAAGGCCGGGAATGCCGATCGAGCCGGCGGCACGGGTGATTTCCATCATCTGGTTGAGAACGATGGCCGGCTGTTCGCCGCCCGAATGGCCACGCGCTTCGAAACCGACGGCATCGATGGCGCTGTCGACCTCGTTGGTGCCGACGATCTCGGCAATCATGTCGCCCAACCGGTCACCCTTGGAAAGATCGACGGGCTCGAAGCCGACCTTGGCGGCGTGCGCAAGGCGATCCTTGTTGAAATCACCGATCATGACGACGGCGGCACCGAGAATACGGGCAGATGCGGCAGCCGCCAGACCGACCGGACCGGCGCCCGCGACATAGACCGTGGAGCCGACACCGACGCCAGCCTTGACCGCGCCATGAAAGCCGGTCGGCAGGATGTCCGAGAGCATGGTAAGGTCGCGGATCTTGGACATTGCCCTGTCGCGGTCGGGAAATTTCAGAAGGTTGAAGTCGGCATAGGGAATGGTGACGTATCTGGCCTGTCCGCCGATCCAGCCGCCCATGTCAACATAACCGTAGGCGCCGCCGGCACGGGCGGGGTTCACCGTCAGGCACACACCGGTATCCTGCGACTTGCAGCAGCGGCAGCGACCGCAGGCGACGTTGAACGGCACCGAGACGATATCGCCGATATCAAGCATCTCGACGTCGATGCCTTTCTCAATGACTTCGCCGGTGATCTCATGGCCAAGGACGAGGCCGGGCATCGCCGAGGTGCGGCCGCGCACCATATGCTGGTCCGAACCACAGATATTCGTGGAAATAACCTTGAGAATGACACCGTGCTCGATACGGCGGCCATCCGGCGCCTCCAGCTTCGGATCATCGATGTCGCGGACCTCGACCTGGCCGGGGCGCAAATAGACGACGCCTCTGTTTTTGCTCATATCCATCTCCTCCTTGGGTTGAACACCAATACCGGCCCGCTCCTCCGCGGACAGGATATCGTCAAAACTCATGCGCGGACCCGTATGCGGCTCGCGTGGAATCTCAATCGGCGAAGGGATGGAAAGAAGAACAATCGGCGCGTCTGGACAAACGTCGCCTGCCTCTTGATCACCGCCCGCCGCAGATACCCGGCATTACGCCGAATATGTGCAGCAAACCATTTGGCGGGCGATGTGGCGGTCGGGAATACGACAACGCCTATAGCCGCAACGACACCGGCTCTCGCCAGATGTCACGGTGGCGTTATCTGTCGATCGATTTTCTCAGGCGCCCGGCGGCATCCTGAATATATTGCCAGGCGACGCGACCGGAGCGGCCGCCGCGCGTGGTCGCCCATTCCAGCGCCTCGTGATGCAGGGTTTCGCGATCAAGGCCGAGATCGAAATGTTGGCATAGCTGTCAATCATCGTCAGATAGTCTTCCTGGCCGCATTTGTGGAAGCCGAGCCACAGGCCGAAGCGGTCCGACAACGAGACCTTTTCCTCAACAGCTTCCGAAGGGTTGATGGCGGTCGATTGCTCGTTCTCCATCATGTGGCGCGGCAGAAGATGACGGCGGTTGGACGTGGCATAGAACAGCACATTGTCCGGACGCCCCTCTATGCCGCCATCGAGGGCTGCCTTCAGCGACTTGTAGGCCGTGTCGTCGTGATCGAAGGAGAGGTCGTCGCAGAAGACGATGACGCGTTCGCCGGAAGCTTTCAATATATCCAGCAAGGCGGGCAGGGTGTGGATATCTTCGCGATGCACCTCGACCAGCTTCAAGGGAACGTCGCTTGCGGCGCGCACATCTTCGTGAACGGCCTTGACCAGCGAGGATTTGCCCATGCCGCGTGCGCCCCAGAGCAGCACGTTGTTGGCGGGAAAACCATCGGCAAAACGCAGTGTGTTCTCGTGCAGGATATCGCGCACATGATCGACGCCGCGAATGAGTTTCAGCGCAATGCGGTTCGGACGCGAGACCGGCTGCAGAAAGGAATTGACCGGCGTCCAGACAAAGCAATCCGCCGCATTCCAGTCGTTCAAGGCAGGTGCCGGGCCTGCCAGCCGTTCCATGGCGACGTTAAGCCGGCGCAGTTCGGCAAGAAGCAGGGTGGCCGTCTCTTCTCGAATCATGGTGTTTCTTCCGCTTATCCGATGTTCATAACGATGTTTTCAACCCGGCCTAGCATGGCGTTTCAGGCCCATAAAGGTTAAGAGGTCCGGAATCGGTACGGCGTGGCTTCTGCATCTGTTGCATTCCCGGCGTTCCCCACTATATTCCGGCGGCTTGAAAGCTGGGGCGGCATACGAGGTCGTGCTGTAATCGTTGAGGAGTTTTATATGTTCATTAGTCAAGCTTTTGCCCAGGACACGGCGGGCGGCGCGTCTGCATTCGGTTCCGGCCTTGAGATGCTTTTCCTGTTTGCACCGCTTATGGTGGTCTGGTACTTTTTCCTCATTCGCCCGCAGCGCGCGCAGATGAAGAAGCGTCAGGAAACGTTGACCAATATTCGCCGTGGCGATCAGGTCGTTCTTGGTGGCGGCATCGTTGGCAAGGTGACCAAGGTCATCGACGACAATGAACTCGAAGTCGAAATCGCCGAAGGCGTGAAAATCCGTGCCGCTCGTGCTTACATTGCCGAAGTGCGCGTGAAGGGCGAAGTGGTCAAGACGGAAGCCGCTTCCTGATCCTGCCGGATAATTGAACGTCCGCTTCCGAATTTGACGGGTTGCGCATCGCGCAACCCCAACCCTGACCGAGATCGAAATGCTTCATTTTTCCCGTTGGAAAACAGTCTTTATCTGGTTGCTTGTGCTGGCAAGCGTCTTCATCGCATCTCCCAACCTGTTTTCGGACAAGCAGCTGGAGGGCATGCCTGCCTGGTACAAGGACAACAAGGTAACGCTCGGTCTCGACCTTCAGGGCGGCTCCCACATCATGCTCAAGATCGAGCGTTCCGACATCGTCAAGGAACGGCTTGAAACGATCGTGGGTGACGTGCGCACGCAGCTTCGCGACGCCAACATCCGCTATTCGGGCCTTACGGGCAATGGCCAGCAGATCCAGGTTCGCATCAGCGATCCCGCTCAGTATGAAGCGGCGAAAACCGCGCTTCGCGACCTGACGCAGCCGGTGTCCGCCGGAACGCTGGTCGGCGGTTCCATCACAGAAGTGACGATGAACGACGGCGGCGACAATCTGCTGCGGCTCAACCTGACCGATGAAGGCGTGGATTATCGCCTGTCCTCGGCCGTGTCGCAGTCCATCGAGGTCGTGCGCCGCCGTGTTGACGAAGTCGGCACCACCGAACCTCTCATCCAGCGTCAGGGTTCCGACCGCATCATCGTACAGGTGCCGGGCCTCCAGGATCCGCAGCGCCTGAAATCGCTTCTCAACCAGACGGCAAAGCTGTCCTTCCGCATGGTCGATACCACCATGCCGGTGCAGGAAGCGATGAATGGCCGTCCGCCCGCGACCTCAGAGGTTCTTTATTCGCAGGACGATCCGCCGGTTCCCTATCTGGTGGAACGCCGCGCGCTCGTTTCCGGCGACAACCTCGTCGATGCGCAGGCAAGCTTCAACCAGCAGACCAACGAACCCGTCGTCACCTTCCGTTTCGACAGCCGCGGTGCGCAGCGCTTTGCGCAGGCGACGCAGCAGAATGTCGGCAAGCCTTTCGCCATCGTGCTCGACAATCAGGTCATTTCCGCACCTGTCATCCGTGAGCCGATCATCGGCGGTTCGGGACAGATTTCCGGCAGTTTCTCGGTTCAGGGCGCCAACGACCTTGCAGTCCTGTTGCGTGCGGGCGCACTTCCGGCCACGTTGACCGTGGTTGAGGAACGCACCGTCGGTCCGAGCCTTGGTAACGACTCTATCACCGCCGGCCTCACGGCGAGCGCCATCGGTGCTGTCGGCGTCCTCATCTTCATGTTCGTCTTTTATGGCTTCTTCGGCCTGCTTGCGAACATCGCCCTCATTGTCAACGTGGTCATGCTGATCGCCGTCCTCAGTGTGATCGGATCTACGCTCACCTTGCCCGGTATTGCGGGTATCGTCTTGACGATCGGTATGGCGGTGGACTCCAACGTTCTGATCTACGAGCGAATACGCGAAGAGGTGAAGAGCGGAAAACCGCTGATCCAGTCACTGGATAATGGTTTCACACGCGCCTTTGCGACCATTATCGACGCCAACCTGACGACGCTGATCGTTGCAAGCGTGCTGTTCTACATGGGTACGGGTCCGGTCAAGGGCTTTGCCGTCACGCTTGCGGTCGGTATCATCACCACCGTCTTCACGGCCTATACGCTGACGGCCTGGATGTTTGGCTACTGGGTTCGCCGCAGCCGTCCGAAACATCTGCCGAAGGGTGTACGCACCGCCATGTTCGACGGTCGCGACATTCCGTTCATGCGTTATCGCCGTGTGGTTTTCATGATCACCGGTGTGATCATGCTCGCCTGCGTCGGCGGCTTCGTCGCCAAGGGCCTGAACCTCGGCATCGATTTCCAGGGCGGCTCGGTTATCGAAGTGCGCGCCAAGCAGGGTGAGGCCGATCTCGCAGATATTCGCGAGCGTCTGAACCAGCTGAACCTCGGTGAAATCCAGGCACAGAATTTCGGCACGCCGCAGGACGTTCTCATCCGCATTCAGGCGCAGGACGGCGGCGAAAATGCCGAGCAGTCGGCAATCACCCTGGTGCGCGGCGAGTTGCAGGACAAGTATGATTTCCGTCGCGTGGAAGTCGTTGGTCCGGCCGTGTCCGGTGACCTGACCGTGACCTCCACGATCGGCGTTGTGCTCGCCATGGCGGCGATCATGATCTACATCTGGGTTCGCTTCGAGTGGCAGTTTGCACTGGGTGCGGTCATCTCGATGGTGCACGACGTGGTCTTCACCATCGGCCTGTTCGTCTTCCTGGGTATAGAGTTCAACCTGACCAGTATCGCGGCGATCCTGACGATCATCGGTTATTCGCTGAACGATACGGTGGTCATCTACGACCGTGTCCGTGAAAACCTCCGGCGATACAAGAAGATGCCACTTTCGATGATCATCGACGTCTCGCTGAACCAGACCCTTTCGCGCACGATCCTTACTGGTCTGACCGTGCTTCTGGCACTGCTGGCACTGTATCTGTTCGGTGGCGAGGTCATTCGTTCCTTCACCTTCGCCATGTTGTTCGGCGTCGGTATCGGCGTGTTCTCCTCGGTCTATATCGCGGCTCCGGTGCTGATCGCCTTCAAGCTGCGTCCCGACAGCAAGGATGCGGAAGATGAGAAGGATGAGAAGTCCGGCAATGCCATCGGCGGCAAGCCTGCCGTCTGATGGCCGGCGGGATTGAAATACGCCCGGCCCATTTTCCCGGCCGGGCGCCCATCGATGCCTATGGCAATGGCGGTTTCCGTTTCGCCGACATGTCGCACCGCGGCTCTCTCCTGTTATTGCCTTCCGGCATTCACGGCTGGAGCCCGGTTGATGTGAAAGAATTGACGCTTGAGCATTTCGACAAAGTTCTGGCTGATGCGCAGGATATCGAAGTGCTTTTGATCGGCACGGGTGATGGCATGCGGGTCTTGCCGAAGGAATTGCGCGAAGCCTTCAGGCAAGCGGGCATTTCGGTCGATCCGATGAGCACGGGTGCTGCCGTGCGCACCTATAATATCATGCTTTCGGAATCGCGCGCCGTGGCTGCGGCGCTGATTGCCGTCGAAGGCTGACAGGACGTTTCGCGCGGGGAAACATGGCACCCACAGAGAATCTAGACGTCTGCCTCGCGACGCTGCGCGACACCGATCGCGACCGCTATCTCGCGTGCCTTCTGTCTCCGGCCGACAAGCGCGCAGCGCTTGCCGCGCTTTACGCCTTCAATGCCGAAATTGCCCGAATCCGCGATTCCGTGCGCGAGGCGCTGCCTGGCGAAGTTCGTATGCAATGGTGGCGCGATCTCCTTGATGGCAATGCGCATGGGGACAGCCAGTCTCACCCCGTTGCTGCCGCTCTTTTGTTGGCGATCGAGCAATATCGCCTGCCGCGACCGGTTCTTGCCAATATGATCGAGGCGCGCATCTTCGATCTTTATGACGATCTGTTCGTGGATCGTAACGCGCTCGAAGGCTATGCGGGGGAGACCGCCTCGGCACTGATCCAGCTGGCTAGCCTTGTGCTTTCGCCGGAAGACACTCCAGCAAGTGCGGAAGCTGCGGGACATGCGGGGGTTGCGCAGGCCATGGCCGGCATTCTAATGCTGATGCCGCTGCACCGTCGTCGTGGGCAGGTCTACATCCCCGCGGATATGCTCGCGGCTGCCGGGCTTGATCGCGAGACGTTTCTGGAAGGCGACGACAAACAACGCATCGGCATCGCCATCGAGATTTTTGCAACGCACGCGCTTGATCACATCGAGAAGGCGAGACGCGCCAAGATGTCCCGGAATGTCTTTGCGGCCTATCTTCCCGTTGCCTTGTCCGGCCCGGTCATCGCCGCTGCCAGAAAGGCGGGAGCGGGCGTGTTTGAAGGCGAAGTGCAACTGTCGCAGCTTCGCCGGCAATGGCTGCTGGCAAAGGCGTCTTTCCTCAAGCGTTTCTGATCGCTCGAACTGCACATCGCGCAGACAGATCGGAGCAATTTTCGCGTCGAGGCCGAAGAGCCACACTTCACGCAAGCCTCGGTGTTTAAGAGCTTGAGCCGGGTTCGCATCGTTTCGATTCGCGAATCGCGATGTTTCGGTGCTGAGGGAGCCTTCCCGCATGAATATGGCGGTCTGGATAATCGTTTTCGTGCTGCTTGCGGTCTTCGCTGTTTATGCCTGGCGCATGACACGGGCAACGGATGAGGACAATAACCACGATGTGGGGCAGGCGATCATGGATTTTGCCCGCGCGTTTCCCACCGAGGCGATCAGAAGCCTGCATATGACGGTGGATGGCGGCGCAGCCTTCGTGCGGCTGCACGACAACAAGGCCGGCTTCATGCGCAATATGGGATCCCATTATGTGTGCCTGATGATCGATCCCGAGCGGATAAGGGTCGAGAGTCTGGAAAGCGGTGACGGTTTCGTCGTCACGTTTTTCGATACGCCGAAATATAGCGGCTCATACCGCTTCAAATCCGCCGGAGAGGCCGCCGAGGTTTCGCTGTGGCTGCTCGGTAGCCTTGTGGAGGCGCAGGACCATCACGACGAAGGACCGCAGCCCTCGGGCGCCTGAAAGCGTTCTGGGCGTCATTGTCCGTCGAGCGGCGGGTTCGCTTCCGTCTGCACACGCTCGCGCCAGATGATGAAAAGGCCGGATGCGACGATGATGAGGATGCCGAGCCATTTCGATGGCGTCGGAAAATCCGAAAACAGCGCATAACCGAGAACTGTCGCCGAGATGATTTCGAAATACTGGAATGGTGCCAGAAGCGACAGCGGCGCCAGCCTGAAGGCCCTGACGATCAGGAGATGCATATAGCCGGATATCGACCCTAACACGATGAGCAGGGTGAGGGTGAAGCCGGATTGCGGAAGCGAGATCGCGAAATCCTTGTCACCGTAGGCGTCGCCGACCAGAAGAGCTGCCGCCATGAACACCGTGCCGGCAATGCCGGACATGGTCTGCATGACAAGCGGACTGTCGGCATCGCCGATAGCGCGGTTAAGGAACAGGTAGAGCGTGTAGAGAAATGCGCAGGCGACCGGCAGGAGCGATGTCCAGCCGAAAATCTCAAAACTCGGCTGAATGACGATCAGAGCGCCGCCGAAACCCACCGCAATCGCTGTCCAGCGTTTCCAGCCGACCCTGTCGCCGAGGAAGAGGGCCGACATCATCGTCAGCATGAATGGCTCGACGAAATAGATGGCAAAGACATCGGCGAGTGGCATGTATTTGACGGCGGCGAAGAACATCAGGCTGGCACTGGCATGCAGCACGCCGCGCAGGCAGTTCATCCACGGTCGTCTGGCGCTGAACAGCGCTTTGGGTGAGACCAGCAGCAGCAGGGGCAGGGTGCACACAAGCTGGAAAAAGAAGCGGTAGAAGGTGACCTGCGCCGGTGACATTCCGCCGCTCACCGCCATGTATTTGGCGATGGCATCCATGACGGGCAGCACGAACATGCAGCCCGCCATGATCATCATGCCCTTGGCGACATCGTTCAAACCGGTCTGGCTGGTCATGGGTAGGGCTGCGCTTTCAACCAAAAGGTCCGACGAGGAAACGGGAGCGCCAGAGGGCGCTCCCCCTCGACGAGGTCAGGCGGCCTTCTGGCGTGGCAGGCTCTTCATATCAATGACGAAGCGATAACGCACATCGCTTTTTATCATGCGTTCATAAGCCTCATTGATCTGATCGATATTGATCATCTCGATTTCGGCGGCGATGCCTTTTTCGGCGCAGAAATCCAGCATTTCCTGGGTTTCGGGAATGCCGCCAATCATCGAGCCGGCGAAGGTCTTGCGGCCGGGGATGAGGCTGAATGCGTGCACCGATAGCGGCTTCTCAGGCGCTCCGACCTGCACCAGTGCGCCATCCCGCTTCAGCAACGCAAGATAGGCGTTGATGTCGTGGTCGGCGGCAACCGCGTCGATGATAAGATCGAGGCTGGAAGCCGCTTTCTTCATCTGGTCGGCATCGCGTGAAACGATCACCTCATGGGCACCGAGCTTTTTCGCGTCTTCTGCCTTGCTGGGGGAGGTGGTGATCATCACGACCGTAGCGCCCATGGCATTGGCGATCTTGACTGCCATATGGCCGAGGCCACCGAGACCGACGACGCCGATGCGCTTGCCGGGACCTGCATTCCAGTGCCGCAGCGGCGAATAGGTGGTTATGCCGGCGCAGAGCAGGGGTGCTGCGGCTGCTGGATCGAGCCCGTCGGGGATCCGCAGCACATAGCGATCATCGACGACCACATGGGCGGAATAACCACCAAGCGTATGTGCGCCGCCGCCCATGGCCTTGTCAGGCGAGTTATAGGTGCCGGTCATGCCGTTTTCGCAATATTGCTCCAGCCCTTCGGCGCAGCTTGCGCATTCACGGCAGCTGTCGACGATACAGCCGACGCCGACGCGGTCACCGGCCTTGAATTTCGTGACCTGCGCGCCCACCCGACCGACGCGGCCGATGATTTCGTGGCCGGGGACGCAGGGGTAGAGAGAACCCGGCCATTCGCTGCGGGCCGTATGGATATCGGAGTGGCAGACGCCACAGAACTCGATTTCGATTTCGACATCGCGCGGGCCGGGATCGCGACGCTTGATGGTCGCGAGCTTCATCGGCGAAGAACCGTCATCGCAGGCATAGGCTGACGTTGTGAACATGGTCGTTCCTCCTCTTGTGGTGATCGATATTGCATGCACTGGCAGGCGATAAAAAAGTTGCGGCGGGTTTCAGCCGCCGGAGCCGGCTTCGGGCACTGCCGGGCCAAAGACCTCCTCAAAGGCTTCTCGCAGCAGAACATCGACATCGCCGATCATAACCGGCAATCCAAGATCGACAAGGCTGGTCACGCCATAGGCGCTGATGCCGCAGGGAACGATGCCGGAAAAATGCGCGAGGTCGGGATCGACATTGATCGACAGCCCGTGAAAGCTCACCCATTTGCGCAACCGGATGCCGAGCGCGGCGATCTTGTCCTCGGCCATGCTACCATCGGGAAGCAGGGGTTTTTCCGGACGCCTGACCCAGACACCAACCCGGTCTTCGCGCCGTTCGCCACGGACATTCATCTTGTCGAGCGTGCGGATGATGACATTCTCCAGCGCGGCGACATAGGCGCGGACATCCTGGCGCCGGCGTTTCAGGTCGAGCATGACGTAAACGACGCGCTGTCCCGGCCCGTGATAGGTATATTCGCCACCGCGACCGGTGGCGAAGACCGGAAAACGCTCCGGCTCGATGAGGTCGGCAACATCGGCGCTGGTGCCTGCCGTGTAGAGTGGCGGGTGCTCCAGAAGCCACACGAGTTCGTCGGCCTCGCCATTGGCTATGGCGGCAACTTCGCGTTCCATCTCTTCTATAGCCAGTTCGTAAGGCACGAGACCTTCCGAGATTCGCCAGCGAACAGGCGGCGAGCCGGGAACGGGCAGCATATTTGTCTCGATATCCGTGCGTGTGAGCATGAAAAAGTCCTTTCCACAGCCTTCTCGCAAAATGATGAGAAGGCTGCAACCCCAGCATTTCCGGGCTTCCTGCATATAGGGTGGGCCGGGCCGATTTTTAATTTCAAAAAACTGTCACGACGCTCTTGTGCACCCAAAATCCTTTTGCTACATGCACCCCCGTCGGCGCAAGTCGACGCCTACCACGATGCGGTCGTGGCGGAATTGGTAGACGCGCAGCGTTGAGGTCGCTGTGGGGCAACCCGTGGAAGTTCGAGTCTTCTCGACCGCACCAAAGAAACCCGCTTCGGCGGGTTTTTTCTTTTTCTGCCAATTGTTTGGCTTTGATCCTCCCCAAAAAAGAAGAAGCAGTTACGTCGATTAGATACGCCTCGGGCGACTTCGACTTGTTTCGTCTCGGCAGCCCGGGCTGTAAAATTTCAGGGCGTCAGATTATCGATCTTGCCGCCATTCGGATGAGATGTTTGCGGCTTAGCGTCTCCCCGCGCGATTGCCGTCACCGACCCGGTAGGGGTCGCCATCCATGACCTGGTCCATCCGCCATTCGTTTCCGCGATAAGGGCTTTGCCACGTCTGGCAGCCAGCTAGAAAGACAGTTGCCGACAGCAACCCAAAAGTAAGAGCGGTTCGCAGCATATGAGCATCCTTCGCAATTTCATCTTGCAGTCATGTAGGTGCAAGCGGTTGGCTTTGCGACGCTTTTTTTGGAAATTATCGTGCTTTCGAAACCGGCATCCGGATCAGGCGCCATTAAATTTCGGTGGATATCGATACACGTTGTAGTAGCCGGTTAAATACCCCCTCAAAACAAGGGGTGGAATATTAGAGGTCTGATGTTAGCGTTTGTCAGAAAAAAAGGTCTGGAGGTTTTCGTGCAGGGGGACAAAGCGGATTCAGACAATGCGCTCGGCTATTATATGTGGAGCATTTCCGACAATAGGTTGATCATGGACACCGTCACCGCGGAGTGTCATGGCTTTTCCGAAGCGGTGGCATCGCGAGGTGTGTCGATTGAGGATATTCTCGAAAGAATAGATGTGGAAATGCGCGATCAGGTGGCGCGGGCAATTTTCGAAAGCATCACTACCGGCGTGTTTTTCGACCAGCGCTACAAGGTGCATCTGCCCGATGGTTCCATCCGCTGGATCGTGGCGAAGGGCAGGGCGATTTTCGATGCTGAAAATACGCCGTTTCTTGGTCTCGGCAGCGTTCGTGATATCACTCTCAAAAAAACCTACCAGTTCGAGCCACGCCAATAGCTACCGAGTGTCATGAAAAATGGCGCAAAAAAGAGGCGGCTTTCGCCGCCTTTTTCTGTTCGCACGCTACCGGGATATCAGAAGACGGCGAGATATTTCAGCAGCGAAATAATGCCGATGATGATGACGATGACTTGCGCGATCTGTTTCGCGCCGCCGCCGACGGGCAGTCGTGCGATGAGCCACAAGACGAGCACGATCACCAGGAAGGTGATCAGAATGCTGACGAGCGTAGATGTAACCATAGGTCCCAGCTCCCTGTATAATAAAGGTTCAACGGTCGTTCACCGTTGTGTGAGTAAAAAGCGCCAGACAGGTTTTGGTTCCATGCGATTGGTTGCACGCGATTAAATTAGGAATATTTGAATGATAGATGGTGGAAAGGTGAAGTTGAGGCCGGTTGGCGCCACCGCCAAGGTCGGGCGGCTTGGGCGCCCACTGATATCGACAGTGACCGGCGGCGCCCTGGAAATTGTGACGGGTGTCTCTGAACCGGGCTTCAATCCGATCGACCTCTTTTATTCGTCGCTTGCGGCATGCCTGGCGCTCAGCGCCCGGATTGCGGCGAGCCGCATGGGGTTGCTGGACGGCTTCGAGAGCGTGCTCGTTGACGTTTCCGGTGAGAAATCCGCGCAGGAGCCCTATCGCATCATCCGTTTCGATATCAGGATGGAGATTGCCGGGAGTTTTGATGAGGCGACGCGCGCCGCAATTGCCCATGCGGCCGAAGATATCTGCACCGTCAGCAACACTTTGAAGGGCGACGCGGACTTTGCTCTTTCGATCGCTAGCTGATCGTCAAGGCTTTCGGGATTTTTCCCATTTCTTCACAAGCCGGTCGCGTTTCAGCTTCGACAGGCGCTTCAGCCAGAACACACCGTCCAGCTGGTCGATCTCGTGCTGGATGCAGATGGCGTGAAATCCCTTGGCGCTTTCTCGATGTTCCACGCCCGTTACGTCCTGAAACCTCACCTCGACCTCAGACGGACGTTCCACCTCTTCGGTGAAGCCCGGCATTGAGACGCTGCCTTCCACATGCCGCATGGTCTGCGCGGAGTGACTGACGATTTCGGGATTGATGTATGTCAGCACGGTTCCCGGCGTCAGCTCAAGCACGAAGACGCGCTGTTTTACACCGATGTGAGCCGCGGTGATGCCGACGCCGGGGGCGGCGCGCATGGTGTCGATCAGGTCCGTGACCAGATCTTGCAGGTGGTCGTCAAAAACAGTGACCGGCGCGCAAATCTCGGAAAGACCGGCATGGGGGTAGGGCAGGATCGGCCTGATTGCCAAGGAATGCTCCGTTCGTTTCAGGTTTGGGAGGATAGCGCGGCGAGCGCCTGTCCCTCCGCTGTGACCTCCAGCCAACTGCGCTGGGTGCGGGCGTCGCGTTTCGTCACCCGCACAAAGCGCGGTGACAGGGTGGAGATTTCGCGCAGGACGAGGGCATGCGCAAGTCCCAGCCGATTGGCGATGCTGCGGCTGTCGGTAGCGATATCCATATTGATGGCCAGAAGAATTGCCGCGCACGTGGCCGAAAGCGCCTGCGACGATCCTTGCACGATCTGCTCCACCGCTGCCATGAAAGCCGCTGCAGATTGTTCCTCACCCATCAAGCCATCCTGTTCAAGAGGCGGAACCGGCAAGCAGGCGGAAGGAGACGAGTACCGATTTCGACGTTGGCGTGAAGCTGCCTTCGCCATAGCTTGACAGCGGCACCAGCACGTTCAGTTCGGGATAATATCCGCCGACACTGCCGCGCGGAATATTGTAGGGGACCAACCGGAAATTTTGGGCGATCCGCTCCACGCCATCGCCATATTCGCCGATGACATCGACGCGCTGGCGGGAGTGGGCGCCCAGCGCCTCCATATCCGCAGGATTCATGAAGATGACCTGACGTTCGCCATAAACACCGCGATAACGGTCGTCCATGCCGTAAATCGTGGTGTTGTATTGGTCGTGGCTGCGGAATGTCTGCAGCACGAAAAGATTGTCGCCCGTGAGCGCCTGCTGATGCTCGGTCTGTTCGGGAAGCGGGCCGCTATAAAAGACGGCCTTTTTTGCCGGCGTGTTCCATTCCCGTTCGGAGGCCGTGTTGCGCAGGCGAAAACCGCGCGGCACGCGGACGCGTTCGTTGAAATTGTCGAAACCGGGGATGACCCGCTCAATCATGTCTCGGATGAGATCGTAATCCTCGGCAAGCGCTTTCCAGTCGACCTGCGCATTGCCAAGGGTCGCTTGCGCAATGCCGGCAACGATGGCGACTTCGGAGCGTAGTTCCTCCGAGGCTGGCGGATTGATGCCGCCGGAACCATGCACCATGCTCATGGAATCCTCGACCGTGACGATCTGCGGCTTGCCGGCAGAATTACGGTCGATTTCCGTTCGGCCAAGGCAGGGCAGCACGAAGGAGATTTCGCCCGGCACCAGATGCGAATGGTTGAGCTTGGTGGCGATGTTGACCGTCAGTTTCTGATTTTCAAAAGCCTTGACGATCAGCGGACTGTCGGGCGTTGCCCGCATGAAGTTGCCGCCGAGCGCGATGAAGGTTTGCGCCTTGCCATCCAGCATGGCGGCTACGGCCTCCACGGTGTTGTGGCCGGGTTTGCGCGGCATGGCGACGCCGAGTTCTTTTTCCAGTGCGTCTAGCAGCGCCGGCGGCGCTTTTTCATCGATACCGACGGTGCGGTCACCCTGAACGTTGGAATGGCCGCGTACCGGGCAAAGACCGGCACCGGGGCGGCCGATATTGCCGCGCAGCAACATGAAGTTGGTGATTTCGCGAACCATGATGACGGAGTGGCGATGCTGGGTGACGCCCATGGCCCAGGTGGCGATGACGGAGCCGGCATTCATGTAGATGCGGGCGGCTTCTTCGATTTCTGCGCGGGTGAGGCCGGACTGGTCGAGAATGCTTTCCCAGCTGGTCGCCTCGACGGCATCACGATAAGCCTCGAACTCGACCGCATGTTCGGCGATGAAGTCGTAATCGATGATGGCAGATTCTCCGGCAGTCCTTGCGGCGTCGTCGGCTGCAAAGATCGCCTTGCTCATGCCGCGCACCACCGCCATGTCGCCGCCTTGCCGGGGCTGGTAATAATTCGTGGCGATCTTGGTGTTGCCGCCGGTGATCATCTCGATCTTGTCCTGCGGATCGGCGAAGCGCTCCAGCCCCTTTTCCTTGATCGGATTGAGGACGACGATTTTCGCGCCGCGAAGCGCTGCCCGGCGCAGGTCGCCCAGCATGCGCGGGTGGTTCGTGCCGGGATTTTGGCCGATTACGAAGATCGCGTCTGCCTGCTCGAAGTCTTCCAGGAGCACCGTGCCCTTGCCGACGCCGATCGAGGCTTTCAGGCCGACACCGCTTGCCTCGTGGCACATGTTGGAGCAGTCGGGAAAATTGTTCGTGCCGTAAAGCCGAACCATCAATTGATAGATGAAGGCTGCCTCGTTGGAGGCGCGGCCGGATGTGTAGAATTCCGCCCGATCCGGGCTGTCGAGGCTGTTGAGAACGCCGCCGATTTCGGCAAAGGCGTCGTCCCAGGAGACCGGCAAATATTTGTCGGTCGCCCGGTCGTAACGCATCGGGTGGGTGAGGCGGCCCTGTTTTTCCAGATCGTAGTCAGACCAGCCGCTCAGTTCGGAGACGGTGCGGGTGGCGAAAAAATCCTGCGGCACCCGGGCTTCCGTCGCTTCCCATGCGACCGCCTTGACGCCGTTTTCGCAGAATTCGAAGGAGGAGCCATGCTCCGGATCGCCCCATGCGCAGCCCGGGCAATCGAATCCATCCGGCTGGTTTGCCTTCAGCAGCGTGCGTGCGCCGGAAATCGGCGCGCCGGATTCCATCAGCCGTTTGCCGACGCTTTTAAGCGCGCCCCAGCCACCTGCGGCGGCGGAAGCCTTGCCGATGAAATCTATCTTGCTCATTGTCGTGATTTTCCTGAAATTTTCCTGGCCGCCCAGGGATAATTACCGTTTGGCAACGGCCAATCATATATAAAAAAAGCTCTTTCAGAATCGTCTATGGACGACATATGTCAATCTCTATCTTACCGGTTCCGACGGAACGGCAAGGGCTTTCCGGACGTTGTGCGGATTGAGGTGCACTGCATGCCGCTGCATCATCATGGAGTGCTGCGCTCTTCGATCATGGTCTTGCAAAAGGGCGGTCCATGACATTTTCGTCGCAGTTCCGAAGCCCGTTGTTTTTCACCTATCCGGTTGTTGACAATATACTTTTTAACGCCATTCTGCCTGCAAATTCGTGCACTGCGGCATTTAGAGAAGGGGACGCCAGATGACAGACCGTGACGACGATCTTCTCGCGCCCGAAGAGTTGAAATCGACCGAGGCACCCTCCGATATCTACGCCGAGGACGGCTCTGTCCGCTCCGACTTTCTGGCGATGGTGGGGGCGGCGATTGCCGACCGCGATCTCCTTTTCCTGCGCAAGAATGTGGCGCGGCTGCATGAGTCTGAACTCGGCGACGTGCTGGAGTCGATCATGCCGGAGCAGCGCCACGCGCTCGTGCGGTTGCTGGGTTCCGATTTTGACATGACGGCGCTGACCGAGGTGGATGAAGGCATCCGTCTCGATATCGTCGACCAGATGTCGAACGAGCAGATCGCTGCCGGTATCGGCGAACTGGATTCGGATGACGCCGTCTATATTCTCGAGGATCTCGACGACGAGGACCGCGAGGACATCCTCTCGCAACTTCCGTTCACCGAACGGGTGCGACTGATGCGGGCGCTGGATTATCCGGAAAGCTCTGCCGGCCGTCGCATGCAGACGGAATTCGTTGCCGTGCCGCCGTTCTGGACCGTGGGACAGACCATTGATTACTTGCGTGAGGAGGAGGAGCTACCGGATTCCTTCACGCAGATCTTCGTCATCGACCCCACGTTCAAGCTAGTCGGCGCTCTCGATCTCGACAAGGTGCTGCGCGCCAAGCGTCAGGTGAAGATCGAAACGATCATGCACGAGACCAACCACTCCATTCCGGCCGAAATGGACCAGGAAGAAGCGGCGCAGCTTTTCGAACAATACGACCTTCTATCCGCCGCCGTGGTGGACAATAACGGCCGTTTGGTTGGCGTACTCACCATCGATGACGTAGTCGACGTCATTCAGGAAGAAGCCGAAGAGGATCTGCTGCGCCTTGGCGGTGTGGGCGACGAAGAACTGTCTGACAGCATCACCAGCACCTCGCGCTCGCGTGTGCCGTGGCTTGCGGTCAACCTCCTTACCGCCTTTCTGTCTGCCTCCGTCATCAGCCTTTTCGATGCGACGATCCAGCAGATCATTGCGCTGGCGATTTTGATGCCGACGGTTGCCGGGATGGGCGGCAATGCCGGATCGCAGACCATGACCGTGTCCGTACGGGCGTTGGCTACCAAAAGCCTAGATATTCACAACGCTGCCCGCATTATCAGGCGTGAAGCGGGCGTTGGCATCCTGAACGGACTGTTGTTCGGCTGTGCCATCGGCATCGTTGCAGGCGTGTGGTTCCAGGATGTTCATATCGGCGGCATCATTGCTGCCGCCATGTGTCTCAACATGCTGGCGGCGGCGCTGGCAGGCATTCTCATTCCGCTGGTTCTCGACAGGTTCGGGGCAGACCCCGCCGTTTCCTCTGCTGTCTTCGTGACGGCGGTAACGGACATTGTCGGCTTTTTTTCGTTTCTGGGCATCGCTACCTGGTGGTACGGTATTTCGGGATAGGCCAGAACAGGCGAAAGCGGCAGGAAAAATTGACTTTTACGTGAAGGTCAAATAATAATTGTCCGGTTATGAATCGGATAGGCCCTTGGACAAGTATTATAGCATAACCGAACTGACGCGCGAATTCGGTGTTTCCACCCGCACCTTGCGATTTTACGAGGATGAGGGCCTCATTCACCCTGAGCGACGCGGGCGTACGAGGCTTTTCAGGTCTGCGGATCGACGTCTCATTCAGGAAATCCTGCGCGGCCGCCGTATCGGTTTCACGATCGCAGAAATTCGCGAGATCATTCACGTCTACAAGGAGCCGCCGGGCGAATCAGGCCAGCTTGTGCTTCTGATGAAGAAGGTCGATGAGAAGCGCGCCGATCTCAGGCAAAAGCGCAAGGATATCGAAGAGACGCTGGCTGAACTCGACAATGTCGAAGAGGCCTGCCTTACGCGCCTTGCCGAAATCGGCGTAGGGACCTGATGCAGGTTTCCCGCCGTCGCGCTTGACGTGATGGCCCTGGATTTCCCGCGGAGAGGAAAAACCTCTCACTCCGTCATGCTTTTGATTTTACGCGACGTGGATAGATCCTCGGGTCAAGCCCGAGAATGACGCCGAGCGTAGATTGGGCGTGTGTCGTTCTTTACTGCGCCTCAACCGTGCACTGTTGCGCCACGTCGCTGACCTTCGTCTGCTGCTCCGCACTGAGCTTGCCTTCCATCATGATGTCAAACAGGCTTTCCGCCTGCAGCTTTTCAAGCGTGCAGCCGCAGAAACGTTGGCACAATTCCTGCCCGTTAGCCTGCTGGACGCAGCTTTTTTCACAGCTCGATTTGTAAAGCTCCACCTGGTCGACAGGAGGAGGCGGTGCCACAAGTGATACCGCGTAGACGAGGCCAATCAGCGCCGGCTGATGAATGAGGTAAAAGGCAAGGCTGTGACGGCCCGCTGTTGCTATCAGATTGCGGGGGGAGCTTGGGTTGCGAAAACGGTCCAGCCAGCTGCGCGGTGTGACGAATTGCGAAACCGCAAGTCCGGCAAGAAAGGGCGCTAGCCACGGCAAGAGCGGCACATAATCGTTCGAGCGCGGCGGCATGGTGGAGAAACCGACCCATGCCAGCCATTTGCTGTTGAAAAAATCCGACTGGACGTATTGCGGCAGCGCAAAGGCAAGAGCCGCAAAAAGCAGCGTCACCAGCGGGGGTGCCCGCAGGAACAGCAGCCCGACAAGGCTTGCAGCGGCTATGTTGTGCAGGATTCCGAAAAAGATGAAGCTATCCGGAAAGGCGACATAGGTAGCGATGGTGATGAGCAGCGCCGAGCCCGCCACCATTGCAAAACGCTTGCCGAAGGACGGCCAGTTTATAGCTTTGCCATGGGCGAGAAACAGGCTGAAACCGGCGAGGAACAGGAACGAGCTGGCAATGGCGCGCGCATAAAGCTTCCACAGGCCGGTGGTTGCCGTACCCGGCTCCAGATAGCCGAAATACTCCAGATTCCATGTGAAGTGGTAAGACGCCATGGCGATGAGCGCCAGCCCGCGCAGTGTATCGAGACCGCCCATGCGGCCTTTGCGGCGGGTGCCGATTGCAGCTGTTTCTGTTTCCATAATTCCTGCTGTTTCAGCTGTCTGAAGCCGTTGTCTACTCAAGGGCTTGGCCCGTGAAGTAAGGCTATTTCAAGGCCCGGGCCTGTCCATGATGGCGCGGCGTGCCTCGGAGAAGAACTGGCGGCGCAACAGCGCCACTATGATGATGACCGTGCTTGCGATGAAGACATAGGGGCTGATGAACCAGCCGAGATAACCGATCGACAGGAAGATCGTCCGCAGCCCATCATTGAAGTTCTTAGCAGCGATGATGTTCATCTTTATGACGTTTTCAGCGGCACGCTCGGCAGCGTCGCGATCCGCGTTGACATCATGGACCATGGGTATGGCACCGAACAGAATCGTGCAATAATTGAATAGGCGGTAGGACCAGCCGAACTTGAAAAACGAGTAGCCGAAAAGGCAGGTTAGCCCCATGACCTTCAGTTCGAAGGCCGTGCGCCCGGCATACTGCACGAAGGGCAGGTCGCGAAACACGGTTTCGACCCGATCTGTCGCCCCCAGAAGAGCAAAGCAGCCGCCGATGGCAAAGATCGAGGTAGACGCGAAAAAAGCGGTACCATTCTGCAAACCCGCCATGATCTGCGTGTCGATCATCTTCAAGTCGCGTTTGAGAGAATTGTAAATCCAGTCGCGCCGGCGCTCCGCCATCGCCTGATTGAGGCTGGTTCGCGAAAACAGCGTCGTTCCCGTCGTGAGGTGGGTATAGGTGGCCCATAACACGATAAAAACGACGATCGAGATATAGTCCATGACGGTCATCACGGGCAGGTCACCTTGCTGTTTGCGAATCTTCACGGCCATATTGATTTGAAGGCCATGGCAAGGCAATGGCAGCGGACTCCATGGGCGAACATTCTCCCGCCGCGTTGCAGCTTCGTCATTTCGTTTTCTGCTAACGTTCCGGTAACCAAGTGGCTTTATCAATCCCGTCGCGGACGGAAAGGTCTGCCGGTTCCGGGTCAAGGTTTTGCGTACCGGTTCCGCTTGATTTTTCGTAGACACCGCTCGCCGATTGACAGAATGACCGTTCGCACCTAGCTTTTTGTCAGGACCGGTGTTTCCGGCATCCGGAGTTGCCAAGGCTGTCAATGTCCCGCATCGTGCGGACAGGTTTTGTCGTCTCCGACCCGGTATCATCGGCAGTCCGGCGTGAATAACCGGGGGACGCCTTTTTCTACGAATCGTTCCCTTCATGTACGGCTGTCTCTGGCTTGCGACACCGCAATGATGCCGGTCCGTCTTATTCTTTTCTTCCAGGTTCTTCATGACAGATAAAAACCGCTCCGTTTTCATTCTAGGCGGCGCGCGCTCCGGCAAGTCCCGTTTTGCCGAGGACCTTGCGGGCAAAGCCGACGGGCGCCTGCATTATCTGGCCACCGGCCGGGCATGGGATGACGAGATGCGCGATCGCATCGACCATCATCAGGCCCGGCGCGGCGAGGAGTGGACGACACACGAGGCGCCCGTTGATATCGCTGCCGTGCTCGCATGGCTGGATGCGCCGGACAATGTCATCCTGATCGACTGCCTGACATTGTGGCTCACCAATCTTATGATGGAGAACGCCGATATCGAGACGGCGTTCGCCACGCTGGCAGCGGCAATCGCGTCCACCAAGGCGAAACTGATTCTCGTCTCTAACGAGGTCGGCCTTGGCATCGTGCCGGAAAACCGCATGGCGCGCGAATTCCGCGATCACGCCGGAAGGTTACACCAGCGCGTCGCGGCCATCGTCGATGAAGTCTATTTCGTCGCAGCCGGGCTGCCGCTGAAAATGAAGGGCTGACGCAAGCCCTATAAAGCCGGTGTCGCGCGTCGGCGTCCGTTCTTTAAGTTTCTACGCACTTCTTATCGCCAAATCCCGGCTCGGTTTTGCCGGTGCTGCGACAGCTTCTCTTTCTTGATCTGGATCAAGGTGGCTTCCCCACGCCGGTGGCAATGCTCCAACCGACGCAAAGGCCCGTTTCCGCTTCGTAAAGCGCGCGCCAAGCCTTTCGTCGGTCTGCTTGCACGTTGGGGGATACCAACAATGAATTACACGTTAGAAACCGCGATCGTGGCCCTTGGGGCTTTTCTCGCGCTGCTCGGGGCTGCTTTCGCTCACGACAGTCTTTTCGCCGCCCATATGTGGGTGCTGTTCTTTACGCTTCTGGTCAGCACGGTGCTTCTGCTGCGCCGTGTTTCTTTCGCGCCTGTCGATCAGGCCGCGCGCGCCCGGCTGAAATCCGAATATTTCGATGAGGTCGTGAAATACGGCGTCGTCGCTACCGTGTTCTGGGGCGTGGTCGGGTTTCTGGTCGGGGTCGTGGTGGCGCTTCAGCTTGCCTTTCCCGATCTCAACATCGCGCCCTATTTCAATTTCGGCCGGATGCGGCCGCTGCACACCTCCGCGGTGATCTTCGCTTTCGGGGGAAATGCGCTGATTGCCACGTCATTTTACGTGGTGCAGAGAACCTGTCGCGCACGCCTGTTCGGCGGCAATCTCGGCTGGTTCGTGTTCTGGGGCTACAACCTCTTCATCGTCATGGCTGCCACTGGCTATCTGCTTGGTATCACGCAGGGCCGTGAATATGCCGAGCCGGAATGGTATGTCGATATCTGGCTGACGATCGTCTGGGTCGCCTATCTCCTCGCATTTCTCGGCACGATCCTGACGCGCAAGGAGCCGCATATCTATGTGGCAAACTGGTTCTATCTGAGCTTCATCGTGACGATCGCCATGCTGCATATCGTCAACAACCTCGCCATTCCGGTGTCGTTCCTCGGCGTCAAGAGCTACTCCGCTTTCTCGGGCGTGCAGGATGCGCTGACGCAATGGTGGTACGGCCATAACGCCGTCGGCTTTTTCCTTACCGCCGGCTTCCTCGGCATGATGTATTATTTCATTCCCAAGCAGGTGAACCGCCCGGTCTATTCCTACCGCCTGTCGATCATCCACTTCTGGGCTTTGATCTTCATGTATATCTGGGCCGGTCCGCACCATCTGCACTATACGGCGTTGCCGGACTGGGCGCAGACGCTCGGTATGGTGTTCTCGATCATGCTGTGGATGCCCTCGTGGGGCGGCATGATCAACGGCCTGATGACGCTTTCGGGCGCCTGGGACAAGATCCGCACCGATCCCATCGTGCGTATGATGGTAATGGCGGTGGCCTTCTACGGCATGGCGACCTTCGAGGGTCCGATGATGTCGATCAAGGCCGTCAACTCGCTCAGTCACTATACCGACTGGACCATCGGCCACGTGCATTCCGGCGCTCTCGGCTGGAACGGCATGATCACCTTCGGTGCCATCTATTATCTGACGCCGAAACTGTGGGGCAGGGATCGTCTCTACAGCCTGCAACTGGTCAACTGGCACTTCTGGCTCGCCACGATCGGCATCGTCATCTACGCCGCCGTGATGTGGGTGGCCGGCATCCAGCAGGCCTTGATGTGGCGCGAATACGATACGCAGGGTTTCCTCGTCTATTCCTTCGCGGAATCAGTCGCAGCGCTGTTCCCCTATTACGTGATGCGTGCGCTGGGTGGCCTGATGTTCCTCAGTGGCGCGCTGATCATGGCCTACAACGTCACGATGACCATCCTCGGTCGTCAACGCGAGGAGGGCGTCCGCAATGACGCCGCACCTTCGCTGCAGCCCGCTGAATAAGGAGAGGCCGATGTCCATACTCGACAAACACGGCGTCATCGAACGCAACGCCACACTGCTTTTGGTCGGCTCGCTGCTCGTCGTCTCAATCGGCGGTATCGTGGAAATCGCGCCGCTTTTCTATCTCGAAAACACCATCGAGAAGGTGGAGGGCATGCGGCCCTACTCGCCGCTGGAACTGGCCGGGCGCAACATCTACATCCGCGAGGGATGTTATGTCTGCCACAGCCAGATGATCCGGCCGTTCCGCGACGAGGTGGAGCGTTACGGGCACTATAGCCTGGCAGCGGAATCCATGTACGACCACCCGTTCCAGTGGGGTTCCAAGCGCACGGGGCCGGACCTCGCACGCGTGGGCGACCGCTATTCGAATGAATGGCACGTGCAGCATCTGGCCGATCCGCGCTCCGTCGTGCCGGAATCGATCATGCCGTCCTACGCGTTCCTCAAAACCACGCCGTTGAAGATTACGGATATCTCGATGGAGCTGAAGGCTAACCGCGCCGTTGGCGTGCCCTATAGCGACGAGATGATCGAGAAATCAGCGGCTGATCTTTACGCGCAGGCCGATCCGAACGCCGATACGACCGAGCTTCTGGCGCGCTATCCGAAGGCGAAAGTCGGCGATTTCGATGGCGATCCAGCCAAGCTTACCGAAATGGATGCGCTGGTTGCCTATCTGCAGATGCTCGGCACGCTGGTCGATTTCTCGACCTATGACGATGCCGCCGGATATCGGTGAGGAGGCGATACGATGGAAACCTACACGGCCATGCGCCACTTCGCCGATAGCTGGGGCCTGCTTGCCATGACCCTGTTCTTCGCCGGCGTCGTCGTTTTCACCCTTCGTCCCGGATCGAAAAAAGCTGCGGACGACGCCGCCAGCATTCCGCTTAAGGAGGACTAGGATATGTCCGAAAAACACATTGATGACATCAGCGGCGTCGAAACCACCGGCCATGAATGGGACGGTATTCGCGAGCTTAACAATCCGATGCCGCGCTGGTGGGTCTGGACCTTCTACTTCACGATCCTCTGGGCCATCGGCTATACCATCGCCTATCCGGCATGGCCGCTGATCAATGGCGCAACGCAAGGGTTGCTCGGCTGGAGCAGCCGTTCCGAGATCGCCGCCGATATGGCGGACGCCAAACAGGCGCAGAGCGTCTATTCCGACAGAATCGCCAGTTCCTCGCTCGCCGAGATTGAGGCCGATCCGACGCTAAGGCAATTTGCCCTTTCCGGCGGTGCCGCCGCCTTCAAGGTCAATTGCATCCAGTGTCACGGTTCGGGTGCGGAAGGCGGGCAGGGATACCCCAACCTCAACGACGATGACTGGATGTGGGGAGGCAGCGTCGAGGATATCTATACGACGGTAAAGCACGGCATTCGTTTTGCCGACGATCCCGATACGCGCCTGTCGGAAATGCCGGCCTTCGGCGATATCCTCAAGTCCGAGGAAATCCGCGAGGTCGCCGCCTATGTCGTCAGCCTGACAGGAACGCCTTCCAACCCGGCACTCGTAGAACCCGGTAAACAGATTTTCGCCGACAATTGCGCCTCGTGCCACGGTGAGAACGCCAAGGGCAACCGCGAGTTCGGCGCGCCCAACCTGGCCGACGCGATCTGGCTGAAGGCCAGTGGCGAGCAGGGGATCGTTGCGCAGATACGGTCGCCAAAACACGGGGTCATGCCCGCCTGGGGTGAACGGCTTGGTGATACCACGGTCAAGCAGCTTGCGATCTTCGTGCACTCGCTGGGCGGTGGCGAGTGAACGTCACAGTCAACAAATGGAAAGGGCCGCTCGATGCGGCCCTTTTTCTTATCGATCAGACCAGACGGCCAGTTCGTATCCATCCGGATCGGTGAAATGAAAACGGCGTCCGCCGGGAAAGGCGAATATGGCGACGCTGATCTGCCCACCGGCTGCCTCGACACGCCGGTGCGCATTCTCGATATCGGCGGCGTAAAGAATGACAAGCGGTCCACCCTTGGCTGACACGGGTGCCGTGGTGGTGAAACCGCCGGTCAGCCGGCCATCGGAAAACTCGCAATATTGCGGGCCGTAATCCTTAAAGGACCAGCCGAAAGCGCCGCCGTAAAATTCCTTGCTGCGCTCGATATCGGCGACGTTGAATTCGACATAGTCGATGCGCCGGTCATTCGTATTCGTGGTCATCGTTTTATCCTTCAATCCGTTTCGAGCAGCGACTTCAGCGTTTCCAGATCGACCCGGACCATCTCCGCATCCCGTTCGAAATCCTCATCAGTCATGTCCGGCAGGCGAAGCAGGGTAAAGCTGACTTCGGCACCGCTGCCATTCGGTGTTACCCGCAGCGCGTTATACACCTTCATGCCATCCGGCAATGTTACGACGTGGTCTATCACGCCGAATTCGTTTAAGGGCGCGAAATTGACGCGGACCTCACCCAGCGGGCCGCCATCGGCGATCCAGTCCTCGCCGTCTGGTTTCAGACCGCCTGCTAGACCGGCGGCCCAGTGCGGCATGTTTTGCGGGTCGGAGGCGAAATCAAAGACATGGCTCCATGGTTTTTCCACCGACAGATGAATGATTTTTGACTGCATGACTGGCATCTCATCCTCCCTGTTTTAATGCAGGCCGCAGGCTGCGCCACTTTGTCCGCGCTTGATGTAAGTCAAGGATGTTTCGCCGGTGAGATGGGAGAAAGCAAGGAGATAAAAACGGACTGCAATCATGAACATCTATCCCGTCGGACAGGACCGCCCGCAACAGCCCGTCGAAAGGCTGGAAGCGGAGGCTGTCAATTCCGCAAAAACGCGTAAACCCCTTTATGAAGCGCGCAAGAAAATTTTCCCGAAGCGCGCGGAGGGCCGGTTCCGGCGGTTCAAGTGGCTGGTTATGCTGGTCACGCTCGGCATTTATTATCTGACGCCGTTTCTGCGCTGGGATCGCGGTCCCTATGCGCCCGACCAGGCGGTGCTGATCGATATTGCCAATCGGCGCTTTTATTTCTTCTTCATCGAAATCTGGCCGCAGGAGTTCTTTTTCGTCGCGGGATTGCTGGTCATGGCGGGTCTGGGGTTGTTTCTCATAACCTCCGCCGTGGGACGCGCGTGGTGTGGTTATACCTGTCCGCAGACCGTCTGGGTGGACCTGTTTCTGGTCGTCGAGCGGGCGATCGAGGGCGACAGGAATGCCCGCATGAAGCTCGATGCAGCACCTTTCACGTTCGGCAAGCTGCGCAAGCGGGTGATGAAACATGCAATCTGGCTGGTGATCGGCGTTCTGACCGGCGGGGCATGGATCTTCTATTTTGCCGATGCACCGACGCTGGCGAGAGAGTTCATGACGGGGCAGGCACCGATGATCGCCTATACGACCGTCGCGATACTCACCGCCACGACCTATGTTTTCGGCGGGCTGATGCGGGAGCAGGTCTGTACCTATATGTGTCCCTGGCCGCGCATTCAGGCGGCGATGCTGGATGAGAACTCGCTGGTCGTGACCTATAATGACTGGCGCGGTGAACCTCGCACGAGGCACGCCAAAAAGGCTGCGGCCACAGGGGAGAGCGTCGGCGATTGCGTCGATTGCAATGCTTGTGTCGCAGTCTGTCCCATGGGCATCGACATCAGGGACGGGCAGCAGCTGGAATGTATCACCTGCGCGCTCTGCATCGATGCCTGCGATGGGGTGATGGACAAGATTGGTAAGCCACGCGGGCTGATCGCCTATGCGACGCTGTCCGAATACCAGTCCAACATGGCGCTTGCGACCGGCAACGGCCAGCACGCAATCCGGCCTGCGAATGTGCGCAACGAGGACGGCGGGTTCAAAAACAGCATTCGCCATTTCGACTGGCGCATCGTCTTTCGCCCGCGCACGCTTCTTTACACGGCAATATGGGCTGCAGTCGGCATCGGCTTGCTGTTTGCGCTGGTGACGCGCGAGCGGCTGGCTCTGAATGTGCTGCACGACCGCAACCCGCAATATGTGCTGGAATCGAATGGCTCGATCCGCAACGGCTATACCGTTCGCATCCTCAACATGGTGCCGCAACCGCGCCTAATGAGCCTGACGATAGAGGGCATTCCAAGTGCGGTGATGAAGATAAACGGCGTGCCGGATGCAGCCTCTCGCAGCTTCGAGGTGATGGTGGAACCGGACGAGGCGACAACGCTGAAGGTGTTCGTCACCCTGCCGGGCAGTCACGTCGCGCGTGCTGCTGAAAATTTCGAATTCATCGTCAGCGATACGGGCGGCCATGAGACGGCCCGTTACGACGCCGTCTTCAACGCTCCGGGAGTGAAAAAATGACAACGACCAATCGCCAGACGTCCGGTTTCATTTTCACCGGCTGGCATATGCTGGGTGTTATGGTTATGTTTTTCGGCATCGTCATCACCGTCAACATGGTGATGGCCTGGAACGCTGTCACCAGCTGGAGCGGGCTGGTGGTGGCCAATACCTATGTTGCCAGCCAGCAGTTCAACGCCAAGGCCGAGGCCGCCAAGGCAAGGGCCGCGACCGGCATCAAGGGCAGGCTGGTGGTGGATGAAAAGACCGTGCGCTACGAGGTGTTTCATCCAGATACCGGCCCTGTGGATACGGATACCGTAACGGCGCGTTTTCGCCGGCCGGTCGGCGAGCACCAGAATTTCGACATGGAGTTGACCCCGGTGTCTACCGGGGTCTTCACCGGCCCGCATGACATGCTGCCCGGCCAATGGATCGTCGAGGTCACTGCCGTAAAAGACGGCAGGATCATCGTGCATGAAGGCACGCGGATCGCGGTGATCAGGGGGCGTCAATGAGCTGCTGTGCACCGGGAACGGAAGGGTCGCTTCAACTCGGCGAACCGGTCAACCCACCATCATCAGAGGAGCTGATGCTGGCAAGCCGCGATCTGGGGCAGGGGCTGCGCCAGACAGATCTCAGCGTGCCCGGCGTTTATTGCGGCGCCTGCATCACCACCATCGAAACCGCGCTGCGCCGTCTCCGCCAGGTGGAGCAGGCGCGCGTGAACCTGTCCTCTAAACGGGTGGCGATTGTCTGGAAAGAGTATGTCGATGGCATCAGGACAGATCCCGCAGAACTTGCCCGCGCAATCCTTGCAACAGGATACCGGACGCATCTTTTCGCGAGCGGACAGGATGCTTCGGACGTGTTGCGCTCGCAACTGATCAGGGCGGTGGCGCTCTGCGGCTTTGCTTCCGCCAATATCATGCTTCTATCCGTGTCCGTCTGGTCCGGGGCCGATGCCGCGACGCGTGACATGTTCCACTGGATTTCGGCGATGATTGCCGCGCCGGCGCTGATCTATGGCGGCCGGTTCTTCTATCAGTCGGCCTGGAATGCGCTGAAGCATGGCCGCACCAATATGGATGTGCCGATTGCGCTCGCCATCACGCTATCCTACGCAATCTCGCTATGGGAGACGATTCATCATGGCGGACATGCGTGGTTTGACGCGACCGTGTCGCTGCTGTTCTTCCTGCTGATCGGCCGCACGCTTGACCATATCATGCGTGACAGGGCGCGCTCGGCCATTGCGGGCCTGGCCCGGCTTTCACCACGCGGCGCAACCGTTATCGGTGAGGACGGAACGCGGGAATATCGCCCGCTTGGCGATGTGCTACCCGGTATGACGATTGCGATTGCTGCCGGTGACCGCGTGGCGGTGGATGCGATGGTCATTAGCGGAAGCAGCGATCTCGACATGTCCATTGTCAACGGCGAAAGCGCGCCGCGTCGGGTGGAGGCGGGCGATCTGCTTCAGGCAGGCACGCTCAATCTCACCGGTTCGCTCGCCGCGCGGGTGACCGCATCGGCAAAGGATTCGTTTCTGTCGGAAGTGATCGGGCTGATGGAGGCGGCGGAAGGGGGGCGTGCGCGCTATCGGCGGATTGCCGACCGTGCCGCGAGCTATTATTCGCCCGTCGTACATCTCCTTGCTCTCATGACATTTCTCGGTTGGGGCGTTTTGGGCGGTGACTGGAAGCAGGCGATGCTGATCGCGATTGCGGTTCTCATCATCACCTGCCCCTGTGCGCTTGGCCTTGCTGTTCCGGTGGTGCAGGTTGTGGCGGCAGGCCGGCTCTTTCGTCATGGCATCATGGTCAAGGAAGGCTCGGCGATGGAGCGACTGGCCGAAATCGACACCGTTCTGTTCGACAAGACAGGCACCCTGACGGTCGGGAAGCCGCGACTGGTGGAAACCGGCGATGTGAACCCCGCCACGATGGCGATTGCGGCTGGCCTTGCCGCCCATTCACGCCATCCGCTGTCCAAAGCCCTGCATGCAGCCTATGGCGGAATTTTACCGGTCTACGAAGCGGTGCGTGAAATTCCCGGTTCCGGTGTTGAGGCTCTCACGCCGGCGGGAACCTACCGGCTTGGCAACCGCCGTTTTGCCTGCCCGGATGAATCGAAAATGGAAAACGGCGACGCGCGATCGGAAGTGGTGCTTTCGCTTGACGGCGGGTATCTGGCGAGTTTCGGTTTCGAGGACAATCCGCGTCCTGGCGCCGTACAGGCACTGCGCAGCCTTTCTACGCGAGGACTGGTGCTGGAAATCGTGTCCGGTGACCGGGTCCCGGCCGTGAAGGCCATGGCGCAGCGTCTGGGCATTGCGAAATGGAACGCGGACCTGTCGCCGAAAGACAAGGCGGGGCGCTGTGGGGCACTGGCAGGCGAGGGACGCAAGGTTCTGATGGTGGGCGACGGCATTAATGATGCGCCGGCGCTGGCCGCAGCACATGTTTCCATGGCACCGGCAACCGCCGCCGATATCGGCCGGCAGGCCGCCGACTTCGTGTTCATGCACGAGAATCTGGATGCCGTTCCTGTCGCCATTGAGACATCGCGGCGGGCCGGACGGCTTATCCGGCAGAATTTCGCGCTTGCCATCGGCTACAATGTCATTGCCGTGCCGATTGCGATTGCCGGTTATGCGACGCCGATGATCGCGGCCATCGCCATGTCGACATCGTCGCTCATCGTTGTTGCAAATGCGCTGCGTCTTGCCGGAACGGCTGAAGCCGTGTCTGCGCAACAGAGCGTGCCGACCGGATTTGCGGGCGAGGGGGCGCAACCGGCATGAACATGTTGATCTATCTCATCCCCGTCGCCCTGTTTCTCGGAGCGCTCGGGCTTTTCGCCTTCCTCTGGTCGGTGCGATCAGGGCAATATGAGGATATGGACGGCGCTGCCTGGCGAGCGCTGGACGATGGCGACGACCGGCCACGACCTTCCTAGGGGAGGCGCATTGGTTACGACCTTCCCGACCTGTCGCAAATATGCAAAGCTGATTTGCGTCATCAAAATTTAATCGTTTCAGTCGCCCCTAGCCTTGCCGTTTGTTCATTACAGTGCCACAACACGACCACCTAAAAGCAAGATGGAGGCACATCCGTGGAACAGGCAGAAATCGGTTTGATCGGTCTCGGCGTCATGGGCTCGAACCTGGCGTTGAACATCGCGGAAAAGGGCAACAAGATTGCCGTATTCAACCGAACCCCTGAAGCGACGAAAAAATTCTACGCCGAGGCTGGGGACTTGCAGGGGCAGTTGATCCCTTGCGAAACCATCGAGGAATTCGTCGCCGCCATTCGTCCTCCGCGCCCGATCATCATCATGATCAAGGCCGGCGATCCGGTTGACCAGCAGATGGAAATCCTGAAGCCGCATCTCTCGAACGGCGACATCATGATCGACGCCGGCAATGCGAATTTCCGCGATACGATCCGCCGTTTCGACAATCTGAAGGATAGCGGTCTGACCTTTATCGGTATGGGCGTTTCCGGCGGTGAAGAAGGTGCGCGTCACGGACCGTCGATCATGGTCGGCGGTACCGAAGATAGCTGGAAGCGCGTCGAGAAGGTTCTGACCTCCATTTCCGCCAAGTATAATGACGATCCGTGCGTGGCATGGCTCGGCAACGACGGTGCCGGTCATTTCGTCAAGACGATCCATAACGGCATCGAATATGCCGACATGCAGATGATCGCCGAAATCTACGGCATCCTGCGTGACGGCCTGAAGATGAGTGCGTCTGAAATTGCCGATGTATTCGGTGAATGGAACAAGGGCCGTCTCAACTCCTACCTGATCGAAATCACCGAGAAGGTTCTGCGCGCTGCCGATCCGATCACCGGCAAGCCGATGGTCGATCTGATCCTCGACAAGGCCGGCCAGAAGGGCACAGGCAAGTGGTCGGTTATCGAGGCGCAGAACATGGGCGTCGCCGCAACTGCCATTGAGGCCGCCGTGGCTGCCCGTATCTTGTCGTCGCAGAAGGACGAGCGCGAAGCTGCCGAGAAGATCTTCGGCCTGCCGACCGTTGCAGCTGCACCGGCTGACAAAAAGGCCTTTATCGCTGATCTGGAAAGCGCGCTTCTGGCCGCCAAGGTCGGTGCTTACGCACAGGGCTTTGCCGTCATGTCGGCCGCATCGAAGGAGTTCAACTGGAACCTGCCGATGCCGACGATCGCCCGCATCTGGCGCGCCGGCTGCATCATCCGCTCGGAATTCCTCGATGAGATCACCTCGGCCTTCACCAAGGATCCGCATGTGGCCAACCTCATCGTGACGCCTGCCTTCTCCGGCATCGTCAAGGACACCGACGCCGCCCTGCGCCGTGTCGTTTCCTACGCGGTTCTCTCCGGTCTGCCGGTTTCGGCACTCGCTTCCGCGCTTGGTTATTTCGACGCCTATCGTCGCGCCCGCGGCAGCGCGAACCTTATTCAGGCGCAGCGCGATTTCTTCGGGGCGCATGGCTTCGAACGCACCGACGGTGTCGACAAGTCGCATGGCCCATGGGGCAGCGGCGCCGACATTTTCTGATCGGCTATAACGATAAACAACAAAAGGCCCGCGCAAGCGGGCCTTTTTCGTTTCATCCGTCGATTTACTTAGCGTGCCGCAGAAAGGCCAACGATCAGGCCGGTGACGGCGTTGATGAGCAGGAACTGGTTGTCGACGCGTACCCAGCGCTGGTCGCGACGCGGCTCTGCCAGGCGGTAACGGCGATAGTCGCGGCGGTCGACGAAATGACGACGCTCTGCTGGCGAGAGGCGCTGACCGCGATCCCAACGGTGCTTCTTGACGATGACCTTTTTGGTGGTCGTGTGACGCTCGACGGTTACACCGCGATGACGATCGTCGTGGCGGCTTTGTGCCTGGGCCATTGGAGCAGCAAGAACAGTTGCGGCCAGAAGAATGGTGACGAACTTTTTCATGAATGTTTCCTCTCGTGTTTCGATAAGGAGAACTTACGAATAAACGAATGAACGGAAACTGAATTTAAAATTACATTTATGTAATGGTTGTTAATGGTTAGACGGGGACGTTAATCTTTCTGTTGGAGATTTCAGTCCAGCTTTTGCGTCGATCAGGCTGCCCGGTGGAAACCGGGCACCCTGTTTCAAGTATTAAACGCGTTCAGCGGATTTTGCCCAGAGGTTGATATCCGCGTCCTTCGCGTAACCGTCGATTTCCGCAAGCTCCTCTGCGGAGAAATCGGCATTGTCGAGCGCCTTCACGCAATCCTCTACCTGTTCGACACGGCTCGCACCGATGAGCGCCGACGTGATGCGACCACCGCGCAGCACCCAGGCGATTGCCATCTGCGCGAGTGTTTGGCCACGCCGCTCGGCAATGCGATTGAGCGCGCGGATGTTTTCGACATTGCGCTCGTTGAGGAAGGCGGGGTTGAGTGACTTGCTCTGCGATGCACGGCTGCCATCAGGCACGCCACCCAGATATTTCGTCGTCAGCATGCCCTGCGCCAGCGGCGAAAAGACGATGGAGCCAATGCCAAGATCTTCCAGCGTATCGACCAGACCGTCTTCCTCGATCCAGCGATTGATCATGGAGTAGCTTGGCTGGTGGATGATACAGGGCGTGCCGAGATCTTTCAGGATCGCGGCGGCCTCACGGGTGCGCTTCGAGTTGTAGGAAGAGATGCCGACATAGAGCGCCTTGCCCGAGCGCACGATCTGGTCCAGTGCGCCGCAGGTTTCCTCAAGCGGCGTGTTGGGATCGAAACGGTGGGAGTAGAAGATATCGACGTAGTCCAGCCCCATGCGCTTCAGGCTCTGGTCGCAGGACGATATCAGATATTTGCGGCTGCCCCATTCACCGTAGGGACCGGGCCACATGTTGTAGCCCGCCTTGGACGAGATGATCATTTCATCGCGGTAGCCTCTAAAATCCGTCTTCAGGATTTCGCCGAAGGCGGTTTCGGCGCTGCCAGGCGGTGGACCGTAATTATTGGCGAGATCGAAATGGGTAATGCCAAGGTCAAAGGCGCGGCGGCAAATGGCTTGTTTGGTCTGGTGCGGCGTGTCGTTGCCGAAATTGTGCCACAGCCCGAGCGAGATCGCCGGCAGCTTCAGGCCAGTCTTTCCGCAATGATTGTATTTCATGGATTTATATCGGTTTTCGGCCGGTTGCCAAACCATGGGTCTTCCTCCACTTGCTGATGAATGGTTGCCGGAGAGGCCGGCAAACCTTTGAAAGATGAGGGCAGGCGCAACGTTGCCTGCCTTTCCGCTAAGGATGGTTAAGCCTTTCGCCGCGTGGTTTCAATGCGAGGATTGGCAGGTATAAAGATCGAAGATACGGAACTGCGGCTGTCCGCTGCCCGCCTTCGGGGTAAAGATGATCCGACGTGTTTCGCCCGCTGCGAGATCGAACAGATTGTCGGAATAACGCCCGGGCTGATCGGCCTCCAGCATGACGAAGAGGGCAAGACCGGCTGCGGTGACATCGATTTCGAGCTGGCCGTTTTTCAATGTGGCGGTGGAGAACGTCAGCCCAGCGGGCTGGAGCTCCAGAGACTTGTAGGTGTCGCGCACATGATGGCCTTCGCCTGTCATGCCGTTGGATGCTATGAAGTTCCAGGCAAGAATGGAGCCATCAGGCAGGCTGTCCATGTCGATTTCGGTCAGCGTCGCCGCCTTGTCCGTACCGCACGTGCCGTTGGCAGATTTCAGCGGCACGCGGTTACCCTCCATCGTGAGGGCGACAATATTCATGTCGATCTCGACATCTTCCGCGGTGTCGTTGACCATGGAGAAACTTAATCGGCGTCCGTCTTCCGAGGGAATGGCGGAAACCGAGACCGGTTGGAAGAAACGGCGGGCAGCATAGTGCAGCGCCTTCCAGCCGCCGCCGTAATCCAGGCTCGACCATGAGGCAACCGGCCAAGTATCGTTGAGCTGCCAGTAGAGCGTTCCCATGCAATGGGGTTTCAGCGAGCGCCAGTAGTCGACCGCGGTTCGGATGGCCAGCGCCTGCTGTACCTGGCTCAGATACACGAAATTTTCGAAATCCTTCGGAAAGCGGAAATAGCGGAACATGGTGCCAGCGATGCGCTCATTGCCGCCGACATTCTTCTGGTGCAGTTCGATCACCGGGGAGGCGATGTTCATGTCTTTCTCTTCCGCATAGGTGCGGATGACAGGCATGGAAGTGTAGGACTGAAAACCGAATTCGGAGCAGAAGCGCGGCTTGACCGAGCGGTAATTGTCGAACGATTTGTTTTCGTGCCAGACGGACCAGTAATGCATGTCGCCGGAACCATCCGCATGCCAGGCATCACCATAATCGAGGTAGCCTGAAGCCGGGCTGGAGGGCCACCAGAGTGCTTCGGGGGCGGCTTTTTTCAGCGCCTTTTCGATGGTGCGGTTGAGGCGGTCGTAAGCCACGAGATAACGGTCGCGGTTGTTGCGGGGCTCCTCGAACCAGGTGAGGGCACCCACCAATTCGTTGTCGCCGCACCAGAGCGCGATGGACGGATGGGAGGACAGGCGTTTTACCTGATAGTCGACCTCGTGTTCGACATTGTCGAGAAAGTCTTCGCTGCAGGGGTAAAGGTTGCAGGCGAACATGAAATCCTGCCAGACCAGAAGACCGAGACGGTCACAGAGATCGTAGAACCAGTCTTCCTCGTAAAACCCGCCGCCCCAGACGCGGATCATGTTCATATTGGCCTCGACGGCCGAACATAGAAGGTCTTCGGTTTTTTCGCGGCTGGTCAGCGAATAAAGCGCATCGGATGGAATCCAGTTCGCGCCACGGCAGAAGATTTCTCGGCCGTTGATGCGGAAGGCAAATCGGCTACCGGCCTCTTCCTTGTCCGTCAGAAGTTCAATGGTCCTGAAGCCGATCCTGCGGGTGACGGTTTCATCCGGCAACTCCACCGCCAACGTGTAGAGCGTCTGTTCCCCGCTGCCCGCCGGCCACCAGAGCGCGGGGTCTTCCACGAAGAAAACGTGGCGCACCACCGTCTCACCCGCACCCACGCCGCAATCAAGCCGCAGCCTTTCATCGTTGAGGGAAAGGTAGAGCGGAAGGCTGGCCGGACCTTCGGCAAACAGCGTGATTGCCACATGCAGCTCGACGCCGCCCTCGACATGATGTTGTGAGGTGACGACGTGTTCGACCCGTGCCGTATCGAGGCGCTTCAGCAGGATTTTGCCGTAAAGGCCGAGCGGAGCAATCGCGATATTCCAGTCCCAGCCGAAATGGCACTGTGGCTTGCGCAACATGTTGCCGTTGGCAATCGGCGAGTTGCCCTCATGATAGGGAATGTAAAAAGGTTGCCGCGCCTGCCGTTCCGCCCCGGCTGCGATGTTGGAGTGGAAATGGATACGAATGGTGTTTTCACCGGGCCGCACGGCGCGAGACACATCGGGACGGTAACGTCGGAAGCAATTGTCCGAACTCAAGACCGGGACATCGTTGACGAAGACGATCGCGACGGTATCGAGATAATCGATATCGAGATACCAGCTGGCATCGGCGTCATCGAGTATGAAGGTCCGCTCTATGATCCAGTCCCGATGCGCGACCCATTGCACCGCATTTTCATTTGCACCGTGATAGGGGTCTGGAATGATGCCCGCGTTTTTGAGTGCGCTGTGAACGTCTCCCGGCACGGTAAGGTCGGTCGTATGGTCCCCTTCCAGCGAGGTCAGGCGCCAGAGACCGGCGAGATCGATGACGGTTTCGGGCGTGGAGGAAGAAATCATGATGGGACCCTGCATGGACGAATTCAAATAGGATAAGCTGGCCAATATGACGCAGGCTTGTGTCGGAATCTGGGGAAGATGCATGCCCGCCAGCCAGCCGTTATCCAGCTCGCTCAGCTCGGCAATCTCCTCCCTCCGGCAACGTTACCGTAAAACGATCGTTCCGTCATGTCTTCGGAGTGAAACTTCATGCGCGAAAAATGCCCGTTGGTACTATTGGAAAACCACGGGTACGGATGCCTTGATATATATTGACTTTTATTTATAAAAATCAATTTATTATTGACAATATTTAATCTATTTTCTTGGCATTATTTTTCTCTTAAGCGGAAGTTTCGCGAGCGCTTAAGGTCGGTAATCAGGGATAAGCCCGTTCGATATTTTCCACGCCCTACATCGTTATAGCCAAAGGCCCGAAGACCGGATCGGGTGTGACGGCGACCGGCGACGTTTGCCTTTGCAAGAAACAAAAAGCTATCTATGATTATTGTTCTGCAAAGCGTGGCGAAATGACATGAACGATACTGGTAATTCCGGCAGGGACGAAGCGAAGGCGACAACGGGCGAGCGCCCGACCTTGAAGACCATCGCCTACATGACGGGTCTTGGCATCACCACCGTGTCACGCGCGCTGAAGGATGCGCCTGACATCGGCGCGGAAACCAAGGAGCGCGTGCGGCTGATTGCCCAGCAGATCGGTTACCAGCCGAACCGAGCTGGTGTGCGCCTTCGCACCGGCAAGACCAATGTGATCGCGCTGGTGCTGAGCGTCGACGAGGAATTGATGGGCTTCACCAGCCAGATGGTATTCGGCATCACCGAGGTCCTTGCGACGACGCAATATCACCTCGTCGTTACCCCTCACACCCACGCCAAGGATTCCATGGTGCCGATCCGCTACATTCTCGAAACCGGTTCGGCGGACGGGGTCATTATCTCCAAAATCGAGCCGAACGATCCGCGCGTCCGTTTCATGACGGAGCGCAAAATGCCCTTCGTTACCCATGGGCGGTCCGACATGGGCATTGAGCACGCCTATCACGATTTCGATAACGAGGCTTATGCCTATGAGGCCGTGGAGCGGCTGGCGCAATGTGGGCGAAAGAGGATCGCCATCATCGTGCCGCCATCGCGGTTTGCGTTCCACGACCACGCCCGCAAGGGGTTCACCCGCGGTATCAGGGATTTCGGCGTTTCCGAATTCCCGTTGGATGCCATCACCATCGAGACGCCGCTCGACAAGATCCGCGATTTCGGCAAGCGCCTGATGCAATCAGACGATCGCCCTGACGGCATTGTCTCCATCAGCGGCAGCAGCACGATTGCGCTTGTGGCGGGGTTTGAGGCAGCCGGTGTCAGGATCGGCAAGGATATCGATATCGTGTCGAAACAGTCCGCCGAATTCCTGAACTGGATCCAGCCGCAAATCCACACAGTCAACGAGGACATCAAGCTTGCGGGCAGGGAGCTTGCCAAGGCTCTGCTGGCACGCATCAACGGTGCGCCGCCAGAAACGCTGCAAAGCATCAGCCGCCCGGTCTGGTCCTCAATGGCGCCGAAGCCTTGATAGAAGGAACGCCTGTGCGGATCAGGACAGGCAATCCTTCAGCGAGCCGGCGATGCCGCGCATCATCTTGAAGTATAGATCGGGACCCGGTTCAAGTGTGGCCGCTTCGGGATCGAGCGTCGCAGACTTTGCCGCCGTGCCTTCGGTTATGACGGAGATCAGTTTCGGCTCGAATTGCGGTTCGGCAAAAACGCAGGTCGCGCCAAGTTGGCGAACCTTTTCCTGCATCTCCCTGACGCGATCGGCACCGGGCAGGGTTTCGGGGCTAACGATGATCGATCCCGCCGTTTTTACGCCGTAGCGATGCTCGAAATATTGATAGGCATCGTGGAAGACGATGAAGGGCTTGTCCTTCACAGGCTTGACCGTTTCCGCAATTTCGCTGTCGAGCGCATCGAGATCGTCGATCAGTTTTTTCGTATTGGCCTGATAGGTTTCCGCGTTGCCGGCATCGGCGGCAATCAGTGCGGTTTCTATCGTCTGGGCCATGGCCTTGGCATTGGCCGGATCGAGCCACAGATGAGTGTCGTACGCGCCGTGTTCATGGTCGCCGTCATCGTGCGCGTGATCATGAGCATGAGCGTCTTCGCTTTCCGAATGGCCGGCATGTTCTCCATGGGCCTCTTCGCCATCGTCATGCGCCTCGAAAGGGCCGCCTTCGCGGAAGGGAAGCTTTTCCAGCCCCTTGGCGTCTTCCAGTTCGACCACTGTTGCCTTGCTGGTCAACGCCTCCAGCGGCTTTTGCAGAAATGCCTCCAGTCCAGGCCCGACCCAGAAGACCAGATCGGCCTTTTCCAGCGTGCGGGCATTGGAAGGCCGCAGATTATAGGTATGCGGCGAGGCTGCGCCGTCGACAATGAGTTGCGGTTCGCCCACGCCACGCATGATTGCCGCGACGAGGGAATGGACAGGCTTGATCGAGACCACGACATTTGGGGCGGCGGTGGCGCCGGAGGCGGCCGCCGCTATTGCTACCGATGCCATGAGCGGGATCACGAACGATCTCATGAAATGCACTCCACTTGAAGAAGTATAGTTATGTTATTACATTTATTGCGTAACTCTATAACGTATGCGATAGCGGTAAGCAACATCGCCGATCGGACAATCCCATGCTTCATTCCGCCCATGAGGGCAAAGAGATACTGGTGTCACTTTCCAATGCTGGCGTGCAGCGCAACGGTCGCTGGCTCGTGCGCGGCGTGGAGTTTTCCGTCAGCAAGGGTGAGATCGTCACGTTGATCGGGCCGAACGGTTCGGGCAAATCAACCAGCGCGAAAATGGCGATCGGTGTCTTGAAGCCGAGCGAGGGCGCGGTATCGCGCATTGCCGGTCTGAGGGTCGGGTATGTGCCGCAGAAGCTCTCTGTCGACTGGACCATGCCGCTTTCTGTGCGCCGGTTGATGACGCTGACCGGGCCACTTCCCGCGCGCGAAATCGACGCCGCGCTGAACGCCACGGGTATCGCGCATCTGGCAAACGCGGAGGTGCAGCATCTTTCTGGCGGAGAGTTCCAGCGGGCGCTTCTTGCCCGCGCCATTGCGCGCAAGCCCGATCTGCTGGTTCTCGACGAGCCTGTGCAGGGCGTTGATTTCTCCGGGGAGATCGCGCTTTATGATTTGATAAAAAATATCAGGAATTCAAACAATTGTGGAATTCTGTTAATCTCGCATGACCTGCATGTGGTCATGGCGGAAACCGATACCGTAATATGCCTGAACGGCCATGTCTGCTGCCGGGGAACGCCGCAGGCGGTGAGCCAGAGCCCGGAATATATGCGGCTTTTCGGTGGGTCGGCCGCCAAGGCGCTTGCCGTTTACAGCCACCATCACGACCACACCCATCTGCCCGATGGCAGGGTGCAGCACGCGGATGGTTCGGTGACCGAACATTGCCACCCCGACGATGGCCATCATGATGCGCATGAGCAGCATCACGACCATAATCATGACCATGGGGACTGCGGCTGCGGCCACGAGCATGACGGACATGCCACTTCAAGCCACCAGCAGGGAGAGCGGCATGTTTGACGATTTCTTCGTTCGCGCCATGATCGCCGGCATCGGTGTTGCGCTCACCGCCGGTCCTCTTGGCTGCTTCGTTGTGTGGCGGCGCATGGCCTATTTCGGCGATACGATGGCCCATTCGGCACTGCTTGGCGTTGCGCTGTCGCTGCTGTTGCAGATCAACCTCATCGTCAGCGTCTTTCTTGTAGCCTCGGCGGTTTCTATCCTGCTGATTTTCCTGCAACGGCGGCAGGCGCTTTCCGCCGATGCGCTCCTCGGCATACTCTCTCATTCGGCGCTGGCGATCGGTCTCGTCATCGTTGCTTTCATGAGCTGGGTGCGCATCGATCTCGTCTCCTTCCTGTTCGGGGATATTCTGGCCGTTACCCGCAGCGATATCGCGCTGATCTGGGGCGGCGGGCTGGTGGTGCTGGTTTCCATGGTGTTCCTGTGGCGATCTCTGCTGGCCTCCACAGTCAATACCGAGTTGGCCGAGGCCGAGGGGTTGAACCCGGAACGCGCCAAGCTCATCTTCACGCTGTTGATGGCGCTGGTGATTGCCATCGCCATGAAGGTGGTTGGAATCATGTTGATCACATCGCTGCTCATCATACCGGCGGCGACAGCCAGACGTTTTTCTTCCACGCCTGAGGTGATGGCTGTGGTCGCGTCTCTGATCGGAGCGGTTGCCGTCGTTGGCGGCCTGTTCGGATCGCTGAGTTACGACACGCCATCAGGGCCGTCCATCGTGGTTGCCGCCGTGATCCTGTTCGTTATAAGCCTGTTGCCGGCACCGGGTTTTTCCCGCTCCGCAGATGAAGGAGGCAAGTCATGAATGCGCAGAACCTTACCAAAAACCAGTCGCTGGTCATGAATGCCCTGTCGAATGCGCATGCGCCGCTCAGCGCCTATGTGATCCTCGACAAGCTGCGCGACGATGGTTTTCGCGCGCCGCTGCAGGTCTACCGGGCGTTGGAAAAGCTGGTGGAATATGGTCTCGTGCACCGGCTTGAAAGTCTCAACGCCTTTGTTGCCTGCACCCATACGCAAGCCGAATGCTGCTCGCATCACCATGGCACCGTCGCCTTTGCCATTTGCGAATCCTGCGGCCAGGTGAACGAGTTCCACGATCACGAGATCGACCATCGCCTCGAGCGCTGGGTCAAGGACAGCAGGTTCAAAGCGGAAAAGACCACTATCGAGATTCGTGGTCTGTGTGCCGCCTGCGCGGGGTAACTCCGTTTGGCGACAGCGGGCGTTCTTGCCCGCCATCCGTCATTCTTCGATGACTTCCAGATCCTTCGAAAAACGCTTCCAGTTTTCGATGTAATTTTCCGCCGAGCGGCGGATGCTGGCGACGGCCTCGTCATCCAGCGTTCGGACGGCACGCGCCGGCGATCCGACGATCAGGGAATTGTCGGGAAACTCCTTGCCCTCCGTCACCAGCGCATTGGCGCCGACCAGGCAGTTGCGGCCGATCTTTGCGCCGTTCAGGATCGTTGCGCCCATGCCGACGAGCGAATTGTCGCCGATGGTGCAGCCGTGGATGATGGCGTGGTGGCCGATAGTGCACATTTCGCCGATCGTGGCGGCAAAACCGAGATCGCTGTGCACCATCACGCCGTCCTGAATATTGGTGCCGCGACCGATGCTGATTGGATCATTATCGCCGCGCAGCGTCGCGCCGAACCAGATGCCGACATCCTCGGCAAGTATCACCGAGCCAATGACATTCGCATCGGGTGCGACCCAGTAGCGATCCGTGGCGGGGGTCTGCGGCACCCGATCTGCGAGGCGATAAAGCGGCATGGCGGTTCTCTCCCTTTGGATTATGCGCCGATAGCGATCAGGCGACCGTTACGGACAGAGTGCCGACACCGTCTACACCACACTCGATCCGATCGCCGCGCACGATAGGGCCGACGCCCGCGGGCGTGCCGGTCATGATGACATCGCCAGCGGCAAGCGTGAACAGCTTGGAAAGCTCGGCAATCACTTCCGGCACTTTCCAGATCATCTGCGCAAGATCGCCTGTCTGCTTGCGCTCACCATTGACATCGAGCCAGATCGCACCGGTCGACGGATGGCCGATCTTGTCTGCGGGAACGATGGCGGAGACCGGCGCGGAATATTCGAACGCTTTTGCGCCCTCCCACGAGCGTCCCATCTTCTTCAAACCATCCTGAAGGTCGCGGCGTGTCATATCGATGCCAACCGCGTAACCCCAGACGTGGCCTAGCGCATCGCTTGCCAGAATATCCGCACCGCCGCTTTTCAACACCACGACGCATTCGACTTCGTAATGCACGTTCGACGACAGCGAAGGGTAGGGGAAATCCTGACCCGCAGGCAGAAGGTTGTCCGGATTTTTCTGGAAATAAAACGGCGGTTCCCTTGAAGGATCGTGGCCCATCTCGATGGCGTGATCGGCATAATTGCGGCCGACACAATAGACCCGCCGCACGGGGAACATCTCGTTTGTGCCCTCTACAGGCAGAAGAACGGGTTCTGGAACTGGAATGACGGTGGCGGCCATGGGATTTCCTGTCGTCTTTTTTAGAACTGCAAGTCTTGTCCCCCGATTCCTGGGCGATTTCCAGTTCAAAATGACCGCAGCCGTAAAGAGGTAGTTCCGGTACAGACAAGCGCTTGCAAACGGCGAAAAAATCTTAGCCTTGGCACCCGATGATCGAATTTGCTCAGTGAAAATAGCAGCTCTTACAGGTCTCTCGATTCGGCGGTTACGAGGTGTGAAATTTAGGCTCGCGTCGAGGCTGCAGTAAGGTGGGCTCAAGATGAGACTTGAAGGAGGGTAGGGCTCGCGTTTTAAGTGTTCAAAAAAGTAAGGTCTCCCAAATTGGGGAGACCTTCGCAAACGCGAATTACGCAGCTTTCTTGGCGGCGGACGTCTTATTGATGGCCGTCACCGCAAGGTTAGTCAGCTTGTTGTTCGTTGCTTTCTCCTGGTCGAGGATTTCGCTCAGAATTTTGTGGGCTTCATCGTGGCCGAGATCCTTCGCCCATTCGCGGAGCGAACCGTAGCGAGCGATCTCGTAGTGCTCGACTGCCTGGCAGGCCGCCAAGAGGCCAGCGTCGAGCGCAGTTCCTTCTGCCTCCTCCATGAGACCTTCGGCCTCCTTGATCAAGCCCTCAATGGCGTCGCACTTTTCCCCGGAGGCTTTCTTGCCAATGGATTTAAAGACCTGGTCAAGCTTCTTGATCTGATCCCTGGTCTCTGCAAGGTGATCTTCGGCGGCCTTCTTTAGTTCGGCACTTTTGGCTGCCTTCGCGACTTTGGGCAACGCTTTCGTTATGGCGTTCTCCGCGTAGTAGACGTCCTGCAATGTGTGCTCGAAAATGTCCGCAAGTGTTTTCATGGGATTCCTCCGGTTTGTTGATTACCATTTAGACAATGCGCAGTTGCGGGCTTAGTTCCCTTCCCGTCACCACCTGGTAGCCGAAACACAAAGACAATCACATATTCGCGCCCGACTTACTTGTTAGACGAATTCCCGGCTGGCCGACCGAACTTAATCTTCTTTTGCGGCAGGAGCAGGTGGATACCGCCAGCGACCAGACGATCGTTCAGAGGCCGAGTTCTCCGCCCTGATATATGTGCGAGTTTGCAAGACGATTGCTCGGAAAACTCAATCGTTGATCATTGCTTGCCGGTAGCGTACCCCGTCAGAAAAGCCAGCGGCAAAAAAGACCCGAGACCTTCTCGAAATGGGGCAATGGCCAGTTTCTCTACTCAACCTCTATCTTCAATTTGTGAATCGCAAGTCCAAGTGGACGCGTATCCTCACTTGATGGCTTCAGGGAATGTGGAGATGTAAAAAACTCGGGTCTAAATTCGAAGAAAATTGTCGGGGGAGATTCATCATTCTGGTCCCTTCGCAGCAAGTGTAAAGGAATGATCAATTCCCGATCGCCACGTTTATTTTTGGATGTAAATTTCCACTCGGCAACATTGGTACCATCGACCAGAACGGCAACAGTCTGCTCTATCTGTCTGCCAAGTAATAGAGCATCGACATCAAATATTAGTCTAATGGCCGTTTCCGGTACGAATGGAATTATCAAGGACATCGTATGGCGTTCGCCCAGGCCCCAGACGCCCCAGTCTTCAACTTCCGCCCATCCGTCTTTCAAATAAGTTTTTAAAAGTCGGGGGGGAACCCAGGCTCCTACCGACAAATCATGAAGTCGCTTAATTCGCCAATTGTTGAATTTATCGGAGGATGCCCGTGCCTTTCGCACTATCGCACTGCCGCCGCTGTCCGCTAATGGTATCAAACATTCAGGCTTGTCTGAAAAGAACTCGTCAGCTGCATTCTCGGCGCCGTCCCAATGCAAGCTCGAATAATCATGGACAACGATAAAACCACCTTCGACCATTCTTGGGTAGAAATAGTTCAGCGCACTCATCATCGGATTGTAAAGGTCGCAATCAAGATGAACGACGGAAAACGTTAGGTTGTCCGGAATTTGCGTAGCCGACTCTGGAAAATACCCTTTTACGTAGACGACATTGTCCTCGCCAACCAATTCCCGCACCGTTTCAAGACTGGTATCGGAAAACTGCAAAGGGATCGATGAATCAATGCCCTGGATATCTTTCGGATCGAAGCCTTCGAAGGTGTCAAACAGATATGCCGTACGCCCCAGCGCCCTTGCGAAATTCGCCAATATATAAGACGTGTTTCCCTTATATACTCCAAGTTCAGCGATATCACCCGATATATTTTCTTTTTTAATTTGATCATATATGAGGCAAAACGTGAAGAAGCGGTTCATGTCACGTTTATGATGCTCTTCATTGTGAGTAAAGCCGCTCGACAATGCTTTGGGATCGAGCTGGTCCTCTATCTTTTTGTACCTGTGAAGATTTACGGAATAGCGATGTGGAACAGTTGAGTAAAAATCAGTCGGCCATGATTTTTCAAGCTCCGCCTCACGAGAACTTTGAAACAAACTTTTCAAAAATTTCGAACCAAAACTCATCCGCGCCCCACAAAAATTAATATTACGTCGATCAGAGAATACTGGTCAGGCGATTATATAATTTCTCATTTCGGAACCGAACTTCGGTCCGACTCTATGAGCCCGAAAAGTAATCTGCATTAAGAATTGGACGACGCCCGCGCTGCTTGGCGTATTGTTACGTGTTAGTGCCGTCTACGACCACTAATGCGCGACCTTGGGAATTGTTCCCAGAACGAGCTGAGGCTCGTCACGAGCGGCAGCATCGCCCACAATTTTTGACCTAGCGGTCGCTCGCATCGGATAGCGATAAGCGATCCGAATTCAACCGTTCAAGCCCACCAGCCTCATCGATTTCGGTCTAGAGAAACCGTGTATTCTTCAGCGTTAGGGTTGTGGTCGAATTTCTTCGCCTTGTTAAAAACTACACGCTCGCCTTTTTTTCAAAGGATCTGCGCGGTATAATCAATCGAGACGTCTATTATCTTCTCGCCGTGATAGTGACCGAGAGTCATGAACATTGGTGCTGCTCGATGAAAAACTATCACAGAATTTTACCCTAGTAAGCGAGCGTAAATAGTTGAATTTCTACAAAAAAGCGGTGACATCAGGGTCTCGCATCTTTGCCGTTGCCCCGATGATCGATTGGACAGACACTAGGTGCAGATTTCTGCATCGGCAATTGTCGAAGCGTGCGCTGCTTTATACCGAAATGATCGTTGCCGACGCCATCATCCATGGCCAGCGCGACAGGTTGCTCAACTATCATACTCAGGAACATCCGGTTGCACTGCAACTCGGTGGGTCGGATCCGGTAAAGCTTTCGGAGGCGGTGCGGATCGCCGGCGATTATGGCTATGACGAGATCAACCTTAATGTCGGCTGTCCTTCGGACCGGGTGCAATCCGGCACTTTCGGCGCATGTCTGATGCGCGAGCCCGAGATTGTCGCGCAATGCGTGACGGCGATGAAGGCCGTTGCGAAGGTGCCGGTCACGGTCAAATGCCGCATTGGCGTGGACGATCAGGAGCCGGAAGCCGTGCTGCCGGATTTTCTTTCGCGGGTTGTGGCGGCGGGCGCGGATGCGGTCTGGATCCATGCGCGCAAGGCTTGGCTGCAAGGGCTTTCGCCGAAGGAAAACCGTGAGGTGCCGCCGCTCGATTATGATCTCGTCTATCGCATGAAGCGGGAAAATCCTGACATCTTCATCGGTATCAACGGCGGTATCTCCGATCTCGATCAGGCAAGCCTCCATCTGCAGCATATGGACGGCGTGATGCTTGGCCGTGCGGCCTATCACAATACGTCCATCCTTGCTGATGTCGACCATCGCATTTATGGCGAAGAGGCCCGGCAAGCTGACTGGATGGGGCTGCGTGATGCGATGATGGCCTACGCCGCCGACTATATCGCCGCCGGCGGGCGCCTCAATCACGTCACCCGCCACATGGTCGGCCTGTTTCAGGGCATGCCCGGCGCGCGCCGTTTCCGGCAAATCCTTTCCAGCGACGCCACACGGCCGGGCGCTGGAACCGAGGTGATCGAGGCGGCGTTCGCGGCAGTCGATTTCAACCCGGCGAAAGAAATGGCTGGCTGAGCCAGTCAGACCAATTTCTGCAATACTTGTGCGCCGTTTGGTGCATTGACCTTGCCGCCGGTGATGAAGAAAGCGAAGACATCGCGAGGGGTCTTATCGACTTTTCTATCGGGAGCGATCAGCGGCAGGTCATCCGGAACACCGCCCGCCGCATAGGTCTTGACCCGTTTTGCCCAATGGTCAATCTCGGCCTTCGGATAACAGGTCTCGATATCGTCTTCGCCCTTTTGCAGGCGGCAATAGACGAAATCGGCAGTTACGTCAGGCAGCATCGGATAATCGTGATGGTCGGCGCAGACGACCGCGACCTTGTGTTTGGCGAGAAGATCGATGAATTCCGGCACCTGAAATGTCGGGTTTCGCACTTCGACCACGTGGCGAAGGCTGATGCCGTCCTGTTTTTCGGGCAGCAATGCCAGAAACGCCCCGAAATCCTCGGCGTCGAATTTTTTAGTCGGCGCGAATTGCCACAGGATCGGACCGAGATGGTGGCCGAGTTCCGTCAATCCCTGCGTCAGGAACTTCGTCATGGATTCACCCGCCTCGGCCAGGACCTTGCGGTTGGTGACGAAACGGCTTGCCTTCAGGGAGAAAACGAAGTCCTCAGGCACGTCCGCCGCCCATTTGGCGAAGGTCTCGGGTTTCTGGCTACTATAATAGGTGCCGTTCACCTCGATCGCCGTCAATTGCCGGCTGGCATGTTCCAGCTGGCGTTTCTTCGGCAGTTTTTCCGGATAAAACGTGCCTTCCCACGGCTCGAAAGTCCAGCCGCCGATACCGGTGCGGATCGTGCCTGATGTCGACATATACTGTTCCTCCTCGGGCTATCGGCCTTACGTACCTTGCTGCGAAGGGCGCGGATTACTCCGCAGCCTCGCGTTTTCCGGCTGGCCGGCGTTCCAGAAGTTCCTTCAGGAAATGGCCGGTATAGGAGCGCTCGTTCTTGACGATGTCTTCCGGCGTTCCGGTTGCCACCACTTCGCCGCCGCCCGTGCCGCCTTCTGGGCCAATATCGATGATCCAGTCGGCCGTCTTGATGACTTCGAGATTGTGCTCGATTACCACGACGGAATTGCCCTGATCCACCAGCGCCTGCAGCATTTCCAGAAGCTTGTTGACGTCGTGGAAATGGAGACCCGTCGTCGGCTCATCGAGAATGTAGAGCGTGCGGCCGGTGGAGCGTTTCGACAGTTCCTTGGCGAGCTTGACGCGCTGCGCCTCGCCGCCGGAGAGCGTATTGGCCTGCTGGCCGACCTTGATGTAACCGAGGCCGACATCGAACAGCGCTTGCAGCTTGTCACGCACGGCCGGAACGGCGGCGAAGAACTCAACGCCTTCTTCCACCGTCATATCAAGCACGTCAGCAATGGACTTGCCCTTGAAGGTCACATCCAGCGTCTCGCGGTTATAACGCTTGCCGTGGCAGACGTCGCAGGTGACATAGACATCAGGCAGGAAGTGCATCTCGATCTTGATGACGCCGTCGCCCTGGCAGGCTTCGCAGCGGCCGCCCTTGACGTTGAAGGAGAAACGGCCAGGTGCATAACCGCGCGCCTTAGCCTCCGGCAGACCGGCGAACCAGTCACGGATCGGCGTAAATGCGCCGGTGTAGGTGGCGGGGTTTGATCGTGGTGTGCGGCCAATTGGCGACTGGTCGATATCGATCACCTTGTCGATGAATTCGAAACCATCGATGCGGTCATGCTCGGCCGGAATTTCGCGCGCGCCCATCACCCGGCGTGCTGCCGACTTATAGAGCGTCTCGATCAGGAAGGTGGATTTGCCACCACCCGACACGCCGGTAACGGCGGTGAAAACGCCAAGGGGAACGGCCGCAGTCACATTCTTCAGGTTATTGCCGCGTGCGCCAAAAACCTTGATTTCGCGGCCCTTCTTCGGCTTGCGGCGTTCTGCCGGCACGGCGACGCCGAGTTCGCCGGATAGATATTTGCCGGTCAGCGATTTCGGATTGGCCATGACCTCCTGCGGCGTGCCTTCGGCTATCACCTGACCGCCGTGAATGCCGGCGGCGGGGCCGATATCGACAACGTAATCCGCCGTCAGAATGGCATCCTCGTCGTGTTCGACCACAATCACCGTATTGCCGATATCACGCAGATGTTTCAGCGTATCGAGCAGACGGGCATTGTCACGCTGATGCAGGCCGATGGACGGCTCATCCAGAACATAGAGAACGCCGGTGAGGCCGGAACCGATCTGCGAAGCAAGCCGGATGCGCTGGCTTTCTCCGCCGGAAAGCGTGCCGGAATTGCGTGACAGGCTGAGATAATCCAGCCCGACATCGTTGAGGAATCGCAGACGTTCGCGGATTTCCTTGAGGATGCGAACCGCGATCTCGTTCTGTTTGGCGTTCAGATTTTCCGGCAGCGTCTCGAACCAGTCGCGTGCCATACGGATCGACATCTGGGTGACTTCGCCGATGTGCATCCTGTTGATCTTGACGGCGAGCGCTTCCGGCTTCAGGCGATAGCCGGCGCAGGCCGGGCAGGGGGCCGCCGACATATAACGCTCGATTTCCTCGCGCGCCCAGGCGCTGTCGGTCTCTTTCCAGCGACGCTCCAGATTGGGAACGATGCCTTCGAAATTCTTCACCGTCTTGTAGGAGCGCGCACCGTCCTGATAGTTGAACTCGATCTTGTCGTCAGTGCCCTGGAGAATGGCGTGCTGCGCCTCTTTCGAAAGGTCCGTCCATTTGCTCGACAGCTTAAAACCGAAGGCCTTGCCCAGCGCCTCGAGCGTCTGGTTGTAATAGGAGGAAGACGACTTGGCCCAGGGGGCGATCGCGCCATCCCGCAGGGTGCGTGCAGGTTCGGGCACGATCAGGTTTTCGTCCACCTTTTGCTGCGAGCCGAGACCGTCACAGGTGGGGCAGGCGCCGAAGGGATTGTTGAAGGAGAAAAGCCGGGGCTCGATTTCCGGGATGGTGAAGCCGGAGACCGGGCAGGCGAATTTTTCCGAAAACAGCATACGCTCGTGGGTCTCATTGAGCGATTTGTTTGCGGAGCCGCCAGCCGAGGTTTCTTCCGGCGGCAGGGGCTTGTCGGCAAATTCGGCCACTGCCAACCCGTCGGCAAGCTTGAGGCAGGTCTCGAGACTGTCGGCAAGGCGTGCTGCCATATCCGGGCGCACGACGGCGCGGTCCACCACCACATCGATATCGTGTTTGTACTTCTTGTCGAGGACGGGAACGTCAGCGATCTCGTAGAACTGGCCATCCACCTTGACGCGCTGGAAGCCCTTCTTCATCAGTTCGGCGAGTTCCTTTTTATATTCGCCTTTGCGGCCGCGCACGATCGGCGCGAGAATATAAAGGCGCGTGCCTTCCTCGAAGGCAAGGATACGGTCGACCATCTGGCTGACCGTCTGGCTCTCGATCGGCAGGCCCGTCGCCGGCGAGTAGGGCACACCGACGCGCGCAAACAGCAGGCGCATATAGTCGTAGATTTCCGTGACCGTGCCGACCGTGGAGCGCGGGTTCTTCGAGGTGGTTTTCTGCTCGATGGAAATCGCCGGAGAAAGCCCCTCGATGCGGTCTACATCCGGCTTCTGCATCATTTCGAGGAACTGGCGCGCATAGGCCGAGAGGCTCTCGACATAACGGCGCTGGCCCTCGGCATAGATTGTGTCGAAGGCGAGCGACGACTTGCCCGAGCCGGAGAGCCCGGTCATGACGATCAGCTTGTTGCGCGGTAGATCCAGATCGATACCCTTGAGGTTATGCTCACGGGCACCACGGATGGAAATCGTCTTCAGTTCACTCATGATAAAGCTCGGACAAAATTAACAGGCCTTATGGCGGCGCGTCCTTATGTAGTGACGCAACCGGACGTGTCGAGGTTTATTCCCTATCGATCGATGGCTTTTCGGCTCACTTGACTCGAATTTCGTGATTTAATAGAACAAAAAAGGAACAAATTGCAAGTGCGAATGTACTCTCTGAGAAAGTCGGGATTATTCGCTGTGGATTGTTCCCCGTTGCGGTGCCCTTTGCGGGCGGCGATGGTTATTGTGTGCGGGATTTTTTGAAATGCAATTGCCGGTCACGATGGCTGGCGGACAGGATGACGAGATGGCTGGTAGCGTAAACAAGGTAATTCTGATTGGGAACGTTGGCGCCGATCCCGAAATTCGCCGGACGCAGGACGGCCGTCCGATCGCCAATCTGCGTATCGCCACCTCAGAGACGTGGCGGGACCGCAACAGCGGCGAGCGAAAGGAAAAAACCGAATGGCACACGGTCGTCGTTTTCAACGAAGGCCTGTGCAAGGTTGTCGAACAATATGTGAAAAAGGGCGCGAAGCTCTATATCGAAGGCCAGCTGCAGACGCGCAAGTGGCAGGACCAGACCGGGAACGACCGTTACTCCACCGAAGTGGTACTGCAGGGCTTCAACTCCACGCTGACGATGCTCGACGGTCGCGGCGAAGGTGGCGGCGGCAGCCGCAGCGGTGGCGACATCGGCGGTGGAGATTATGGCAGCGGCGGCGGTAACTACGGTGGCGGTTACGACCAGCAGCCGGCGGCCCGCGGCGGTGCCTCGCGTGGCGGCAGCCAGCCTTCCGGCGGCTTCTCCAGTGACATGGACGACGATATCCCGTTCTGATCGGGACCGTGATTGACGGGGCGGGAGCCGGTCGAAACCGGTTGCCCGCTTCAAGGTCGAGACGACCTACGCCGCGGCTTTGTCCGCCAGCATCGCAACCATGACATCGGACTGCGAAAGAATACCCACCATTTTGCCGTTGGCGTCGATCACCGGCAGGTAATGCAGCCCTTCCTCCGCAAAGCGGATGATTGCTTCCTCGATCGCCGTTTCCGGCTGCACGGTTCTAACAGGCGATGTCATGATATCCTTGACGGTATCGTTGGGTGCGCTTGCGCCTGAGAGGATAAGGCGCAGGCGCTGCAGGAAACCGATGGAAGGGCGGCCGTTTCTCCAGCTAGCCTTTTCAAGAAAATCCGTCTGAGTGACGATGCCAAGGATTTCGGCCCTGTCGTTGGTCACGGGCAGCGCCTTGAAATGGTGGTTGTGCATCAGTGAATGGGCGTGGCGCAGGCTATCATCCGGGGCGACGCCGACCACATCGCGCGACATGACGCTGGCGCAATCGAGGTGGAGGGCGCGGCGGCGCCAGGAGCGCAATTCCGTCTTGCGCAAAATCATCTCCAGCACATCGCGATCAATATCGAGAACCTCGTCATATTCCTTCAGCACCTCGTCCAGATCCGCTGAGGAAAAGCCGATTTTCTGTATCGGCGTCGGGTCTGCCGTGCCGTGGCTGGCCTTTCCCAACCTCAGGCCGTGCGGATAGGCGCGGCCGGTGGCATTGTTATAAACGAGCGCGAGGATGAGAAGGATGAGCGAGTTTCCGGCGACCGGCCAGAGAATAAAGCCATAGCCGAGACTATGCACGGCGGGGCCGCCGAGAACGGCCGTCAGCGCCACCGCGCCGCTTGGCGGGTGCAGGCAGCGCAGCGCCATCATGGCAGCAATGGCAAGGCTTATGGCAACCGCGCTGGCAAGGAAAATATCCGGAACGAGTAGAGCCACCGTCACGCCCACGAAAGCCGACACGATGTTGCCGCAGAGGATCGACCAGGGCTGCGCAAGGGGGCTGGATGGCACGGCGAATAAAAGAACCGCCGAGGCGCCCATCGGCGCGATCATGGCGGGCAGGCTAGGGTCTAAGCGGAAAGCAAGGCTGCCCAGAAGTCCGGTCAGCGAAATGCCGACGAAGGCGCCCGCCGCAGCGCGCAGCCTTTCCCGGTTACTGACGGGAGCGGCATCCGGGATGAGGCGGCGCAGCGTGGATCGCATGGAGAGAGCTTTCTGGTGCGGAAAAAAGATGCGCGTCTTTTAACCGAGGCAGGAGCCGGATTCAAAGGGCGGATTTTTCGCAAATCCGGCCGGTTGCGGCATTTTGTTGTGAACCGATGGTCGTCAGAATGCGAAGGCCGATTTTATGCCGTCCACTACGAACTGCACGGAAAGCGCGGCAAGAAGGACGCCGAGCAGCCTTGTCAGGATCGCGCGGCCGGTATTGCCGAGAAAACGGTCCATGCGTTCCGAGACGATCAGGGTGGCGTAGACGAGGGCCATGGCGAAGGCGAGGATGAGAATAAGCACGACCATTTCGAGCGTCGTCTTCATCGTTCCCGCCAGGAGCACGGTCGCGGAAATGGCGCCAGGCCCGGCGATCAACGGCAAGGCGAGCGGAAAGACCGCCAGATTGTGCAGATGGTCCTTGGTGATGGCAATCTCCGAGGTCTTTTCCTTGCGCTCCTGGCGTTTCTCGAAAATCATCTCGAAGGAAATCCAGAACAGCAGCAGGCCACCGGCGATGCGGAAGGCACCCAGAGAAATTCCGAGAAGGTTGAGGATGGTGAGACCGAACAGGGCGAAGATGGCGAGAATGCCGAAGGCGATGATCGAACCACGCAGGGCCACCTGGGCGCGCTGGTCGCGCGTCATTCCAACCGTGAGTGCGAGAAATACCGGCGCGAGACCGGGCGGATCGAGCGTGACCAGAAGTGTTGTAAGCGCGTTGATGAGCGTTTCGCTGCTGGCCATTCTTTCCCCGCCTGTTCTGTTTTTAGGCCGGAGCCTACGCAAGTCGTACACGCTTTAAAAGGGAGCGGCGTCGCTTTTGCCAACCTAAATGGCGAAAAGCGGGGTATGTCTTGCAAATGACGCAAAAGACTGTTCAAAACTCGCGTGGAAATTGGCTTAACGTGGCTGTTTCCGCTATAAAAATCCATCCGATTCTTAACAGAGAATGTGATCCGTTTTGACTGACCAGAGCCCCCCCGGCGGCGGAAAACTTCCGCCAGGCATTGAACCGATTTCCATCATTGAGGAAATGCAGCGGTCCTATCTCGATTACGCCATGAGCGTTATCGTTTCCCGCGCGCTTCCCGATGTCCGTGACGGTCTGAAGCCGGTTCATCGCCGTATTCTTTACGGCATGTCCGAACTCGGCATCGACTGGAACAAGAAATACGTCAAATGCGCCCGCGTCACCGGTGACGTGATGGGTAAATTCCATCCGCACGGCAATGCGGCGATTTACGATGCGCTTGCGCGTATGGCGCAGGACTGGTCTCTGCGCCTGCCGCTGATCGACGGACAGGGCAACTTCGGCTCCATCGACGGCGATCCGCCGGCGGCCGAACGTTACACGGAGTGCCGTCTCGAAAAGGCAGCGCATTCGCTTCTCGACGATCTCGACAAGGAAACGGTGGATTTCCGCGACAACTATGACGGCACGTTGCATGAGCCGGTCGTCATTCCCGCGAAGTTCCCGAACCTTCTGGTCAACGGGGCGGGCGGCATCGCCGTCGGCATGGCGACGAACATTCCGCCGCACAATCTTTCCGAAGTCATCGACGGCTGTATCGCCCTCATCGACAATCCCGCGATCGAGCTGCTTGAACTGATGCAGATCATTCCCGGCCCGGACTTCCCGACCGGCGCGCTCATCATGGGCCGTTCCGGCATTCGCTCTGCCTATGAGACGGGTCGCGGATCGGTCATCATGCGCGGCCGTGCGACCATCGAGCCGATGCGCGGCGACCGCGAGCAGATCATCATCACCGAGGTTCCCTATCAGGTGAACAAGGCGACGATGATCGAGAAGATGGCCGAACTGGTCAAGGAAAAGCGCATCGAGGGTATTTCCGATCTGCGCGACGAGTCCGACCGCCAGGGTTATCGCGTCGTCGTCGAGTTGAAGCGCGACGCCAATGCCGAAGTCATCCTGAACCAGATCTATCGCTACACGCCGCTGCAGACCTCCTTCGGCTGCAACATGGTGGCGCTGAACGGCGGCAAGCCTGAACAGATGACGTTGCTGGACATGCTGCGCGCCTTCGTGTCCTTCCGTGAGGATGTCGTCAGCCGCCGCACCAAGTATCTGCTGCGCAAAGCGCGCGACCGCGCGCATGTGTTGGTCGGTCTGGCGATCTCGGTTGCCAATATCGACGAAGTCATCCGCGTCATTCGTCATGCTCCCGATCCGGCTTCGGCCCGTGAGGAGCTGATGACGCGGCGCTGGCCGGCGCAGGATGTGGAAAGCCTGATCCGTCTCATCGACGATCCGCGCCACCGCATCAATGAAGACGGCACCTACAATCTCTCCGAAGAGCAGGCACGCGCCATTCTCGAATTGCGCCTTGCCCGCCTGACGGCGCTTGGCCGCGACGAAATCGGCGACGAGCTGAACAAGATCGGTGCGGAAATCAGCGAATATCTCGAAATCCTGTCTTCACGGCTGCGCATCATGCAGATCGTCAAGGATGAGCTTATTGCCATCCGCGACGAGTTCGGCACGCCACGCCGGTCCGAGATCGTTGAAGGCGGTCCTGACATGGATGATGAAGACCTCATCTCCCGCGAAGATATGGTCGTCACCGTTTCGCATCTCGGCTACATCAAGCGCGTGCCGCTGACCACCTACCGGGCACAGCGTCGCGGTGGCAAGGGCCGTTCCGGCATGGCGACGCGCGACGAAGATTTCGTCAACCGTCTCTTTGTCGCCAATACCCATACGCCGGTGCTGTTCTTCTCCTCGCGCGGCATCGTGTACAAGGAAAAGGTCTGGCGCCTTCCGATCGGTACGCCGCAGTCGAAGGGCAAGGCCCTCATCAACATGCTGCCGCTGGAACCAGGCGAGCGCATCACCACCATCATGCCGTTGCCCGAGGACGAAACGACCTGGGAAACGCTCGATGTGATGTTCTCGACGACGCGCGGCACGGTTCGCCGCAACAAGCTCGGCGATTTCGTGCAGGTCAACCGCAACGGCAAGATCGCCATGAAGCTGGACGAGGAGGGCGATGAAATCCTCTCCGTCGAAACCTGTACCGATCAGGATGACGTGTTGCTAACGACGGCACTCGGCCAGTGCATCCGCTTCCCCGTCGACGATGTCCGCGTCTTCGCCGGCCGCAACTCGGTTGGCGTGCGCGGTATCAACATGGCGGATGGCGACCGCATTATCTCCATGACCATTGTGGGCCATGTGGAAGCTGAACCGTGGGAGCGTGCGGCCTACCTCAAGCGTTCGGCCACCGAGCGGCGTGCCGCCGGGGTCGATGAGGAAGATATCGCACTGGTTGGCGAGGAAGTCGCGGAAGAAGGCGAACTCACCGAAGAGCGTTATCAGGAACTGAAGGCACGCGAAGAATTCGTGCTGACCGTCTCTGAAAAAGGCTACGGCAAGCGTTCTTCGTCTTACGACTTCCGCACATCGGGTCGTGGCGGCAAGGGCATCCGCGCCACCGATACCTCGAAGACGACGGAAATCGGCGAACTCGTTGCGGCCTTCCCGGTGGACGAAGGCGACCAGATCATGCTGGTTTCCGATGGCGGCCAGCTGATCCGTGTGCCGGTAAACGGCATCCGTATCGCAAGCCGCGCCACCAAGGGCGTGACGATCTTCTCCACCGCCAAGGATGAGAAGGTGGTTTCCGTGGAACGTATCAACGAGCCTGAAGGCGACGAAGAGGCGGAAAACGGCAATGGCGAAGATGTGGCAGACACTCTGCCGGATACGCCAGAGGCACCGGAGAGCGAGGCGTAAGTCGCCTCGTTTCTTCATTGTCAATCAACAAAAACCCCGCGGCGCACAGGCTCCGCGGGGTTTTTCTTTGTCTCGTCCGGTTATGTTCGGTTTCTCAGCGGATCCGGATATGGACCGGTGCACGCCCGGAGCGGCGGCCGACATGAAGGTGGATATTGGCTTCCGGCTGATTGGCACGCCAGGCGCGGGCGCCGTGCGACAGAAGCAGGCTGACGAGATCACGCGTCTTTGCCTTGGAGCGGTTAAGACCGAGATCGGCAATACGCATTGCCGCCTCGTGAATGGGATGCAGAACCGACAGACTGCCTTGCCCGTTGCCAGACGCAATGTCCGAATAGTTCTCGTTAACTGCCATCTTGGAAAGCCTCGCTACACATTACACAATTCGAGGAGACAGGCGATGTTTCAACAAATAAGACACCGCCTGCACGAACGTCGATTACTGGAGTGACGCCCAGCAGCTGACGCCTTTCTTTTTCAATGCATTGCATGCATTTACCGCGGCGGCCTGGCCGTCGAAGCCGCCGAAGCGGGCGCGGTATACCTGGGAGCCTTCTCTGCTGAAGGCCACCGTGAAGGGTTTTGCGGACCGAAGGGCGGCGCCGCCTTTTTCCTGCGCATTCTGCAACAGGCCACGTGCCGAGTTTTCATCCGGCGATGCGCCAATCTGGATCACCCAGCCGCCCTGCGGAGCTTCAGCCTTTGCCGAAACGGAAGGGGTGGAGGGCACAGATGCCGGTGTGGACGCGGTGACGATATTGTCCACCTTGGTCGGGTTGGTAATCAACTTGCGGTCAGGCGCGACGGCTACCTGAGAAATAGGATCCTTGCCCTTCTGCCAGGTGGCGGCTTCCATGGCCTTTACGGCCGCATTGGAAGAGGAGCCTGCAAAGGCGGTAACCGGCGCGTCCTCGTAACGGGTCTGCGGTACGGGGCCGGCATGGGGCAGGCCGGAATCTGTCGCAGCGACAGCTGCGGACGGAGCCGCGACTGCCACAGGTGGAGCAGCAACAGCCACAGCGACTGGCTCTTCGACAGGTGCCGATCTCGTCTGCGCAATCAGGTTGCTGTTGCCGCTGCGGGAGGCCTGCGGCAGGTAGGTCGCAACAAGCTTGCGCATGGTGGCGTCACGGGCAGCGCTCGAGCGGCCGCCAAGAACGACGGCGACGATGGAGCGACCGTCTAGCTGTGCCGATGTTGCAAGATTGCTTCCGGCAGCACGGGTATAACCGGTCTTGATGCCATCTACGCCGCGCACGGTTCCCACGAGACGATTGTGGTTGCCGATGACCTGCTTGCCGAAATTGAAGGTGCGCGTGGAGAAGTAGCCGTAATATTGCGGGAAATGCTGGCGAAGGGCGATGCCAAGGCGGGCCTGGTCACGCGCCGTCGTCATCTGCGCCGTGTTTGGCAAGCCGTTGGCGTTACGATAGGTCGTGCGGGTCATGCCGAGCGCACGGGCCTTGGCGGTCATCATTCTGGCAAAACGGTCCTCGGAGCCGCCGATATATTCACCGAGTGCGGTGGCCATGTCGTTGGCGGAACGGGTGACGAGCGCAAGAATTGCCTGCTCGACCGTGATGCTGCCGCCGGCGCGCACGCCGAGCTTGGAAGGAGGCTCCTTGGCGGCGTTGGCCGAAACCGGCACCTTGGAATCGAGCGAAATGCGCCCGGAATTGAGCGCCTCGAATGTAAGATAAAGCGTCATCATCTTCGTCAGCGAGGCAGGATAGCGCAGGCCATCCGGATCTTCGCCGTAGAGAACCTTGCCGGTCTTGGCATCAATGACGATGCCCGCATATTTCGGGTCCGCCTGTGCGGTGCCAACGGATGTTGCGGCTATGAACGCCGCAGCAAGGGTCAACGCAACGAACCTTACCAAAGACGTCGCACCCGCTTTGCGCGAATCTGCCCCAAATAGACTTTTCAACACTGCTGAACTCTTCAATCGCATATTTTTGTTCCGCTCGGACGCGCCCCGCCCGAGTGCTCCGGGAAGAAACTTTATCGGGATGGCGTTACCAAGTGGTTTATGAAAGGTATCCACGCTCCATAAAATGCGACTTTTCGGGCGCAATCTGTCTCACGCCTTTTCACGGATTTCAGTCTTTTACGAGGCGCTGCTCGATGTAGCGTTTCACGCCTGCGTCGAGTTCTTTCCATTGTGGCAGCAAGGTTGCGGAGAATCGGTAGAACAGGCTGAGGTCCTGGCCGGCGTGGATATCCCTCTGGCAGTCGCTGCCCGTCGACGCCTACTGGGTTTGCGGCAGAAGGCAGCGCACGACATAGTCGCTTTCGCCCTCTCGCTGCCCGGTCAATATGACTTCCTTGCCGTAACCTGCGTCGGCACGCAGGCGGTGCAGTGTGACGCCGTGTTTCAGCGGCACAGGCTCTCCTTCCGTCAACCGGGCATAGATCGGCCCGAAACGGCCGGACATGTCCTCAGACATCGTGCTTTGCGATAGCTGGATGAAAATAAGCCCTGCTGCCTGCGCCGGATCATCGAAAACAGCGCGATTGGAGTCTTCATATCCCTTGAGATCCGGCCAGGTGAGATAAAGATCGGCCCGCTCTCGCTCTCCATCATGGCGGTCGGAAGGTACACGCAGCGTGTTTTTCGCAAGTTTCAGCCGGTCATTGCCGATTGTGATCTCCACCGCATCGGTTGCTGTTGTATGGCCCGCCTGAAGGATTCGCTCGCCGTACCATTTAACGCCGATATTAAGGGCAGCAACAAAGCATATAATAATGACGGCAATGATGACGGCGCGCCGTATCAGGGAGGATGAAAGCAGGGGGGCTTCGTTGTGCATGAGCTTCCGACTTGTTCTTGCCACTGGACGCGTTTTCTACACTGAAAACAGACGGGCAAAGCTTTAACCTGCGGCGATCGCCATTGAAATGCTGTTTTGCCGCTGCTACCTGATAGGGTGCAAGCAAAGGACGGCATATGGCAGCGCGCGATAGATATTCCCGGAAACTCGAATGTTCCAAATGCGGTCATCAGGGTTTTGCCGAGGTGTCGGAATCGGATGAGAAAGACCGCCGTAACCTTGATTTTCGCGTTGATGAAATGCCGCGTGGCTTCCGCACCGAGCGTGCCTCGGTCGATCCAACGGAATTCATGATCCGCTGCGGTCAGTGCGGTAACATATTCCGTTTCCTGCAAAAAACCGCCTATGCGCCGGGAGGCGAACCGCGCGTCAAGGCCTGAACGGAAGGTACCGGGATGACTGTACCGCAACAACCCAATGGGGTGCCGCCTAGGCGCAAGCCAATCTGGCCGTGGATCGTGCTGCTGGTGCTGACACTTTGCGCCATCTATTCCTACAATCGCGCCAACGAGATCATTATGGAGTTTTCCGACACGTTACCGCCGGCGCTGCTGAACCTTTTCGAGGATATTTTCCGGGGCGGTTTTCGGCACGGCGACGGCGGACCGAGCATCGGTGTCTGAACCATAAAGCAGGTGACGCACACCCAGCCTTTATCCGCCGGTCGCAGTTTTTCGGTAGTATAAAAGAAAAAAGCCCCGCAAACGGGCGGGGCAGGTTGATCGCTCGGGGAAAGTTGGGCAATGCCCGGGAGCGATGCGGCTATATAAATGACGATATTACTGACGCGATAGGCCACTTCCGTCCCAAACAGTACGGTGACGCATAAAATTTGCTCAAGCACGAAGAATTTAGGAATATCAACTGCCCAAATCTGTCAGGCAACTTGACAGGAGGTCGTTTTATTCTTCGATTGCCTCGAATTGCACATATTCGCGCCTAACATAACGGGACATGAGCAGACGCATGGATAAATCCGGAATCTTCTTCGTGGCGCTTTTATTGGTGCTTGTGGCAATCGTGCTGAGTCTGGCGCTATTCCACTCGCCTCAGCAAAGTCCGGCACTTCCTTCGGGCGAGGGGTCTCTGCTGCCGCCGGCAACGACACAAGGACAATGAGTTGCTGACGGATGCGAAGAGGCTGTGCGCGCGTGCGCCATCGGGATTGACGGCCTTTTTCAAAACGCTATAAAGCCTCACCACCGATGGATGGGTGTCCGAGTGGTTTAAGGAACCGGTCTTGAAAACCGGCGTGCGTGAGAGCGTACCGTGGGTTCGAATCCCACCCCATCTGCCACTTTTGTTTCGCATTTATCCCCAATGGTTCCCATAACGTTTCGTACTATCCCGATCATTTCCGGGTACCAAACCGGGGATCGATGGAGTGGTTGCGCTTACCGACACGACGATTCGAAAAGCTAGGGCGCAGACAAGCCTTAAAAGCTTTCTGACACTGACGGGCCGCACGTCTACATCACGAAAGCCGGCAGCAAAATTTTTCGGTACCGCTACGAGTATCTCGGCAAGGAAAAGACGCTCGTCATAGGTGATTATCCTAAGATGAGTTTGCTCGATGTACGGCGGGCGAGGGATGAGGCGCGGCGACTCCTCAAATCTGGCAAAGACCCGTCCGCACAGAAAAAGCTTGAAAAGGCGATCCAGCGCTCTGACACGGTAGCGACATTTGAAGTTGTGGCAAAGGAGTGATTCGACCTTGCCAGCACTGTTTGGGCGCCAGGCAGCTACGCCTTGGGCTGAATGGGACGATTTGGACGAGGACAATCCGGTTTGGCGCATCCCTGCGTCACGGATGAAGCTCAAGCTGGATCGGAAACAAAACGATTTTTACGATCACCTTGTGCCACTACCTCGGCAAGCGATGGAGATTATCTCTCTGTTGCGAAAGCTGACGGGCAAGGGCGAATTTGTCTTTCCGAATCCGCGGCGGCCGACGCAACCGATGTCCTTAAATGCCATGGGCTACTTCCTGAACCGGGCAGATTATTACGAAAAGCATGTGCCACATGGCTTTCGCGCATCGTTCTCGTCAATCCTGAATGAACGGTACCCGCAAGACCGCTATGTCATCGATTTGATGCTGGCCCACACATCGAAAGACAAGGTGGAAGCGGCCTACAATTGTGCGCTTCACATCGAGCGCCGAAAGGATCTGGCGCAGATCTACGCCGATCTGGTGCTGGAAGGCGTGCCGGCGCTCGAGGATTTCGTAAATGAGCCTGTCCGGATCAGTAAAAAAGGGCCGAACCCGGCCCCCTTGAGAAAGAAGCGGATAGCGGCTTAGCCGCCGGCCATCTCGTCCAGGCGGTCGAGGCGGGCTCGCATCTCATCGGTGAAGCGTTTCACTGTTTTCGCATCCACCGGCTGATTGTGATCTTTGGGCATGGTGAGCATGTCACCGGCCCACTTTGCGGCGTTCGTGGCGCTGTAGGCGCAGAGCTGGGCGAACTTCGCTTCGGTAAGCTGCTACTGACAGCGCTCACGCGGGCCATCTAGGAGTTAAAAGCGGGTAATCTAGCGACGTCAGAGCTAACGGGATGCTGCTCAGAAAGTCTTTTTGACAAGTAGCGCAAAATTACCCGCCCCCGAACCAATCTATAATCGAGATCCAAGCATGTGTAACCGATCAACAAACCTACCCAAGCCATAAAGACAGCGTTGACATCCAACTCCTCAAAAAGATAGCCACAAGTCAGCGTGACTGCGACGTAAAGAAAAAAACGAACCTTTCTAAAACGAAACACGATATACGCGACAGAGCTTACAACAAAAATACAAACCAATATGCCGGCAGTAAATGCAGTCGAAATAAAACCGTTATGAGGTGTGCCCAAGTTGCTGAACATCTTCATCTCGGCAACCCTGGCCATAAGTCCTACGCCAAAAGGATTGTTGAGAGCTACTTGGATGCCGTAGCCAAGCGATTCAAGTCGCTCAAAAATATTTGAGGTGGCGTTCTCATCCTCAATAAACCTTTTTGAAATTGCGTCATCGAGCCAATCAAATGCCCCAAAAGACAACATAACTGAAATAATTAAAGTTCCAATAATGGCATACACCAATGTCAAAGCCATTTTCCGGCTCGAAATAGAAGACGTGTACGACAGTAGTCCTATTAAAATCACTGTACCCAGCCCTGATCTATTTAATGTGGCCGTAAACGAGATGAGGTATACAGCTAAAAATGATGCAAATATAAAAAAGCTACGCCGCCTCTCTGCTAAATATGCCGCGGCGGTGGCTGCCAAGGCGAATACTGGACCAGCTTCATTTCCGTGCGTCCAAAGTCCGCCAGCTTTTTCGAAGCGCAGTAAAGGTGCATTATAGTCGCCGCTTGCTGCAGCATCAGCTACTGCCTGATAGTCAAAGATAAGGGCCAAACCAACCTTTGTAAGCGTGTATGGAGCGTACAAATCAACAAACAAAAATACCGTTGTCGCTACAAATCCCGCCAAAATCCCCCAGCAAAATAAATTTAGAGAGTCTTCCCGTAGTAATGCGAAAGTAAACGGGAGAAAATAAAGTATATATAAAAACGTGAAAACGGATGAATATAGCTCCCCATTGCCTCTATCGTTAAAAAAAGTCAGCGACATAAGGAGTGCAAAAATCACAGGAACAAGATGAATTAGGATAATTGCATAATTGAACATCCTAATATAAACTATATACAATATAGGTATTGTTGTTATAACGATCATGTCCGTCATTCGAAGAAACGGTAGCCCAAAGGCTGTCGGAATAACGTTACATTGCAACAAGAAACCAAAAACGAATATAAATAAACGTATCATTCCACGGGACACAACTATCCGCCCGGGATACATAGGTAGCGCTTCAATGAAACTGGGCAATTCATCGCGTTGCCGCTGTCTGTTTAGCTCTAGTCGCTGCACTTTGGAAAGCCTTCTACATAGATATTGTCGCTAGACTCACCAAGCTAAATCGGAAAACATTTCCTCTTTTTCATCTTCGCTTAAAGCACGATATTCGTAGTTGTTGGCGTCTCCCCGCCGCATAACCACATGTGAAAGTTTCTCACCAGCAACCGAGGTTACGGGAAAGAAAACGTGCGCGCGAACCCATTCATCTGGATCGCGCTTGGGCTTGTTACGTTTGAAGAATGCAGCTATCTCTAGGAACTTGACGTATAGTAGTGATGGCATAACTACCGAATTCATTTTTACCCCAATCTTTTTTCTTAAAATATAAAAAAAAACCTTTTTAGCCTAGGAATCGACCTTGATCAAGAACCTTCATGCTCTCAGGGCTTTGGCCGCACTGATGGTAGTTTATGTACACATCGTTCCGGATTTACGACGTGCATATCCCGATCTTCCAATCTTTGTCTCTGCAAATGCTGGCGTTGACATATTTTTTGTGCTGTCCGGCTTCCTTATGGTAACAAGCGTCGAGAAGGTAAAAACAACAATATTTGACTTCTATTTCAATAGATTGGCACGGATAGTGCCATTGTATTGGCTACTCAATCTGCTCATCTGTGCTGCATATCTTTTAGGTCTGCGGCCGATTGGCGTCACCACCCTTCCGCTAGATGACGTTGTCAAGTCCTTCTTGTTTCTACCGGTCTATAGAAATGGCGTCGAGTATCCTATTTTGTATGTAGGATGGACCTTGATTTACGAAATACTTTTCTATTTTGTATTTGGAATTTTCGTTTGGATAAAAGACAGATTTTCTGCATCGCTTTTCGTTACGCTGATATTAATAATTTTGGCCGCACTACATTTGGTTTTGAATGTTGAAGATTCCATATTCTTACGATTTTACACGAACCCGATTATACTAGACTTCGCGTTAGGAGTTTGGCTCGCACGCTTGTCCTTGGCATACGATTTCAGAAGTCTGCCAGCTTACTGCTTGATAGGAAGCATGTTAGCAGGGGCGGTACTCATTGCTCTACCCGATATTATTTCCCTTCCGTCGTACGAGGGGTTTACTAGGCCTGCAACTTGGGGGGTGGGAGGAAGTTTAGTAATTTTTGCGCTGTTGGGTTTAGAAAAACGAGGGATATCCGTGAATTACTCACCCGTGCTTACGATTGGCTCAGCGAGTTATGCAATATATCTCATCCATCCATTTGTGTTACAAATTGTCGCGAAGATGACATCGCACATCGTGGAATATCGCCCACTATTTTGCGTTATGACTGTGGTTGGTGGGATTGGGTTGACCCTTCTTATCAGCGTGCAAACATGGCAGCGGTTTGAAGTCCCCGCAAACAAAGTGTTGCGAAATTGGCTGGCGTCGAGAGCACTCCGAATAAACGCAAATGAGGTTTAGTCGCGGATAGGATCAAGCGCGAGTACGCAAATTCTCTTCGATACCGCGCGCGCAAGCGCTTGATTGGCCGCCGCACTTAGGTGCAAACCGTCTACCCATTTTTGAGGGATATCTGACATTGCTGCCGAGGCATCGACGAAAAACATATTCCGTTCACGCGCCGAACTCCGAACAACCTCGCGATACGCTTCTAAACCCGCGTCTACAGCGCCTGTGGCAATAGGGGGAGGCGTCACGAGAAGAACTTGCCCCCCCGTGAGTGTGCGGCGCTTGATTAACCGTTCTAAGTTTACTTTAAATTCTTCTGTTGTAAGCGACCTCTCCAGTTTCCCGAAGTTGCCGAAGTCGTTGGTCCCATACATCAAAACTGTCAGACTGGCAGTTTTCTTTGCCGCCCATCTTTTGATGCCGTCGACACTTCTGTCACCTGGGAAGCCATGATTAGTGACTTGCAAATCCTTTAGAATTTTGCCTACCTCTTCCGGAAAAGGAACTTTGCTTCTTCGTGGCCATGCGCCGTTGATTTTTGGCTCACCCGCAATTTCGCTTTCATCAAAGCCATAGGTTAAGCTATCTCCTTCAAAAACGATTTCTGAATTGGGCGTGACAATAATTTGGTCAGATAAACACGTTCCATTACTAGGGCTGGCGAAGATTAGCAGAGCGACCAGGCAGCCTGGAAATGCGAAGTGGGAAAAAGACTTTGTCAGCATTAATTTTCTCGTGAGATATATTTTTGTAACGATATTCTGAGGACTTCATATTATGATAATGAATTTGCAAGTTTTAAGAGCATTGGCGGCTTTTCTGGTTTTTTTTCATCATTTTATTCCCAATATAGATCGAGTTTTTCCAGGGGCAAAAGCCTATGAATTCGGAGCTGCTGGGGTGGACATTTTTTTTGTCCTCAGTGGGTTCATCATGGTGTTAACAACGTTCGATAGAGATGGTGACCCAGCGAAGTTCTTCGTTAATCGAATTGTCCGTATCGTACCTATATACTGGATAATGACATTAGCTATCGTTGCCCTGTTCTTGATCGGGTTTCGCCCCATTGGCGTGCTCGATCTGGAAATAAGCTACATTTGGAAATCACTTTTATTTATCCCGTTTACTCGCAACGGCCTGTGGGAGCCAATATTATCTGTTGGTTGGACGCTGAATTTTGAAATGTTTTTTTATACGCTATTTGCGTTGCTGCTTATTTTGCCTAATTTTAGACTTAGAATATCTCTTCTGGTAGCAATTTTAACGTTTTTCGTTGGTGCTGGAATGGTTTTCCCGCTGAACTCTTACCTCGAATATTATGCCAGCCCCGTAATATTGGATTTTGCTTTTGGAGCAGGATTTGGAGCTTACTATGTTTCGAAACGCGCTAGTTCTCTCTCAGGAAAAAAAGTCGGCGCGTGGCTTCTAATAGCCGCAGGAGCACTTCTTATTGCCGCAACAGGCAGCGGACTGGGGCTTAGCTCAAGTAGTAATATATTGCGCCCAATGACTTGGGGCTTGGCTGGCGTATTGCTGATTTACGGCTGCGTGCTTCTCGAGGAACTTGGCTTGGTTGCACGAAACAGATTTTTGATTCAACTTGGAAACGCGAGCTACTCGATATATCTCGTTCATAATCTGATGATTCAGGTTTCCGTAAAAGCGGTAGGTGTATTTTTTACGCCCGGTTTGGTTGCGCTAGTGATAATGGTTTTGTGCGCTTTGGCGATGACAACGATATTTGGTTTGGCCTCGTATAAATTCATTGAGTATCCAATAAACCAAAGTTATCGTCGACTAACTATTAAGCCGCAAAAGATGGAATCGATGGCAGGATCGCGACTGTAGTAAGTATCGATATGCCGGTTTGCGCTAAGACGCGGACTCACTAGCTGACGCGAGATCCTCGTCGCGGCAAGTTTGAGCCCGGCAAGGTAATTATCTGCACGTATGTCGTATCGCGTTGCCAGACCACGCGTCTGTTTGATGCGATTGAAGAAACACTCCACCAGTTTGCGTTGGCGATATACCCAGCGGCTGAAACTGGAGGTCTGTTTGCGGTTGGCTTTGGCGGGGATATTGCCCAGCACTTACGTTGCTTGGCAAAGTTACGGATCGCGTCGTTGTCATAGGCCTTGTCGGCAAGTAGCGCCGAACCAGGCTTAATGTCACTCAGCAGCTTTTCGGCCATGGGAGCATCCGCAGCCTGACCCGCGCTCAATTCCAGTCGAACAGGCAAACCATCAGCATCAACGAGCGCGTGGATTTTTGTCGTCAGGCCGCCACGCGAACGTCCTATGCAAGGATCGGCAGATCCCCCTTTTCTGCGCTGGCACCATGCTTGTTAACGCGCACACAGGGGGAATCGATCATGACGATCTCTCCGGCATAATGCCTTGAAACAGCACCGAGAAGACGATCCCAGACGCCCACCTTGCGCCACCGCGAGAAGCGATTGTGTAGCGTCTGCGCGGACCGTAGCGCTCCGGTACATCACGCCAGGATGAGCCGGTCCGAAAGTGCCAAAGGATACAATTGATCATCCGGCGGTCTTCTACTCGCGCAACTCCACGGCTATTGGTCGGCAACACCTGGAGTGCCCCCGTTTCGCCAGACAGTCGGAAGGCTGAAAAGGCTTCCTTAAAACTGAAAATATTCCCGGGTATAAAACCGGGTACATTTCAAAATGACCAAAAAATTGTGGAGCCAATTTCAACGTAATAGGGGCTTGAACGTTACAGACACCCCATCTGCCATAAAATTCCAAACAGACAGTTTGAAATTAAGAGAACCGTCAGCGTTAGCGACGCGTGGTGCTTTTAGCTTGGAAATTTCTTGTATCACCGAAATGAAGAAACCCGCCTTTCGGCGGGTTCCGTTGATTAATGTATTAGAGTTCAGGACAGCCGCGTTCGTTCGCGAATGTGATGCGCTCCGGTCCTCGGCGGGTGAAGCCCTGGACGACGACGCGACCGGGGGTGACGCGTACGATTTCGGGGTCGCGCAGGCCTGCCTCGCGGGCGGCGGCGCGGGCTTCGCGTTCGCCGCAGCCACGCATGCGCGGAGGTCCTCGTCGGTCCATGTCGCGGTCGCGATCACGTATAACCGGGCGAACGCCGTCTGGGCCGATCCGCAGCTCCATGTCCTGCGCACTTGCGTGAATAGGGGCGGCAATGGACACCAACGCGATGCCGAGTGCCAGGCCGGCGGTTTTTATTGACTTGATCATGTTCCCTCACTCAGCCGAAAACCGGCGGAAGCTCGTGTGTTTGCGAGGAGAAAACGCGGTCGGGCTTCGTTTGTTCCTTGAGCAGGAGACATCTCAAGACGGCGCGTTTACAGGCGCATCAGGCTTCCCGTACTGCGGAAAAGACATAAATCGTTAACCACGTTCATTACAATTTTATCGAATTTGCAGAAGTCGTTCGCATTTTTGCCACGTTATGCACAAGATTAAGCGACTGTTAGGTGCTTCGATGGCAGGGGCATGCATCGAGGCAAATGAGGGTGCGGTTCTTCGAGCCTGCAAGCAGCGTGGGGCAGACGATTTGAAATCTACGGTCAAGAAACTCGGCATCAACGCCAGATCGGGCGTGAAGTGGCTTGCAATTTCCGTGCTTTGCGCCGCGACAGCCTCGTGTTCCACCACCTCTGAGACCAAACCGAAGCAGAAGCGCAGCAAGGAATATTTCTCCGAATCGGAATATGGCGTCAAAGCCAGCCCGCGCGTGGCCGACGGCCAGAATATTCCCAAGGGCGGCGGGCGCGAGCTTCTCGGCAATGCCTATACCGTCAAGGGCCGACGTTATTTTCCGAAGGAAGAGCCGGGTTACAACAAGACCGGTCTTGCCTCCTGGTATGGTTCCGCCTTCCACGGCCGCCTGACGGCAAATGGCGAGGTCTATGACAAGGAACATCTTTCCGCTGCGCATCCGACATTTCCGCTGCCGAGCTATGCGCGCATCACCAATATGGAAAACGGTGCATCGGTTCTGGTGCGCGTCAACGATCGCGGACCCTTCCATGAAGGTCGCCTGATCGACGTTTCCAGCAAGACCGCAGATCTTCTCGACATGAAAGGCACTGGAACGGCGAATGTGCGGGTGCAATATGCAGGCCGCGCGCCGCTTGATGGGCACGACATGCCTTATCTGATGGCGTCCTATGTTCCGAAGGGCTCTCGTTCTCCGGGTGTTGCGCCGGAAGGGCAGATCGCGACTGGTGTCATGGTGGCTTCGGCTTCGCCGAATTTCGTGCCGGCCCCGACATCCAACCCGAATTACGGTGCTTCGACGCAGACGGCGCTGGTTGGTACCAAAAAGAATGCAGCGCTCCAGGCCATGCCGCTGGTCAACAGCCCCGCACCGGCCTTCGAACAATTTGCAATCCTGCCGGAAATCGGTCCGTTCCTGGCGGAACGCCCGGAAGGCAATTTCACGCGTGAGCCGGCAGCACCTGGCGGCAACTATCTGCGCGTGCCAACGCCGTCGTCCAAATATGCAGCGGCTTATTCCGAGGAATCCTCTGCTGTTTCGAGAACCTCACGTGCGTTCGACAGCGTGCTCGTCGATCGCGGAGCGCTCAATGAGGATTCCATACTTGCCCATGTGAAGCGTCAGCAGGCGAAGACGCGCTGACGGGTTGAAGAGTTTATGGCTGACTTGCGTTTTCGTCGCGAGCGGCGGGTTGCGGCAGGGAAAGCTGGGCGGTTTCATGCACAAGGCCATTCATCGTTCTTTTCTCCCGGTCGCGGCAGCGCTCGCATTTGCGTTTTTCGGTAACGGTCCGGCGCAGGCGCAAACGCAAACAGCACCTTTCATCGCCAAGGCAGAACAGGCCTATATGATCGATGCCGAAACCGGCACGGTGCTGCTTTCCCAGAATGAAAATCAATCCTTTCCGCCCGCTTCGCTTGCCAAGCTGATGACTGTGGAGGTGGTGCTGGATGCGCTGGCCAAAGGGCAGGTGACGCCCGAGACAGCTTATCCCGTTTCTGAATATGCCTGGCGCACGGGTGGTGCGCCGTCGCGGACCTCGACCATGTTTGCAGCGCTGAAATCTTCCGTCAGCGTCAACGATCTTCTGACTGGAATTATTGTGCAGAACGCCAATGATGGCTGCATCATTGTCGCCGAAGGCATGGCAGGGTTCGACTCCGCTTTCGCCAAGCGCATGACGATGAGAGCCGGCGAACTCGGCATGAACCGCAGTGTCTTTGCCAATTCGACGGGTCTTCCCGATCCGGGCAACCAGACGACCGCGAAGGATATGGTGCTTCTCGCCCAGCATCTGCGCGATTCCTATCCCGATCGCTATGGGCTTTTCACCAAGCCGGATTTCGAATGGAACCGGATTTTCCAGCGCAACAAGAACTCGCTGCTGGGTAACGGCATAGACGGTCTCGGGCTTGGTTTTGCGGAAGGCAGCGGTTTCGCGGCAGTCGTTTCGGCAGAGCGGGAAGGGCGCCGGGTCTATCTGGCGCTTGGCGGCATCGCTGACGACAAGACGCGGCAGGACGAAGCCCGCCGGGTGGTTGACTGGGGGCTGACGGCCTTCGAAAAACGCCATCTTTTTGCAAAGGACGAAGCCGTCGGTTCGGTCAGCGTCTACGGTGGCGATGTCTCGCATATAGACCTGTCGCCCCGGGAAGATGTCAGCGTGCTGGTACCGGTCAATAATCCCGAGCGTATTTCCGGGCGGATCGTCTATCGCTGGCCGCTCAATGCTCCGCTCGACACTGGTGCGAATGTCGGAACACTCAAGGTTTTTTCGGGCGAAAGGCTGTTGCGGGAAGTGCCGCTTTATACGAGAACGGCAGTCGGCAAGGGCACGTTGACCCAGAATGCAGCCGGGGCGCTCAAGGAATTGCTGCTGTTCTGGCTCTGATGCCTATCCCGCAAGCCGCAACTTTCCCTATGCTTTTGTTCAGACACCGGATTTTCTGAAAAGCGCTTCACACTTTTCGGTTCGATGCTGTAAACAGGCATTTCGATATTTCTGAGAATTCCTCACAGGACGTGACATTGGCCGAAAAGACCGGATTGTTCATCAGCTTCGAGGGCGGCGAAGGCGCTGGCAAGTCGACGCAGATTCGCACGCTTGCCGAGGCGCTTCGCGACCGTGGTTTCGATGTGATCGTGACCCGTGAGCCGGGCGGTTCGCCGGGGGCGGAGGCCGTTCGCCATGTTCTGCTGTCGGGTGCTGCCGAATCCTTCGGCGTGCGCATGGAGGCAATCCTGTTTGCGGCAGCGCGCAACGACCATGTCGAGGAGGTCATTCGCCCGGCACTGGAACGTGGCGCAATTGTGCTTTGTGACCGGTTTCTTGATTCCTCACGTGTCTATCAGGGTACGACCGGCAATCTGGAGCCGGATTTCATCGAGACGCTGCAACGCGTTGCTATTGATGGCGTCGTACCGGAACTGACGTTGATCTTCGATATCGCCGCCGAAAAGGGCCTTGCCCGGGCCAGAAAGCGTGCGGATGAGGGTGCCGCACCGGACCGTTTCGAAAAAGAGGAAATCGAGACCCACGAGAAGCGGCGTGAAGCCTATCTGGATATTGCGCTTGCCGAGCCGCGTCGTTGTCGGATCGTCAATGCCGATCAGCCGGAAGAAAAGGTGACGGAAGACGTCATGTCATTTGTCGAGCCTTTGCTCGAGCGGCTGGAGACTGCGGCGGGCACGGCGCATGAGTGAGGTTCAGGGCGTTCTCGACGGCGCAATTGCGCCGCAGCAGAACACGAAGCTTTTCGGCCATGGCGAAGCGGAGGCGTTTCTTGCGCAGTCCTATCGCTCCGGCAAGGGCCACCATGCGATCCTGATCGAAGGCCCTGAAGGCATTGGTAAGGCAACACTCGCTTTCCGTTTCGCCAACCACGTACTTACCCATCCCGATCCAGCCACAGCACCGGATTTCCTGGCCGATCCCGATACGGAATCGCTTGTCAGTCGGCAGATCACCTCCGGTGCGTCGCATAATCTGCTGCATCTGACCCGCCCGGCGGATGAAAAGACCGGCCGCGTGAAATCCGCCATCAGGGTGGATGAGGTGCGGCGGGCAGGGCACTTCTTCTCGCAGACCTCGGGCACAGGCAATTGGCGTATCGTCATCATCGATCCGGCTGACGATCTAAACCGCAATGCCGCAAACGCCATTCTGAAAATACTGGAAGAGCCGCCAAAGCGGGCGATGTTCCTCGTTTTGTCGCATGCGCCGGGCAAATTGCTGCCGACCATCCGCTCGCGCTGCATGCCGCTCCGGCTGCTGCCGCTTTCGGATGCGGATATGGTGCAGTCGCTCGATCATCTCGGTATCAGCACGGCTGGCGAAAAGCGGGATGCGTTGCTTTCCGCCTCCAAGGGCAGCGTCGCGCAGGCGTTAAAACTGATGAATTACGGCGGCTCCGACATTGTGGAGGCGCTCGCCTCCGTCATGACGGCCGAAGGGCCCGGTGCACGCAAGCAGATGCACAAGCTTGCCGAAGTTCTGGCACAGAAGGATGGCGATATCGTTCTCGGCTTCTTCATGGAGCACGTGACGGAGGAGTTGATGGCGCGTGCAAGAGCGGCGGCGATGGCCGGTGATATCGCGGCGGCAGAGAAACATGCGCGCCTTTCGTCGACGCTTTCGGAACGAATTACCGTGGCGCAGGCCTATAATCTCGACAAGAAGCAGATGGTGCTTTCCATTCTGGAAGATGTTCGCGGCGTGTGAGACCCAAGAGATCGTACGGAACGTACGCTTTTGCTTTCGCTGTTGCGAACAATCGTTTAAGAGCGGTCTATCCAAAAAACAGCCTGTAAAGTCGATAGACCGTCATGACAGACAAGACACCCTTCTACATCACCACCGCGATCTCCTATCCTAACGGCAAGCCGCATATCGGCCATGCCTACGAGCTGATTGCGACGGATGCCATGGCACGCTTTCAGCGCCTGGATGGAATGGATGTTTTCTTTCTGACCGGCACCGACGAACACGGCCAGAAGATGCAGCAGACAGCGCGGGCGGAAGGCATTTCGCCGGAAGAGCTGGCGCAGCGCAATTCCGACCAGTTCCGCGAGATGGGCAAGCTGCTCAACGCCTCGAACGACGATTTCATCCGCACCACGGAAGAACGTCACCACGAGACCTCGCGCAATATCTGGAACCTGATGGCCGACAGCGGCGACATCTACAAGGACAGCTATGCCGGCTGGTATTCAGTGCGCGACGAGGCCTACTACGGCGAGGATGAGACGGAAGTGCGCGCCGACGGCGTTCGCTATGGGCCGCAGGGCACGCCCGTCGAATGGGTCGAGGAGGAGAGCTATTTCTTCAAGCTCTCCGAATATCAGGACAAGCTGCTGAAGCTCTACGAGGACAACCCGGATTTCATCGGTCCCGCTGAGCGTCGAAACGAGATCATCTCCTTCGTCAAATCCGGCCTCAAGGATCTGTCGATTTCCCGCACGACATTCGACTGGGGCATCAAGGTTCCTGATGATCCGAAGCACGTCATGTATGTCTGGGTCGATGCGTTGACCAACTACATTACCGCTACGGGTTACATCGAAGACAAGAACGGTCCGCGCGCAAAATATTGGCCGGCCGACGTGCATATCATCGGCAAGGACATCATTCGCTTCCACGCGGTCTATTGGCCGGCCTTCCTGATGAGCGCCAAGCTGCCGCTGCCCAAGCGGGTTTATGCGCACGGCTTCCTGCTTAACAAGGGCGAGAAGATGTCTAAGTCGCTCGGCAACGTCGTCGATCCGGTCAATCTGGTCAACCATTTCGGTCTCGATCAGGTCCGCTATTTCTTCATGCGCGAAGTCTCCTTCGGCCAGGACGGCAGCTATAGCGAAGAGGGTATCGCCACCCGCATCAACGCAGATCTTGCCAATGGCATCGGCAATCTGGCCAGCCGCTCGCTGTCGATGATCGTCAAGAATTGTGACGGACAGATCCCGACGCCCGGGCCGTTGACCGATGAAGACAAGGCGATGCTCGCCTCCGCCGACGGGCTTCTGGCACTCTGCCGTGAGGAGATGGGCAAGCAGCTCATCCATCGCGCGCTTGCGGCCATCATCGCCGTCGTTTCGGAAACCGACCGCTATTTCGCGTCGCAGGAGCCGTGGGCTCTGAAGAAGACCGACCCAGAACGCATGGGCACCGTTCTTTACGTGACGGCGGAAGTCGTCCGCCAGATCGGTATTCTGTTGCAGCCCTTCATGCCGGGATCCTGCGAGAAGCTACTCGATCTCGTTGCTGCCCCTGCCGACAAACGGGATTTTGCCGCACTAGGCGAAGCCGGACGTCTGGTTCCGGGAACGCCGCTTGAGGCACCGAAGCCGGTCTTCCCGCGTTACGTCGCACCGGAAGAGTGAAGACGACGACCATGCTGATCGATACGCATTGCCATCTGGATTTTCCCGATTTCGAGGCTGAGCGCGACGATATCATCGCCCGCGCCCATGCTTCCGGCGTTGCCCAGATGGTGACGATCTCGACCCGGGTGCGCCGTCTGCCCGAGCTTCTGAAGATTGCGGAAAAATACCCGTCGGTTTTCTGCTCGGTCGGCACGCATCCGAACAATGCCGACGAAGAACTCGACATTTCGGCCGACGAGCTTGTGCGGCTTGCCGAGAGTCACGACAAGATCGTGGCGATCGGCGAGGCGGGGCTGGATTATTTCTACGACACGCAAAAGCCGGAAGACCAGAAGACCGGCCTCGTTCGCCACATCGAGGCGGCGCGGAGAACCAAGCTTCCGCTCGTCATCCACAGCCGCAGCGCTGATGAGGACATGGCTGCGATTCTGCGTGAAGAAAGCGACAAGGGTGCTTTTCCCTTTATTCTGCACTGCTTTTCCGCAGGTCCCGATCTCGCCAAAACCGGCGTCGAACTTGGCGGTTACGTATCCTTTTCCGGCATTCTGACGTTCCCGAAATCGCAGGATATCCGCGATATTGCCGCCACCGTGCCGCTCAACCGTGTGCTGGTGGAAACGGATGCGCCTTATCTCGCGCCCAAGCGTTGGCGCGGCAAGCGCAATGAGCCTTCTTATGTGGTGAACACGGCGGAAGTGCTTGCCGAGGTACATGGCATCTCGTTCGAGCGCATGGCCGAAATCACCACCGAGAATGCTTTCCGCTGCTTTTCGAAGATGACAAGGGTGTAGGCGTGGCAATCTACCGTCGCCGCTTTACGGTTCTCGGATGTGCGTCGTCTCCCGGCGTACCTCGCATCAACGGCGACTGGGGCGCCTGCGATCCTGAAAACCCCAGAAATCGGCGTACTCGTGCGGCCTTCATGGTGGAGCAGATCGGACCCGATGGCGGTAAGACCACCGTCGTCATCGACACTGGGCCTGATTTTCGCGAGCAGATGATTGCCGCCAAAGTGGAGGCCGTTGATGCGGTTCTATACACTCATGCCCACGCCGACCATTTGCACGGTATTGACGATCTGCGCATCTATTTCGCCATTCAGCAGAGCCGCATTCCCATCTATGCCGATCCAGTCACAATGGCGCGCATCTGGGATGGTTTTGCCTATTGCCTGGAAACGCCTCCGGGCAGCAATTATCCGCCGATCGTCGAGCCGAGGATCATCGCCGATATCGACGCGACCGTGATCATCGACGGGGCAGGCGGGGCGATACCTTTCAACGTGCACATGCAGCAGCATGGTGACGTGCACTCGCTCGGCTTTCGGATTGGCGATGTTGCCTATTGCACCGATGTCAGCGATTTTCCGACCGAAAGCGTGCCCAAGCTTGCCGGTCTCGACGTCCTCGTCATCGATGCGCTGCAGCACCGTTATCATCCCAGCCATCTCTCGCTCGAACAGGCGCTCGGCTGGATCGATAGATTTGCACCCAAAAGGGCGATCTTGACCCATATGCACATTCCGCTCGATTATGACACGGTGATGCGCGAAACGCCTGATCATGTTGAACCGGCTTACGACCAGATGCGTTTCGAAGTCGAACTCGAGATTGAAGCGCCCTAATACCGCCTGAAAAGGAACAGCATGTCGACCCGGCCTTTCCGTGCACCCAGTATGGCGAGCTTCTTCGACAATCTGCGCTCCAGTCGCCTGCGGGCGATGTTCCGGCGCGGCGAGCTGGGGCTGGTGGCTCTCGCCGTCCTCATCGGCATAGCGGCCGGCCTTCTGGTGGCGCTGATTGGCGGATTGAGTACGGCCCTTCATGTGCTGGTCTTCGGTGTCGAGCGGCTGAGCAGCAGTGAACTCTCCGGCTGGATCGTGCTTGCCGGGCCGGTCATTGGCGGCATCGTACTCGGCCTGATCCTCTTCATTCTTTCGAAAACCCGCAAAAAGCCGATGGTCGACCCTATCGAGGCAAATGCGCTGCATGGCGGACGCCTTTCGCTGACGGACAGCATCATCGTCTGCGTGCAGAACATCGTCTCAAACGGTTTCGGCGCATCTGTCGGGCTTGAGGCAGGCTATACGCAGATCGCCAGCGGTGTGGCCTCCAAGATCGGTATCAAGCTGAAGCTGAGACGAGGAGACATGCGCATCCTCGTCGGCTGTGGTGCTGCTGGTGCCATTGCCGCTGCCTTCAACGCGCCTCTGACCGGGGCATTCTATGCCATAGAACTCATCATCGGCACCTATACCGTCGTGACACTCGCGCCGCTCATTGTCTCGGCGCTGGTGGCCAGCATCGTGGCAGGGCTTATCGGCGGACATGGCCTGTCCATCGATATCTATGATGCCAGCCGTGTGACGCCGCCGGATTATGTACCTGCCATCTTTCTCGGCGTGGTATGTGCGTTTATCGGCATCGTGCTGATGCAGACGGTCTCCCTTATCGAGGAAACGGCCCGCAAAAGCGCCATTCCCGGCTGGCTGCGTCCAACAATCGGTGGCGTGGCGGTGGGCGCACTTGCGCTGATTTCACCGCAGGTCCTGTCGAGCGGCCACGGTGCGCTCCATCTCAACATCGATGCCGATCTGACGATATACGGGCTGGCCGGGCTTTTCCTGCTGAAGGCTGCGGCGAGCGCGATTTCCATCGGCTCGAATTTCCGCGGCGGTCTGTTTTTTGCCTCGCTGTTCATGGGGTCGCTGGTCGGCAAGATTTTCGCACTCTGCGCACCCTATATCGGCTATGGCTCGACAGCACCCGTGGTCTACGCCGTGGTCGGCATGAGTGCTTTTGCCGCCGCCATTATCGGCGGTCCTCTGACGATGACGTTTCTGGCGCTGGAACTGACCGGAGACTTCCAGATCACGGCTTTGGTGCTCGCGGCCGTCATCACGACATCGCTCGTGGTACGCACCACCTTCGGTTACTCCTTCGCCACCTGGCGCTTTCACCTGCGGGGCGAAAGCATTCGCAGCGCCCACGATATCGGCTGGATCCGCGACCTGACGGTGGGCAAGATGATGCGCGCCGATATTCGCAAGGCCAATGTCAGCATGGGTCTTCCCGCGTTCAAGGAGAAGTTTCCGCTAGGCTCGACGCAGCGGGTTATCATGACACATGATGACGGGCGTTATGCCGGCATGGTCCTCGTGCCGGAAATCTACGCCGATCCGATGGATCGCGATCCCTCGAAGATCAGCCTCGAGACCTACCTCAATTACAAGAACGACGTGCTGCTGCCGGCGATGAACGCACGTCAGGCGGCGGCAGCCTTCGATGCTACCGAAAGCGAAGCTCTGGTTGTCGTCAACGACAAGATCGAAAACCGACCCGTGGGCCTGCTGACGGAAAGCCATACGCTGAGGCGGTATAGCGAAGAGCTCGAGCAAAGGCGCCGGGAGGCATCAGGAGAGTTATAAATCACATCAGGAAACTGCGCTTATATGTTGAAATAAATAGTTTTATCGCGGTTTACATCTTGGCAAACAGACTTGTGATTTTCCAGTGATGTCGCATGGGCTAACTTGGCATCACATTGTGAAGCAAGCTGTCATTCGCCGCAGCGGATGCGATTTGAGTAGTCAAAGGAATAGACCATGGATGGCGGCAACTTCGATCTCAAGGAGGAAATCCGCGATTATTGGTCGAAAAGATCAGAGACTTTCGATCTGGCCTTTGGACACAAGATAGCAGCCGGCGCCGAGGCCAATGCATGGCAGAAGCCGATCCGCGACCTGGTGGGACCTGAGCCGAAACATATCCTTGAACTGGCCTGTGGCACCGGCGAGGTGACGCGGCTTATTCATGATCTCGGCCACGAGGTCACGGCACTCGACTTTTCAGAAGCGATGTTATCCGTAGCGCGCGCCAAACATGCGGGAAAACCAAGGCTACGTTTCGTGATGGCGGATGCCGAAAACACCATGGAGCCGGATGCGTCCTATGATGCGATCATTTGCAGGCATCTGGTCTGGACACTGACGCAGCCTGAGGAGACCTTCCGCGAGTGGTTCAGGCTGCTTCGTCCGGGCGGTCGGCTCCTGTTTTTCGATGGTGACTGGGCAACGCCAAAACCGGCAGGGCGTCTTGCCAGCCTTTTGATCCGGCTCATCGATCTTTCGGTGGGGGCCGACAAGAATTACGATGGCGCCCAAAGCAGCCATCATGCCGCAATCATGAAGGCGCTTCCGTTCGGGCAGGGGTTGCGCCCGCAGATGCTGACGCCGCTCCTGATCGCCGCCGGCTTTACCGGCATCGAACTGCACTCACATGCCCCGATTGCGAGAGCGCAGCGGAAAAACACCAACCTGCGCAACAGGCTGCGAACTTTCGTCTACCGTCGTTTCATCCTGACCTGCCGCCGTCCTTGAAACGGGAATGGTAAAGGGAAACGGGAAAGGTGATGGCCGAGTGTGAAATCACACAACCAAGAACTCAGCGGTTTTTTACAATTGCACCACCCGAGAAATGGTCGCGGTACCAGGGCAGAAACCATATTGCGAGCGGGCCGAAGACCATGCGATAGAGCGCTTGCGTAAAGGTCAGTCTTTCGCCGGTGCGCCGGACGACCTTTAATCGCATTAGCAGTTTTCCGGGAGTTGCCATGAAGGCGCTGCTTTCGAAGGCCGGGAAATAGCAAAACAACACGGATGCCAGCCATAAAAGCGTTACGCCCATCAGAGGTGTCGGCGGTTGCCCCGCTGGAGCGTCCATATACTGCGGTAGCCACTCTGCGGCGATGAATGTCGGTGCAAACGCCACACTGATGAGCAAGATGAGATCGACTATTCCTGCGACGATGCGTTTGAAGATCATGTTTCATCCCTGGACGTGAATCTGACTCGAATAAGATGATTGTACAAGCTATCTACAGAAAACACCCGAAAGCGCTGTCATTCTTTCCAAGCGCCTCTGACGCAAGGAAACGAGCTACATGACTGCTCCACTCGTCATCTACGCGGATGGTTCATACGACCCCCTTGCATTATCGGGAAGCTGGGCATTCATCGTGTTTGAAACCGAGCGGCAGATCCATGCTGCGCGAGGAACGGAAATCGGACTTACGAACAATTCGTTTGAAGTCATGGCGGTCATGAATGCACTTTTATGGCTCGATGCACAGGCTCCAGGCCGGCCAGCCAAGCTCTGGACAGACTCCGCTCACGTGATGGAAGGTTGCCATCGCTGGCGCGAAATCTGGCGGAGCAACGGGTGGAAGCGCATCAATCCAGATTCGCGAAAACGCAAACGACAGATACCAGATGGCGGTCTGTGGCAGAATGTGGATCGTTTGCTCCTTTGTAATCCGAACGTCGAGATAGCGTGGTGCAAGGGACATTCCGGTATAGCCGGGAACGATCTCGCGGATGCTTTGGCCCGTACCAAGATGGTGGATGGGGGCAATTAGTCTCACGCCAACCGGTCTATAGACGCACGCCAGCAGCTTGTTCTTGTTGAAGTAGCGGAGCCTCAAGCTGTCCGCACATGAACAAAATTGGGGCGTTATCAGCCCTGCAATCCACGCCAATATGGTGCCGCTGTTCCTCCTTAAATTGCCGCCCCATCTCTCCGCCAAGGCTCGGCAATTCGTTGTGGCAACGAGAGCATAAAAAATCCCAGCTGGGTTGACTCATTTATGAAACCGGTTACATTCCCTCATGTAAACGGTTTCATCGGTTAAAAACCGTGCTTGGAGGAGCAAATTTTCATGTTTAAACATTTGATGGCTGCCGCCGCTATGGTGCTGGCGGCGGGCACGTCCGTGCATGCTCAGGAACAGAGCTTCAAGATCGGTCTTTCCAATTCTTTCGTCGGCAGCGAGTGGCGCACGCAGATGATCGAGGAAGCCCAGGCTGCCGCAAAGGCGTGGGGCGAAAAGGGCGTGAAGGTCGAAGTCGTCGTTCAGAGCGGTAATGTCGATGTGCAGGGACAGATCGGCCATATCCGCAATTTTATGAACCAGGGCGTTGATGCGATCCTCATCAATCCCGGCAGCCCGACGGCCTTTGATCCGATCTTCGCTCAGGCGAAGGCACGCAACATCCTCGTCATCGCAACCGACGCGGAAGTGTCCTCTAAGGACGCGATCTATGTCGGCATCGACCAGAAGGCCTGGGCGGCACAGTCCGCACAGTGGCTTGCGGATTCGCTGAAGGGCAAGGGAAGCGTCGTCGCGATCAACGGTATCGCCGGCAATCCCGCCAACGAAGCCCGCGTCGCCGGTTACCGCGAAGTGTTCAAGAAATATCCTGATATCAAGGTGCTGAACGAAGCCAATGCGAGCTGGGATCAGGCGCAGGGCCAGCAGGCGATGCAGAACCTTCTCGCCACCTATCCCGATATCAGCGGTGTGTGGGTACAAGACGGCATGGCCGATGGCGCATGGCGCGCAATCGAAGCCGCCGGCAAGACCAAGGACATCGCCGCGACAGGTGAAATCCGCAAGGACTTCATGACGCGCTGGGAGAAGGAAAAGTTCAACTCCGGCGCCTCCGTCAATCCTCCGGGTGTCATGGCCAGCGCGCTCAACGTTGCGGTTCTGAAGCTGCAGGGCAAGGAATTCAAGGACGGCATTTTCGGCGGTACCTACGGAAACGCCATCTATATTCCGATCCCCTTCGTCAGCAACGACAACCTCGCGGACAACATCAAGTCGGCCGAAGGTAAGCCGGGCTATTGGTCTGTCACGGCAACCGTGACGCCGGAACAGGCTGGCGAGTTCTTCAAGTAAGATCAGTCTCGGGCTGGCCGCAAACGCCAGCCCGAAACCTGAAATTCGAATGTGGACCGCGTATTGCGCGCGTCCGCCAGTGACGAAGCACAATGACAAGTAAAATTCGGGGACATGCGATGGCGAACGCTCTGGAAGCGGCCGGCATACAGAAGAATTTTGGCGCCGTGCGTGCGCTTTCCGACGGCAGGCTGACCGTTGGTCGCGGTGAAATTCACGCGCTGCTGGGCGCAAATGGTTGCGGCAAGAGCACGCTCTGCAAGATCGTTGCAGGTGCGGTCGCGCCGACCAGCGGCACCATCCGGTTCAACGGCGAAAACGTGCGCTTCAAAAGCCCGCGTGACGCCGAAAATGCCGGCATTGCGCTGTTTTATCAGGAGCTAAGCCTCATTCCGCAGCTTTCCGTCGCTGACAACATTTTTCTCGGTCGCGAACCGAAGCGCGGCGTTTTTGTCGACAGCAAGGCCCTGAAAGCCGAGGCGCGCAGGCTGATCGCGCTGTTTGACGGGGTTGCCGGCACCGGTCTGGAGCCGGATGCGATCGTCGGCAATCTGCCGCCCGATCAGCGCCAGCTCGTCGAAATCCTGAAAGTTTTCGCCCAGAATGCCAGCCTCATGATCATGGATGAGGCGACGGCGGCCCTCGATGGCCGCCAGTCCGAGCGTTTTTTTGAGATACTCAGAGCCAAGAAGGCGGACGGTATCTCCACCATCATGATTTCCCACCGGCTCGATGAGGTTTTTGCTGTCTGCGACCGCATAACCGTCATGCGTAACGGTGCGACCATTTCGGAACTCGACACCGCCGCTACCACCCGCGAGGCCGTGGTGCATGACATGGTCGGCGATGTCCGCGCCGCTCCTGCCCGCCAGCAGGGACGCGCAGGTGCAGCGCCCAGCCTGAAGGTGACGGACGTTGCGGGCGAGGGTGTTCGCGGTGTCAGTCTTGAAGCCTATCCGGGTGAAATCGTCGGTTTGGCGGGATTGCAGGGGCAGGGCCAATCGGCCTTGCTGAAGGGCCTGTTCGGCGCAAGCCCCTTTGCCGCCGGGCAAATCCAGTTCGAGGGCCGTGATGTCGCCATCGGCAAGCCTTCGCAGGCGGTTCATAACGGTTTTGCCTATGTGTCGGGCGACCGCGGGCGTGATGCCTCGCTTCAGGGCCGGTCGATCTTCGAAAATCTTGTTGCAGCTCTGATGGTGCGCGAAAAGATGAGACTGGTCCGGCCCGCGACGCTGAAGCCGCGTGTGCAGAAGGTCGCGGACGACATGAAGACGAAGTTTGCTGGCATGGATATGCCGATAGGCACGCTCTCAGGCGGCAACCAGCAGAAAATCTTCATTTCCCGCTGGCTTGCCACCGCGCCGAAACTGCTGCTGCTCGATGATCCGACCAAGGGTATCGATCTTGGCGCCAAGGCCGATCTCTTCGCGCTGATGCGCCAGCAGGCTGACGCGGGCGCGACCATTCTTCTCTATTCCTCGGAAGATGCGGAAATCCTCGAATATGCCGACCGCATTCTCGTGTTCAACGGCGGACGCATTTCTGCGGAGCTGACCGGAGCCGACATGACATCCGTCAACATGACCCGCGCCGCCTATGGAGACGCCGCATGAATTCCCTCGGTTTTATGCGCAAGCAACCCTGGATCATAACTCTTGTGGTTCTGGCCGTTCTCATCGGCGTCAACACGTTTCTGCAGCCGTCTTTCGTGCAGCCGGCCGTATTGCAGTCGAACCTGACGACATTTCTTCCCCTGATCCTGGTCGCCATCGGTCAGACCTATGTCATTCTGGCGGGGGATATAGATCTGTCGGTCGGAAGCATCGTAGCGCTCGCCAATGTCGTTACCGTCAGCGTCATCGCTGCACTTGGCGGAACGGCAGGTGCCGTCTTCGCAGGCATGGGAGCGGGAGTTGCGGTTGGACTGATCTGTGGGCTGGTCAACGGCCTGTTCATATCCGGCCTGCGTTTCCAGCCCATCGTCACCACATTCGCGACGGGCATCATCTTCGCCGGTCTAGCGATCTGGGTTCTACCGCAGGCCGGTCTTCCCGTGCCCGAAGCCTATTGGCAGACCTATTCCGGCAGCTTCATCGGTTTGCCTTTCGTGCTGTGGATGCTGTTGGCTGGCATTGCCTTTACGCTCGTTGTGTCGCGCATTCCGTTTCACGTGCATTTGTTGGCCGTGGGCGGCAATCGCACGGGCGCTTTCCAGACGGGCCTGCGCCTCTCCGGCATTCGCATTGGCGCCTACATGATTTCCGGTCTGTTTTCGGCGCTCGCAGCGCTGTGCCTGACGGGCGAGACCGCCTCCGGCGACCCCTTGCTCGGTGCAAGCCTGGCGCTCTCCTCCATTTCGGCGGTCGTTCTTGGCGGCACCGCACTGTCCGGCGGGTTCGGCAGCTCGACAGGATCGATCGCCGGCGCGCTGGTGCTGGGCATGATCGGCAATGTGATTTTCTTTGCGGGCTTGCCCTTCGAGTACCAGACATTGGTGCAGGGGTTGATCGTGCTGACGGCACTTGCCGGCGGCGTTCTGGTGACGAGGCGTTGAGATGACAAATTCCGGTTTGAAAATCAAATCCATCATCACCGATCCGCTGACCATTGCGATTGGCGCGTCAGTCTTCCTGCTGCTGGTCGGCGAACTGTTGTCGCCCGGCTTCGCACAGGGGTCGCAGATCGTGCGGCTGCTGACGATCGCCGCTATTCTCGGTATCGTCGCGGCGGGCCAAAATCTTGTGATCCTTGGCGGACGCGAAGGCATCGATCTGTCCGTCGGCGCGATGATCTCGCTCGGCGCGGTCCTTGCCGGTAACATGATGAACGGACAGAATGTCGGAATACCGCTCGCCATATTGGTCGCAGGTGGCATTCCCTTCCTGATCGGCCTCATCAATGGCCTCGGCATCACCTTCGTGCGCATTCCCCCGCTGGTCATGACACTCGGCATGACAGCGGTGATCCAGGGCGGGCTGGTGGTCTATTCGCAGGGCGTTCCATCAGGTGCGGCGGCGCCGCTTCTGGCGGGTTTCATCAACCGGCCTCTCGTTTTCGGTATTCCCGGCGTCCTCTTCGTCTGGCTTGGCATTGCCGCGATCATGCTGTTCGTGCTGCGCCGCACGGCCTTCGGCTTCTCCATTTACGCCATCGGCTCCAACGAGCGGGCGGCGACGCTGGTCGGATTGCCCGTGTCTTTGATCCGCACGCTGCTTTACGGCCTGTCCGGCCTGTTTGCCGGTCTGACCGGGGTCTGCGTGATCGGTTATACCGGCACCTCCTTCATTTCTGTCGGCGACCAATATGTCCTCCCATCGATCATCGCTGTTGTCATCGGCGGCACTTCGCTTGCCGGTGGTGCGGGCGGATATATCGGAACCATGGCCGGGGCAGTTGCGCTCACCATTCTGCAAAGCGTACTGATAACGCTCAACCTCGATGTATGGGCCCGGCAGATCATATTCGGTGTCACGTTACTTGCGCTGATGCTGCTTTATGGCCGCCAAAAGCAGTTGCGTGTGTGACAGATGAGCAAAGACCAAGGTTCGAATATCAGGGAAGTTGCAGCTCTCGCGGGCGTTTCAATCGCGACCGTGTCACGGGCGCTGCAACAACCCGACAAAGTCCGCCCGGAAACGAGGAAGAAGGTTTTCGATGCCGTCAGGCAGGCGAACTTTGTTCCCAACGCCCAGGCCGCAAGCTTCAGGCGTCAATCCAACAATACCGTCATTCTTCTCGTTCGCGATATCGGCAACCCCTTTTATCTCGAGATCTACAAGGGCGTGGAGGAAGCGGCGGGGGAGGCGGGCTTCAAGGTGCTCATGGGCGACGCCCGTAACGACGAAAACCGCGTGGCGACACATATCGACATGGTCAGGCAGAAACATGCTGACGGCCTCATCCTGATGACCGGCCAGTTTCCTTCAGAGCTTCTCGGTCAGGGTGACGCGCTGCCGCCGATCGTCATCGCTTCGGAAACCGTGCCAGGCATCGCGCTGCCCACCGTCAAGGTCGATAACCGCGCCGCGTCCAAAAACGCCGTGCATCATCTGATCGAAGCAGGGCACACGAAGATCGCGCATCTCGCCGGACCTTTTCCGGAAAGTCTGGCACAGGAGCGTTTCGAGGGCTACCGCGACGCGCTTGAGGAAGCGGGTATCGGTTACGCGGATGAACTCGTCGTGACAGGCGATTACAGCATCGAAGCCGGTAGACAGGCGATTGCCGGACTTCTCGAAAACGGCATTTCCTTCACCGCCATCTTCGCCTCGAGCGACCAGATGGCGATTGGCGCGATCAGCGAGCTGCGCGGGCGCGGGCTGTCCGTGCCGACCGATGTCTCGGTCATTGGCTTCGACGATATAATTTTCGCCAATGCCTTCGAACCACCGCTAACGACAGTTCGCCAGCCCCGGCAGGAAATGGGCCGCAAAGCCATGGCGCTGATGGTCGACCGGCTTAATGGCAAACGCACGGCCGAAACCATCGTGCTGGATACGGAACTGGTGGTGCGCGGCTCGGTCGCGCCCTGCCGTTCGCCGCACCGGTAGCGGCCAGACAGTGAATGCAAGGAGTGTAAGGACATGAAGACGATCAAAGGCCCAGCGATTTTCCTCGCGCAATTTGTCGGGGACAAGGCACCCTTCGACACGCTCGACAATCTCGGCCAATGGGCGGCTTCCCTTGGTTACAAGGGCATTCAGGTGCCGACCGATCCCAAGCTCTTCGATCTTGAGAAAGCTGCCGCTTCCAAGGCTTATTGCGATGATATCAAGGGACGTCTGGCCGAGACAGGCGTTGAGATCACCGAGCTTTCAACCCATATTCAGGGCCAGCTCGTCGCTGTTCATCCTGCCTATGACGAGATGTTCGACGGTTTTGCGCCCGCCGAACTGCGCGGCAAACCGCAGGCGCGTCAGGAATGGGCGGTCAACCAGCTGAAGTGCGCGGCGAAAGCCTCGCAGCATCTGGGCCTCGAGAGCCATGCGAGTTTTTCCGGCGCGCTGGCGTGGCCTTTCGTTTATCCGTGGCCGCAGCGCCCCGCAGGTCTTGTCGAAATGGCCTTTGCTGAACTCGGCAAGCGCTGGACGCCCATTCTCGATACATTCGAGGAGAATGGCGTCGATCTCTGCTACGAGCTGCATCCCGGCGAAGACCTGCATGACGGCATTACCTTCGAGCGTTTTCTGGAGGCGACCGGCAATCATTCCCGCGCCAACATCCTTTATGATCCCTCGCACTTCGTGCTTCAGGCGATGGATTATCTTGATTTCATCGATATCTACCACGAGCGCATACGGGCCTTTCACGTCAAGGATGCCGAGTTCAATCCGACCGGCCGGTCCGGCGTCTATGGCGGTTATCAAGGCTGGGTCGACCGGCCGGGGCGCTTTCGCTCACTCGGCGACGGGCATGTCGATTTCGGCGCGGTGTTTTCCAAGCTCACCCAATACGACTTCGAAGGA